>Ga0307940_1001979_pt1 | contig 10827 bp, 7 predicted proteins | sample OrgLakmetagen124_FD_201835 | JGI IMG/M metagenome (GOLD analysis project Ga0307940, IMG submission 201835) | Saline water microbial communities from Organic Lake, Antarctica - #124 | ecosystem: Environmental > Aquatic > Non-marine Saline and Alkaline > Saline | place: Antarctica: Organic Lake... | reverse complement strand
AGAAAAGTCTTAAAATGTTTGTCTATAAAAAAACCCTCATATACACTGAGTATATGAGGGTTTTTAGTGGAGTCGGGGAGACCAATAGGGTGCAAATCATAAATTTATAAAGTGTAGAAGATGCATGCATTAAATATAGAAATGCAAGGCTTTAAGAAAATCTTTGATGTAAATTAATTGCATCTAAATGTATAATAACGCAAAAGAGCTCACGATGTGGTACAAGTTTGTACCACATTAAAAAACTTTACAACTTTATCAAAGCTTGACCATATAAAATAAAAACAAAAAAATATGGTAAACATTAATTATTATTATAGGTCAAAAAAAAATGATGCTCCATTAACTGTTCGTTTTAGATATACAGTAAATGGAAAGCGTCTAACACTAGAAGGAAAAACTCAAAAAATATTTAGCAAAAAATATTGGGATAAATATCATCAAAATTTAAAAATAAGAGACTATGCTATGAGAGTTATGCAGAATCAAAGTCATAGTCATCTAAATGATTTAACATTATTTTTAAATAATTCTTTCTCATCTGCAAACTTATCTAATGTTGATAAGAATTGGTTAGAAAAGCAAATCAGCTTCTTTTACAACCCTCAACTTAAAATGAATATACCTCAGGATTTATTGAATTACATATCTTATTTTTTGAATTTTAGGAAAAATTCTTTAGGTATTGAAACAGTAAAAAAATATCAAACTCTTGATAAAAGAATAAGAGCCTTCATAAAAACTAGAGGTAAAGATATTATGATGGAGGATATTGATGAAAATATTAAACTTGAATTTGAAAATTTTTTAATTGATGATGAGTATAGTATTGGAACAATCAGTAGGGATATTGGCTTTATCAAATCTTTATGCATACATGCTCATGAACGAGGGCTTGATATTAATCGTCAAGCATTGAAAATGAAGACAAAAAAGGAGGCGATAGATAGTTCGAATATTATTTTTTTAAAGATGGATGAACTGAAAAAAATAAAAATGCTCAATAATCTTCCTCAGCACCTCGAAACAACAAGAAGGTGGTTGTTTATAAGCTGTTTTACGGGGCAAAGAATTTCTGACTTCATGAGGTTCAACAAAATTATGATAAAAGATAATGGGTTAAACAAAATAATTGAAATCACACAAAAAAAAGGGGAAAAGAATGTATGTATTCCTTTATATCCGCCTGTGCAAGAAATTTTAGATATAAACGAAGGAGAGTTTCCTGAAAAAATGTCACAACAAAAATATAATAAACACTTGAAGACTTTATGTGAGATTGCTAAATTAAATCAAATCATACCTGGAGGTAAATTAACTAAAATCAGTCATAAAAAATATAGAAAAATTAAAGGTTATTATCCAAAATCGCAAATTGTATCAAGTCACATAGGTAGAAAAAGTTTTGCGTCTATGTTTTATCTAAAAATGAGACTACCAGTTTTGATGAGGATAACAGGTCACTCCTCTGAGGCTATGCTCCTTAGATATATTGGCGTCTCACCTGCTGAATATGCTCTTGAGGCTCATAAGTCCTATGATTTTGATTTCTAATTATTCCCTACACAGTTGTCAATAAAAAAAGCTCTAATATAATTAGAGCTTTTTTGTTGTGCATTGTTACCTAAAATTAAGACTTAGGTAGTTGTTCGATTTCACTTAACTTATAGTAAATTCTCCCTTTAACGTGATATCTGTTTAAACGCCGATCCTCAGCCCACCTTGAAATAGTTGAACCATTTACCTTGAAATATTTAGCGGTTTCCTTTTGTGTCAAGTATGTAACTCTTCTGTTATTTAAATTGTAATCATCAATAATTTTTTTGACTCCAATTTCTACAGCATTGCTGACTATTTCACTCAATTTTTTTTCTGATATAACTATCATTGTAGTGTCTTCTAACATTTCATTTCGCTTTCTTTTTATATCATAAGAAATGAAAAAGTTTAGTTTTTTTTAAATAATTTTAAACATCCAGTCCAGATTTTTTTTTTGTGTAAAAGTTATAATTCGATTTTTTAAAATTAATATATAAAGGGTAAATTTTATTTACACTTATTTTTTTAATCATTAATCAACCTCGACACTCAATGTCGAGGTTTTTTTATACATATAACAATACCTATATAAAAACCTTCGAAAAGCCTATAAATGCTATAATCTAATTTAAACTTTTGAACAAAAACTTTTGTTGTGTTGTGTTTTTATAAAAATTGGTGATTAAGTTTTACATATTTTTTTAAAAAAAATAAAACAAAGGGGCAATCATTTTATATATACTAAAAATAAGTGTTAAAATATGAATGCAGTATACGTATTGGATAAGCTCAATCTCAGCTTTATCTGCAATGAAGACCACAGAAAACTTCCAATATTCCTAAAATATCATATAAAAGGTTTGTATGCAAACCCTACAAAATCATCTGAAACACATCTATCCAGCCACAATTTATTTTATAAAAATACATACATAGGAGTGATGAATTCTGGTTTGATTTACAATCCTAACATACATCATATTGCGATACATAATAAGGTTTTATATAATAACAAGCAAATGCTGGGTGATTTTATAAAATGTATGAATGGTCTTAATTTAAATTTAGCAATTAGTAGACTAGAAGTCGCAATTGATATGGATTCGAAGTTATTTATCAATCGGACCAATAAGCTTTTCTTGTCGAATAAATTAAAACTAAAAAAAGGTTATGTTAGAAGTAAGGTTCTAATTGACTTTGATGAGGGTCGGATTAGAAATCCTCCAACTACTTTCTATTTTGAGAACAAGGGAAGAAATAAAAGGAAAAAACAATATCTCAGGTTCGAAAATAAAACAGCTGAACTAGCACAACCTAAAAACCAGATTAAAAGAGAATATATAACAAGGTTTCATTCACGAAACGGTTTGGATATTAAAAAAACCATTTACCGTCTAGAACTAGTAATACCTTGTAAAGAATCTTTGGAATACGCTACTAAATCAATTTATAGAAGCAAGGACCAAAGCGACTCTGGGAGTTTCACCAATCACCAATACAAGCAAAAAATAAAGAAGATTAAAAAGTTAGAAGCCGAGAATGCTGAACAGTTATTCTTCGATTCTGAGTATAATAAACTAGTTAACGAAGTCAATGAGTACAATGAAAAAGTTAATGTGAAATCTTGCTACGATATTGATGTAGAGAGATTGATAGAACCTGAATATCTTAGTGTTATTTTTTCCACCTTTTCAAAAAAAATATTCGTTAACATAGACGATGTTCTATCATCTCAATTGTTTACAATAGAAAAAGTAAAAACAAAAGATATTGAAATGATTAAAAGACCAAAAATCATCAAAAACCCAGTGCCAAGTTACTTTTATACTGTAGATTACATTATGCAGAAATTAGGTATTTCTGAGAGTGAGGCAGAAGAAGCATTAGAAAAGATGATTAAAAATTACGAAATTGATAAATTTGAAAATGACCTTTTTACCGAGAATCTTTATCTAAAAAAATCATTACCTATATAAAAACTTTAAATTGTAGTCATCCAGTTAAAATATCTACAGATTTAAGCTTATTTATGATGTTTTAGTTTTGCTTTTTTTTTTGATTGTCTTAAATGTAAGGATTTGTACTTTAACGTATATATTGCAACAAATAGCAAAAGAATATGTCCAATGACTACTTTTTGATTGAAAAAAAAATTGTGCTTTGTTCAAAACATTTACTTTTATAAATTATAAATTATTCGAAATCAGATAATCGATAGAATGACTAAAGAGAGTGATATAGAAAACAATCTAATTAAGCAGCTGGTAGGTCTAAAATACAGGCATCGTCCAGATATTGTTGATAGAAAATCTTTAGAGCAAAATTTCAAAAATAAATTTGAGACGCTCAATCGTGTGAAACTGACAGGAAACGAATTTTTACGCTTGCGTGAAGATATTATTGAGCCTGATGTTTTTGCTGCTTCTAAACTTTTAAGAGAAAGACAATACTTCCAGCGTGAAGACGGAACACCACTTCATTATACCTTGGTAAACATAAAAGATTGGTGCAAAAATGATTTTGAAGTTATCAGTCAATTACGCATCAATACTGAAAACAGTCATCAACGATACGATATTATTCTGCTAATTAATGGTTTGCCAGTTGTTCAGATAGAATTAAAAAAATTGGACATTTCGCCTCGTAAGGCAATGCAACAAATTGTAGATTACAAGAATGAACCAGGTAATGGATATGGTAATTCGCTCTTGTGTTTTATGCAGTTATTTATTGTTAGTAACCGAAGTAATACTATTTATTTTGCTAATAATAAAACCCAACATTTCCAATTTAATGCAGAAGAACAATTTTTGCCAGTTTATGAATTAGCAGACATTAAAAATCAAAAAATTCGTGGTTTACACGATTTTACAGAAAAATTTCTAACCAAGTGCACACTTGGCGAAATGATTAGTAAGTATATGGTTTTGGTGGAGAGCGAACAGAAATTGCTCGTAATGAGACCTTATCAGATTTATGCTGTAAAAGCCATTGTAGATTGCATCCACCAAAACAGAGGAAACGGCTTTATCTGGCACACTACAGGTAGCGGTAAAACTTTGACATCTTTCAAAGCTTCTACCTTATTGAAAGATAATCCCGACATTGAAAAATGTTTGTTTGTGGTTGATAGAAAAGACCTTGACCGACAAACTCGTGAAGAATTCAATAAATTTCAGGAAGGTAGTGTAGAAGAAAACACCAATACCGAAACATTGGTTAGGCGTTTATTATCTTCAGACTATGCCGACAAAGTTATTGTTACTACGATTCAAAAATTAGGATTGGCCCTGGATGAAAATAGTAGACGAAATAAAAAGAAAGTTGAAAAAAAGGTTCAAACTTATAAAAAACGACTGGAACCATTAAAGAATCAACGTATCGTTTTTATTTTTGACGAATGCCACCGTTCGCAGTTTGGAGAAAATCACAAAGCGATAAAAGAGTTTTTTCCAAATGCACAACTCTTTGGTTTTACAGGCACACCTATTTTCGAAGACAATGCAACGTACAAACAAATTGGTGGAGAAGAAAAAACGCTTAAAACCACTGCTGATATTTTTGAAAAACAATTACACGCCTATACTATTACCCACGCTATAGAAGACCGAAATGTGCTGAAATTTCATATTGATTATTTCAAAGGTAAAGGCAGTTTAAATCCGAAACCTGGAGAGGCTATAGCACAACAGGCAGTAGTGGAAGCTATTTTAGACAAGCATAATGCCGCAACCAATTCCAGACGTTTCAATGCCGTATTGGCATCGGCTTCTATCAACAATGCTATTGAATATTATAGACTTTTCAGAGAAATTCAAACAAAAAAGAAAGCCGAAAATCCTGATTATGTAACGCTTAATATTGCTTGTGTGTTTTCGCCTCCTTCTCAAATTATTGCTAAAAATGGGGACCAACAAAGTCAAAAAAATGCTGCTGATATAAAACAACTACAAGAGGATTTAGCACAGGAGAAAGAAGACAACAAACAAAATCCTAAAGAAAAGAAAAAAGCCTTAATGGAGATTATTGCCGACTTCAATTTACAATATGGTACAAATCACAGCATCAATGAATTTGATGGTTACTATCAAGATGTGCAAAGACGCATCAAGGACCAAAAATACACCAAAAAGGAAGTTCCCCTTGCATCTAAAATTGACATTACCATTGTAGTCGATATGTTGCTCACAGGTTTTGATTCCAAATACCTGAATACGTTGTATGTGGATAAAAATCTGAAATACCACGGATTAATTCAGGCATTTTCCCGAACCAACCGAGTATTGAACGAAACTAAACCCTACGGAAACATTTTAGATTTCCGTTCGCAACAAGAGTCGGTAAACCAAGCCATTGCACTCTTCTCGGGGGAAGACAGTGCCCGTGCCAAAGAAATTTGGATGGTTGACCCTGCTCCCGTAGTAATTGAGAACTACAAAAAAGCAGTACAGGCTTTAGGAGTTTTTATGCAGGAACACAATTTGGTTAACGAACCTCAAGAAGTGTATAACTTAAAAGGTGATGCGGCACGTATAGACTTTGTGAAAAAATTTAAAGAAGTTCAAAAACTAAAAGTAGAATTAGACCAATACACTGACATTAACGAAGAACAAGAAGCCCAAATTGAAGCCATTTTGCCAAGCGAAACCTTACAAGAGTTTAAAAGTTCTTATATAGAAACCGCCAAGCAATTACGAAAGATACAGCAAACAGAAGGCGATGATGCACCTGAGAATATACAGCAATTGGATTTTGAATTTGTGCTTTTTGCTTCCTCCGTGATTGATTATGACTATATAATGGACTTGATTGCGGACAGCACTCAACAAAAACCTGCCAAACAAAAAATGACCAAAGCACAGGTGATAAGCTTATTGAGTGCTAACGCCAATATGATGGACGAGCAGGAAGATTTGACGGATTATATCAATAGCCTTGACTGGAACAGCGGACAAGATGTTACTACTTTACGCACTGGTTATGAAACTTTTGTAGTGGAGAAAAATGAAAAAGAATTGGCAGCCATTGCCCATAAATATGGCTTACAAACGGCTAACTTAAAAACTTTTGTAGAAAAGATAATGAGCCGAATGATTTTTGACGGAGAAAAACTCACCGACCTGTTAGAACCTCTAGAACTAAGCTGGAAAGAACGCAGGGTAAAAGAATTGGCATTGATGGAAGACTTAGTACCGCAATTAAAAAAATTAGCCCAAGGGCGTGACATATCAGGATTAGCAGCTTATGAGTAACACTTCGACAAGCTCAGTGCGAGCGACAAATAAATTGATACCCGAATTGCGTTTTCCTGAGTTTGAGGCACTTTGGAAAATCATCACTTTATCAGAGGTTTGTGATGTTTTCAGAGGCGGTACATTCTCTAAAGCAGATATGGATGAAAATGGTACTGAACCTTGTATTCATTATGGTGAGTTGTTTACAAAATATAATGAAGTGATTTCATATATATTCTCAAAAACAAATAAAAGTGATGGTTTTAGAAGTCAAGCTGGTGATATTTTAATGCCAAGTTCTGATGTTACTCCTAATGGATTGGCAAAAGCTTCTGCAATAATTATTGATGATGTGGTTTTAGGTGGTGATATGAATATTATTAGACCTAAAACCGATATCAATTCAATCTTTCTTAGTTATTTACTAAATTATTCGAAAAGTGAAATTATCAAATTAGTTTCGGGGACAACCGTAAAACATATTTATCCAAGCCAAATTATCAATTGTCAAATACCAATTATTAATTGTCAAAAAGAACAACAAAAAATCGCTTGCTGTCTTTCTTCCTTAGATGAATTGATAGCGGCCCACAACCATAAATTAGACTCCTTAAAAGACCACAAAAAAGGCTTGATGCAAAACCTTTTCCCGCAAGAAGGTGAGACTGTTCCTAAATATCGTTTTCCTGAGTTTTTAGATGATGGGGATTGGGCAGAGAAGGTTTTGAGCGAAGTAGCCGATTATGAAAATGGAAAGGCTCACGAAAAAGATATTGATGAAGGTGGAGATTTTGTAGTGGTGAATTCAAAATTCATTTCGACGGAAGGACAAACTGTAAAGTACAGTAATTCTGCCATCTGTCTTGCGAAAAATGGAGACATCTTAATGGTGTTAAGTGACTTGCCAAACGGTAAGGCAATAGCGAAATGTTTTTACGTCAATGAAGATGATAGATATACCGTAAATCAACGGATTTGTAAAATAACACCATTTGATTGTGAAAATGTTTTCTTGTTCTATATTATGAATAGAAATTCCTATTTTTTAGGATTTGATGATGGTGTAAAGCAAACAAACCTTAGAAATCAAGATGTACAAAACTTTCCTTTTCTATTGCCAGATAATCCCAAAGAACAGCAAAAAATAGCATCTTGTCTTGCTTCTTTAGACTCTTTGATATCAGAACAAGGGGAGAAAATAGAACAATTGAAATTGCATAAAAAGGGCTTGATGCAGGGCTTGTTTCCAAGAGTAAATGACTAGCATATGAGTGGTAAAAAGAAATTATATAAGTACAAAACACTCACGAATGTTGTTGTGCGGTTAAGAGATGATTTAAACGACCATCATTTTGTGTTGCTGTATGCGTACAATGGTACTGGTAAAACTCGGCTTTCAATGGAGTTTAAGGACCGAAGTAAAAAACGGAGGAAAAACCCTTTAGCTGATACACTTTATTACAACGCATTCACAGAAGACCTTTTTCATTGGAATAACGACCTTAAAAATGATAGTGAACGATATTTGATAATTAACAGAGATTCTAAGTTTTTTCAGGGATTTAGAGAATTAGCACTTGAAGTGAAGATTTTTAATTTTTTGGAACGCTACGTTGATTTTGATTTTAAAATTGATTACGACGACTGGAAGATTTTTTTTAAAAAGCAAGTAAAAAACCCAAAACATAAACCTGGTAATGAGGAGCCTGAATATATCACTCAAGATAATATCAAAGTTTCAAGAGGCGAAGAAAACATTTTCATATGGTGTATTTTCTTGGCAATAGCAGAATTGGCAATTGATGATGATGGCACAGGCTCTTACGGCTGGGTAAAATTCATTTATATAGATGACCCTATTTCGTCACTTGACGACAACAATACTATTGGCGTTGCAAGTGATTTAGCAAAACTATTAAAAAAGGGAAAGGATAAAGTAAAAGTTGTTATCTCTTCACATCATTCCTTATTTTACAATGTAATATATAATGAACTAAAAAAGATAGAACATAAAAGCCATTTCTTACATAAAAACGGGACTGATGGCTATGTTTTGAGAGCAACTGATGATACACCCTTTTTTCATCACATAGCATTATTAAGTGAGTTGAAAAAGGCGGCAGACACAGAGAGAGTCAATACGTATCATTTCAATATGCTGAGAAGTATTTTAGAGAAGACATCCACCTTTTTTGGCTATGATGATTTTTCTAGCTGTATAAACGGAGTAGAAGATGAAGTGCTTTTTTCTCGTGCATTAAACCTATTAAGTCACGGTAAATATTCCATCTACCAACCTGTTGAAATGAATGAGGATAACAAAAAATTATTTAAAAGAATATTACAAGCATTTTTGGATAGATATGAGTTTCAAATACCCGAAATACTCGCATAAAATTTAATAACTAACTCAATGACACAAAAAGAACAAACACAACTAGGCAATACACTTTGGGGCATTGCAAATGATTTAAGAGGAGCAATGAATGCAGATGATTTTCGTGATTATATGCTTTCCTTTCTTTTCCTTCGGTATTTGTCTTACAATTATGAGGAATCTGTCCAAAAAGAATTGGGTTCAGACTATCCGCAACTAGAAGAAAATGACGGTCGAACCGCTTTAGGTGTTTGGTATGCCCAAAACGAAATAGATATTGCCGAGTTTGAAAAGCAAATGCGTAGAAAGGTGCATTATGTAATACAACCGCAGCACCTTTGGAGCAACATTAGCGAAATGGCTCGTACCCAAAATGGGGAGTTGTTGGTAACGCTTGAAGCAGGTTTTCGATACATTGAAAATGAATCCTTTGAGAGTGCTTTTCAAGGTTTATTTTCAGAAATCAATTTAAATTCTGAAAAACTTGGCAAAACTAATACTGATAGAAATAAAAAACTTTGTAACATAATTACAAAAATAGCAGATGGCATAAAAGAGTTTTCTACAGACTCAGACACCCTTGGTGATGCCTACGAGTATTTGATTGGTCAGTTTGCAGCAGGTTCGGGCAAAAAAGCAGGCGAATTTTATACGCCTCAACAAATCTCTACTATTCTTTCAGAAATCGTCACCTTAGACAGTCAAGACCCAACCACTGGGAAAAAGAAAAAACTAGATAAAGTATTGGATTTTGCATGTGGTTCGGGTTCGCTATTGCTAAATGTTAGGACTAGAATAAAAGATGCTGACGGAAACATTGGCAAAATATACGGACAAGAAAAAAACATTACCACCTACAACCTTGCCCGAATGAATATGCTTTTACACGGAATGAAAGACACTGAGTTTGAGATATATCACGGTGATACCCTACTGAACAATTGGGACGAGTTGAATGAAATGAATCCTTCTAAAAAGCTCGAATTTGATGCTATTGTAGCAAATCCACCATTTAGTTTACGATGGGAACCCAACGATACTATGGCGGAAGATTTTCGATTTAAAAGTTACGGCTTAGCACCTAAATCAGCAGCTGATTTTGCTTTCTTGTTACATGGCTTCCATTTTCTTGGAAAAGAGGGTACAATGGCCATTATACTGCCTCATGGCGTATTATTCCGTGGTGGAGCCGAAGAAAGAATTAGGACAAAGCTTTTAAAGGATAATCATATAGATACTGTTATTGGCTTACCATCCAACTTATTCTACTCAACTGGAATTCCTGTATGTATTCTAGTTTTGAAAAAATGTAAGAAGGAAGACGATGTTCTATTTATAAACGCAAGTGAACAATTTGATAAAGGGAAAAGACAAAATTCTCTAGATGAAAAGCATATTGATAATATTGTTGATACTTACAAATTCCGACAAGAATCTGAACGATACTCTAGGAGAGTAACAGCGGAAGAGATTGAGAAGAATGGGTATAATCTAAATATTTCTAGATATATAAGTACAGCGGAACCAGAACCAATAATTAATTTAGTTGATATTAATCAAAAGCTAGTCGAGATAGAGAAGAATATTCAGGATAAAACAAATGAGCATAATTCATATTTGAAAGAATTAAAATTGAAGGAAATATAACTTAAAAGCATAGGTCATTTTTAATAAAAT
>Ga0307940_1001957_pt1 | contig 10895 bp, 17 predicted proteins | sample OrgLakmetagen124_FD_201835 | JGI IMG/M metagenome (GOLD analysis project Ga0307940, IMG submission 201835) | Saline water microbial communities from Organic Lake, Antarctica - #124 | ecosystem: Environmental > Aquatic > Non-marine Saline and Alkaline > Saline | place: Antarctica: Organic Lake... | reverse complement strand
ATTAGAAGAGAGTACGCTGATGGTATGCCTAAGAATAAGATTATGTATATGCGAGGGATTAGTAGAAAGTATTTAAATGAAGATATTTTAGAGCCATTTTTCAAAGGTAAATAATCCTTGACAAATGGATAGTAGTATGCTAAGATTAAATAGTAATCAGCTATAAATAAATAAAAATATGTTCTCTATTCTGATGATAATTTTAATGATGATAGCACTATTGATTTATTTATGTGCTTATTTAGACTTAGTTGATGAAAATAATTATTAAACAATAATAAAATGAAAATTTTCTAGAAGATATGGGGAGAAGAAAGAATAGTAAAGTGACTATTGATAGGATTGATAATGACGGCGATTATTGTAAAGAAAATTGTAAGTGGTCAACTATTGACGAGCAAGCAAACAACCGAAGAAATAATAGGAAAGTTTTATTAAAAGGAAAACTAATAAGTATTAGAGAGTTATCAAATATTTCTGGTATGAACTATGTGACATTGCAATCTAGATTACTAAAAAACAATTATAATTTAAAAAAAGTGTTAAATAAAAAATTAAGAAATTGTTGGGTGAGCAATAACAAGAAATATGAAAAATTTAAAACTGACTTTAAAAAAAGCAATAAATTCTAAAATTGCTTATCTAATACTAGGACTGATAATCGGTATATCAATGACTTACAATGTAGTTGAAGGAAAGAAATTCTATGAATATGTGATAATCGGCTTAGCACTAGCAAGTGAACCAAGAGATTTAGATAATCGCCAAGAAGTAATACCTCAAGGGGGCGGAATGGTGAAAGCTGAGCCGTTGCAGGAGGAGAAGCTAACTATTCCTTCACAGGGTAGTATAGACGAACTGATTGCATATTACTTCAAGGGCGATAGTGAAGACGCACTAAAGATAGCCAAATGTGAATCTGGATTGAACCCTAAAGCATTCAATCCAACTAATAATTCAAACGACAGAGGGATATTCCAAATTTCAGCCAAGTGGCATCCAGAAGTTAGCGATGAGTGTGGATTTGACGCTACCTGTAACATAGAGCAAGCTCATAGGATTTTCCTAGAGAGAGGATGGGGTGAGTGGGCTTGCCAAGATATCTTGACAATTAAATAAAAAACTGATAGAATGTATCTATAATTATCTTAGCAACAAAGATGGGTGCATCCTGCTAAGAGTGCATCCTTTTTTGTTAAAAAACTATGAAAATACGAGTTAATAAAGTTACGGTACTAATAGATGAGGAGGATTACGAAAAAATAAAAAATATATATTGGTATGAAAAAAAAGATAAACATACATCATATGCGATAGGGAGCAAAAAAATAAAAGGAGTCCGTACTAGATATAAAATGCATAGACTCATATTAGGATTAACTAATAGCGAAATTTTAGTAGACCATATAAACCATAACGGCCTAGATAATAGAAAAGAAAATTTAAGGAAATGTAATAGAAAAGAAAACGCTAGAAATAGAAATATTGATTGTAGAAATAAGTTGGGATATAAAGGCATAATATTGATAACAGATAGAAATTTAAAAAATAAGTATAGATGTCGTATAACAGTAGACAATAATAGTAAACACATAGGGTATTTCAAAACTATAAAAGAAGCGGCATTAGCATACAATAAAGCGTCGTTAAAGTATCACGGAGATTTTGCAAACTTAAATGTATTAAAATAATATGAAAATATCACCAATAAAAATTAGTATGCTAAGGCAATGGTTGAACGAAGACCGTATTGATGACCCAAAGAAAATGATAACTAATTCTGATATTGAATACTGGCTTGGGATTATAGACAGAGAAACATTCCGCAAGCAACAGAAAAAAGAAAATAGTGCTATGAACAAAGCAATCAATAACATAAGAACTGGATTAATTAATTAAGTTTAAACAAATGATAACAAAACTAGAAAAATTAAGAGATGAAGCTTGGGCGAGGAGTGAAAAGTATAATAAGGAATTTGGAGGCTTTGATATTATAGATGATGATCTTAGAGAAAAGATTAATCTATCAAGAGCTTCAGATGAATGGTATGGACTAGGAACGGCTTATAACAATGTAATTAAGATGTTAGAAAGTAAATAGACGAACTATACTCAGCTGTAAAGGCTTTTCACGACCATAAGATGAGAGACCTAGAAAAAGATAAACTACTATGAAAATACTTTTACTAACTATAACTACTTACATAATAATAATGTTATGGATGGGACTACAATAACCTGTGCAAGTTGCAACAAAGAAATAGACACAGGCAGCCAATCAATAGAAACTTATCTAATTAAGAACGGTAGATATTGTCAGGCTTGTAATATTAGGGCTGGAAAGAACTGTAAAGCTACTACCACAAAATTAGACAAGGAATATACATACGCTTATCAGTTAGAAAAACACCATATAAAGGCTACAAAAGAGTTGTAGTTTTATTTGCGTTAAATAAATTTGACAAACTGATTTAGATATGCTATTATTACAGCATAAAAAGATTAAATATCAGTCTTCAAAAGAGGACGAAAACCATTTTGAATCTTTTAAACATCACCCTATAAACAAAAAATCTTTACTAACGACTTAAAAATAGACTCGTACATTAATGGTATGGAAACAGATATAGATAAAGTACAAAACGAAATAATAAGAATAATAGAAGAAGATGGAGAGCTTAACAGTTAAAAAATTTAACGAGTTAAAGATAATTAGTTTTTTGCGTAAATATGAAGATAGAAAGCAAAGAAAAAATAAAACAAAATGGCAACAGAGAAACAAAAAAAAGCAGTAAATAACATGGTGGAAAATGGTGGAATTGTAAGTAAGGCAATGCTTGACGCTGATTACAGTGAGAACACAGCTAAAACACCACAGAAATTAACAGAGTCAAAAGGATTTAAAGAAATATGTGCAGATTGCGGATTAACAGACGAATTAATACTAAATAGCTTGACAGAAGATATAAAACTTAAACCCCAGAATAGAAAATCAGAATTAGAACTAGGAGCTAAAATAAAAGGACTTATAAAGGATAGAATGGAATTAAGCGGAGATAAAGAAAATCCAATATCAATAATTAGTTATGAAAGAGCAAAAGAAATTATCAACGGAGGAGATGGAAGCGATAAATGTAATAGCTCAAAATGAACTAATACCATTTTGCGGATTTGTTAAAAAATATAGTGCTAGCTGGTTGCATAGAGAAATAGCAAGACAATTAGAGAGAGTAGAGACGGGAGAAGTTAAAAGATTGATGCTCTTTGTTCCGCCAAGACATGGAAAATCAGAACTAGGAAGTATAATGTTTCCAGCTTGGTATCTAGGGAAACATTCAGAGAAAGAAATTATAACTTCAAGTTATTCAGCAGACCTATCTCAAGACTTCGGTTATAAGACTAGAAATTTAGTAGACAGCGAAGAATACAAAGAACTATTTGACTCAGAACTAAGAGAAGACTCTAAAAGTAAAGCTAAGTGGCTCACTAAAGAAGGAGGAGGATATACAGCAGTGGGGGTTGGAGGCGCTATCACAGGAAGAGGAGCAGATATTTTGATTATAGATGACCCAATAAAAAATAGAGAAGAGGCGGAAAGCTTAATAATAAGAGAAAAGATTTGGAGTTGGTACACATCAACAGCATACACTCGCTTGGAGAAAGGTGGAGCAGTTATCCTTATTCTTACTAGATGGCACAAAGATGATTTAGCTGGTAGACTTTTAAAAGCTCAAGAAGAAGGAGGAGATAAGTGGGAGGTAATTAAGTTCCCAGCTATCGCTACAGACAATGAGTTATTCAGAAAACAAGGAGAGCCATTGTGGAAGGATAAGTACGATATAGATTCGCTAGAGCAGATTAAAAAAACAATAGGTATATATGATTGGTCAGCACTTTATCAGCAAGAGCCAGTATCAAGTGAGACTCAAGAGTTCAAACAAGATTACTGGAAATATAGAACAATAGATGAAGTGTTAGCATTACAAACAAGAAGGACTCTAACAATAGATACAGCTATAAGCCAAAAGGCTAGTGCAGATAACACGGGGTTTTGTCTAAACTTCACTGATAGAGAAAACAACTGGAATATAAAAGCTTGGAAGAAGAAGATTAGCCCGCTGGAACTGATAGATGACCTGTTCTCACTATGGGAAGCATTCAGACTAGATGAGATAGGAATAGAAAAGACTATTTACTTAGATGTAGTTAAGCCATTCCTAGACCAAGAGATGAGAGTTAGAAACAAGTTTTTAAAAATAAAGGAATTACAACATAATCAAGTGCAGAAAGAAACTAGAATCAGAGCGTTGTTACCTAGATATGAAAGTCACTCAATATTTCACATAACAGGACAATGTTCAGACTTAGAGGAGGAGCAGGTAAGCTTCCCTAAGGGCACACACGACGATGTACTGGACGCAGAGGCATATCAAACACAAATGATAGCCCCGATTAGAAAACCTCTCATAGGAGCATTAGCTTATAAAGAAGAATCATACTCATGAACATACAAGATTTCCTTACAAACTATGAAGATGGGACTGTCCAAATAGGCAGTAATGTTTCATATAAACAAAGAGACGTTATAAATAAAAACCAACAGATGAAGAATGGACAATATGAGTCCAAATACTTCGAGGACGGAGAAACAGAAAAGTATTACTACAATGTAGTCCACGGATTCTCATCAAGTCTTAAAAGAGGCTCACGATTAAAGATTAGTGAGTTTTCTTTGACTTCATTAAATGGAAAGTTCCTTAGAATGGTAGGCATATTAAAAGGAGCAGTAAAACATTTTCTTAAATACAATGGGTTTATTGAAAAGAAAGAAGAGGTATTGAATGAATTAGTTGATATGGGGCATGTCCTTACAAAGGTAGTCGACGGAGATACAGAGGTAGTTGACCTTAGAAACTTTGTATTTAAACCAAACATGAGATCTGCTAAACTTGAAGGAGGAGCTGAAAAGATATTCATGACTTACGAAGAAGCCAGTGCAGAGTTCAAAAGCAACAAACACTGGAGTGAGATAGAAGAGTTTTATGACAAGATTAAAGACACGGAAAGCGATCTAACTTTTATTGAATACTGGACGGTTGATGAGTTCGAAGTTAATGGTAAAAAAGAAATAACTAAAGGTTGCAAGAAATACTTAGATAGAAGCGAGACTACAGCAGACCAATACGATAACCCAACAGAATGGGAAGCTCAACTAGAAATAGATAGCTTCGTATCACCTCATGAAATTAAAGTGTCTAATAAAAAAGACAAAAAAAGATACGGAGATTTAATGAGAGTATTCCCTTATGACGAACAAAGACTAATAGACGTACCTGGACGTTACCTAGGAATGGGAACTTATGAACTATGTAGACCAGCTCAAGAAGATTATAACGAAAAGAAAAACTACAAGAGAAAGTTTGATAGGTTAGCTCTCAGAGGTATTTTAGTCCACAAGATAGGAAACATGAGGACAGAGAGCGACGGAGAAGCCCTAACACAAGAGTTCCTTAAAAGAATGGACACTGGCGCAGCGCTTAAAATACACAGCGATGAATCACTTGAAAGACTCAATGTCGGTTCAACTACTTCAGATACTCTAGCTATGACTAATGACCTCTTTGAGTTTATGAGGTTTATGTTAGGAGTGACTCCTATTTCAATCGGTAATGACTCAACAAACAAAACAGCTTCATTCGCAGTTATCCAGAACCAAACTCAACAATCTACTTATCAGGTTATCAAAAACAAAACAGCTAGACTATTTGAAAGACTATTCCAAGACTTCCTTATAGAGGACATTATTGAAGATATACTTTCAGGAGACATCATTCCAATTTACGCTGATAAGAATGACTTAAAAGAAATGGATAGATTCCTAGCTAAAGCAGAAGTAGACGACCAGTTTAATAGAACTCGCCCTAATATCAACGAGGAGACATATAATGCCGTTGTAGAGAACAGAGCGTTAAAGAACGAGGAAATGGGAGACGCAAGGTTTATAGACATTAAAGACACAGAAATAAAGAAAGCTTTTAAGAAAATGCTTAAAGAGGTTGATTCTTTAGTAGAGTTCAACATAACCGATGAAGCCTTTGACCCATCATTAAAGATTAAGACACTCCTAGACGCTGACCAAATGCAAAACGAGAAGTTAAGAGACAGAGTTTTAGATATAGTAGGAGTTAGCCCTAAAGAATTACAAGAAAGTGATGAAGAGAAACGCAAGAAACTCCAAGAGCAAGTAGGACAAGAAAGAGCGATGACAGAAGCAAGAAACATCCCAGAGACTCCAATAACCCCTAATGTCCAACAATTAACCCCTAATGTCCAACAAAATGAAACTAGTACAAGAGGATAAAAAAGTTGAGAATACAGAAGAAATTCAGGCTTCCTTAAAAGAATCAGAAGCGGAATCAATGGGGAAAGCCTTAGAGGAATTTAGACAAGCTCCTTATTATAGATATGTTTGTAAGTTCTTTGATGAATACGAAGCCCAGCTAACTAATGAGATATATGGAATGCAAACAGAAGAGATGAGAAAAGTTTTTATGCTACCGTTAAAAGAACAAAGAGCAAAGATAGCCCAGATGAGTAAACGAGATTCAATCATTACAGGAGTTCTTTCAATTATTAAACAAGTACGGAGAAAGTTGTAAGAGTTTCTCTTTTGCCTATTCTGTCAGGACAATTAAGTCTTGGTAGGCAAATATAAACTCTTACTTATGTCAGAAGAAAATTTAAACCAAGAGGAGCGAGAGGTTGAGGACATCTTTAATGATGAATCCGAAGACTCAAACGATTCCGAAGGAAAAGATTCAGAAGACGCATCAACCCTCTCAGACGATGCCCTTGTTGAATATAATGAGCGTGTCGGTAAAAGCTACAAGTCATGGGACGACATAGCTAAACGAGAGAAGGAGGCTGATAAAGCCTTTGCTAAAGGAGAGCACAAGAAAGAAGAGACGGTTGTAAAAGATAGCCCGTCTGTAAACGATGAAGTCATCGAAGAACTTCTTTTAACAAAACACCCAGAAGCCGAGTATGTTATGGACGAACTAAAAGACGTCTCTAAACAAACAGGTAAAAGTATGCTGAAACTCTTTAGAGAATCAAAATACTTTCAGGGTGAAGCAAAATCTTTAGCTGATGCCAAACAAGTTCAAGAGGAATCAAAATCTAAGATTAACAAACCAACTTCAGGAGCTGGTTCGCCCAAAAAAGATTTCTCAAATGTTAAGACAAGTGAGGACGTCGCTAATTTATCTGATAAAGAAAAGGTTGACTTCTTCAACCATCAGGTAAAGAAAGAACAAGCGGGTCAGAACTGATAGGGATAAAAAGAAATGGCTAATAATTTATCAGCATTTAATCCCGAAATATGGGCTTCAATGATTCAAGATATTCTTGACAAATCATTAGTAGGAAAGAACATCACAACTTTTGAGTATCAAGCTCAATTGACCGAAGGAGATGTAATTCACGTTCCATATATCGGAAACTTAGACGCCAACACTTATGTTGACGCAGATGGAGTAACAATTCAATCCGTAACTCCAACGGACGAATATCTAACCGTAGCAACTACAAAAGAGTCTAGTTTCTATGTACAGGAAAAAGATATTATCCAAAACAAATATTCTACAGCTAGAATGTACCAAGAGAGAGCTGCTTATGCTTTGCAAAATGCAATGGATACAGCCCTATTGGCAGAAGTAGCTAACGCAGGACTAAGTCTAACAGCAGGAGACCTTACAGGTGGAACTGGGACAGGAGCTATCACAGCAACTACCACTAATATCATTGAGATTTTCTCAGCTGCTAAACGAAAACTTATTGCTAACAACGTAAAAGTTAATGGTGATTTGTTTGCAGTAGTAACTCCAGAAGTAGCTTCTCTAATCGAACAAAAGATGGCTACTGGTGGATTCAATGTTACTGATAGTGCTTTAAAAAATGGCTATGCTGGAGACTTCCTTGGTTTCAAGGTTTATGTTTCTAACAATGTTCATTCTCCATCTACAATCGACTATTGTGTATTTGGTAAGAAAGGTTGTATTGCAGCAGTCGTTGAAAGAAGTCCAAAGGTTCTTATAACTCAACCTTCTGATAAAATTGGAAAAAACTTTATCACTTGGGATTTATACGGAATTAAAACTTTCCAAATCGGTAAAGACGAAATGGTAAGTGTAAATATATCTGAATAATTATTCTTGATATAAAGTAAACAATTAAATTGTTCCTCGGGCTGGCACTTCTAACCGCTAAGCCCGAAGGTTAGAAAGCAATTATGAAAAGAAAGATATTAGCATTATATTCTCATGAGAATGCCGTTGAGAATTATAGGACTATAAGACCATTAGAAAGAGTGGAGCACAAAGTAACCTTCCAAGACTTCATAGCTAAGAAAAGAAGGACTGTTGGTGAAATAGCTGAAACGCTCTATAAGAAAGGTGATGTTTGGTTTATAAAATATCTACCAGAAAACGACTTACCTGAGGTTCTAACGTCTTGTAGGAATATTCTAAACTCGACAGGAAAGAAAGTTAGACTAATAGTAGATATAGATGACAATGTATTTGAAATACCATTCGAAAATATAGCTTCATTCTTTTGGAGCAATAAAAGAAAATCAGAAATGGCGGCAGTACTAAAACAAGCAGACATGATCATAGCCTCAACTAATCCACTAAAGAACTACTTAAAAAGATTTAATGATAATGTAGTTGTGCTGAAAAACTGTTTGGACTTGTCTCAATGGAAAGATAAAAAAAAGAAAAACAAAGTAATTAAGATAGGATGGGTTTACTCCAAGACACATATACCAGACATACAAAGATGTGCAGAAGCTATCAAAGAGATTAAAGAGGAGTTTGGTGATAAGATTAGTATAGAGTTGTTAGGAGGAGATAGAGGAGTATTCGATTGTGATACAAAAGTAAATAAGCCAGTACCTTTTACAGAGTACCCCAAGAAGCTCCAATCACTTAATTGGGACATATCAATAGCTCCACTAGCAGACAATGAATTTAATAAAGGAAAGTCTAATATTAAATGGTTAGAATCAACAATGGCAGGCTCAGCATTTATTGGAAGTAATGTTTATCCTTACGAGCACAGTATAAAGAATGGAGAGACTGGGTTTATCTGCGGAAGCAAGAACCAATGGAAGAACGCTCTAAGAAAGCTAATAACAGATGAGGCATTGAGAGAAGGAATAGTTAAAAAAGCTAGAAAAGAAGTAACTCAGAATTACGATATAGACAAGGAAGTTTATAAATATAATAAGTTATTTGAATTAATATAATGGTAGAAGCTGGAATAAAGTTAAATTTAGGATGCCACAAGTGGAAGATACCAGGATGGATAAACATAGATACTGACCCTAAAGTAACCCCAGACGTTATAATGGATGTTAAGAAGCTTGATTACCCTAATGATTACGTTGAAGAGATATATGCTGGACATTTGTTAGAGCATTTAACAGTAAATAGCCAAGTATTGAAAGAATGGAAAAGGGTGTTGAAACCAGGAGGAAAGATAACAATAACAGTCCCAGATATAGCAAAGGCTATAGATTTATATAATAAAGGACAATTAAGTTATGATTTCTTGATTCAGGTAGTATTCGGAAATCAAGAAGTTACAAAGCATAATATGGTATTTTCAGAAAAGATGTTGTTAGCGATGGTAAGTAAAGAATTTCCAAATGTTAAGATAATAGATGATTTTGAATATTTAGTAGCTAAAATAAACTGGCAGACTATATGCCAAGCAACAAAATAGCGGAGCAATAGCTCTAGGAAATTACAACAAAAAAACAATTGAAGTTAAAAAAAGTAAAGATATATTTATATGAGCACAAGAGCACAACTATTCACAAGAGCATTAAGAATATTGGATACAAATTCAACTTCTTATCCACAAACAGACTTCAACTCGGATTTAAACGAGTCTTTATCTTTGAGAACAATGGAGATACTACGCCTTAAAGGTTATAAGCAAGTTACTCAAACTCATTCTTATACTGATTTAGTATCTTCTGATGGATTAGTAGCAGGGGACAATGGATTTAATGGAGAATACTCGATACCAACTGACCTTTTAGACATTGATAGAATAGAAGTTACCTTTGATGGTACTACTTGGTACGTTATAGATAAAAATGGGCTATATGATATTTCACAAAACCCCACTAGTGAGCAAAACGCTACAAGTATTAATAATAATTTCAGTAAATCAGACCCTAAGATAACTATTATTAGGGGTTCTATGTTTATTAGACCTTTAACTGATACGACAGTTTCAAACGGAATACATGTTTTTTACTCTCCTAGACAGTCTGAAATGGACGAAGATACTGATGTGCCTGACTTTGAAGGAAACTTACACCAATGTTTGATATATGATTGTGCTGAAATGGAAATGCTTTCACACCCTGATTCTTACGGAACACTAAAAGAAAGAAGAATAGCTAAAAAGAAATTTCAAGTAGATAACGAGTTCAAACAATTTTACAGAACAAGACTCAAAGGAGGCGAAGATATAAGTGTTAAAAAAGAAAGTTTTAAATAAAATATATGGCAATAGTAAACACAGACATAAAGAAATATCTTTCATAAAATTAAATAAAATGTTATAATATATAAAAAGATTTAGAGATTTTGAAAATAGTAAAGACGCTAATAATTTAAATAACTTGTTACTTGTTTGTAAAGCTTGTCATACTGAAGTTTTTACAAACAAAGGACTATAATAATGTGCCAATTACATCTAGTGAAATAAAAAAATATTTATCAGGCGGAGCTTCAAATGCAGATAAAGGAGCTTCTTTAGGAGGCGTTATCTCTTCAGTTGTAGTGGTAGATGACACCCTAAACAACCTTTTCGCTGCT
>Ga0307940_1001953_pt1 | contig 10917 bp, 10 predicted proteins | sample OrgLakmetagen124_FD_201835 | JGI IMG/M metagenome (GOLD analysis project Ga0307940, IMG submission 201835) | Saline water microbial communities from Organic Lake, Antarctica - #124 | ecosystem: Environmental > Aquatic > Non-marine Saline and Alkaline > Saline | place: Antarctica: Organic Lake... | reverse complement strand
ACCAGAATATTCATTTAATAATACCTGAACTCCAAAGTAAGTTAGAAGAATCACAAGCAATTCTGGTAGGCCACGAAAGATGTTTGCTATTCCAAAGCATAGGAATCGAGGTACTGTGGAACCAGAGAGCTTGCCAGCGCAGAGTAGCAATCCGATGGCAATTCCCCCTAGCCCCGACGCCAGAGCCAACTGCATGGTAACCAGTGCCCCTTGAAGAAGGTCATTACCAAAGCCTTGATAATTAGGAAACATCTAACGCTCCGTGGTTTAGCGTAGTTTGATATCGAAATATTTATTTTCGATAGCTTCGAATGTACCATCAGCAACTATAGATTTAATTGCCGCGTTTAAATCGGCCGCTAACTCAGTGTCGTTCTTACGTACAGCTATACCGATTTCTGTGCCCAAGTCTGGGTCGTTTATGTCATCTCCTACCTGTTCAAATACTTCCTCACCCCCGTTTTCATTAATCCAAGGAGTTATAATCGCCACATCACCGAAGATCGCATTTAAGCGGCCATTTTGAAAGTCGAGAAACATATTGTCGGTCGATGGATAAGCTCTGATTGTGAAGCCAGTGCCATATTTTTCAGGTAACCATCTTTCGTGGTTGGTTCCTGCTTGTAATCCAATTGTCTTGCCGGCTAATTTTTCTTTATCCAACGTCAGCCCACTACCAGCAGGAGCAGCCATCATAGCGTAAGAAAAATAGTAGGGGTCAGTGAAAAGGACCTGTTCGGATCTTTTCGGTGTAATAGTCATCGACGATACCATGACATCGAACTTACCGGTTTGGAGAGCTGGTACCATACCTGCCCATTGCTGGGTAACCCATTCGCAACTGCGCTCCATTTTCTCACATAGCGCGTTACCAATCTCGATGTCGAAACCGGAGAGATTGCCATCTCTATCAGTAAAATTAAATGGTGGGTAAGCTGCTTCAACTCCTAGTTTTAGAGGTTGAGAGCTTACTGCCATAGCACTCGTAAAAAAAATGGCAAATGTCGTGGCTGCTATTGCTGTTGCTACTGTTTTAAGCATTTTTCAGTTACCTCATTTCGAATGATTTTGAGTAAATTTATTTCTTTAGAAATCTTTGAAGTTGTTCAGTTTTAGGATGTGTGAAAAGCTGGTTTGGTGGCCCCTCCTCAACGATAATGCCCTGCCCAAAAAACATTATCCAATTGGAAACGTCGCGAGCGAAATCCATTTCATGGGTGGTAATCAGCATCGTTCGGCCTTCTTCGGCTAAAAGCTTTATTACTCGTAAGACCTCACCCACGAGTTCTGGGTCTAGAGACGATGTTGGTTCATCAAAGAGCAACACCTCTGGTTCGATACAAAGTGCTCTGGCAATTGCTGCGCGTTGTTGCTCGCCACCTGAAAGTTCGGACGGGTAGTTGTTTTCTTTATCAGCAATACCTACTTTCTCCAAATATTTCCGTGCTGCATTTTTCGCCTCCTGCTTGGACTTCCCGTGTACATGAATCGGTGCTTGAATAAGATTTTCTAGAATGGTCATATGAGACCAAAGATTAAAAGACTGGAAGACCATTCCTATTTTTCCACGAAGGTGTCGAAGTCTGGCTTTAGATATTTCTGGATCTCCTTTCTTTTCCTGGTGCAGCCGGATTTTCTCACCCCAGAGAGAGATATCTCCTTTGTCCGCTAGTTCTAGGAAGTTGAGGCAACGCAGAAAAGTGCTTTTACCAGACCCACTTGATCCAATGATAACAATAACATCTCCTCGCTTCGCTTCGAGTGACACTCCCTTGATAACTTCAGTTTCACCAAAACTTTTCTTTAGGTTATGTACCTTAAGAACAGACTCGTTTGCTTTGGTGGAAAGATTGCTTTCTCTTGTAGACATTATATTGCCACCGTGGTTATAGAGGGTGTTGCTCTGTTGGTTATTCTTGTGTAAACAAATCACTAATCTTAATTTTTTTATTCCACACTTAATGAATTAAGATTGCAATGTTAGTTTGTTTAGCGTTCAAGAATCATGGCAATGCCCTGGCCGCCGCCGATGCAGGCAGCTGCGCAGCCATAGCGACCCTGGCGGTGCTGCAATAGGCGGGCGAGGGTGCCTGCCAAGCGGATGCCGGTAGCGCCCAGCGGATGGCCCAGTGCCAGGGCGCCGCCGCAGACGTTGACGCGTTCAGCGTCGATGCCGAGCGAGGCCATGGCGTAAAGCGGCACAGCGCTGAAAGCCTCGTTGATTTCCCACAGATCTATGTCGTCGACCTTGAGTCCTGTCTTGTCGAGTACACGGGTGATGGCTGTCGCGGCGCCGGCGCCCATGCGCTCTGGAGCGACGCCGCAGTCAACAATCTCAACCACGCGGGCTAGCGGTGATATGCCGTGCTGGGTCAGCGCGGTCTCGGACATCACCAGTGCTGCGCTGGCGCCGGAGGTCAGCGGTGAGCTATTACCCGCAGTGATCTGGCCGTCTTCGACAAAAACGGGTCCAAGCCCGGCCAGGCGCTCTATGGTGGTATCGGCGCGGATATTGGCATCGCGCTCGACGCTTTCGCCGGCGGGATTGGTCAGCGCGAGGCGCTCGCCGTCGAACCAGCCGGATTTCTCTGCCTCGGCTGCGCGCTGATGCGAGCGCAAAGCGAAGGCGTCCATTGCTTCGCGGCTGATATTGGCCTCCGTGGCCAGCCGCTCGGCGGTCAGCCCCATGTTCATGGCCACGCTCAGATCAAGCCAGTCGGCCTGCTTCAGGGCACTTGGCACTGTCAGCACGCCTTCTTTAAACAGGCTTGGGCCCATCGGCACCCGTGACATGTTCTCGAAGCCGCCGGCCAGGCCAACTTCGATGGCGCCGACCTGAATCTCGCGAACACTGCCGCGCAGTGCGGCCATGCCAGAGCCGCACTGCTGGTCGATCTGACGTGACGGGCAGGCCTGCCCTTGAGAAAGCCGCTGGGATAACCACTGAGGGTAGCGTCCGCCGAAGCTCCACTGCTCCTTGACCGGCAACGCGCAGCCAATGCTGAGGTCTTCTATTGCGCGGGCGTCGAGGTTACTGCGGGCCAGCAGGGCGTCGATCAGCTGGCCGAGCAGAGCGTCGCCGCGCTGCGCAGACCAGGCATCCACCTCCGGCCTACGCGGATGGGCACGGGTGAAGGCCGAGCGGCCGTAATCGGCAAGATAAGCGGCTTTCATGAGGAGCTCCTTTCAACATCAACATCAGCGGCTGCCCAGCGACTGATAAAAAGCGCATAGGTGGTTAACACCCGGTGGATGGAGGCGATATCCACGCACTCATCCACGCCGTGGATACGCTGAGCGATCGGGCCATAGCAGGTTCCGTTGATGCCGCCCTGAACGTGAAAGGCGCGCAGGTCGGTGGTGCAGGTCGATAGGTAATGGGCGGGCGGCTCGCCGACCAAGTCCTCATGGCAGCGTGAAAGCAGTCGGATAGCCGGCGTTTCTAGTTCGACCAGATGGCCTTCGGAGCGAAAACCGTGGAATTCGACTCTAGGGTTGGGGTCATCGCCGCCGAGCTCGGCATGGCGCTGGGCGACCACTTCGCGCACGCGGTTCATGATTTCGTCGGCGCTCATGCCGGGCGGAAAGCCGACGCGACCTTCAAGGATGGCGTGGGCCGGTACGCTGGACGCCCAATTGCCGCCTTCAATCTTGCCGATGCTCAAGTTGAACGGATGGTTGAGGGCGTGGTAGGGCGCGGGACGCGGAAGCGTATTGATCTCGTCTTCTAGCGCCTTAAACGCCGGCAGATAGGCCTGCAGCCGCTCGATGGCATTGCTGCCGGCTCGGGTGTCCAGCACATGGGCTGGCACGCCATCGACCCGCAGACGAAACCACAGCACGCCGACCTGGCCGCTATAGATCTGCGCGCCAAAGGGCTCGGGGATCAGCACGAAGTCGCCGCTATAGCCCTGATGCAGGCAGGCCAGCGCGCCGTTGCCGGTGCATTCTTCTTCGATGACTGTTTGCAGCGTCAGCGGGAAGTCGATATCGACGCCGGCCTCGCGCACCGCCTGCACCGCCATCACCATGGCCGCGATGCCGGCCTTCATGTCGCCGGCGCCGCGGCCATACAGCCAGCCGTCTTTTTCCCAAGGCTCCCAGGGTGGGCGCGTCCACATGTCGGTGGGCTCGGCGGGCACTACATCAAGGTGGCCATTGAGTACCAGATGGGGCTTGCTGGAATCCGGATTTAGGCGCGAGATTACGTTGTAGCGACCTTCGCTGTTCCAACTGGTTGGCGCACGGTGCGGATTGTCAGCAAAGCCCGGTACATCCAGCGGCACGCGCTCGACCGGCAGCGCCAGGCGTTCGAACCAGCGTTCCATGGTGGAAAGCGCGACATGTTCCTGGCCGAGCACGCTATAGCTGCGCACCAGATCCTGGGTTAGTTCCAGGGTGTCATCCATCAAGACGTCGCAGCACTCGAGAACGCGTTTTTCAGTGGCGTTGAGCATCAGAATCTCCCTAACTGCTCTTCGTCGATGATCAGTTCGGCTTCGGTAGCGGCGCGTAGGTCATCCACCGACAGCCCCTCGGCGATATCTACGACCTCAAGACCGGCATCGGTGACTCGCATCGCCGCCTTCTCGGTGATGATCAGCGACACGCAGCGCGGCGCGGTGAGAGGCAGCCGGCAGCGCTTGAGAATCTTGGGGTTGCCGTGCTTGTCGTTATGCGAGCAGAGTACGATCAGGCGCTCGACATTCTGCGCCAGCTCCATGGCACCGCCGATGCCCGGAGAAAACTTGCCGGGAATCTTCCAGTTGGCCAGGTTGCCCTGCTGGTCGACCTCGAAGGCGCCCATGAAGGTGATATCTACCCGGCGGCGGATCATGGCGAAGGACAGCGCGCTATCAAACACGCTGGCGCCGGGGCGAGTGCCGATGTAGGCGCCGCCCGAGTCGATCATCTCGAAATCGACTTCGGCGCCTTCCTCGACAAGCTTGCAGCCCAGCACGCCGTTTTCTGAGTGCACCAGCACTTCCAGCTCGGGCGGCAAATAGTAGAATAGCTGGGTGGGCAGGCCGATGCCCAGGTTGACGATCTGGCTCTCGGTGACCTCCTGGGCGGCCCGGGTAAGGATGCGTTGCTGATCAGACGGCATAAGCACGTCTCCCTTGTTCGCTGGTAGAGGGGTCGACCTGGATGATCTGGCTGACGAAGGCGCAGGGCGTATGAATCTGTTCCGGTATCAGGCTGCCGGGCTCCTTGACCCGAAATGCCTGGGCGATGACTCTATCGGCGGCCATGGCCATCAGCGGGTTGAAGTTGATGGCGGTGCCGCGATACACGAGATTGCCGTAGCGGTCGGCTAAGTCGGCATGTACAAGTGCGAAATCGGCGTGAATGGCAGGCTCGATGGCCCAGGTCTTGCCGTCGTAGTCGATCTCGTGGCGGCCCTCACCGATCTCGGTGCCGATGCCGATGTCGGTCAAAAATCCAAAGTGGCCGGCACCGGCGCAGCGGATTTTCTCGGCGAGCAGGCCCTGGGGGTGGATATCCACCCTCAGGCGTCCGGCGTTCATTTCCTCGATGGCTACGCGGTTAAGGCCGATATGCGAGGTAATCAGACGATCAATTCGGCCGGCGCAAATCAGCTTGCCGATGCCGATGTCGGATTCGTTGGCGTCATTCTTGATCAGCGTCAGATGCTTCTGGCCCTGCTCGAGCAAGGCGTCCAGCAAGGCGAACGGCGTGCCGGGTGAGCCGAAGCCGCCAACCATGATCGAAGCGCCGTCTTCGATATGGGCGATGGCGGCCTCGATGCTTACGTACTTGTCTTTGAGTCGAGTCATGGAATCTCAGCCTGTGATGCTGGTGGCGTGACCGGTAGATTGGATCTCGTCGCGCAGCGGCGAGATGACATCATTATCAAGGCGCGTCAGGGCGCGCTCTAGACGCTCCAGCAGCAGCGCCACCTCGTCTTCGCTAATGGTGAAAGGCGGGCTGACGAGGAAGTGATCGCCGGCCACGCCGTTGAGCGTCCGGCGCGGATAGATGAGCAGACCTTCCTGCTTGGCGAGGGCGGTGACCTTGGCGAACAGGTTGGCCTCGGCGGGGAACGCGGTTTTGTTGTCGGCATCGATCACCAGTTCCACGCCCCACAGCAGGCCAAGGCCGCGCACGTCGCCGATCCAGTCAAAGCGCGCCTGCAGGGCTTTCAAACCTCGCTGCAACTGATCACCACGTGCAGTGACGTTATCCAGCAGCTGTTCTTGCTGAATGGCGCGGATGACCGCAAGGCCAATGGCGCAGGCCAGCGGATTACCGGCGTAGGTGTGGCCATGCTGGAAGCCGCCGCTGGCCATCACGGCCTCAACGATAGGTGCTCGACTGAGAACGGCACCCACCGGGTAATAGCCCGCACCTAAGCCCTTGGCCGTGGTGAGCAAATCAGGTGCCACGGCCCATTGCTGATAGGCAAACCAGCTGCCGGTGCGGCCCACGCCACACATCACCTCATCGAAAATCAGCAGGCAGCCGATCTCATCGCACAGCTCGCGCAGGCCTTGCAGATAAGCTCGGTCGACCAGACGCCCGCCCGTACTGGCACCGCCGACTGGCTCGAGTACGATGGCAATGATGCTGTCGCTGCCAGCGGCTTCAATCTGCGCGCGGGTATCGCTGAGCACCCGTGCAATGTGCGCTTCGCGGCTGCCGTCTTGCTGGCGATAGAAGTCGGGGCCGGGCACCTTGATCGAGCCGACAGTGATATCGGTAAAGGGCGCTTCCAGCGGCTGATAGCCGGTCAGGCCGAGGGCGCCCAAGGTGCTGCCATGGTAGGACGGTCGCAGCGAGACGAAGCGGCGACGCTGGGACTGGCCGGTGGCGACAAAATACTGGCGCGCCAGTTTCTGGGCCGACTCTACCGCTTCGGAGCCGCTGGACACGAAGAACACTTTTTCCAGCGCGCCAGCGGTCATATCAACTAAAGCTTGGGCGAGCTCAACGGCAGGGCCGTTCTCGAACTGGGTACGGTAGGTGAAAGCGACGCGGTCCAGCTGATCGAGCATGGCATCACGAATGCCAGTGTGACCGTGGCCGAGATTGCAGGAGATGGCCCCGGAGCAGCCATCGAGATATTCATTGCCTTGGGTATCCCACAGGAAGACACCCTGACCGTGGCTGACTTCCGGCATGGCGGGGCCAGCTTGATAGAACAGCGGGGAATATTTCATTTTTGCTCTTTTGTCATTGTATTATTTGAATGACCTGAGTCTAGGTAACATTGCACATCATTTCAATATATGATGTTTTTACAGAACCTAATGAGTTTTAATCATGGCAAATGTTTCCATACACTCTCTCAAGGCGCTGGCTATCTTCAAGGCGACATTTGAGGCCGGCACGGCCTCTCAAGCGGCGCGAACCCTTGGCATCACTCAGTCGGGAGTCAGTCGCTCGCTGGCTCAGCTCGAACAGAACCTTGGGCTTGAGCTGTTCATGCGCCAAAAAAATCGCCTGGTGGCGACGCCCGAGGCACGCGAGCTGTATGAGGAAATTCTGCGCCTGATGGGCAATGTCGAGGAGCTGCGCCACAGCGTGCTGGCGCTCAAGGAGTTCGGGACCTCTCGCCTAAGGATCGCCGCCATCCCTGGCCTGGCCTTCGGTTTTGTGCCCCGGTTGATCGCCGCGCTGATCAAGCGTAATCGAGGTTTCAGCATTTATTTTGACATAATGTCGAGCCACGATGTGCTGCGTGACTTGGAGTCCGGTCATGCAGATATCGGCTTTGTGACGCTGCCGGCAAGTTCCCGGATACTGCGCATCGAGGAATGGCTGACGACTCAGGCGCGCTGCCTGATGCCCAGCGGGCACCCGCTGAGCAAAAATTCTCAAGTGACGATTGGCGATCTTAAGGATCAGTACCTTGTGATCAGCAATCAGCCCAATGTCGGGGCGGACCCGCTGTTGAGCCTGGCGGCGAGGCACGACATTCACATCGCCGGCAAGACCGAGGCCAATATCGGTGCGATCACCGCTCTGGTGGCCAATGGCGTCGGCATTAGTGTGATGAACCCGATTACCGCTATGGACCAGCTAGCCCACAGCGATAGGGTTGTCATGCGACCGTTCACGCCTGAGATTAGCTTCAGCTTTGGCCTGGTCTATCGGGAAGACTGGAAGCAGGCCCAGGCACTGGAGTTAATTCGCACCAGTGGCCGCGAACTATTGAAGGAATATGCTTGGCGGTCTCAATGAACAAGTGCAACATCTGATACTATCCAGTATGGCATTCTAGTCTCTTAGACGTTTCATGTGGATTTGGCCTGATCCAGCATGCTCCCGACAGGGCGCCGATCAGGTAAATCATGGTGATGAAAGTATTCTCGTTGCGGTATCCGCGAGCGCGTGATCGGGCGGCCTGAAACGGGCTATTCATTCCTTCTAAGTGCCTGATCTAAAGTTTTCACGTAAAATCCGATCAGAATATCTGACACGGATGGCATCATGGCAAGATGTAGTGTGGCTGCGGATGAAGTACAGTTGGTTGCCTTTGAGTGCTTATCTCTCGTTTGATCGCCTCTGCGATGAGGTGCATCGGTTGCTAGACAGCTACAGAGGCGAATGCACGATTAATTATGAATAACCACTTAACCGAGCATTGGTTAGGCCCGATAGCCAGCGGCGGATGCCCCGGTCGGTATGCCGCTTTAGAGCGTTCAACGCTTTCCTGATCGGAGACAACAGAACCTTGTCGGCGATCGCCTCTCGGGCAAAATTGAGGTAGTGCATGATTCGCCAGCGGGCCCCGCGGGGCGTGTATCTCTTCTGAACCCAGCGCAGCTTCTCCTTGATGATCCAGACGTCGGCTGTAGCGCTCTGATCGGTCATCAGTTCCTGCAGCGCGGCGATTTGATTAGCCGTCAGGTTGCCGACTCTGCATTGCGCAGGACGGCCCAGCGAAGGTGTTTGGGGTGTTCCTGTTCCTGCCGCCCACGCTTTCTGACCTCATCAAGGGCGCGCGTGAAAATCTGCACGATATGGAACCAATCGACGGTGACCTCGGCCTTGGGCAGGTGCTCTTCCACGCCTTTGAGAAACGCCGGTGACATATCGCAGACCACTTTCTGAACGGCTTGAGGATCGCCCTGATGTGCGGCCAGGAACTCGCTGATGTGGGATCGTAAAAAAGTTGGTAACTGAAAATTTATGCAGACCGCATTCCGCCGCGTAAAAACTGTCGAGATGAAAAATAAAGATGGTAACTTCTGGGTTGAAATAAAGTCTGTTCGGCGTCAACTATCCTGTCCGACCGGTCATCCTAATTGTCGCCGAACAAAAGTCCGGCAAGCTGAATTTAATGCCTGTCACGATAATAGAGTTGGTAACTAAAGGGTGAAAATATAGGGAAACCAAACGGGCGGCCATTTTGGTGACTGCCCACCCATGGTGACCTATTTCGGTGTTCTCGCTTCCCTGAGCAGCGCATGGATTAACTTCGCAAAAACTCGGGATATTTCAGCGTGCCCGCTTGTGTATTTTTTGTGAGTGGATTCGCTGATTTCGATCAGGTTCAGCCATTCTGATAGAGGTTTTCCCTCTTTGGGGTTCCAGTTCCTGCGGGAGTGCCTGGGCCAGTGCGTCAGCGTGGGAGCTACTCTCATCCAGGTCTTTTAATAGATCTTCTTCGGTAAATCGTTTGGAAGTCATCATTACCTTATTCAATTGAATGATCAGGTATTCATTCTAACCTAGCAAGTCGGCAGTACCGGATATTGAGTCAGAATACCCGATAGCTAATCCCAGAACGATCATAATCACATAGGTAAACACTCATAAGTCAGCATCTACACCTCAGCCTTTAGACATGAAGTGAGATGCACTTATTACTTGAATCCAAGACATAAGGCATAGCGTTTTCCACGGCTTCGTCGCGTGTTTCAAAAAAACCAATGCGTGTAGGTTCACCTTTAGACATGCTTTCAAGCAAGTAGACCGCATAACCGTCCGGCGAAAATTCTCTGCGAACAATCGGCGATTGCCACCACATCGAGTGTGCATCGGGTCGAGACCCTAAGTAATCGTCGTAATCGTCAAAAAAACCAACCGGTAAATTTGGATTTATTGCGACGCCCCGCACCCTGGGCACTGACTCCAGGGTGTCCAGTTTTGGTTTTTCTTACAGCAGCCTGAAAAGCATCAGCTGCGCTTTTAAAACATGATGTTTCGAGCACGGCATCCGTGGTTGCTTGCGTCTATCCAGTACGAAGACCGACATGACTTTCCTTTCAATGAATGCCCTTACGGGCCTTGTGACGGAGGCCGAAGCCTCTCTCCCCTCGGGAATGTCTATCACCGGCTCCCGCTTGCGCGGCAACTGAAACCTTCGGCGCTTTACCTTTCGCCAGCGTGATTCCAGTCTTCCAGAGCGCCGAACTGAGGAAGCATTCGGCGGTGAGTCTTAGCGACCTGTGATAAACGTAGCGGGTTGATTACCGCTTTCCCTGGTCAACCTGGCTTGCAGGGTGTTCTCTACAAGCCCCGTCTAAAGGGCGGGGTGATTGACGTGAATGCTTCCTACTGAATAAACGGAAGGTTTATTGCGAATACAGCGCAGCCGCACCGCGTAAAGCAGCCAGTAGCAGCGCGTCGTCTGCACAAGACATCTGTTTTTTCAGCTGAGACAGTGCCAGTACACCAAGCTGAAACGATTGCGTGATCGTTATGGGCAACGCATAGGCGGTTCCTTGTCCTTGTGTTGCAGAAACGAACAGCTTGTTCGGTTGTCGTTCAATGACAATGCCCTTAGTGGGGCGCTTGAAATGCACTTTTGGCAAGAACCCCAAGCTGAGAACGGCCGCTAGCATGGAAATGTATTCCCCGCAGGTGCGGGGGTAAACCGCGATGGCCTCGAATTGAAAGCCTTGGTGGCTTGTATTCCCCGCACGCACGGGGGTAAACCGATGTCTT
>Ga0307940_1001944_pt1 | contig 10946 bp, 10 predicted proteins | sample OrgLakmetagen124_FD_201835 | JGI IMG/M metagenome (GOLD analysis project Ga0307940, IMG submission 201835) | Saline water microbial communities from Organic Lake, Antarctica - #124 | ecosystem: Environmental > Aquatic > Non-marine Saline and Alkaline > Saline | place: Antarctica: Organic Lake... | reverse complement strand
TTGATGGATTTCGACCTATTACGCTCCTTTTTACCAACTGGTTTACTTGATTATTTTGCCATAGTAGATTTCAGAGAACTCGGAGATTTAAATACCAAAAAAGACTGTTTTTACATCTATTTAGACGAGAGGAATGTTCTCCCTCCTGATTATAATGCATCAGAATATGAATCCAAAGGGTTTTATTCACGCACTTCAATACAAGATTTTCCGATACGAGGCAAAGCTGTTTATTTATGCATAAAAAGGCGAAGATGGCGTCAAAAGAATGATAAATCAATAATCATCAAAAGCGACTATTCATTTATAGCTGAAGGTTCAAAATTAACAGTTGAGCTTTCAGATTTTTTAAAAGGTACAGGTAGAGACCCGAGAAGATACGATAAGTAATATTGCTAGTTATTATGCCATAAAAGCCAATTTATTACAGCGACACTACAAGAAAAAAATCAGTGGTTTTAAAGAATGGGAACAATACAGTCATGCAGAAGATTATTTGATATTCCCAGAAAATATAGGAACAAATTTAAGCATAGATGAAGTTAGTTTATCCAAAGGAGAATTATACACCTTTGTAACCAATAAGAGCGGAAAAGGCAAGAAAAAAACACTAGTAGCTAGTATCAAAGGCACTAAAAGTCAAGATATAGTCGATGTTTTAAACTTAATACCGTTGGAAAAACGAAAAATAGTCGAAGAAATAACTCTTGATATGGCTAACAATATGCAAGCTGCATCAAGACTATGCTTTCCAGAAAGCACATTAGTTACAGACCGTTTTCATGTAGTGAAACTAATCATGGAGGCTCTCCAACATTTAAGGATTAAGTACCGATGGGAAGAAATAGAAAAGGAGAATCAAAGGATTAAAGCTGCTAAAGATCAAGGATTAAAATACAAGCCTTTACTGCTAAAAAATGGTGATACTGATAAACAATTGCTAGCAAGAAGCAGATACATTATCGCTAAAAAACCAAATCAATGGACGGAAAATCAAAAGCAGAGAGCCGAGCTATTGTTCAAAAATTATCCCATATTAGAAAAGGCATATAAACACGTATTAGAGTTTAGAAACATATATGAAGAAAGATGCAAATTACAAGCAAGAGAAAAAATAAACCTGTGGATAGAAGACACCAAAAAGCTAAAAATTAATGTGTTTAATACAGCTGTAAATAGCCTAAAATATCATCTCGAAACTATTTTAAACTTCTTTGATAATAGAAACACAAACGCAAATGCAGAATCATTCAACTCAAAAATAAAACTCTTTAGAGCTAATCAAAGGGGGGTAGTAGATGTCAAATTCTTTATGTTTAGATTGGAGAAATTATTTGCCTAATCCCCAGAAAATTTATGTGAGCCACGAAAACACCTTAGTAAAGCACGAAATTCAGTTACAATTAGCAAAAGCGAACTATAATATCATCAAAGGACAATAAAATATTTCTATCAGTTAAATAAGCTTTTTACATTACAAAACTAAAAAAATCGACAGAAATAAGTAGGAAACAACTAAAAAACATAAAATGAAAAACTACAAATACATACTATCAATAAGCATTCTATTTACAAGCTTATTTTCTTGCGATAATGACAACGGAAAAGCAGATGGCTACGGAAATTTTGAAGCTACAGAGATTACTATTTCAGCAGAAAATAATGGGAAACTAATGCGTTTTGACCTGAACGAAGGTGATGTACTTAAAAAAGAGCAATTTATAGGTTATATCGATACTATTCCACTAGCATTAAAAAGAGAGCAACTAGAAGTTTCAAAAGGAGTAATAAATTCAAAATCTAAAGGAGTTTTATCGCAAATAAATGTATTAAATGCTAAATTAAAAACGGCTAACACGAATAAAAGAAGAGTTGAAAATCTCATAAAAGACGAAGCTGGAACACAAAAGCAATTGGATGATGTGCTTGGTGAAATAGATGTGATTAAAAATCAAATAAGAAGTGTAGAAATTAATAATGCGCCAGTTGTGAATGAGCTCAAATCTATTGATGTTCAACTAAAACAAGTTGATGACCAAATCGAAAAAAGTAAAATCATAAATCCTGTATCAGGAACTGTTTTAACTAAATATACAGAGCCAAACGAAATCACTTCTTTTGGAAAACCACTTTACAAAATCGCAAATTTAAACACCATGCAATTGCGTGTATACGTGAGTGAACCTCAATTAGCAAATATAAAAATAGGACAAGAAGTAACCGTTAAAATTGACCAAGCAAAAGAGATGAAATCTTACAAAGGAACCATTAGCTGGATAGCACAGGAAGCAGAATTCACTCCAAAAATTATTCAAACTAAAGAAGAACGTGTAGCTTTAGTCTATGCAGCAAAAATAGATGTAATCAATGACGGTAGCTTAAAAATAGGAATGCCCGCAGAACTATGGATAAATAAAAATAATTAAACTAAATAAATATGAAAAATCTAATTTTATTGCTTGTAGTACTAATTTTTATAGGATGCAAAAGTACAGGAAACACTATGCATCAATCTAAAAATAACTATCCAAAATGAATTTAAGAAATTTACATACAGACGATAAATCTGTGCAGACACAATTATTATTTCAAGCTGAAGGCGGGAAGGTGATTTCGTTACAAATTGCATCTGGGGAGCAATTAAAAGAACACATTAGTAATGTTCCAGCAATTTTAATTTGTGTTTCTGGAAAAGCAGTATATAAAGAGAAATCCGGAGATATTATTTTGGAGGCAGGCGAATATGTTATGATAGCCAAAGAGGTCAAACATGAAGTTAATGCTATAACAGATAGTAATTTTTTACTGATTAAATAATGAGTATATCTATCTCTAACATATCAAAATCATACAAAAAAGTAAAAGCCCTAAAGGACATTTCTTTTGAAGTAAAACCAAACGAATTGTTTGGACTCATTGGTCCTGATGGCGCAGGTAAAACGACTTTGTTTCGAGTTTTAACCACACTTTTAATTGCAAATGAAGGCACAGCAAGGGTTGCAGGTTTTGATGTAATTAAAGATTATAAAAGCATCAGAAAAAGTGTAGGCTATATGCCTGGTAGGTTTTCGCTATACCAAGATTTAACAATTCAAGAAAACCTGACCTTTTTTGCTACTATTTTTGGAACTACCATAGCAGAAAATTACGACTTAATTAAAGACATCTATATTCAAATAGAGCCTTTTAAAAATCGTAGAGCTGGAAAACTTTCTGGAGGAATGAAACAAAAGTTAGCACTTTGTTGTGCACTAGTTCACAAGCCTAAAGTATTGTTTCTAGACGAACCTACTACAGGAGTAGATCCAGTTTCAAGAAAAGAATTCTGGGAGATGTTGAAGCGTTTGCAGCAAAAAGGCATTACCATTTTAGTGTCTACTCCGTATATGGATGAGGCTGCTTTGTGTGATAGAATTGCACTAATTCAAAATGGGAAGATTTTAGAAATTGATACACCAGAAGCGATTGTAAAACATTTTCCAAAACAGATTTACAATGTACGTGCAAACAATATGTATCAGCTCATTAAGAGTTTAAATATCTATAAATATACACATAGCGTATATCCTTTTGGCGAATTTGTACATTATACGGATAGTAGAACTAATTTTAATCCAGAAGATTTAAAAGCATTTATAGAATCAGAAAACCTATCTAATATTGAAATTGAAAAAACAGAAGCTACCATTGAAGATACATTTATGGAATTAGCAAAATAAAACAAAAAAAGACCTGGTAGGCTTTTAAATCTTATCCGTTTTTGGAAAAAAACGAAAAACAACAAAGTCATACAAGTAGAAGGTTTAACCAAAATGTTTGGGGATTTTGCAGCTGTAAATGCGATTACTTTTGAAGTAGAAAAAGGAGAAATATTCGGGTTTTTAGGAGCAAATGGAGCAGGAAAAACAACAGCTATGAAAATGCTGATTGGCATTTCTAACCCAACATCTGGTAAAGCAACAGTTGCAGGATTTAATGTCTTTACGCATGCAGAGGATATCAAAAAAAATATTGGTTACATGAGTCAAAAATTTGCCTTATATGATGATTTAACCGTTACAGAAAATATTACATTTTTTGGTGGAATTTATGGTTTGTCAAGAAAAAGAATCAAAGAAAAATCAGAAATTCTGATTGAAGAATTAGGATTGAAGAACGTCGCAAATAAATTAGTTGGCGCTTTACCACTAGGTTGGAAACAAAAACTATCCTTTTCTGTGGCTTTGCTTCATGATCCAAAAATTGTTTTTTTGGATGAACCAACAGGTGGCGTTGACCCTATTACAAGAAGACAATTTTGGGAAATGATTTACAAAGCCGCGAACCAAGGAACAACTGTTTTTGTAACCACACACTATATGGATGAAGCTGAGTATTGCGATAGAGTTTCTATTATGGTTAGCGGTAAAATTGAAGCTATAGATACACCTAAAAAATTGAAAGAACAGTTTAAAGTAAATAATATGAATGATGTGTTTTTAAAATTAGCAAGAGGATGAAACGATTCATAGGCTTTGTAAAAAAAGAATTCTACCATATTTTTAGAGATAGACGCTCGCTATTTATTCTCTTTGGAATGCCTATTGCTCAAATTATGCTATTTGGTTTTGCGATTACCAATGAAATTAATAATGTTGATATTGCTATTTTAGACCATTCAAAAGATGCAACTACAAATGAAATAATACATAAAATTTCAGCTTCAAAATATTTCAGTATCAAACAAATGGTAACACGTGAAGCAGATATTGCTTCTGTATTTAAAAAGGGTCAAGTAAAAGCTGTTCTAAACTTTGAAAAAGATTTCAGTAAAAACCTCATCAAAGAACACAAAGCTACCATACAGATCATCACAGACGCTACAGACCCAAATACCGCAAATACAATTAGTAATTATATAAATGCAATTCTACAGAAATACCAGAAAGAATTAAATAATGACCTCACAATTACCTATCAAATAGTACCAAAAACACGAATGGTTTACAATCCAGAACTCAAAAGTGTCTATATGTTCGTGCCTGGTGTAATGACTATTATTTTGATGCTCGTTTCAGCAATGATGACCTCTATTTCTATAACTCGAGAAAAAGAATTAGGCACTATGGAAATCTTATTGGTTTCTCCTTTAAAACCGCTACAAGTGATTGTTGGCAAGGTATTTCCTTATATATTCCTTTCGGTTATCAATGCAATAGTTATAGTTGTTTTAAGCATTTTCATCTTTAAAATGCCTATTGAAGGCAGTCTGCTCTTGTTGGCATTTGAGAGTGTTTTGTTTATCATTTCGGCACTCGCATTAGGAATTTTAATTTCAACCATTTCAGCAACACAGCAAACCGCGATGATGATTTCTTTAATGGGCTTAATGCTTCCTGTTATTCTACTTTCTGGATTTATTTTTCCTATAGCGAGTATGCCATTACCACTTCAAGTAATTAGCAACATCATACCTGCAAAATGGTTTATCATCATCATAAAAGGAATTATGCTGAAAGGCGTAGGATTAGAATATGTCTGGAAAGAAACGCTCATACTAGTAGGAATGACTGCGTTTTTTATGGCTATAAGTGTCAAAAAATATAAAATAAGACTTGAATAAAAAAATGGAAATAGAGAAAAGGTAGATGTAACTAAAATCGTTTTTTTTTCAACATTCTTTATTCTTCTTAAACTATGAAAACAATTCTCTACATTATACAAAAAGAGTTCAAACAAATCTTTAGAAATAAAGGTATGTTGCCAATCATTTTTGTTTTGCCCTTACTTCAGCTTATTATATTATCCAATGCTGCGACTTTTGAAGTTAAAAACATCAAGTTTGCCTATATAGATAACGACCATAGCCCAACCTCCAGAGCCTTAGTTGAACGATTTAATGCGTCCGCCTATTTTGATGTACTTACAGATTATCATTCTCAAACCATTGCCAGTAAAGCAATGCTTAATGGTGACGTGGATGTTATTGTAGAAATTCCTAGGCATTTTGAACGTGAACTACAAAAAGAAAAACACCATAGTCTAGCAATTACAATAAATGCCATAGATGGGGCAGCTGCGGGTCTTGAGAATGTATATGTAACTCAAATTATTCAAGATTTTAACCAAGAGATTAAAGTTGATTTGATGCAAATATCAGATAACCAAATACAACCCATAAACATTGAAACCATTCCTTTATTCTGGTATAATGAAACCTTAAACTACAAAACATTTATGGTGCCGGGTATTTTAGTTTTATTGGTAACAATGATTACCCTGTTTCTTTCTGGAATGAACATTGTGCGAGAAAAAGAAATAGGTACCCTAGAACAAATAAACGTAACACCTATAAAAAAGAGTCAGTTTATCATTGGTAAATTATTTCCTTTTTGGGTTATTGGAATGGGCATTTTAACGGTAGGGCTTATCATCGCCAAAGTGATTTTCAATGTTCCCATTATAGGTAGTTTACTTTTATTATACTTCTATACCTCTATTTATATTTTAGTTATTTTAGGTATTGGTCTTTTTATTTCAAACTTTACAGATACACAACAGCAAGCTATGTTTATTGCATGGTTTTTTACAGTTATTTTTATTCTAATGAGTGGACTGTTTACACCTATCGAAAGCATGCCACAATGGGCACAAATCCTCACAGAATTCAACCCCATAAAATATTTTGTAGAAGTAATGCGTATGGTAATGCTTAAAGGCTCTGGTTTTTTGGACATTCTACCTCAGATACTCAAAACATTTTTATATGCAATAATAATGAATGGACTTGCAGTTTGGAGCTACAAAAAGAAAAAATAATCGCCTATGTAACACAAGTTACAGATTACTGTTTATAAGCAGATTAACTTTGGTACAAATAAAAAATTATGTCTAAAATTGTCATTCTAGGAGCAGGTATTTCTGGTCACGTTGCCGCATCGCATTTACGCAGAAAATTATCTAAAGAACACGAAGTAGTAGTGGTCTCACCTAATAGTAATTACCAGTGGATTCCTTCTAACATTTGGGTAGGTATTGGTAGGATGCAGTCTAAAGAAATACTATTTCCACTTGCGCCATTATATAAAAAGAAACACATAGGTTACAAGCAAGCAAAGGCAATTTCATTCTTCCCCGAAGGCGATAAAATAGAACAAAAACCTTATATACTAGCGGAATATGTAGTTGGGGAACAAAAAGGTACACAAGAAAAAGTTACTTACGATTATTTAATAAATGCTACAGGACCCAAACTTAATTTTGAAGCTACTGAAGGCTTAATTCCGGGTTCAAACAAAACTTATTCGGTCTGTACATACACTCACGCAGAACATGCTTGGCAAGGACTTGAAAAAGTCATCGAGCAAATGAAAAATGGCAAACACATCAAAATTTTAATAGGCACCGGTCATGCCAAAGCTACCTGTCAAGGCGCTGCTTTTGAATATATTTTAAATGTGGAACAGGAACTACGTCGTCATAAAGTACGTGACATGGCAGAAATTACATGGATTTCTAATGAATACCAATTAGGTGATTTTGGAATGGATGGAATGTTACTTAGCTATAGTGGTATGACAATGAAGTCTAGTGAAATGGTTCAGATGGTTTTTGAAGACCGCGGTATCAAATGGATTCTAGGTGCCGGTGTAGAAAAAATTGAAGATGGTATTGCACACTATGAAAACCTTGAAGGTGAACACAAATCCGAAACCTACGATTTTGCAATGCTTATTCCTGCTTTTTCTGGTCACGGATTTAAAGCTTACGATAAAAATGAAAAGGACATTACTGAAAAACTTTTCAAAGGTTTTATGGTTGTAGATGCAGACTACACTCCAAAACCTTACGAAGAATGGTCTGTAAGAGACTGGCCAGAAACTTATCAAAATCCTAGCTACAACACTATTTTTGCACCAGGAATAGCCTTTGCTCCTCCTCACGCCATTTCACAACCTAGAAAAAGTAAGAACGGTACAGCTATTTCACCTGCACCACCTCGCACAGGAATGCCATCTGGTATTACAGCTAAGTTAGTTGCAGACAATATAATTGACAGTATTAAAAACGGTAAAGAATCATTACATCACAAAGGTTCTTTGGGAAATATGGGTGCTGCTTGTATTGCTTCTGCGGGTTATGGAATGACACAAGGAAGTGGCGTGAGCATAACAACTTATCCTATTGTTCCAGATTACGAAAAATATCCAAAAACACAAGGAAGACAATTGGGTAAAACTTTTGGAGAAATTGGTCTGGCAGGTCATTGGCTAAAATTAGCCTTACACTATGCTTTCATCTACAAAGCGAAAATGCGCCCATTATGGTGGTTAATTCCAGAATAAAATAGTAGATAGTTCTAGCTAATAATACAGTAAAACACAAAAATGAAAACCTTTTAAAAAACAATACCATGACAGAACGCATTTCAAAATATCAACGCTTTAAAATGATGAATCCTATTCTTCAATTTTTTAAATTCATCTACCTCAGTATTAAAATCATGTTAGTGGTAGCTGGTGGTCATGGAGGTACACGTAAAATGGAGTAGTTTAATTTGATTACACTAAAGTTCATACTGAACAAAGTGGAAGAATTTTATTCTAAATAAAAACTTTCTATATCAAGGCTGTTTAAGTCCTTACTTCAAAATAAATTTTAGTCATCCTTTTGTTTACATGATTATTTTTTATTTCAAATGTTTACCACTTTATAAATTTAGTGGAGCTAATTAGGGTCTGCTGAAAATAATAATGTCCTTTAAATGATACATAAAAGGCATATGTTTGTGCTATAAACTGCAATGAAATATAAAGAAAACATCAATTAATTGTGCATCTTTAGCTTGATAAGTCTTAATGAAAGCAGTCTTTTAAACATTACATAAAGATAAGTATTTACTAAAAATAATAAACATAATTTTGAAATGCAGTCCCGTTAGGGACTTAATATTGGTAAAGAATGGACTTTCACTAATGTTTTACTGTGCCGTTAGGTACAGCATATCAAATGATTTTCTTAGGATATTTGAACTTAAAATTTATGTTTGGGGAGTTTTTCAGCAAACCCTAATTAGTTTTCAAATAGTTTTCAATTTATAGTTTAATTAGCAACTATTTGATGTAAGGTTCTAAGGAATCTTATGTAAGCGGAGACTAGGAGTTGATTTCGGCTACGCTCAATCATCGCTTAGACTTATTTCGGCTACGTTCAATAACCGCCTCTCAATAAGCATTTCGGTTACATCATAAGATTCCCTGTTGCGCTTTGCTTGAATGTGACGATAGTTTCAAGGGATATTTTTTTATGCTGGTTACTGCGAAAACAAACCAAATTCACATCTGTCATTCCGAAAAAATTTTAAAAGAAAATTTTATGCAGAATCTTATGCTAACGGAGACGTCTTTGTTTGTTCTTTTGTTCAACATTTAGGAGCTGCGAAGTTTGCAACTTCGCAGCTCCTAAATGCATAATACTACTTTGTGTACACTAAGAGCAACTAAGTTAAAACCAATTTCTGCAGTTGGTTTATTAATTAATTTGGGTTAGGTAACATAAGTTACCGTCAGACCTATTTATTACTCCGATTTTTGCATCATCAAATTAAAACGATGAAGAAAATTCTCTTTTTTAGTATATTAACTTTTGCTTTAGCAATACAGGGTTTTGCCCAACAAACTAGCCTTATTTCAAAGGAAGAAGTCATTGCTAAAGTCAAAGAAAGCAACAGCTCTTTAAAAATTTCTGAACAAGAATTTATGGAGGCTAAAGCAGACTTTAATCAAACCAAAGCCACATTCCTACCGGATATTACAGCAAGTCATACAGGTATTGCAACTACAAATCCGTTAATGGCTTTTGGGTCAAAACTGAATCAAGGGATTCTAACGGCTAACGATTTTAATCCAGACTTATTGAACAATCCCAATCAAGTCCAGAATTTTGCTACGGTAATTCAAGTGCAGCAACCCTTAATTAATGTGGATGGAATGTTTCAGCGCAAAGCAGCTCGTGCGTCTATGGAAGCGATGTCTTTTAAAGCACAACGAACTGAGGAATACCTAGATTTTGAAGTTGAAAATGCATACATGCAATTGCAACTGGCGTATAAAGCGGTAGCTGTTTTAGAAAAAGCCTTAGCCGCATCTAATGCTAACCTTCAACTAGCTCAAAATCGTCAAAAGCAAGGCTACTTGCAACGTGCAGATGTCCTTAATGTAGAAGTTCGTGTAACTGAAGTAAAAAATCAATTGCAAACCTCAAAAAGCAATGTTCAAAATGCATCAAATTACCTATCGTATTTAATGAATGAAGAAGCGTATGTGGTGTATCAACCAACGGATAGTTTGATGGTTTCAAACTTAATCTCTAAAGAAATTTCTCTTTCAGAAAACAGGTCTGATATTCAAGCGATGCAGTTAGCTACAAACGCGTATGAAGCAGCCAATAAAGCGGATAAAATGGCTTTTTTACCACGATTGAATGCTTTTGGAAGCTACGAGTTGTATGATGAAAACATGTTTCAAGCTGGTGCAAATGGATATGTTGTAGGCGCACAATTGAGTTGGGATGTGTTTAAAGGCTCTAAACGTTTTGGAAAAGTGCAAAAAAGCAAAGCTGAATTTGAAAAATCTAAAATAGCTTACCAGCAATATGTTTCGCAAAGCAATTTAGAATTAAATAAAGCAAAACGCATGCTTACAGATGCTGAAAACAAGTTAACACTTACAGAACTTGCTTTAGTTCAATCTAAAGAATCCTTACGTATTCGTACCAATAGATTTAAGGAAGGACTAGAAAAAACATCAGATTTGCTCAATGCTGAAACACAAGTAGCCCAAAAGGAATTGATCTATTACCAAACTATTTTTGAGTTTAATTATGCACAAGCCTATCTCCTTTATTTAACAAAAACCGAATAAAAAATTCATCAGTAATCCTTTACAAAGAGAAAAAATAAACAATAA
>Ga0307940_1001936_pt1 | contig 10973 bp, 8 predicted proteins | sample OrgLakmetagen124_FD_201835 | JGI IMG/M metagenome (GOLD analysis project Ga0307940, IMG submission 201835) | Saline water microbial communities from Organic Lake, Antarctica - #124 | ecosystem: Environmental > Aquatic > Non-marine Saline and Alkaline > Saline | place: Antarctica: Organic Lake... | reverse complement strand
GAGCAGGTGGCCAGCCTGAAAGATGAACTTGCCAGCTATCACGAACGGCTTGAAACCGCCCGCGACAGCGCTCAGCAGGCACAGCAGGCCGCCGCTGTGGCGGAATCCAGGACGCAGGCGCAGGCCGACAAGGCCGACGACCTGAAAAGCCAGGTTGCCGATCTGAAAACCGAGCTTTCCGAGTCACGAAAAGAGGCAAAAGCCGCACACCAGGCAACGGCTGGCGAGGCTGAAAAATGGCGCGAAACGGTGGCTCTGGAGCACAAGCGCAACGCGGAATTACAGAGCGAGCGCGACAATCTAGCCGAACGCCTGGCGGCGCTGGAAGCTACAGAAAAGGGGCAGGAAAAGGGCTGATTTTTTGTTTCTGGATGCCGAAACGACCGGACTGGATGACATGGTAGAGTTAATAGAAATTGCGTAATGGCAAAATATCGTGTCAGCGACGATTTCACACAGGCTTTTCAGCGATAACCCCTTGGGTCACCATCTGCAATGCGTAAACTGGTTGCGAGTCGTTTGATCAGGATGATCAGGGCTCAGCGCCGGCATGGATGCCAGGCAAACGCGACACCTGCCCAGTGGTGTGACGCGCCAGGGAGAGTCCTGGCTTCGTTCCTGTCTCAAGTCCTTTTCACCATAACCCAGATTATGCGCAGCACAGTGTGCGCCCGATTGCCATCCTTGGCTTCGCCAAGGCTGCCTTACAGAACATCTAGTTTTGGTAAACTTCTAACGATTTTCTGTGTCTCCACGCTCACAGTAACCACCCGCTGAAACAGCTCCAGGGGATACCTTGCGTTCCTCATCGTTTCGATTGCCCAGTCGTTTGCGTCGTTGACGATGCCGCTGGCCTTGTGAGTGGTCACAGCTTGGCGTTCCATCACCCAGCCCAATGCCGCCTTACCGTTCACGACGTAGTCCCAGGCCTCCTCCGGGATGCCGGTCATGGTGATCTTGCCGTTGTAGATGACGGTGCTGAGATCGTTAATGTTTTTACCGGTTTCCTCGCAGCGTTTCTTGCCAAATTTCATTTTGGTGACGCGGTAATCCTCGTCCACCAGGTTGCCCTTGGCTTGAATGTTGAATGGGTATTTTTCTACGGTTTCGTAGTTCAGGTGCAGCCCGGCTAAGTCACGGCCAGCCCTCGAGAACGCCCAGAAATCGGCTGCGTTTTTAACTTTCGGAATGCGGGGTAACTCTTTACTCAGGTTGTCGGCAAAGCGGGTGCGGTAGTCCCCGCTGTGCAGGATGCCGTAGACGTAATAGAACAGGTCTTCCTTTGTGATCCGCTCACCAGGGTATGCCTCTTGAAAGTGGGACAGCCCTTCATCGGTGATGGCGTCGCGGCGTTTCAGACCCGGTTCATCGTTGCCCTGCTCTGTGGCTGCAAACAAGTCACTGCTGCCGCTATCTTCCGCTTGAGCCTGCTCATCGTAGAGGTAAAGCGGGAAACATTGAGAGTCACCATTGCAGTGTAAATCTGGTAGCGCATTGGAGACTAAAACTGGAACGCCAGAGCCGTTATATTTGGCATTAAACTGAATCACCAAGTTCTCCGCCCCTGCATGCGGGAAGATGCGGGGCATTTGGAGCACCCTCTCATTAAAGGTGCGGTTGAAATAGATCCATTGCTTGGTGAACGGTCGGTAAAGAGAGGTGGTAACTGATGAATTGTCGTGGGCGAAAGATTTATTTCTGGCCAAATCCTGCTTGAGGTTTACCGTCCAGCTGATGCGGGCTGGGTCAGTATTGATAAAACCATCTACTTTCGCTTGACGCGCCTTCGTATCCAGCCCTGAATGCGCCAAATTAAAGCGCACTAACTCAGCGTTGTAGAAGCCAATCATGCTGATCATATTGTCTTTTAGCTTGACCTTGCTGGCGTTGTAAACCCAAGCATCGCGGTTAGTTGCCACCCCTAATGAGTAATTATCAAATAGTTTGAGGCCATCACCTTTCTTATCACCCAACACAATATGCTCACCAAAGCTGTCATCGCGCTGGTTCAGCCAGTCACCATGCTGGTCAGGAACAATCTGCTGCCATGCGGTGATTCCCCTCACACTGGCATAGTTCGCAATCATTTCCAGCTTTTCAGTACGGTTCAGGTAGTCACCAATGTCATGGAACAGGATACGCCCGTGCTCTGCTGCTTCGGGGTTTTTGACCAGCAGGGAAATCGCAATAGGGGCACGGCTACCGCTATCGAAAATTTTCCCGCCCTCCCTTCGCGATAGCTCGCCAGAGGTGCGCTGATTCCCCCGCAAGTGAAATACATGAATGCTGGAAAACTCTTCAGTCAAACACTTGCGCAAGCCATCGGTGGTATTGGCCTCCAAAAAGCCGCCATTTGTCACAAAGCCAATCACTCCCGCATCACCAATGCGGTCACTAGCCCAACGAATGGCCCGAATGTAGCTGTCGTACAGCCCCTTCGATAGCATTGCTTTAGACTGAGCGGCATAGGTCTCTTCAATCCGTCTATCCAGCTTGGAGTAGCTGACGTTGGCATTGTTATCGTTCTGGCTCAACTGCCCAATGGAATACGGCGGATTCCCCATAATGACGCGAATATCCAGTTCTTTCTGACGCTTCCGCCGCTCACTGTTCTCCACCAACAAAGCATCAATCATGTCTTCACTTTCGTACATCTGGAATGTATCGGTGAGACAAACGCCAGTGAACGGTTCGTAGGGAATCTCGAAAATCTGATCGCTTTCTTCCAGGCCCGTCACGTTGTCATTCATGATGCCGTGGTAAGTGGCCTCAATATTTATGGCTGCAATGTAATAGGCCAGCAGCACCAGCTCGTTGGCGTGAAGTTCGTGTTTGTATTTATGCGGCAATCGGTCTTTGGGAATCAGGCCGGACTGGAGCAATCGGGTAATAAATGTGCCTGTGCCCGTGAACGGGTCAATGATATGCACGTTCTCATCGGCCATGCTCTTGCCAAATTCGGCTTTGAGCACGTCCTCGATGCTGTGAATGATAAAGTCCACCACCTCAACTGGGGTGTAAACGATACCAAGGCGCTCGGTCATTCGTGGGAAGGCATTTCGGAAGAATTTATCGTAAAGCTCCACCACGATTCGCTGTTTGCCTTCAGCACTATTGATGCCTTCGGCGCGCATTTTTACGGATTCATAGAACGATTCTAGGGTGTAACGTTCTTTGTCCAGGTGGTGCTCATGCATTTTATCTAAGACCTGTTGCATGGCCTGTGACATAGGGTTGTTTTTAGCGAAACTGTATTCCTCAAACAGCGCATCAAATACTGGCTTGGTGATCAGGTGCTGGGCCAACATTTCGATGATTTCGTCATCGGAAATGCTGTTATTCAGGTCGTCGCGGAGCTCACCGGCAAACGCATTGAACGCCGCAATTTCTTCAGTGTGGCTTTCGTCTTCTAGGATCGCTTTAATACGGTCGATGTGAGTGTTGGCGATCTTGGCAATGTCATCTGCCCAGTCTTCCCAATGGTGCCGGTTGCCGCATTTTTTGACGATCTTTGCGTACAGTGCACGCTCAATGTCGCCGACCTCAAAGACCATTTCAGCCTGCTCTATCGAGGGGTTCGGCTCTTTCGATCCAATCCCGCGTTCACCGCGTGCCTGGCCCGCTTTGCGTTCTTTTGTAGACTTCTTAGTGGCCTTTGGCGTCACCTTGTCAGCCACGGCCACCACTTCCATTTTGGAGGGCATGCTGCCGTTGAATTCTAGCTTGTTGATCATGGCATCAAAGCGGTCATCGTGTGACCGCAGTGCGTTCAAGACCTGCCAGACAACTTTGTAGGTTTCGTTTCGGTTCAGCGCCTCTTCTGGCTCAACACCAGCAGGAATCACCACGGGGAGAATGACGTAACCCAGCTCTTTCCCGGGAGCTAGCCTCATCACGCGCCCCACAGACTGCACAACATCAACCTGAGAAGAACGGGGTGTTAAGAACAGCACTGCATCCAGTGCAGGCACATCGACGCCTTCCGACAGGCAGCGTACGTTGGATAGGATTCGGCAGGTGTTGTCTTCAGTAGTGGCCTTCAACCACTCCAGGTTGGCTTCTTTCTGGCTGGCATTCATCGTGCCGTCTACATGCCCGGCGGCACAAAGCATGGTCAATGCTGAATCCAGGGGGGCGTCAGGGTCTTTTTCGCGTATGGATGCGATTTCAGCTTCCTGATATTGGGCTACCACAGCACCAAACATTTCTGAGATTAGCTTGGAACTGACCTTGTGGTTTTTGCCCTTATACTCTTTATCAATGACCTGGCAAAAAGCCACGGCCCGCTTCATCGGGACAGCCTGTTGACCGGCTACCTCAACCAAACCCTGTTTTGAAAGCGCCTTCCAGCACCCCACAATTTTTGCTGCATCATCGACCTTGAGCGAGTTGTCAGCGTCTTTAAGCAGGCTTTGCAGGCGTCGGTTAACGTGAGCTTCTTCAACCGCTAAAACGATGACCTTGTAGTCCACCAAAAGCTTACGGGCGACGGCTTCAGAGAAGGTGATGACATACAGCTCTTCACCGTACAGCGCCTTATCATCCATCGAGCACAAGGTGACGTTTTCAGTTTGCTTGGCATCCTCGCCGTAGATTCTCGGCGTAGCGGTCATATAGATACGCTTAGCGCCCTGAATGTGGCTGTTGTCATGAATCTTGACGAACGCGGATTCTTTTTCGTTCTCAAAGGTGGCACCCGTAGTCCGGTGCGCCTCATCACAAATGATCAGGTCGAACCCTGGGATAGGCTGACTGCCTGTGGTCTGCGCTTCGTTTATCCTGCCAATTGAATGATACGTTGAGAACACCACCGTCATCGCATCTTCAGCGTGGTGGGTAGCCATCTGCTTTTGCAATGACAAGGCATTGGTTGTTGCCGGGTATTGAAGATCGCTGATGCCCGAAATCACACGGTCATCGTCTTTGCCTTGGCGTTTGCCCACGTCACTGTCCGAGCAGACGGCAAAGCTCTTCAGCGGAACGGCGGATTCTTGAGTCCATTCCGTCAATGTTTGGCCCATCAAAGAAAGGCTGGGGACGAGAAATAAAACGCGCTTTCCTTTGCCCGCGATGTCCTCGGCAATTTTTAATGACGCAAACGTCTTGCCCGTACCACACGCCATAATAAGCTTGCCGCGGTCCGCTGTTTTAAGACCAGACACCGCACCGTTAAGAGCATCAACCTGGTGTTCGCGCAGCGTCTTCTGAGCCCTCAGAACAGGTTTGGTGTCCTCACGGTATTGCGACCAGTCGATGACACTGTTTTCGAGGCTGTGCAGATCAATCTTGGATACCGGTGGGTTTTGGCTTTCCAGGGAGTCCTGCGCATTGGCAGTCCATTGATCGGTGGTCGTAACGATAATTCTGTAGGTGAAAAAGCTTTTTCCTGACGCCGTAAAAAAGCTATCAATGTCACTCTTACGGATAGAGTAATCGGGCGTGTAGTTCTTACACTGAATGGCGTGGAACTGACCGTCACTGGTGATTGCGACCAGGTCGATCCCGGTGTCTTTTTTCGTACTAACGCCAAGCTCGGCACCGTACTGGTCAACCCAGCCCGAGTATGACAGCACGTCGGCGTACTGCTCTTTATAGAAGGGCTCTGTTTTGAAATATTGAACCATCAGGTTCTCAAAGCTCGTGCCCTTGTCGCGTTCGGATTGGGTCATTTCCCTGAACTGGGCCAGTATCGTTTGTAGTGCTGTCATCATCATTCCTTAATAAAATTGCCCTATCAGCATTACAGGACTACCAATCGTTGAAATCTAATTTGGTCAATCGGGTCTGATCGTTAGAACAGTGACCCAATGGATGACAATCATCCCCGACCTGCCAAGTCATTGAAAAATATGTCATTTTCAGAAGGTAATTGCATAGAATATCAGTAGTCAGCCGCACTGCGTGCTCAAGTGTTCATCTAACAGTGATGACCCACCATATTCAGTTCTATTAGTAATGCCCGTTCAAAATCGGCCAGACCAGATGTCGCAATAGAGTATACCCTTAGGGGATGGCTTGATGTGACGCGAAAAAGTGTCACTATTGGGTACAAACTTATTTTTGTGCCAGTATCTTTTTTCTAACCACCCTAATGTGACAGAATATTATGCCCCTTATCGGATATGCACGCGTTAGCAGTGCAAGTCAGGATCTCGACATTCAAATCGAAAAACTGACCGACGCAGGCTGCGAAGTCATTCGATCCGAGACGGTGTCTGGCGCTTCGCGCGATGGGCGAGGCGAGCTAGAAACTGTGCTTGAGTTCTTGCGTCGAGGTGATGAGCTCGTTGTTCATCGCCTCGATCGTCTGGGTCGCTCTACCCGTGATGTGCTGAATTTGGTTCATGAGCTGGATGCCCGGGGCGCTTCGTTGCGCATTCTTGAGCCCGATATCACGACTAAGGGTGACATGGGTCGCATGATGATCACTGTCTTGGGCATGGTCGCGGACATGGAACTGAAGTTTATAAAGGATCGGCAGCGTGCCGGCATTGAGGTCGCGAAAGGCAAAGGCGTTTACAGAGGCCGGCGAAAAACTGTTGATGAAACCGAAATCCACACGCGCATGGCAAGTGGAAGCACAAAGGCCCAGGTTGCCAGGGACATGGGCGTATCACGAATGACGGTTTACCGTGCCTTACAAAAGCAGCCGTCTACTGAGAATCGGTCTGCTTAAAGTTCCGTTCAACAAAGTGTCATAATTTTTCAGAAATTCAGAAATTCAGAAATTCAGAAATTCAGAAATTCAGAAATGGGTATGGCTCTCACTATGGGCTGTGCAGCGACAACTATCTTGTCCGGACCCCGCCGGTGATTGAGCAGAAGTCAGCAGACGGCATAGTAGCCAAACGCCCATCGTAATGGTTGGGACAGGGTGAAGGCCTGAACCCGAAAATCAATGAGGAGCCTGTGCCGCTCAACGATTCCATATCCGACCGGACTGAGGAACGTTGGCGCAAAATCAGAAGCCATCATTGGGGTAGGAGGCCGTAATCGGCCATCTTACTCTGAACGTTTTCGGGAAACGCCCTGTGCGGATCCGCATGCAGGGTGTTGTGGGGGCTGGGGGTTAGATACCCCCGGCTACCCGATTATGTGAGACTTTGGCCGAGCCTACGCAAACCCTCGTTCACTTTTTCCTGCTGACGTACCCTGCGTTTAGTGACTTCTTCGTGAGATACAGGATCAACGGGAAGCGCGAGTGGTATCTTAAAGCTCACTCTGTTCGACGAAGAGCTTTTGCTACTTGATCCAGCCTCTGCGCCCAGTGAAAAGACACTGGCTACCTTTAGCTTTCCTCCGCCAGAAACTTCGGCGTTTTCGTCCACGGTAACTGCTACATCGAAGTTCACGAGGAATACATTTTGCCCCTCGCCCATTGAGCCAAAATGCGAGTTGTCACTAGTTTTTGAGCTACCGACGGCAGCCGGATTGGAGTACCCACCTGACTCTCGAACCTCTTCGATAGACTCCTGCACCCCAGTTGATATCTGGACCAGAGTCTCTTTTACAAAATCCTTGAGATCCATCACCGACTCCTCATTGGTCTACATAACGCCGCCAACACGCGCAGCTTTGCAGTGGAGGCAGAGCCGCAACGGAAAAGCTGTCGCCGTGATTGGCCTTGTGTACGCCCAGCATGGGCATGAACTAATGGGGTGAAAGTCCCCTGTGGGAAGATCACCGTTCAGCCGGTTTTACCGATTGAACGCTAACCACTAGCGAATGGCAAGGGCCAACCCGCGAGGCGCGGTCTCCGGAACGCCGGCCGGAAATAAGCCGCTAGCAAAACTGCGAGCTGATGAACAAGAACATCATATGAGGCGTAGGCCGGAGGCGAGTTGGCACAAGCCGACGGGGCGGCCTCCCGCGAAGCCGCGTGATCTGACGGCCACCGTAAATGATGCAGTTGTGCAGTGAAAGTTCATGCCCTTATCTGGGGCGGTCCGACGCATCGGGATCTGCTCAACGAGCGATCAGTCAATTACCAGTCAGGCCACTGGTCGATCAAGCCTGGGCGCAGCCGTTGCCATCGGCGGTTGCGAGCGAACGAGGTGGACACCGATAGCGCCGATGGGGGCAATCCCGCCGGTGATTGAGCAGAAGTCAGCAGACGGCATAGTAGCCAAACGCCCATCGTAATGGTTGGGACACGGTGAAGGCCTGAACCCGAAAATCAATGAGGAGCCTGTGCAGCCCAACGATTCCATATCCGACCGGACTGAGGAACGTTGGCGCAAAATCAGAAGCCATCATTGGGGTAGAATTTGTGTCATCGGCTTTGGCATAACGGTCTCCTAAAGCACCCTGATTTCTATGTTAACTCAAAATCAGTTGGTTCATGCTTAGGTTGGCACACAGGGGGGTGTTGTGAGGGCTGAGGGTTAGACCCCCTCGGCTACCCGATCATGTAGTGTGCGACTACAAGCCATCTCCACCCATTCTCCAAGTTGTTATTTCATTCTTGAAAGAATTTACGATTATGGTCATATCAAGAGATTCAAAATAATAGTTTGAAATAATATCTGAATTCTTAGTTGTTACGGGAAATTCATTCCATTGACCAAAACGGTTTTTCCAAAAATCTGGATCCCACTCCGATCCTATAGTAATATTCTCCATTACACACGCTTGCCCCTCATTGCGCTGATTATCTGACTCGGCTAGTTCACCTGATCCAGTTAGAGAAATTGAATGTTTATGCTCTAGATTTTCGTCCACCCCGGACAACTTTGACTCTTCATCTTTAAGGCCCCAACGAGGATAAAATGCAGCCTTCACATTATATTTTACAGATGGCAATTCACTTACATTAAATGTTACCTGCCCTTTCCCGTTCACTAATCGAGCGAGTCCATTTCTTCCAATCAAAATATCGTCCGGATCGTGATCGGCTAAACTGATGCCATCCATAAATTCGATTGTACCAGGTATGTTTGTCGCCAATTTCAGAAGAATTTTATTATTCCTAGTTTCTGACTTGAAGCTGAGATCGAATAGGCTTCTGGCGAATGTGAGTCTGTTTCCTATTCAGCTATATTATTGGAACTTGGGTCACTGCCCGAACTCAAAGAATCATTAGATGTATTGCATCCGACAAAAGCTCCAGAGACCAGTGCTACTATAAATGCCGTCTTAAAGAAATGAAATCCATAAAAATAATGCAACTCTCCAATCTTATTTATATACATAACGCTACCAGCATGCGCGCCTTTGCAGTGGAGACGAGGCCGCAACGGAAAAGGCGTCGCCGTGCATGGCCTGGCCTGGTTATGTTTTTCTTCAGAGAAGGTCTTTTTTCAACTCCTGCATTTTTTTAGCAAACTCTTCTTCATTAAGAATTCCTGATTCATGTAGCGTTTTGCATCTTAATAATTCTTCGTATGCTTTCTTAGATTTAGAGTTACTTTTAATTTTTACAGTCTGCTCTTTGGCTGTTGAAATTCGGTCTTTGGCATACCGCTTTATTTCCTGGCCATACATCTTCCACAGTTCAATTAAGACAATCAGCGCAGCCCCACCCCAGCCGATACCGGAAACAACAACACCCATCTCATTTGTTTCCCAGCTTCCACCAAATTCATGCCACATTGCAAGCATCCCATATAAGCCTACACAGAAAAGAACCGCTGCACAGAAAAACATATTAGCTCTATTCATATATCTTCACCTTCCATTTAATTGGCCCGATTTTAAGGATGACGACTAACATAGATATTGCGCGAAATTATGAATAATTGCTTAGGTCAGGCTATGTTGTGCCTGTCCATGGTCAGACTGCATATCTGACTCAAACCGCAAAAACCAATAATGGCTCCCGAAGAGCTATCGACAATCCCCCGCTGACCCAATGTCATCAACTTAAGCCCCAGAAGTCCAGCATGGCCTGCTGAACCACCGTAAATAACGAACAGCGAGGCAGCCTGTTGGTGAAGCACCAGGCTGTCAAAGCCGGATTCTAACCCGGTAACCGGCTCCAAAGGGTGTGTCTGGGCGTGGCAGAGCGGTTTTAGCGGTATTCAGAGCGAGCGCCATCCGACCGGTGGCTGGCACAGTCTGTCAGGAAGTCTTGTTAAACGCTGTCGAGGAAATGTCGGTCAGCGAGTCGGCTTGTACCCTTCACAGCCTTTGGTGACGCTTCGTTTTCAGCGTCGTGGGCAGCGCCGCCCGGGGCGAACCGCACTCAGGCTGTTACCAATCAGACGCCACAGGTTATCCAGGGCGTCACGGATGGGGCGCACCAACAGGGCGACGAGGGTATGCTTCAGCCGGGACACGCCATGGGTGAAGTTGGCCTTCCAGGCCAGTTTCCGGTGGGCGGTTTTGCGCTCAATATCAGGCTGCTGCAGGGCCTGCATCAGCAGGGCCAGGTTCTTGAGCAGTTGGCAGGCGTGGAGCCTTTATCCTAACTATTTGTTTTGATATAGTTTTAAACTAAATAAAAGTTAAGGATGTTTTATGACTAAGAAAGACAGGATAGCGACCGCCATAACTGCAGTTTATGCGTTATTGAACATTTTCGTCCTTGCTGAGACTGGCGAACCAGGTCTTTTTGTACTCTTATTTGTTCCAATAGTGATTTATTGGGGGTATCGATTTTCCAAAGGCGATATCAGTTTTTTATCATAAGAAAGATAATTTCATGCGAATTTTCTAACCCGAATATTTCGTAAACCACCGTTTTTATCAGAGCCCATCATCGTCCAGGGCGCTGCCTCTGAGTCGCTTTGTATCGTTGTCGGCCAGCCACGCTTCCAATGCGTCAATCAGAATGGCGTTGATCGTGGTGTCGTTTTCGAGTGCCGCCTGCTTGAGTTGGCGTCGTAATTCCTTCGGAACTCGATTTCCTATTTGCACCAGATTGTCGGGCTTCACCGCGTTGCGGTTCGCCCTTTCCTCAGCGCCCGCGATAAACGAATCCGTGCTCTCGATTTCGTAGTTTGGCTTGACCATTTTCACTCCGGTTGTTCTTT
>Ga0307940_1001919_pt1 | contig 11037 bp, 1 predicted proteins | sample OrgLakmetagen124_FD_201835 | JGI IMG/M metagenome (GOLD analysis project Ga0307940, IMG submission 201835) | Saline water microbial communities from Organic Lake, Antarctica - #124 | ecosystem: Environmental > Aquatic > Non-marine Saline and Alkaline > Saline | place: Antarctica: Organic Lake... | reverse complement strand
GTCCGGTGTCATTGCCTTGTAGCCGAAATGAGAGGAGTCGGCGGCTGATTCGCGATAGGCGAGCGGCAGCTTTGCGTAGGCCGGAGACTTTATGAGTTCCTGCATGAATGCCAGCGTCTCGGGTTTGTTCGGATCGACGGCGTGCAGCCACATTCCGAAAATCGGCTCGGAAATGGCCGGGGATTTCATCTGATTTTTCAACAGGTTCTCCAGATGCACAATGAATTCGGCAGCCTTCTCCCTCGTGTCCGTTTGATGGTAGCGAAAATGGTTGCTACCATTCGTAGGCTGGGCCTGCCATTGCAGCTTTCCGGCTTTTCCAAAAGTGACGGTTTCAATAGCGCGCTGAAACAGAAGCTGGCGGTCGCCGCTCAGATCGGAGGTCATGGCTTTCAACATCGAGACAGAATCCTCGTCGGTGGCTTTGGTGAAAATTTCGTTCCAGAGTGAAAGCGATCCGGGGATGCTTGGGGAGTTGCTCAGTAGATCGGATTGGAGGGCTTTGAATGCTGTGATGCGGTCGTTACTGGATGCTTTTTCGGCGACTTGCTTCCTGATATTCTCGGATTTCGGATCTGGTTTCTCGTAGAGCTTGATTGTCGCATTTAAATCGCCATCACGTTCCGCACCGGAATTCCAAGCTGCTTCCATGGCGGCTTTCGCGTTGGCGAAACGCCACATCTCGGTTTTCGCGATCGCCGCAGCGAGTGAGCTGAATTTCATTTCCCCCGAGGCAGCAAACGCCCTTACCAAAGCAGCTTGACTGTGCGGGTTGCGTGCGAGATTCGGGGCCATGACTCTCGCCTGTTCAACTGTCAGTTCCTTAGCGAACAACGGGATATTTGGTGCGGCGAGTGAATTGAAAATTTCCGGTTTCTGGGCGATCAGCGCACGAAGCTCTGCTTGCGAAGGAAGATACTGACCCATCACGCGGTTCTTGGCACTGGCTACCTGAAGGCCGAGAACGGCTTGTGCTTGCTCTGTCGGTAGCTTGCGGAGGGCTTGTAGCAAGGGCGCGGCTTTTTCTTCGCGACGGGGCGTGATGAATTGGGAGAAAACCCCGGAGTCTCCGGAGTTGAAATGCATCCATCCTTTTGAAACCGCGATCGAACCCTCGTAAGGCGCGGCGGCGATAAGTGTCTCCGCCGCACTCAAAGGCTCGTTGAGAAGCGATGCGGGAACCTCACGTTTCGCTCCCACGAATTCCGCCATGGTCGCTGCGAACGGCACGATTTCCATGATCCATTCGAGTCTTGCCATGGTCGCTGGCGTGGTCTGTTTCGCTGCCGCGAGTGCCTTCAGTTCGATAAAGAGTGTTTCGTCGCCGTGATTGAAGGTCTCCAACTCGCCCAGAAGGACCTCGAGGCTTTCGGCGAATGGCTCCAAAGGTTCATCACTGTTGTGGATCGCGGTCATCCATTTCGACAGGCCGATGAGATCCTTGCGTTCGTTGGCTTGATCGAGGAACCAAGAGTCAAATTTACGGGAACCCCCGAATCCGCGCAGGCGCGAGCCTTCTTCGCCCATGAAAATGTAGGCCGCCTCGGGCTCGCCGAGGTGGGTAATGAGAAGGCGGTAGAAAGCAGGGACGGCTTGGGCGGCGATTCCGCCGTCGATACGGTCGTTTTTAAGAAGCTTGCGGTAGAAGCTGGCGGAGGCAGTCCAATCACCCGCATATTCCGCGCTTTGAGCGGCGCGGTGGAGGAAGGTTTGCGACTCGGATGGATTTGCGGTGAGCCATGGCTTCACGGCAGCGAAGGCGAGCGCTGAGCGGTTTTCCTTAAGGCCGTTTTCGAGGATATCGGAAACGGCGTTTTCGGTCTGTGTCGGTGCGTCCTTGAAGGCTGCGATGCGATCATCGAGGGGCGAGGCGGATGCAAAATGAGCAGATACACAAATACACAAACACCCGAGGAGTGATGGGAGAAAGTTGGAAAAGGTGGGCTTCATGTTGAAATTTGAGTGGGGGGTTTTTGAACCACGAAAGGGGGAGGGTGCTTTAGGTTTCACCAAATAGTTTTTAGTGTATTTGGTGTGTTTCGTGGTTGGCAATTCTTGGCTTTGTTCTGTTTTACCAATGATCATTGTTCCCCCTCCAGTCTTTGAAGTTCCAGATTGGTTTCCAGTTTCAGGAGTGATTCCTGCGATAGCTGGGCGCGTGCGTAGGCGGCCCATTTGCTTTCAGGAAAATCGTAGGTGAGACGCTTGAAGGTGGCGTATGCCGCCATTTGCTGGCGCAGGTCTTGATAGCACATACCCATCCAATAAATCGCCTGAGCCCGGATATCGGGGCCGTCGTAACTCTCTTCGTTGATGACACGCTGGAAGGAATCGATCGCCTCCTGTTTCTTCCCAGCGCGCATGAATGACTGACCGGCGCGAAGGCCTGCCTGACCGGCAAGTGAATCGCTCGGGAAACGTTCCTGCAAACGTCCGAAGATCTGGGCGGTCTTGATGTATTCGCTCACCGCCATTTTCTGCAGGGCGGCGCCCTCGAACTGGGCATCCTTGTCGTCAATCTGCTGGAGCAGCGGCTTGGCCTTGGCTTCATACATCGCCGCCTTTTTCAGGAAATGGCTACCGAGCCGCGCCATGGAGGTCGCAAGGTATTCCGAGTCGGGAAATTTATAAGCGAGTTTCACGTATTCCTGCGCGGCGATCTCCGGCTCCTTGAGGCGTTCGTATAGCGTGGCGATCTGGTATTGCGCCTTCGAGGCGTGGATGGTCTGCGGGTAGCTACCGGTCACGCTGAGGAAACGGGAGAGTGACGCACGATAGCGGATTTCCTGCATTTCGGCTTCCTCGGTCGCATCGGCTTCCTCCATGGTCAGCGTGCCGAGCAGATATTCCGCATGGGCGCGGGTTTCGGGATCGGTGAACTCATCCATCGCTTTGGAAAGCAACTGCTTCGCGCTCGCGTATTCGATGGCGGCTGCTTCGGTTTGACCGAGCTTGCGGTGGCGCTTGGCCATTTCGAGATAGGCTTCGGCGAGGGAGAACTGTGTCCGAGTGGCGATTTCGACATCATCGTAAACTTTCGAAAACGGTTGGATGGATCCGTCCGCACCCTTGCTGATCGTCACCATCTCGACATCGGTTTTCACGCCATTGCCATCGGTGTATCGGGCGGCGACCGTATCACCATAGGTTACGGGGAAGCCCAGTGCGCGGACGTCGTATTCAGCTTCTTCCCCGCCTTCGGGTGTTGGCTCTTTTTCTTTGGTTTCCGCGTAGGCCAGGATCGGATCCGCTTTGAAGATGCCTGTGTGGGGGCCGCTTTCCGTCAGCTCGACGAGATGCTTGGATCCGGATTTACCTTGGACCAAGACGCTGACTTTGTCGCTGTCGTTGCTGGTGTCCGCACCGAGATCGACCACGCGCAGATTGAGCGATTCACCGACATAGGCACTGGTCATCGGCTCCCTGTAATCCTCGGACATGATGTCGAAGGCCGGGTGGGTGACAACCTTTGCGGAAGCGGTGAGCCACTGCTGCTTCCCTTCCTTGTCCTTATATTGGAAACCGAAGTGGATATCTTCTCCAGGCTGCACGACAAGGCCGCTGATCCTTTCCATCTGATCAATGGCGGCGGCGGCCGCACGGGAGGTTTTGGCATCTTCGGCCAGCTCCTTGCGTTCATCGTAGGTGAGTGCGCCTTGCAGCTGCGGCATTCCGGCGATAAGTGGAACGGTCAGCTTGAAGCGGTCAAACTCCGGTGCGCTGGAACTCGGAATCTCCCCACCTTGATAGATTTCCAGCGAGGGCACGTCGTTCCAAGGATTGCCGTGACCCAGCTTGGGACCAAATCCGCGACCGGTGGTTGCTGATAGAGCCACCGTGCCCGGGACGGTGATGTCGAAACCTCCGCTTCCGGCACCTGCACGCTTCCGGCCGGAATCGGTCTGCACATAGACGGCGACACTGGACGAGGTTCCGAGGGCGAGATGGGGAGCGATGAGTTCCAGGTAGGCGGTGCGGCCGTGCACCACATTGAAGCCGCCTTGGGGGGCTTCGACCGCAGGAAGCAAAGCATTCTCGATCTTCCAGCGCGGACTGACCCGCTCATTGGCGAGTTTTTCGCGATCAGGGTCGCTGTAATCACGGCGTTCGAAGCCGTGGGTTAACGCAGTGGTCGTGCCAGTTTCGAGCGGTGTGACGGTTGCGTGCGAGAGATTGAATTTTGGCGGAGTGAACTCCGCGTGGTTGATCTTGGCGATCCGGTCCGTCGGGACACCGGGGCGGTTGTTTTCCCGATCGCGATAAATGGCGGTGATCGTGCCACCTTCATCGACCTTGATCCTGTCGGCTCCTGACGCGTCGCCTTTCACCGGAATAACGATGAGCTTGAAGATGCCGGTGGAATCCCCGGTTTCGGTGGCTTGGTATTCCCGTTCTTCGCCGGCTTCGGTCTTGAGCGTGACGCTGATTTTGTCCGGCTCGATGCTGACGTCCATATCCGCATCATGGATTGCGAGACTCAGCGACTCGTCATACGGGAAGCGTAGTAATCTCTCATAGTAAGGCATGTCCTTTCCATGCCCGATACTGTAACGCGGTTCCATGTCGGCGAATTCCGTGCGCGCGTCCGTGAATGCGACCTCAAGCGAACGTTCATGGCGCTCCTTGGATTTGGTGACAAAACGATCGTCGATGTAACGCACCGCGATTTTGTCGCCGGTGAGAATTTCCAAGGTTTCGTTTTTGTTAAGCGAAGCGAAATCCTCCGCGACGGGAAGGATGCCCTCCCCTTCAGGGCCTTTCAGGATCAGTTTGTTGAGTGCGGGCACAGCGCCTTCCTGATCCAGCATCACCAGCTTGATGAGACGGGCGCGTGACTCAGGGGCGAACTTGACGGTGAATTCCGTTCCGTCTCCATTGGCGGTGGTTTCGGCCGGGGCGTTCCGATGACCCAACACATCTTCGGGGAACGATGTCGGATCGAAGAAATCGTCAGGAACCTCCACAAGCTGTTCGGGGTTCTCGAGATTGGCTTGTAGTTTCACACCGCGTTTACCAAAGCCGATATTGGCGACCCATCCGCTGGCCCAGATTTCGAAGGTGTGGAGCCCCGCTTTCAGGCTGATCGAACCGTCAAGCCTGCCGTTCGCTCCCGTGATCGGCCGACCATCGACTGCCAGAAGGAACTGGGGTTTGTGGTTGATGGATGGGTGCGTGTCCTTCGGGATGTCAAATCCACCGAGATCCAGCCGGAAGCGGCGTGTTACATCCGCCTTTTCGTAAAAGTGCCCTTGGAAGCGATAAATCACAGAGGAGACGGCATGGCGGTCCTGCCGTTTCCAGTCGACCTTCTCCATGGTTTCCGTAGGTAGCGCTCCTGAAATCCCTGAAACGTTGGTAGCAAAGCCCTGATGGTATCTCTGGGTCATCCAACCGCTATCGAAGTGCCGGACAACGTCACCAAACTCATCGACGAGCTTGCGTTTCTGGGCATTGGTATGGGTTTCATCCGTGTCGTTCATGACAACGACGGAAGGTTCCCATGGGTGCTCCGCGACGACCAGGTTCCTGGGAAAGGTGGCAACGGTTCTCATCTCCGTATCGTTCATTCCGGTCTGGATGTAGAAACTCTTCAGAGAGGATCCGGCCTCTTTGGAGACGACTGTGAGCTCTTCGATCGCGACGTTGTCATTGAGGTCGACCGTGAAGTCAGGTTTCACGTTTGCGTCTGCGAGTGGACGCCATGCCGGGTAGGAATCCGCTTGCGGGCTGATCACCATATTCGGGTTGCGGCCGGGTTCCGAGTTTCTGGAAAATGCCAGAGCCTGCGCGCCGGTGGTTGGGATGCTTCCCTCGAACCACCCGCTATGGGTTCCGGTTTCCTTGAGAGTCACCTGTGAAATCGAGTCGCCGCTGGAAGTGGCGACACTGATCTTGAGTTCGTCAATTTCCGCTGTGCGGCTGCGGTCCGGATCAATCACGCGGACGTGGACCGGATTACCGGGCTTGGCGACGTTGCTGGAAAACCGTTCGAACTCGGAGACGGAAAAGCCGTCTTCCTCAGCACGGGCTTCGGCGCTCATCGAGCGGGCTGCCATTGCTGCCTTGGCCGCCCCTTCCGTGGTGCCTTTGATGCTGTCCATCATCGCTTCCATGTCGGCGGTGCGTTGCTCGGCTTCGGTGAGAAGCTTGCGGGCGGAGGCCATCAGGACGGCATCGGAAGCAACGACGATCGGACCGCCGCGCTTTTCCTCCAAATTGTTCATCTTCTCCCGGAAGCGTTTCGAATAAGCGTAGTAAACCTCGTCATCTCCGATCACTTGGAGGATATCATCACCGGGAGTCGGTGCGCCGAGTGCGGTTTCGGCTTCACCGCGGAACTTGGTTTTACTGTCGCCGAACTGGCGGAGGAAGAAGGTTTCCTTGTCGCCGGAGGTCGCCCAAACGACGACTTCGATCTCGGTCCCGGCGCCGGAGACAGCGAGGGTTGGGTCGACTAGTGTGACTTTCAGGCGCTCGCCGGGAACCAACGATTTCTGGGCGGCAGAGGAACCGAGTTCCACCTCGGTGGCCTCCATGAGTTTCTGGCGCTTGAGTTGGACTTTTCCGAGAAGGATCTTGGCGTCGGATTGGTTGGAATTACGGGCGAGAATGGAATCGATGTCGTCCTTGGCGTCCTCGAATTCCTCCATATCAAAATGGACGAGCGCGCGGGCGTAGCGGATTTCCTCCCAGATCTCCGGGATGCGTTGGAATTCGAGTTCGGCAAGGGTTTTCAGGGCGCCGTCGAAGTTCCTTGCGACCCGCTCGGCAGTGACGCGGCGGAGGGCGGCTGTATGGCGGATGGGGAGTTCCTGATAAGCTTCCTTTTGTTGGGTGCGGGAGTAAATTTCATATGCTTGCCCGAGCTGGCCGCGCTGCATGGCAATATCACCATAGGCGATCTCTATCTGTGCTTTTTCAGCTGGATCGAGGGGACTTCCGGCTTCCTCGGCCCAGGCGAGCAGAGCCTTGACGAGGGTTTCCTGACGGGTCTCGTCGCGACTGTAGATGGTGCGTTGGAGAGTCCAAAGAAGATATGGAATGGAGAGCTCGCGATGAACGGAAAGGAAAGGCTCCCAGTTTTTATCCAGAAGAGTCCAGGCACTGTCCTCGTTGCCGGTGATCCAGTCGCCCTGGGATTCGTAAACCGGATAGGCGGGATGATTCTTGGCAACGGGGATCACGATCAGACCCATTTGCATGGCAGCATTGCCTATGGTTGCTTTGAAGAGCGGGATATCGGTCTCACGCTTGTAATAGGTGTGCCCCTTATGCCTGGCGATCGCGTCCAGTCCCGCGCTTGCGAAAGCGCTTGCTGCGGATGGAATTTCATCGATCAGAGATAGGGTCAGCTCTTTAACGGCAGAGAAAATGCGGTGATTCCGGTTAACGCCTTCCCAAAGAAACGGAGCTATCCGATGGAGCACAAGCGGCTCGCCGTTCTTCGCGACAACACCGAGAATCTGATAGGCGAAATCGTTAGTCGGTTGGGCAACTTTGAGTTGATCGATGAGTTTCAGTATGAGCTCCTGCGCAGTGGCGTCGGCGAATACAGCCGGATCAAGCGAAGCAAGATTCTCCAGAGCTCTTTCAGGAACTTCGATTCGGACCGGCGACTTCCCGATGCTTTCGACAGTCGCTTGCAAAGCAGCTACCGCAGCTTTCACATCCTTGGCCGCGATCGCCGCTCTAGCTGCTTCGTCGAGTTCCTCCGCATCCTTCGTTTTGGCTTCTTTGGTTTTGTCTTCCTGCTCGACGAGAGCCAGCAGCTCCTTGCAAACGAGAGTGTGATCGGCGGCATCAACCCAAGCGATCTGCTCCGGATTCATCACGGCTTTCCCGAACCATTCACGGACCGCGAAGTGAACTTCATGTGGCATCGATTGCCAAAGCGGTGATTTGGTCAAAGCCTGCGCCAGCTTGACCTGTTCCTCGTTATTTTCGGGATACTGCATGTTGATCCAAGCGAGCAGCTCCCAAGCGGCGAGATCTTTCTTTTTCAGGCCGTCTTGGACTGCCTTTTGCAATGCAGGTTCAAGTGGATGCGCCACGCACTTCTGTGGATGGCGTTTCTTGAGTTCCTCGATCCTACCTCCTGCATGTTGACGCGCGTAATGGTTGATTTCCGGATCGAAGCTTGTGACGCTGACTTTGTCAGCCGCTTCCAATTCCTGCCAAATCGGATCCGATCCGGTGATACCTTGCTCAATGGCATTACGTGCCAACATCTGCGCCTCGGCGCTTTGATCCTTGAGTAAATCGGGGATCGCTTCCGGGGTGATCCTTACGATCGCTTTCAGCCGATCAACAACACCGGGGATTTTCGGCTGATTCGATTTATAGTCCGCCCACAATTTTTTGAACAAACCGAGACGCTGTGCTGGCGCTGCTTTCAGGTCGAGTGCTGCGGCTTTTATTTCAGCGGCGACTGCCTTGGATTCCTTGATCTTCTGATCACGGTTCGCCGAATCACCGGGTCTGCCGGCATAGTGCCAAAGCGCGTCCGCGTAACGACCATCCAACTCCGCAATGCCGAGGCGCCATGCTTCCTGGCCAACTAGGGCCGCAATCATCTTGTTGAGATCCTTTTCCTCTCCACCGGCAGCGATCGCGTGAATGGCTGAAACTTCCGGTTGAGAATTGTCGGCGATTTGCGGTGCGAGCGCCTTTGCCTCTTCGGGTGTGAATTTATTCCACTCCTTCTCGAGGAGAAGGATACCGTTTCGACGGTTCATCAACTTCGGGTTGGCTGTCAGGTAATCGCTTACGACTTTGACCGTCAGGGGGCTGACGACTCTGTCGTCATAGTAGTCCTCGCGCCACGACTCCATCAGGTCGGCAAGTTGGAGTGGCGTGAGTTTCGTCGCAGCCGCCACGATCGGTGCCATTTTCGCTTCGATTTCATGGGGCCAATATTTCTTCGGATCGTTACGATAATGCCGGCCGGTGCCTCCGCCTGCCCATCCGGTCTGGACCCAACGGGCGTAGCGCGGATACTTTTCCAGCAGCGCCTTGGCCTCAGCGATCGGTGGTGCGACATCTTCCTCTGCAATTTTCGCCTGATTGTAAGCACGAACCGACGCGGCCCAATCAAGACGCAGTGCCAATTCCTCATTGAAAGTCATCGCTGCGGAAAGTTGCTTGTAAGCCGCCACGAGTTCATCAGTCGAAGGCACGATGCCCCGTTGCTCGACATAGACGTTCTCCTCTTCGAGAAGCCATCGAAAATAACTATCGTAGAAAGTCGTCAGCAGATCCTCAGAAATTCCTGCCTCAAGCAACGCGTGGAGACGGTTGGCGACTGCGATGGAATCCTTGCGCTTCATCGCTTCGTTCAGGAACCATTGATCGAACTGTCGGAGAGTCGGATTGGCTGCGAGCCGATTCCCATCGTTCTTATTGAACGAGTATGCGGCGGAAACATCTTTGAGTTGATCCCTCAGGAGAACGTGGACAGCGATCACGGCCTGCCCTGTGGTCTCAGCTTTCGGATCGGCCTTTTTCAAATATTGCTGGTAGAGAGCGGCGGAACCGTTCGCATCGCCACTCAACTCCGCGGCGCGGCCCGCATAGAAAAGAAGCATCGCATCATCCGGCAGATTCTGCCGCAACCACTTCCGTGCTTCGGCGATCGCCTGGGTAGGCTTGCCCTCATCGATACCGGATTTGAGCAACGAAATGATCGCACCCTCAGACTGCGTTTCGACCGATGCGGCCACAGCTTTCCGCTGCTCATCAAAGGTCGCCGAAAAAATCGGTGTCGCAGTCAGGAACAACAGGATGGCCACGCCCGCCGCTCTATTGCCAAGCGTGTTTCCAGGAAATAACCGTCGCGTCATTTGTGAGTCCGATTTGGGATTATGTATTTCGATTCCGGATCTCATTTACTCAGCCCCTTCCGTTTCTCCCGTTTCTTCCTTCAGGCCTGCGAGCTTCTTGCGGGCTTCGGAAACCAAACTACTGGAAGGATAGTCGAAGACCAGTTGCTGGAGTTTTGCTTTGGCGGTTTCGGTATCGCCCATGCGGAAGCCGACATTGGCCCAGAGCATAAGCATTTCGTCGAGGAAAGCGGCATCGGGATAATCACTAAAGACGCTTTCCAGAAGATCGGCCGCTTGGGCAAAGTCTTCGGTATCGACAAAGTGGCGGACGACGCGGCCGAGTGCCTCGGCGGCGAAGGAACTTTCCGGATAGGTTTCGTAGGTCCGGCGGTAAGCCTGGATGGCCGGGCTCATGCGGTTTTGCAACGCGGTCTCTTTGCTCAAGCCGGCCTTGCCCCACTTGCTGTTATGCCCGTCGGCAGCTTCGACTTCTTCCTTGGCTTGTTTCTCCAGGGCTTCACCGATCCGGAATTGTGCCTCGGCACCGGAGATCGGGTTTTCAAGTTGAAGCACGCGGCCATAGACATCGACCGCTTGCGAGTATTCGCCGCTATCGGTCAGGCTGCGCCCGAGGGTCATCAGCGCTTGGTCGGCGAGAACCGATTCCGGATAGAGGCGGTTGAAAGCAAGGCAGGTTGCGGTCGCGGCATCGAAGTCATCCTTGAGGAGTTCGCTTTCCCATTTGAGCTTGAAAGCACTTTCCACCAGATCGCCGGGAAGTTTGGCGCGGTTGATGATGATGGGATTGACCTTATCTAGTGCTTCGCCGGCGCGCATCGCGGCGCGTTGGTCGAGACCCATGTCCTTGTAGATGTCACCGAGCCCTACGAGCGCCTCCGCTTCGACGGAGCCTTTGCGTGCCTTGAGCAGTTCCTCAAAGACCACATACTGGTCGGCTGTGACGCCGGAATTCACCGAACCGGAAACCTTGATCCTCGCTTCGGTTTCGCGTGGATCATCGCCGTAAAGATGGACGTCGTCGGTGTAGGTCACCACGAGTTCGTCGAGCTCATCGCAGTGGAGAACATCGTCATTACCTTGCGGTGTGGTTCCATCCTCGATGGCTGCAAGTTGGATTTTTCCGAGAAAAGCTCCGGTCCGGATCTGATCGCCCTCGCCGGTTTCAGTGAGCTTGACCGTGACACTGTCGCGATCC
>Ga0307940_1001908_pt1 | contig 11107 bp, 5 predicted proteins | sample OrgLakmetagen124_FD_201835 | JGI IMG/M metagenome (GOLD analysis project Ga0307940, IMG submission 201835) | Saline water microbial communities from Organic Lake, Antarctica - #124 | ecosystem: Environmental > Aquatic > Non-marine Saline and Alkaline > Saline | place: Antarctica: Organic Lake... | reverse complement strand
ACGCCTTGGTCCTGCCCACCGACCTGTTCGGTCACCACTCGGAATAACTGCGAGAGTGTCTGATCGCCCATGAACATCTGTCCTGCAAACGGGCCGAATTTCCCGCCTGAAAGGTCCCAAACAGGGCTACCGGGTGAGTTTGCGACGATTCCGTGAGGCAGCCAGACAGCACCCTTACGAAGCTTGTCTTTCCAGAGATCGTAGGTGAGCTCGGGCGCATCGGGTTCCATTCCCGGCAGATCCACTAAGCCAGAAATATGGCCGTAGAACTCACCTTTTTCAAGCGGCACGACTTTCGAAGAACCAACGTATTCCCCTTGGTTTTCCGAATACCAAATCCGGCCGTCAGGGCCGATTCCGAGCCCGGCTGGGCTGCGCAAGCCCATAGCGAATGGCTCAAACTTTCCATCCGGCGTGACGCGGCACGCCCAGCCACGATAGCCACCCATCGATCCCATGAACTTGCCACCAGCTTTCCACGAAGCTTTGAGCTCGTTCTGTGCGTGGGAAAGATTGAGGAGAAAATAGTAATTACCTTCCGCATCCTTCACCGGGCCGTGTGTGTATTCGTGATAGTTTCCGTGGAAACCATAGTCGTCACAGACGGTTACAAAACTGTCAGCACGGCCATCACCATTGGTGTCGCTGATACGCGTCAGCTCAGGCTTCTGAGCTATTACGATCACGTCTCCTTTGTCATCCTCAATGATGACTCCTAGCGATTCGTAGATGCCTTCAGCAAACAACGACCATTTACCATCGCGAATCCTCCAGACCCCGGCTGTGCGTGTGGATAGAACAATCGTTCCATCCTTCGCCACTGCGATTCCGGTTGGCTCGAAGAGTTGCTCTCGACCGAAAAGGTCAACTGGAGAAGCCCAATCCTCAATAGTGTAGCCCGCTGGCATTTCAAGTGCTCGGCGTGCCTTCATTGCAGGACCGGTCACAAGGCTTTGGGGTGCCCAGTCTTCCGAAACGCTCACAGCGTCCCGAGCAACCACGCCACCTGAAAGCTTGGTCGTTAGTGTGAAAGGGCCTTTTGCTCCTGCCGACAGCGACCAGATACCATTCTCAAACTCGCCACCAGTGACTTGCGTGCCGGAAAGACCCTCAGCAGCCACTTGAAATTTCTGCTCAGTCTTGATCTCTCCGTCCAGAGTGATGTTGATTTCCCCGGCGTCACTGATCGTGATCACCTCAGAAATTTCATTGTCACCGACACGGAAACGGAAAGCAGGATCTCCCGTTTCAGGTGAAACATTGTGGCCGAGAAACTCTGCATCCAGAGCGGCCAGCTTGTCCGCAAAGTCTTTCCCGTCCCAAAGGAAGCGCTCGATTGCAGCATAATCATGCGCATCCGGTTCCTTGAATTCGAAATCGACTGCCTTGCCATCGCTTGTGAGAGGGTTCAGCAGAGCAGCACCGTCGATGTATGTTTTGGCGCCTTTGCCCAGGCCCGAAAGCTTGCCGCCACGTCCGCTGCGTTCCTCATTTAGGTTCAGGTAGCCGCCTGTCCAGATACGGCGGACTGAAAGCATACGGGGATCGAATGTGTAGCTCATGCCATTTGGCTGGCCGACGTGAAGTGCTCGTCCGCTTGTTCCTCCGATCGGGGCGCGCACCACGCGAGTGCGGCTAGTGACGATCTCCTCTCCTTTGATCTCGAGAATATCGGTGGGCTCTGCCTCTTTGGCTCGTTTCACCATCACTTCCAAAGGTCCTTGTTGATCCTTGTCCGCGAGGGTGCGCAGATAATGCCAAAGGGAATCAAGTCCATCATCGGAAACCAATTGCTCCACATAAATCGGCATCAGGGGTTGGAAAGCAGTCCCTTTCATCGGCCCGACCTCAGCCACGGCCAACGCATCCCACGATTTGCGAAGTGACGTATTGAAATACTCGCGGTCGGCTTTAACCATGAGCTCTTTACCTTCGACGACTACCTTCCGTTCACGTGTCTCAGTCAGGAAAAGACCGTAGAGGTTCGGTCCGCTTTTCAGGGACATGTCACCTTTCTCAACTGTATGGCACTCGGAGCAGCCGATTGCCTCAAAAATTTCCTTACCTTCTGCGACCGCATTGATTTCTTCCTCAGCAGCTCCAGCCCAGCCAGTCGCCAGAACCGGGATCATCATCCAATGTGCAAATTTCATCTTAGTCTTTTGTTGATTTGGTAGTCTTTTCTTCAGGGACTTCAGGAGTCGAAAACTGAGGTTTGAGGCGCAAAATCACTTTGGTATCCAATGGTGGAAGTCGTTCGGAATTCGCTTCCCATACTAGCCCGCCATTGCTGTGAACATGGATGCCTGGCAGACAAAGCAGTTCATCGCCAAAGGTGGCAAGCGATATCACATTTCCGCTTTCATCACTTAGATAAACTGGTTCCGATTTCCCGTCTTTGAAAACATGAGACCCTGCGAACAGAAAGGTGTTGGTTGGGAACTCTTTGGATTCGCCTGCTTCCACTTCCTCATCCGTGATGCCGTAAAACTCATCATCCTCAGCACGCCTGATGAAATCCTTGATTGGATATTCGGTCGGCACACCTATTTCGTTCTCAAAAACAAGAAAGGCGTCTATTCCTTGGCCACGCGGGGGCATATCGATCCACCGTGAATTTGGCCCATCGATTCGCTTGCGTATTGCAGGATTTCCCGGCGTCGCGCCAATCAAGAGCAATGCCGCATGTATGTGCGCCGCCTTGGCATCCACAGCGATAAGCGCCTCATGCTCTTTACTATCTTTGGTGCAGGCAATCAATTCCAGCATTCCGCTGTCGAGACAGACCCTTGAGTCAACATCAACGAATCGCTCTTTAATATAGACTTTGATACCAGGGAGCGTCAGTTCCTTGCGACCCTCTGAAAGCTCAGCTACAGGCTTTTTCTCAGCCTTTGCTTCTCCGGCATCTTCAGCCTCTGCGGAGGCAACACACAATAAACCAAGCCCAACGAGCATCGCAGCGGGGCGGAATTTCAGGAAAACAGGAAGTTGATTCATATTAAGGTTTCTTGGCACACGTTATTTTACCACTTGGGACGGGGTCACCCTCGCCTAAGACGAACAAAGATTCAACGTGTGATTGTTCGAAGTTCTTACTGAAGAATTTGGGTCAGCTCTGCTTTCCTGCGCATTTGCCACGTGAATTTGAGAGGAAAATTTCATTCTGCTGGAGCAAGTGCATCCCACTCCGCCTTGGTCGAAAGACCCTTCTGGTATTCCATCATGATCTGCCACTTACCGTCTTCTTTGATCAATAATGCGTCAAGACCAACGTATTCCGGCTTTAGCTCTCCACCTTTAAGTTTTTGACTGTAGAGAAGCATCCCGGATTCGAAAGCAGTCGTGGCATCTCCATAACGGCTGCCGAAACGGAAATCCACCGAAGCCTCCATCTTGCCCTCACGCGTATCATCAAACTCCGTCTTCCAGCGCACTAACGCCTGAGCGAGTGGATAGCTGACCTCCTTGGATCCGGAAACGAGCACCGCCTTCGGGTGACAGGTCGATTTATATGCTTCAAAATCCCCCGCTCCCACCGCCCGTGAAACTTCCGCCCAATAGGCATCCAGCTCCTCCAACCGAGCGATTTCCGGATCCGCCAGCGGCGTCACTTTATAGCTCCGAATCGCGATCGGGCCATGGTCACCCTGAATGGCAATCGGGCCGCGGGCCGCGTCTCCTTCAAATGGAGCAGACCGCGTGTGCCCGCCAGTCGAAGCATTTTCCTGAACCAGCACTCCATTGACCACGACCTTCTCAAAGGTCGCGTCCTTGATCTTTTTTCCCGAGCTACCGAATCGCGGCGCACGGAATACGATCTCCATTGTCTGCCACTCTCCCGGAGCTTTGGCAGCATTCACCTTGGGCTTAATACCACCAAAACCCTGCTTATCCTTCGGCAGTGTCGGATCAAAACGCTGATAAATTCCACCAAGATCACCCGATCCAAAACGCTCACGCCCATAGCTATCGAGAATCTGCACCTCGTAGCGGCCCATCACATAAACACCAGCATTCGAGTTCTTCGGAACCATGAACTCCAGCTCGATCTTCACGTCGCCGAATTCCTCCTTTGTCATCAAATACGCAGCTTTCTGCTCACGGCTCGCGACATTCACAAGAACTTTGCCCTCGCCCTCCAGCGTGAACTCGCATTTACCCTCGACCGCCTCCACTTCTGCCACGCCGTGCCACAGCTCCACTTCTCGGAATTCTTCCAAGATTCCATTTTTAAATAAATCCTGAGTCTCCCCAAACAACGGCAGAGGAAAAACCAAAGCGACAGCCGAAACCATCGTGGTAAATTGACGAGTCATCGTTTTCATACGGCGGAGGATAAAACCATCTATCGCACATCTCCCAGCGCGAAATCTTACATTGCTAAAAAAGGAACCGTGACTTCAAAATCTCGTTTCCTCTCCGACTTCAATCCTTGCCAGAAAAGTCAAAAACTTTAGAACCCAAACCCATCACAGTATTTTAGGTAACTTTGGTGAAATCCATCTTACCTCAAATCAGCATCCTCACATCAAACCTCATGAAACTTCGCCACCTCATTGTCGCACTGCTTGTGCAAGCCGTCCTCGCTGCCTCCTTGCATTCCACAACAATCGATATCCCGGCCAAACTCCGAACTGACGGGAAAAAAGAAACTCTAGCCGCCTCTTCAACTCCGCTTTTTACCTGGCAGATCGGAACTCCACTGCGCGGCGAGACCCCACTTTTTAACCAAGTCATCATCGCCTCCAGCCAAGAAAAACTCGCCCAAGGCGAGGGCGACCTTTGGGACTCCGGTAAAACGGCTATCACCGCCCTTCCGGGAATTCGTTACGATGGCGCGCCTCTTCCCGCAGGGACGCATGGTTTTTGGAAAGTCCGCTGGTGGAACGATATTAGAGAAATTCCATCTCCGTGGAGCAAGCCTGCCAGCTTTGAAGTCGCTCCCAGCTCACCTGCGGATTGGAACGGCGCAGTGTGGATGGATGACGGCAAGGAGAACCCGACCAAAGAAGAAGACTTTTACAAGCCGGATCCCGCACCGCTCATGCGAGAGGAATTTCTTGTTTCAAAACCCATCACCAAAGCTCGGCTGCACGTCGCCGGCCTCGGGCTTTGCTTGCCCAGTATCAATGGCGCAACAATTAGCGACCAAATTTTCGACCCCGCTTGGACAAACTTCGACAAACGCATCCTGTTCCGGACTCACGATGTCACCAGCCACCTCAAAGAAGGTGCGAACTGCCTCGGCCTTTCCCTCGGCAACGGTTGGTATAACCCGCTGCCGCTCCGCATGTGGGGCCGCCGCAACATCCGCGGCTCCTTGCCCGTAGGCCGCCCGCGCGTAATCGCCTCCCTCGTCATCGATCACCCCGACGGAAGTTCCACCATCGTGAAGACCGGACCCGCCTGGACCACAGGCACCGGCGGCACCATTCGCGACAGCATTTACCTCGGAGAAGAACGCGACGCCCGGCTCGAAATCGAAGGTTGGGATACCGCTGGATTCGATGATTCCACTTGGAGCCCAGTCAACGTCACCGGCGACTCCTTGGAACAACTCATCGCCCTGCACATGCCTCCGGTGCGTAAAAAAGAAGTGATCACCGCAAAGTCCGTGAAAACGCTGGAGCCCGCCCTCCACATTGTCGATTTCGGAGAAAACTTCACCGGTATTCCCGAGATCAAAATCACCGCCCCAGCCGGCACCAAGATCACCTTCCGTTTCGGCGAACTACTTCACGATGACGGCACCCTGAATTTCCTAACCAGCACCGCCGGCCAAATCAAAGGCATGCGAAAGGACGCCCAAGGACACGAAGTCCCGAAAGGCGGCCCCGGCGCACCCGTCACCGCCTGGCAGCAGGACGTTTACATCACAAACGGCAAAGGCATCGAAACCTTTGTCCCGCGCTTCACCTTCCACGGATTTCGTTACATGGAAATCGCCGGACTTAAGAAACCCCCCGAAGCCTCGGACTTCCGCGCTTTTCCCCTCCGCACCGACCTGCCTAATGCCGGCAGCTTTTCCAGCTCCAATGAGGGCCTGAATCAAATTCAGGAAATGTGCCGACGCACCTTCCTCGCGAACGTCATGACCGTGCAGTCCGACTGCCCGCACCGTGAGCGCTTTAGTTACGGCGGCGATATCGTAGCCACTAGCGAGGCCTACATGATGAACTTCGATATGTCCGGTTTCTACGCGAAAACCGTCCGTGACTGGGGCGATGCTACAAGGCCCGATGGCCGCCTCACCGATACCGCTCCCTTCGTCGGCATCGATTACTGCGGGGTTGGCTGGGCGATGGTGCATCCGCTCCTGATCGAGCAGCTCTATCAACATTACGGAAATAAAACCTTAATGGAGGAACAACTTCCCTTAGCCGTTCGCTGGCTTGATGTCGTCGCAGCCGGTCGCAAGGAAAGCCTCGTTATCGGTGGTCTCGGTGACCACGAAGCGCTGATCGGATCCAAAGGCCCGGAATTTCTCACTCCCATGTTCATCGATACCGCCAAGCGCATCGCGCGCCTCTCCAAGATCCTCGGTAACGAAGAAGATGCGGAGCGCTTCAATCAAATGGCGGCGGAATCCATCGCAGCTTGGAAGGCTGAATACTTCGATGAGGCTACCGGGAAAATCGGGAAAGGCCACCAATCCGCTCAATGCTTCGCGCTCGGTTTCAACGCCGCACCTGCGGACATCCAAGAGGCCATCTTCAACCAACTAGTCGCCGATCTTACCGCCCCTGAAGACAGCCCACGCCTTACCACGGGAATCTACGGCACACACATCCTGCTTGAGCAACTCTCGCAGAATGGCCGCAGCGATCTCGCCTACGGCCTTGCGAACCGTGAGGCCTTTCCATCATGGAAATGGATGATGACAAACGGCGCCACCACCCTCTGGGAGCATTGGGCCAAGGAAGAAAACACCTACTCACACAACCACCCCATGTTCGGCTCCATCTCGAACTGGTTCTTCCGCTGGCTCGGCGGCATCCAATGCGCCCCCGATGCCGTGGGATTTGATAAAATCATCATCCGCCCGCAGATCATCAGCGATTTGGAATGGGTGAACACTTCCCACCAATCCATCCGCGGTAAAATCATTTCGAACTGGAAAAGCTCCAGCGGAACCCGCGAATTCGAAATAGTAATTCCCTCCGGAGCAAACGCCACCGTCGAGCTACCCATCATCCAAGGCACCACCCTCACTGAGGGCGGCAAACCTCTCTCCGATCATAACGAAATCAACATCCTAGAGACCCAACCCGAACTCCTCATCCTAGAACTCGGCAGCGGCGCTTACCGGTTCACCACGGAATAAGGAGAAGGGCTCTTCCAACCCCTTTGCAGAGGACGAGCAGCGAAGACTCCGCTTGGTAAAAGGGCTTGGAAAGACCCTTCTCCCTATTTTCTCAAGCGCTTTAGTATCAGCCCTCTCAGCGCAAGACCGGCGGTTTCACTCAGTCTTCAGGCGATCTCCCACTTATAAGGAGCTGAGGAAATCTTCTCGTTACCATCCGCAGTTACGTGAATCACGTCCTCGATACGACAGCCGCCCAGCCCCTTGTAGTAAAGGCCCGGCTCGATGGTGACAGTCATTCCTTTCCGGAACCGAAAGGCCGCTGTCGGGCGCATAGACGGAGCCTCATGCACTTCCAAGCCAATGCCGTGACCAAGACCGTGGACGAAGCCCTTCGGCTCCGCACAATCGCGCTTGGTCTCGTAGCCCTCGTCATCGAAGAATTTCTGCACGGCTAAGTGCACCTTCCTACCGGCGACCCCGGGCTTCACCATGGCTATTGCCAGCTCGTGTGCCTTTTTCACCGTGCGCACCAGTTTCTTCTGACCATCGCTCGCGTTGCCTTTGAGGAAAGTCCGCGTCATATCACCCCAGTAGCCATCCTCCGAACGGCGAGGGAAAATATCGGTCACGATCAGCTCATTCGGACGTATCGGCCCAGAGCCCACGTTGTGACAGTCACATGCCTGATCACCTCCTGCTGCGATGGTGTGTAGTGCGACCGCGCCTTTTCCCAAAGCGGCGATGCTGATGAGCTCGTGCAGACGCTCCGAAGTCAGAACCTTGCCTTCGTGGATGAGTGTGTTGCCCTTGATCTTGGATTCCGTAAGCGCCTTTTGTACAACGCGGAAGCCCGCCGCGCTGGCCTGGTTACCCTTCCTCAGTAACTCGATTTCCTCTGCGGTCTTGATCACTCGCTGTGGGAAAAGTTCCCCGTCTTCAGCGGCAATCAGCTTCATACCAGCATCGGCCAGTTGAAAGGCAAGACCTGCCGGAAACCGGGAGCCCACCGCAAATTCCTTGATACCAAAAACCTTCGCCAAATGCCTGACCAGCTGCGCGTTGTCCGGCTGCTGACCATCCTTCAGCTTAAAACGCTTGGCGGCGGCCTCCTTGATATCATTGAGCAAAAGAACCTCATCGAAATCCGACTCACTCACCATCCGTTGATATTCCATGCTTGAGGCAACCCCCAGCTTCTTGCCCTGGTGCGAAAACGCCAGATACGGATCAAACGCACTGAACCGGCTAAAATAAAGCATGTCCGCATCATGCGCATCCGCATGAAACAGGATGGACGAAGGACGGCTCTCCGCCTTCTTCTTAGCAGTGATTTTGCGTTTGGTGTGCGGCATGGCACAGCAAGCGAATAGGCAACGCTCTTGCAATTCAAGCGAAACGAAAAAAGCTTCCCCTAAAGCTACAAAAAAAACGGATGGCCCGAAGAGCCATCCGTTACTTCTACGAAAGATTTTCCCGCCTTTCAGCCTCTCACTTCGCCAGAAGTTCGATCATCACCTTGCCCATGCCTTCACCGACGTTCATGTAGGTCTCGGCATCGCCACTGTAGTGACCGCAGCTACCTCCTTTGGAGACTGGCTTGGAGTAAAATACATCGGCGTCTTCATCCGCATCAGCAAAGGAGTACATCTTCTGGGAAAGAGTTGCGTCCTTATCGTTTTCACCCAAGGTCGCGCAGACAAACTTGGCGTTGGGCGCATTGAAATCTTTTTTCAGATCGCTGAAGAGAAACGCTAGGTTTTTGTCGTAATTTTCGACACTCCCTTTGCCTTCAGAGCAACCCTGCCACCAGAAGAATCCTACGACTTCATAATCCTTGGCATCCGGATAATAGGTGGACAAACTTTCCAGGGCATCTTGAGCAACACCCACGTCTAGATCATACTGGAGGCCTGCATACCACCCTTCTCTGTCTGCTTTGACCATCCGGTTCGAACTCTCTGAGTCACCTTGGTAGGATTGGCCGTTGGCTCCAGTACCTACTGCACTGGGTGGCAGCAAATCCCAGCCCAAAGCACGGTTGCCCACGCATGATTTCAAGATCATCACAGGCCCGTCAATGGCGTGACCGAGATAGTTGCCAATACCGATGTCGGGGCCAAATTTATCGCCTCGGTTATCAGCGGCCATCCAATCATTGTGACTCAGTCCACCATTGTTGAAAAAGACGTTTCTCACATCCTTCCGCACGTTCCAGTTCCCTTCATCATCGACCAAGTACGGATATTGATCAGCAGCAATACCCTTGAGTTGACCTAAATTCCCGAAGCCCAACATGTTGGATTGCCCCATGAGAATGAAGACCTTCACAGGCTTGCTCATATCAGCGTCCTTACCGTCTGGATCGGGAAGCTTATCGGGAATTGCGCCAACCGCAACTGCTCCACTGCTGGAACTGCCTCCACTGCTGGGAGTGGCGAGCTCAACTGACACATCACCACCTTCTTTCAGAAAGGCGATGTCCGCTGCGGAAAGAACGCTCTCATTGAAAGTCATCAGCTTGCCACCCGCCGCCATCACGCTGACCATTCCTGTTTCCGGATCATACGATTGCAACCCGCCTTCAAATGTCCTTGTGCCATCCGCACTGGTCCAGTCGCGCGCGCTTGCGGGAATTACTGCCAACAGGCACGCGGTGGCCGCGGTAAAGAGCTTTTGATACAATGAAGTTGGATGATGCATGGAAGACATGATGTTTTTACTTGGTTTGGGTAGATGTAAACGTGCAATGATTCGATCGATTTGACGAATGATTTTTTCCCAAATTATAACAAAAAAACCCACAGGGCGTCACGAGGTTCTGGGATAAGCTCTAAATACGACACCTTATGAAATACCTGACCCTACTTGCCTTACTCATCCCTCTAGCCGCGTTCGCCGAGAAGGGAGCGATCGGCGAACCACCCGTCAAAGCTCCCTTTAAAAAAGGGGAAGACACGCTCTGTTTGGGGGACTGGTGGAACCGAGAGAAAAACGAAATTATCGATCTTAAAGTGCCCCGCGAAGAAGTCGTCTGCTTCGGTATTTACACCGTGCACAACAAGACCCTGAAACTCAGCGCGCAGCTCTACCCGCTCTATCCGGATGAAACCAGAGCCGTTCGTCTTGAGGTCAAGTCGTCCAGTGGCTGGCAGGAAGTCGCCCGCTCAGAGGTCAACGACATCGGTTGGTCCACGACGTTCCGAATCGAGGACTGGGACTCATCAAAGGATATCTCCTACCGCTTGCTGCATGGCGAGAAGGCCAGTTTCGAAGGCACGGTCCGCAAAGACCCGATCAATCAGGATGTCATCACCTTGGCATCGCTTTCCTGCAATTCGAATCAGGATCGCGGCCTGCGTCCGGAATACACTCGCAACATCAATCACCAAAACCCAGATATCGTCTTCTTCGCGGGCGACCAGTCATACGACCACAAGCAACACACGGCCGCTTGGTTGAAATTCGGCCTGGCCTTCCGCGAAATTTTCCGCCACCGCCCCTGCGTCACGATTCCCGACGATCACGATATCGGTCAGGCCAACCTCTGGGGTGAAGGCGGCGTGATCGCCACCAATACCGCAGGCCACAGTGGCGGCTACTTCTTCCATCCCGAATACGTCAAGATGGTCGAGCGCCAACAGACCGGCCACCTGCCGGATCCCTACGATCCGACTCCAATCGCGCAGGATATCGGGGTCTATTACACCAGCCTGATTTTCGGAGGCATCGACTTCGCGATCATCGAGGACCGCAAATTCAAGACCGGCCCCGAGGGACGACACCCAAACAAGGGTCCAC
>Ga0307940_1001903_pt1 | contig 11119 bp, 9 predicted proteins | sample OrgLakmetagen124_FD_201835 | JGI IMG/M metagenome (GOLD analysis project Ga0307940, IMG submission 201835) | Saline water microbial communities from Organic Lake, Antarctica - #124 | ecosystem: Environmental > Aquatic > Non-marine Saline and Alkaline > Saline | place: Antarctica: Organic Lake... | reverse complement strand
TCGACGGCCAGCCCGTCGCCGACTGGGTGCAGGCCACCCTCGACCGCTTGCGCGCCATGCCCAACGTCACCCTGCGCAATCGCTGCATGGGCGCGGGCGTCTACGATCACGGCTACCTGCTGGGATATGAGCGGGTCAGCGATCACACCCCCGGCAGCGATGCCCCCCGCCACCGCCTCTGGCGCATCCGTGCCGGCCGGATCGTCACGGCCACGGGCGCGATCGAACGCCCGCTGAGTTTCGCCGGCAACGACATTCCCGGCGTGATGCTCGCCTCGGCGGTGCGCGATTATGCCGTGGATTACGGCGTCTCGGTGGGCGACCGCACCGTGGTGGTCACCAACAACGACGACGCCTACCGCACCGCCCTCACACTCAAGCGGCTCGGCCTCGACATCCCCGCGATCCTCGACGCCCGCCAGCAGGGCGGCGGCGCGCTGGCCGACGAGGCGCGCAGTCTCGGCATCCGCGTGGAAAACGGCAAGGGCATCGCCAAGGTGAAAGGCGGCAAGCGCGTCACCGGTGTCGGTATCTGCGCGCAGGCGGGCGAAGGTGCGGTGCTCGAGGAGATCGCCTGCGACGCGGTCGCCATGTCGGGCGGCTGGTCGCCGGTCGTGCATCTGTGGTCGCATTGCGGTGGCAAGCTGATCTGGGACGACGCCCGCGCGATGTTCCGCCCCGATCCCGACACCCCGCCGCGCGGGGCCGACGGCGCGGGTTTCGTGATCGCTGCCGGTGCCGCCAATGGCGCCTCCGATCTGGCAAGCGTTCTGACAGACGCCCACGCCGCAGGACAGGCCGCGGCCGAGGCCATGGGCCACACCCCCAAGGGCACCGCCCCCACCGCCAGCCAGTCGAACGAGACCCCGATGGAGCCTGTCTGGCTCATGCCGCAGGGGGCCGGGATCGACCTTCGGTCCAAAGCCTGGCTCGACTATCAGAACGACGTGAAGGTCGCCGATGTCCAGCTTGCCGCGCGCGAGGGCTACGAGAGCGTCGAACACGCCAAGCGCTACACCACGCTCGGCATGGCGACCGATCAGGGCAAGCTGAGCAATATCAACGGGCTCGCCATCCTGTCGGACGCGCTTGGCCAGCCCATTCCGCAGACCGGCACCACGACCTTCCGCCCGCCCTACACGCCGATCTCGCTGTCGGCGATCGCGGGCGAGGCGACGGGCGAAAACTTTCAGCCGATCCGCAAGACCCCGCTGCATGGCTGGCACGAGGCAAACGGCGCGGATTTCGAGCCGGTCGGCCACTGGCGCCGCCCCTATTGCTTTCCGAAGGGCGAGGAACCCCGCCGCGATGCCGTCGACCGCGAGATCCGCCAGACCCGCGACAGCCTCGCGCTGATCGACGCCTCGACGCTTGGCAAGATCATCGTCAAGGGGCCGGATGCGGGGCGCTTCATGGACATGCTCTACACCAACATGATGTCCACGCTCAAACCGGGCCGCTGCCGCTATGGCCTGATGTGCAACGAGAATGGCTTTCTGATGGATGACGGCGTGGTCGCCCGCCTCGACGATCAGACATTCCTTTGCCACACCACCACCGGCGGGGCAGAGCGCGTGCATGCCCATATGGAGGACTGGCTGCAGTGCGACTGGTGGGACTGGCAGGTCTACACCGCCAACGTGACCGAGCAATACGCGCAGATCGGCGTCGCCGGTCCCAATGCCCGCAAGGTTCTGGAAAAGCTCACCGATGACGATATCGGCGCGGACAGCCTCACCTTCATGGGCTGGATGGAAATCACCGTCGCGGACATTTCCGCCCGCGTGTTCCGCATCTCCTTCGCCGGCGAGCTGTCGTTCGAGCTGGCCGTCCCCGCCAGCCATGGCCGCGCCCTTTGGGACGCGCTGCTGGAGGCCGGTGCGGAATACGATGTCACCCCGTATGGAACAGAGGCGATGCACGTGATGCGCGCCGAGAAGGGCTTCATCATGATCGGCGACGAGACCGACGGCACGGTGATCCCGCAGGATCTCGGGCTTGACTGGGCGATCTCGAAAAAGAAGGATGACTACTTGGGCAAACGCGCGCAGGCGCGTGATCACATGGCCGACCCGAACCGGTGGAAGCTTGTTGGGCTGGAGACGCTCGACGGCGTGGTGCTGCCCGACGGGGCCTATGCCACCGCCCCCGGCCACAACGCCAACGGCCAGCGCAACACCCAAGGCCGCGTCACCTCGACCTACCACTCGCCCACGATGGGACGCGGCATCGCCATGGGGCTGGTGCATCACGGCCCCGATCGCATGGGCGAGGTGCTGGAGTTTCCGCGCCTCGATGGCGGAATCATCAAGGCGCGCATCGTCGATCCGGTTTTCTTCGACAAGGAAGGGACGAAACTCAATGCCTGATCCCGTCACCGCCCTTGCCGGTGCCCGCTACGAGGGGCTGGCCACCATCAGAGATGCCGGCCCCACCGGCATGATCACCCTGCGCGGCGATCTGGCCTCTGATGCGCTGCGCGATGCTGTGCAGCAGTCCACGGGTCTCGGCATCCCCGCTCAGCGTCAGGCGCTCATGGGCGAGGGCACCGCCGCGCTCTGGATGGCACCGGACGAAGTGCTGCTCGTCTGCCCCTATGCCGAGGTCACGGGCAGGCTCGCGTCCCTCGAGGCGGCCCTTGCCGGGCAGCACTTCCTTGCCGTCAACGTCTCTGATGCGCGCGCCCATCTGCATGTCGCAGGGTCCGGCGCGCGCGAGACGCTGGCCAAGCTCTGCCCGGTGGATCTGTCTCGGCAAGCCTTCACCCCCGGCATGGTCCGCCGCACCCGAATGGCCCAGATCGCGGCGGCGTTCTGGCTGGATGATGCCGGCACGTTCCACCTGATCTGCTTTCGCTCGGTCTCGGACTATGCCTTCAACATCCTCAAAACCGCCGCCCGCCCGGGCGGCGAGGTCGGCGTCCACGTCTGATCGCCATAGACCTCGGACGCTGCTGAATGATTTGCCGCCGCGCCAGCGACGGCACGCGCCCACCCGGTCGGGCGCGTGCCGTCCCCGCAATGGTCCACTCCTGATGCGAAACGGGGCGACCATGTGCATGTCATGAAGGACCGCGCATCCAAAGCCTGACGGAAAAACCCCGGCCTGCGGGGTTGACCTTTCGCGGATCCAGCCACCATGTAGACAGCACACGATTTCAACAGCAACGAACAGGGGGAACCTCATGGCTTTCGAACTTCCCGATCTTCCGTATTCGCATGACGCGCTCGCCGATCACGGCATGAGCCGCGAAACGCTGGAATATCACCACGACATTCACCACAAGGCCTATGTCGATAACGGCAACAAGGCGATTTCCGGCACCGAATGGGAAAACAAGCCCGTCGAGGATATCATCAAGGGCACCTACGATCCCAAATCGGTGGCCCAGTCGGGGATCTTCAACAACGCCTCGCAATACTGGAACCACAACCAGTTCTGGGAGATGATGGCCCCGGGCGGCACCAAGATGCCGGGCGAGCTTGAAAAGGCGATCAACGACGCCTTCGGCGGCTTCGACAAGTTCAAGGAAGAGTTCGCGGCCGCTGGTGCCGGTCAGTTCGGCTCGGGCTGGGCATGGCTTGTCAAGGACGGCGGCAGCCTGAAGATCACCAAGACCGAGAACGGCGTGAACCCGCTCTGCTTCGGTCAGACGGCGCTTCTGGGCTGCGACGTGTGGGAGCATTCCTACTACATCGACTTCCGCAACAAGCGCCCTGTCTATATCCAGAATTTCCTCGACAATCTGGTGAACTGGGAAAACGTCGCGTCGCGCATGTGACGCCCGCACCGGTTCCGTGACCAAAGGCCCCGTCGGCGCAATCCGGCGGGGCTTTTTCAGGTGCGGCTTCGATGGCCCGGACTTGCGTACCCGAGCCGCGTACGCATCGTACACCCGGTACGCTTTCGGCTTGCCCCGCCCGTCCGGACAGGGCAGCACGGGGGGACAGGGGCATGAAGGGCGGCACGGGCGATGCGCGAGCAAACAAAAGGCGTGATCGCGATGGTCGCCACCTGTACGGTCTGGGGGTTGTCGGGGATCTATTACAAGCTTCTGGATCATATCCAGCCCATCGAGATCCTCGCGCATCGCACGCTCTGGTCCTGCGCGTTCTTTGCCTTCGTGCTGTTTCTTCAGGGACGGATTTCCGTTCTGGGCCAAGCCCTTGGCGCGCCCCGCCAACTTTTCTCGATAGCACTTGCGGCGCTGATGATCTCCACCAACTGGTTCATGTTCATCACCTCCATCCACACGGGGCGCGCGATGGAGGCCTCGCTGGGGTACTACATCTTTCCGCTGGTGGCGGTGCTTCTGGGTGCGATCGCCTTTCGCGAACGCCTCGGAAAGGCACAGCTTTTCGCGGTGGCGCTGGCGCTTTGTGCGGTGGTCACCCTGACCGCGGGCCTTGGCGTGCCTCCCTGGATCGCGCTTGTTCTCGCCACCAGTTTCGGGCTTTACGGCCTTGTAAAGAAAGGGCTTTCCGTCGGGCCGGTGGCCTCGGTCACGGCCGAGGTCCTGCTGCTGTCACCGATCGCGCTGTCCGTTCTGTGGTATTTTCACACCGGCACCGGTGGTGCGTTCGGGACCAATTGGCAGGACAGCCTGCTGCTGATGTTCTCGGGCATCCTGACGGGAACGCCGCTCATCATGTTCAGCTACGCCACCAAGCGGATCACGCTGGCCACGGTGGGACTGGTGCAGTATCTCAACCCCAGCCTGCAATTCCTTGTTGCGACACTGATTTTTCAGGAAGTGTTCAGCTTCTGGCACGCCATCGCCTTTGCGATGATCTGGACGGCGCTGGCGATCTACACCACCGCCAGCCTGCGTCAGGACAGGGCCGCGCGCAGGGCGATCCTCAGATCCTGAACGGTGTCGACGGGTTGGACAAAGGACCGAAGGCTGTCATCGGCGAACCCCTCGGCGATGACGTGACCGATCATGTCGAGAAGGGGCGTCCAGTACCCGTCTGTATTCAATAGAAAAACCGGTTTTTCGTGCAGGCCGAGCTGACGCCATGTCAGAACCTCGAAGAACTCGTCGAGCGACCCCGCGCCGCCGGGCAGCACGATGATGGCATGCGAGTTCATGAACATCACTTTCTTGCGTTCATGCATGGTCTCGGTCACGATATATTGTGACAGATCGCGCTTTCCGACCTCCATGTCCACCAGATGTACAGGGATCACGCCGAAGGTCTCGCCGCCCGCCGCCTGCGCCGCGCGCGCCGTCGCCCCCATGAGCCCGACATCGCCGGCCCCATAGACCAGCCGCCACCCGTCTTCGGCCAACATCTGGCCCGTTTCCGTCGCGGCCTGCATATATGTGGGGCGATGCCCGGCGCGAGAGCCGCAGAATACGCAGACGGAGCGTTGTGTCATCCTGTCCTCCAATACCCGCAAAGGATCCTTGCCTGACTGATAACCGTCTTCCATGGCGCGGACAATGACCCCAGGCGCTCCGCGACCATGATGTCGCGGGCTGGTCATTCGGCCATGCGGGGGCTATCTCCCGGGGCAGTCAAGCGAAAGATCCAGCCAGACATGACCGACGCCGCCGACACTCTGCCCCCACCGCCGCGCAACGGATGGCTCACGATCCGGCACGTGGCCCCGTATCTGTGGCCGTCGGATCAGCCATGGGTCCGGCGGCGGGTGGTGTTCGCCATCGTGCTTCTGGTCGCGGCCAAGCTCATCGCGGTCGGCACGCCGTTTTTCTACAAGGCCGCGGTCGATTCTCTGTCGGGCGAGAACATGGATGCGGCGTGGATGCTGGGGGCCGGGGCCGTCGGCCTGACCGTGGCGTATGGCATGGCGCGCCTGATGAATACCGGGTTCCAGCAATTGCGCGACGCGGTCTTCGCACGGGTCGCGCAGCGCGCGCTTCGGGCGCTGGCGCTGCAGACGTTCGCGCATATCCACGCGATGTCGATGCGCTATCACATGTCGCGCAAGACCGGCGGGCTGAGCCGGATCATCGAACGCGGCGTCAAGGGCGTGGACTTTCTGCTGCGGTTCTTGCTGTTCTCCATCGGGCCGCTAGTGCTGGAGCTTCTGCTGGTCGGCCTCGTTCTGTGGACGTTGTTCGATATCTGGTATCTGGTCGTCGTCGGTGTGGTGATCGCGGCCTATACATGGTTCACCTTCAAGGTGACCGAATGGCGCGTGCGCCTGCGCCGCGAGATGAACGATCAGGATACCGACGCCAACCAGAAGGCGATCGACAGCCTGCTGAATTACGAGACGGTCAAGTATTTCGGGGCCGAATCGCGCGAGGCGGAGCGGTATGACGCCGCCATGGCCGGGTACGAGAAGGCCGCGCTGCAGACCGCGCATTCGCTGGCCTTTCTGAATTTCGGGCAATCGCTGCTGATCACCAGCGGGTTGATCATCGTGATGGTGATGGCCGCTGTCGGTGTGCAGAACGGTGCCATGACCGTGGGCGATTTCGTCATGGTCAATGCCTACATGATCCAGATCACCATGCCGCTCAACTTTCTGGGCACGGTCTACCGCGAGATCCGGCAGGCGCTTGTCGACATGGGAGAGATGTTCGAACTGCTGGAGCGCGATCCCGATGTCTCCGAAAAACCCGACGCGAAACCCCTGAAGGTTACCGATGCCGCGATCCGGATGGAGGCCGTGACCTTCGGCTACGACCCCGCGCATCCGATTCTCAAGGGCGTCACACTGGAGGTGAAGCCGGGCCAGACGCTGGCCGTGGTCGGCCCGTCGGGTGCGGGCAAATCGACGATCAGTCGCCTCCTGTTCCGGTTCTACGATGTGCAATCGGGGGCGATCCGCATCGACGGGCAGGATCTGCGGGATGTCACGCTGGACAGCCTGCACGACGCCATCGGGGTGGTGCCGCAGGACACGGTGCTGTTCAACGACACGATCGGCTACAACATCGCCTATGGCCGCGCCGGCGTCACCCAGGCCGAGGTCGAGGAGGCGGCGCGCGCCGCGCAGATCCACGACTTCATCGCCAGCCTGCCCAAAGGCTACGACACACCGGTCGGCGAGCGCGGGTTGAAGCTTTCGGGCGGCGAGAAACAGCGTGTCGGGATCGCGCGCACCCTCCTGAAGGATCCGCCGATCCTGCTTCTGGATGAGGCCACGAGCGCGCTTGACACCCAGACCGAAGGCGAGATCCAGGACGCCCTTGCGCGCGCGGCCAAAGGGCGTACGGTGATCATGATCGCGCACCGCCTCTCGACGGTGGCCGGTGCCGACAGGATCGCCGTTCTGGACCACGGCCGGGTGATCGAGGAAGGGACGCATCAGGATCTGCTGGCCCGGCAGGGACGCTACGCGGCGCTCTGGCAACGTCAGGTCTCGGGGATGGACGAGGCGGTGGCCTGACCTGTCACCTCACGGTCACGTTCCGGGTCTATGTCTGGCGATATGCCGCGCTATCTTGGGCTTGCCAGCCGCAAAACCCGAGATATAGTGGCTTACAGGTTGGGTGTTGCGGCCCAGTCGTTGGAAACCGGGGGCCGTGAGAAGGGCATCGTGACAGATGGACGGGGATTTCAGAACTGACTTCGTGCGAGAGCCCGCCGCGCTGCGGCATTTCCCGGCTCTGGTCCTGAACGCGGATTACAGGCCGCTGTCCTACTATCCCCTGTCGCTCTGGACATGGCAGGAGGCCGTCAAGGCGGCATGGTCCAACCGGGTGGATATCGTCGCCGAATACGACCACTGGGTGCACAGCCCCAGCACGGTCATTCGAATACCCTCGGTGATCGTTCTCAGAGACTATGTAAAACCTCAAAAGCGCGTGGCCTTCACGCGCTTTAATTTATTTCTGAGGGATGAATTCAGCTGTCAGTATTGCGGATCGAAGGGGGATCTGACGTTCGACCATGTCGTGCCGCGCGCCCGTGGCGGCGTGACAAGCTGGGAGAATGTCGTGGCCGCCTGCAGCACCTGCAATCTGCACAAGGGATCGCGCAGCCTGCGCAAGGCCGGGATGAGCCTGCGCAAGCCCCCCGGCGCCCCCGGGGCCGAGCAGTTGCGCAACATGGGGCGCAAGTTTCCGCCCAACCATCTGCATGAAAGCTGGGTCGATTTTCTCTACTGGGATGCCGAGCTGGAAGCGTGAGGGGCGAAAACGCCCGAATGTATCCGGCTAGGGCGTGTCGCGTTCATTCGCATTCACGCTTCGCGCCCCACGCCATTGATTCCGCATGTTCTAGTAGCTCAAACCCGGTTCTCACTTTTGAGCAACATGCTCTAGAGCGTCCACGATGGAACGGTCTCATGATCCCTCATGAAAAAAGGCACCCGTCGCGGGTGCCTTTCGGATCGCCGGTGCCGGAGCGTCAGGCTTGCGTACTACCTGCAGCCTTGGGCTGAGCCGGGGCCGGTCGCGGCTCCTGTTGCCTCGCCTCGGGCTGTTTGGCGGCGGGCTGTTGCGGCTGCTCGGGTGCCTGCCCCTGTTTCGCGGCCTTGTTGGCCGACAGGGGATCGTCCTGACGCTGCACCGAGCCCTCGAAATGCGCGCCGCTCTCGATGGCGATGGTCTTGTGGATGATATCGCCTTCGACCCGCGCGGTCGAGGTCAGACGGACCTTGAGACCGCGCACGCGCCCGACGATGCGGCCGTTGATCACCACGTCGTCGGCGATCACCTCGCCCTTGACTGTCGCCCCTTCGCCGATGGTCAGAAGATGCGCGCGAATGTCGCCTTCGATCGTGCCTTCGACCTGAATGTCGCCGGTGGTCTTGAGATTGCCGGTGACGACGAGATCGGAAGAGAGCACCGACGCGGGCGGCTTGGCCTTGGGTGCCTGCGTCTTGAACTCGCCCGCGCCGCTCTCGGGCTGCGCCTGACCCTTGCGGGTCTCGGATGTCGCCGGTTTGGTGTCGGCGGGCTTTTGCGCGGGTTCGTTGATCTTGCTCTTAGAAAACATTTTTCGCTGCCTTGATGTAGGTCATGGGGTTGATCGCCTTTTGGTCCACCCGAACCTCATAATGCAGATGGGTGCCAGTGGATCGTCCGGTATTCCCCATATCACCAATTCGGTCCCCGCGCGAGACCCTTTGTCCCGGCTTCACGCGGATTCGCGACATGTGCGCGTAGCGTGTCTCGATGCCGAAGGCGTGCTCGATCTTGACCAGACGGCCATAGCCCGACTGCCAGCCGGCATGGCTGACCACGCCATCGGCGGTCGCCATGATCGGCGTGCCATGGGCCCCTGCGAAATCGGTGCCCGCATGCAGGCGTCCCCATCTCTGGCCGAACCCGGATGTCAGGCGGACGCCCTCATTGACGGGCATGGCGAAGGGCGCCTTTTCGGCGGCAAGACGGTACAGGTTCAACTCATCCAGCCGTCCGAGGATGCGGTTGGCCCGCTGTGCCTCGGGTGACAGCGTGGCCTCGCCCCGGGTGGAGAATGACGCGGGCATCGACGGGCCGCCCTGACCGGAATAGGCACGCCGAACTGTGTCGAGCAAGCGGTCGGTATCGAGACCGGCCTTGCGGAACATGGCGTCGAGCGGCTCGACCGAGATCGCGACCGCCTCTTCGAGCTGTCGGAAGATCTCGTCATTGCGTTCGCGCAGCAGGCGCAGTTCGTGGGCGATGTCATCGGCCCGGCCAAGGGCCTCTTGCGCGTCGGCAATGGTCTGGTCGCGGGCTTCGGCCGTGTCCTCGAGCGCGGCTGACAGGAAATCCACCGTCTCGTCCCGGGCGTCGGCGTCGCGCGTACCCGGCTCGCTGCCGTCCTCCTGTTCGAGTTGGCTGGCCAGCCGCTCCGCCTCGCGGGACGCGGTCTCGCGCTCGGACATGGTCCGGCGCAGCGTCGCCTGAATGACCTCGATCCCGGTCTCCAGTTCGCGCCGCCGCGTCTCGGATTCGAGAAGGTCCGACTGCATCGCCGAAATCCGTTCGAGCGCATAGCTGAAACGGTCCTGCGCCGTGCGAGCCTCGCGGGCGCGGGCGTCGCGCTCGTCGGCCAGCGTGTTCAGGCGCGTCTCGTAGGTCCGAAGGTCGCGTTTGGCGTGTTCACGGAAATTGCCCGCGCCGATCGAATCCATCGCCAGGATCGACGTGGCGATGATGGCCCAGGCGACGATCATGACGGCCCCGCCAACGGCGACGAGTTGTGTCACTGCGCCAAGGCGAATGAATCGTGTGTCGGTATCTGAGCGCAGGAAAACCCGTCTCTCGGGCACGTGCCGCTCAAGGGCGTCGTGCAACAGAATGCGCAGTCGTTTTATCACGCTGTCCCATGCCTCATATTGTTTTTTCCACGCGGCGATGTTGCCTTCACCATCGCGGGGTCATGGGCAATGCTTAGACATTGAGTGAAAGAACGGCAAGATTTTCGACCCGATAACGTGTCCAATGAGGCGGTTCCCCGCCGGATTGGCGGAAATTCGCTTACTTTGGCGAAGGAATGCCGGCCAAACGTGATCAATTAATGATCAACGCGCGCGGCGCGGGTTTGTTCCAGCCGAACGCCAGCCCGATGACACCCGGCCCTGTCACGCGGTCGACCGCCCCCGGCACGGGGCGGCGTGCCGGGGGCGGTCGGGCACGCGCCTGCCGGTCAGAGCGCCCGCACTGCCTCCAGTACCTCTTCGGCATGTCCCGGAACCTTGACCTTGCGCCACACCCGCGCGATGCGCCCGGTGCCGTCGATCAGAAAGGTCGACCGCTCGATCCCCATGAATTTCTTGCCATACATGTTCTTTTCGGTCCAGACGCCATACGCCTCGCAGATCGCGTCCTCGGCATCCGACAGAAGCGGCACGGTCAGGTCGTGCTTGTCGCGAAACTTCTCGTGGCTGGCGACGCTGTCCTTCGAGATGCCGATCACCGTGGCCCCGGCCGCGTCGAACTCGGATTGCAACCCGGAAAAGGCGACGGCCTCCTTGGTGCAGCCCGATGTGTCGTCGCGAGGATAAAAGAAAATCACGACCGGACCGGGGCGCAGATCGGACAGGCTCACGTGCGCGCCGCCGTCGCGCGGCAAAGTGAAGTCGGGGGCGATCTCGGATGTCTCGGGCATTGTCGGTCCTCATGATGTCAAAACGTGAGTTTCATCTTAGGGGGCAAGCGGCAATAATAAAGCCCTGAGGCAGAAACGGGACGCGCAACGCCCCCGAA
>Ga0307940_1001902_pt1 | contig 11122 bp, 8 predicted proteins | sample OrgLakmetagen124_FD_201835 | JGI IMG/M metagenome (GOLD analysis project Ga0307940, IMG submission 201835) | Saline water microbial communities from Organic Lake, Antarctica - #124 | ecosystem: Environmental > Aquatic > Non-marine Saline and Alkaline > Saline | place: Antarctica: Organic Lake... | reverse complement strand
CCGTGGTTACTCGGTCGAGCAGCTGGCCGAGCATTCTTCCTTTCTTGAGACTGCGATGCTTGTGATTTATGGAGAATTACCTCATCAAAGTTGCCTAAATGCCTTCCGCAGTCACGTTCGCCGAAACGCAACTATTCACACCGGGATGCACCATCACTTTGACGGCTTCCCCAGCCATGCGCACCCAATGGCGATCCTTTCGTCCATGCTGAATTCTCTGGGCGCTTACTATCCCGAGATGTCCTCCAATGATCGTGAGCAGGACCTCGCGCACTTCGACGAGACTGCAGCGCTCCTTATTTCGAAGGTCCGCACTATTGCGGCGATGACCTACCGGATGAAGATGGGCATGCCGTTCGTCTATCCCGCAGACAAGAGCTACAGCGAGAACTTCCTACACATGATGTTCTCTGAGCCCTACAATGAATATAAGGATGCGCACGGTGCCTCTAAAGCGCTTGACCTGTTCCTGATGCTACATGCCGACCACGAGCAAAACTGCTCGACCTCTACCGTGCGTATGGTCGCCTCTGGTGGTGCCAATCTTTTTGCTTCCGTCTCTGCTGGCGTCTGTGCCCTTTGGGGACCTTCGCATGGTGGTGCCAATATGGCGGTTATCAAAATGCTCGAAGAGATCCACGCCGATGGTGACGATGGCACACGCTTCATCGAAGCGGCCAAAAAAGGCGAAGCCAAGCTGATGGGCTTCGGTCACCGCGTCTATAAGAACTACGATCCGCGCGCCAAGATTCTCGGGAAGAGTGCCGAGTCGATGCTGGAAAGTTTGGGTATGGATGATCCGCTGCTCGACATCGCTAAGCGCTTAGAGCAGGCCGCCCTGGAAGACGACTACTTTGTCTCCCGCAAGCTGTATCCGAACGTCGATTTCTATAGTGGCATCATTCTTAAGGCGATCGGTATCCCTGTCGAAATGTTTACCGTCATGTTTGCCATCGGTCGTATGCCTGGCTGGATTGCGAACTGGAAAGAAATCGCAGAAAATCCTAAAAGTCGCATTCACCGCCCGCGCCAGATTTACACCGGCAAAACCCCGCGCGACTATGTGGCGATAGGCGAGCGGTAGAGAACGTGAAACGTTCAATCCCCCTCAGCGGGAAAAATCGAACGCCGAATTCAAGTCACTTCGATACGGTAGCCGAATCGCTTCCGCTTTGGTCGAATCTTTGGTAGCATGCGGGGCGTCCGAATGCGAAGGCATCCGGCTACAATGTTGAACGCTGATATCGAAATTAAGTCACTTCGATACGGTAGCCGAATCGCTTCCGCTTTGGTCGAATCTTTGGTAGCATGCGGGGCGTCCGAATGCGAAGGCATCCGGCTACAATGTTGAACGCTGATGTCGAAATTAAGTGACTTCGATGTTCCCTAGCTCCACTCCGGTGGATTCTGAAGCTCAGGTTTGAGCACCCCGATACACGGCAACTGTCGGTAGCGCTCGGCAAAATCCAGCCCGTAGCCGACCACAAATTCGTCGGGCACGCGGAATCCCACGAAATCGGCCTCAAAGTCAACGCTGCGGGTTGTCTTCTTATCCAGCAGAACGCAGGTGCGTAAGGACGCCGGTTTCATGGCTTGGAAAATTTCGCAGACACGGGAAAGCGTCTTGCCCGTGTCGAGAATGTCATCGATGAGCAAGACATCGAGGCCTTCCAGATCGAGGCGTATCTTATCGATCACTTCCGGTTCCTGCATGGGCTTTGTTTCATCCCTGTAGGATGAGACGCGGATGCAGTCGAGCTGAATAGAGAGATCAAGTTCGCGAATCAAGTCAGCCACGAATATAATGGCGCCATTGATAATCGCAATCACGGCCAGTTCGCGGCCCGCGTATGTCTTGTTAATCTCATCTCCCATTTCGACGAGGCGCGCTTTAATCGCAGCTTCATCGACGAGGACGGTGTCGATATCTTCAAGTGGATTTCTGGATGTTTTTTCGGGCTGCATAACTGTTAAATGCCAAGACTTCGGTCGATTTCAAGCAGTTCCGACAATCTTTCAACTTTAGGGGACTGGACGTCGTTCAGGATTTCTTCATTTCGTTGCCGCTTTTAAGCTGGGCGCCAAAAAAGCCGGGTGCTTTCGCAACCCGGCTTTTGTTGAAATAGAGCCTATCGGGACTAAACGGTGCCGAAGATAGTCTTGCCGTTCGAGCAGAGGTCCTCGGCAGCCTGTATGAGGCGTGCGGCCATATTGGCTTCGGCCTTCTTCAGGTAGCTGCGTGGATCGTAGACTTTTTTGTTGCCGACTTCGCCGTCGATTTTGAGCACACCTTCGACATTCTCGCAGATGTGGGTCACGATCGGGCGGGTGAACGCGTATTGTGTGTCGGTATCGATGTTCATCTTGATGACGCCGTATTCCAGAGTCTCGCGAATGTCGCTCAACTCGGATCCGGAGCCGCCGTGGAAGACGAGATCCATGAAGGCACCTTCACCGTGCTTGTCAGTCACTGCTTTTTGGCCATCGCGGAGGATGGTTGGCTTCAGCTTTACAGAGCCGGGCTTGTAAGCGCCGTGCACATTACCGAAAGTAGCTGCGAAGATGAACTTACCGATCGGCTGAAGGGCTTCGTAAACTTCCACCATATCCTCTGGTGTGGTGTAGAGCTTTTCCGCGGGCAGGCCAGATGTGTCGTGGCCGTCTTCCTCGCCGCCAACGCAACCGGCTTCGACTTCGAGGATGATGCCAAGATCGGCGCACTCTTTGAGCAGGTCCTTGGAGATTTCGAGGTTTTCCTTAAGCTCGACTACCGAGCCATCGAACATGTGCGACTGGAAGAGCGGGCCCTTGCCTTCGGCGATGCGCTTGCGTGATGCTTCGAGGAGTGGCTTGAGGAAGCCGTCCACTTTCTCCGGGTGACAGTGATCCGTATGCAGTGCAACGAGCACATCATACTTCTCCGCAAGAATATGAGTCGCTTCGGCCAGAACAATCGCTCCGAAGGCGGCATCGCTCACGTTGAGGCCAGAGGCAAATTGGCCACCACCAGTGGAAACCTGAATGATACCGTCAGACTTTGCATCGGCAAAAGCTTTGAGCGCTGCATTGATGGTGGTGATCGAAGTGATGTTGACTGCCGGGTAGGCGTAGTTGCCCTTTTGGGCGGCATCAAGCATCGCGGCGTATTGAGTAGGTGTTGCTACTGGCATATGTAATTAGGGTTAATTATGTTGTTTTATAGTTAAGTAAGCGCTTCTAATGGAGCGGTTGGTTGAAGGTCAAATTAAATCGGCTGCTATTGGCTTTTTCAATCCTCTATTTGGGCGGGCAGTTGAAGCTGAGTAAGAAATGATAGAAATTTTTGCTAGTTTCCTTGCCTTGTGCGTTGTTGCGTATGCGCTGAATTATCTATTTTTTTCGTATGACCTGAGTGTCCTATGGCACTTTAAATAACAAATAGCTATGGATTTTTTAAAGCCAAGGATACTCGTCGCTTTATGCGCTCTGTTCACAGTCGGTGTGTGCGCCGGTGCAGAACTCGTGCCGCAGGGGTCGGCATGGCGCTATTTGGACGATGGCAGCGATCAGAGCACCGCATGGCGTGAAGCCGACTTTGATGATGGGGGTTGGAAGTCGGGTCGGGGTCAGTTTGGCTATGGCGACGGCGACGAGGTGACCCAATTGGAAGTCTCGCAAACAACTTATTATTTCAGGCATACCTTCAACTTAGAGGCAGTCCCGGATTTAGACTCCGTTTCATTAGACCTTCTGTATGATGACGGTGCCATCATTTACCTGAACGGACAGGAAGTCCACCGCACGGATCTTATGCCCGAGGATAAAAATGTTTCCTACAATCAAACGACTTCGCGTCCTTCACGTGATAATGCAACCGACGAAAATGTTGCGGTGCCGACTTCACTTTTGGTGAAGGGCAGTAATCTAGTGGCAGTTGAAGTTCATAATCAGAGCACGAAGAGTTCGGATATCAGCTTTGATCTTTCGTTGGCGCTGGAGAAACCTTCCGGGGAAGTTGAAGCGGAAGTGATTACTTCAGCTTCCCAGATTCGCCTCGTCTGGGTCGATGACCCGGCGACAACGATCACAGTTGCCTGGACGCACGGAGGCGCGTCCGATGCGTCCGTCCATTTCGGCACAACTGATGAGGGGCTAAATCCGGATGCCTACCCGTTTTCAGAATCCGTTGAGCGAACAGGGGCCTACCTGGACGGAGAAATTGTCAGTAAATTCGTCCGTCTTTCCGATCTGAAGCCGGATACAAATTATTACTTTGTTCTTTCTGACGATCTTGGTGTCAGCCCGCGCTATTATTTTCGGACGGCTCCGGATACGCCGCAAGCCTTCAGCTTTATTGCGGGTGGGGACAGTCGAAATAACCGGACGCCACGACAAAATGCTAATCGCCTGATCGCTAAACTGCGCCCACTGTTTGTGGCTTTTACCGGTGATATGATTAACCGTGACAACGCAGGTGAATGGGGCGAATGGCTCGACGATTGGCAATTGACCGTGAGCGAAGATGGCCAAATGTATCCGATTTTACCGCATCGCGGCAATCATGAGGGGCGGGGAAACAGCACGATCTATGATTTGTTCGATACGACACCCGATAACTACTACGGACTCACTTTCGGCGGCGACTTGCTTCGTTATTATGTTTTAAATTCGGAATACGGTGAGTCACTGCAGGCAGACTGGATGCGCGAAGATTTGGATGTACTGGGCGGCGAAACCGCCTTTAGTCATTTGGTCGCAGGTTACCACAAGCCGATGCGGCCGCACACCAGTAGAAAGTCTGAGGGTCGCGCTGAATACGATGCCTGGGCTCAGCTCTTTCACGACTATCGATTCGACCTTGTTTTTGAGTCTGATTCGCACGTTATGAAACGGACACTGCCCATACGGCCCTCTACAGCTGAGGGCAATGACGAGGGCTTCGTCGTGGATATGAAAAACGGCACCGTATATACAGGTGAGGGATGTTGGGGCGCGCCTCTCCGTGCGGTCGATGATGACAAGTCATGGACTTTGGATTCCGGCAGCTTCAACGGCTTCGACCTCCTTCACGTCTATCCCCAAAAGATGATACTCCACACTGTTCTAGTCGATTTAGAGGCGAACTCAAGTGCTTTGCCCGCAAATAGTGAGGTGCTCTCCCTGCCCGAAGGCCTCCCGCTCTGGGAAGCCGAAGGGGGTGCGCAACTCACCATCTCCAGAGGTGTGGATTAAAGAGAACATGGCGCGCCGCTTATCTTCGTATCGCGACCGTAGGATGGTTTTTTAGTATTGCTGCAAATGAACGTGGCTAGTGTAGGAAAAGCTAATAAAACGATGCGCGACTGGATTCTAATTAGCCTGCGGCTTGCTGCATGTGCGCTCTTTCTTGGGAGGGGCTACCTGTATCTAAGTGATCTCGGTCCTTTATCTGCCTTTTTTTGGAATCAGGATTTGCTGGAATACCCGCTTGAGTCGCTCACTGGTATGAGTTGGGAGAATTATTCCGCCCACTCGGAAACTCTTATCCTTACCATACAGCGCAGCATGGGCGCACTCTTTCTGGTTGCGGCTATTGCTTGTTGGTTCGTGCGGGGGCGTGAGTGCAAGCTGGCAAATGGCGTGGTGCTAGCCGCGGCGTTCTGTTTGTTGCTTTACGGCCTGCTGCGCTGGAGTGATGCCGACTTCAAGTTCGCTATGTTGTTGGAGCATTCGCTGCAGTGGGGCACTCCGTTGCTGCTGGTGCTTTACGGGAGGATGCAACTCTCGATTTGGGGCTCTTTGGCCGCCATATTAATCGCTTTCACTTTTATTGGCCACGGAATGTACGCACTGGGCTTTGGGGTGCCGCAAAATAATGAATTTGTGAATATGACAATGCGGTTGCTTGGAGTGGATCGTCATGGAGCGCTAATCTTTTTACGTATCGCAGGGATTTTGGATTTTCTGGCACCTGCCCTTTTATGGTTCCCGAGATCTCGAATCCCAGCGGCAGCCTATGCTGCTTTCTGGGGTCTGCTGACCGCGTTCGCCCGCATCGCAGCGTATTGGACACCGGCAGAAAACTTCTATGGCATGCATCCATGGATTGCGGAAGCCATTGTTAGGCTTCCTCACGGGCTCGTGCCTTTTTCGCTTATGCTTTTATTTATAATGACAGGGACACGCTTGCGTAAAAGCTCAAGCCCAGCCTCTTTATCTTAGTGGATTTCCAGTTAAAGAGTGATTATCGGCCGGAAGGCGACCAACCGGAGGCAATTCGGAAGCTGGGGGAATCGTTGCGCGCTGGCCATGACTACCAGACGCTGCTAGGCGTGACTGGTTCGGGGAAGACCTTCTCTATGGCGAATGTCATTCAGGATTTACAGCGTCCTGCCTTGGTTATTTCCCATAATAAGACCTTGGCCGCCCAACTCTATTCCGAGTTTAAAGCATTCTTCCCGAACAATGCGGTCGAATATTTCGTCAGCTATTACGATTACTACCAGCCGGAGGCCTACATCCCGCAGACGGATACTTACATCGAGAAAGATTCTTCGATTAATGAAGAAATTGAGCGACTGCGGATCTCTGCTTCTTCGTCGCTGCTCAGTCGACGCGATGTGATCGTTGTAGCCAGTGTGTCCTGTATCTATGGCCTTGGCTCGCCGGAGGATTTTAAGACAATGATGATCGAGCTGAAGCCGGGCGTGGAGATCTCTCGCGACAGTTTCTTAGAGCAACTCGTCGGCTCGCTTTATAACCGAAACGACATCGACTTTAAGAACGGAACGTTTCGCGTGCGAGGCGACGTGGTCGATATTTATCCTGCCTACATGGAGAGTGCGATACGCGTCGAGTTCTGGGGGGACGAAATTGAGAGTATCTGTGAACTGGACCCTGTGACCGGCGAAGCCGGAGCCCCGTTGGAAATGTTTAGCCTTTATCCGGCCACCCAATACGTCACTCCGAAAGACAAGATTGAGGGTGCGATCAAAGGCATACGTGCCGAGCTTGACGAACGGATCGCAGAGTTTGAATCGCAGAATAAGCTAATTGAAGCCCAGCGCATTCGTATGCGGACCGAATATGATATCGAGCTGCTGCAGGAGATGGGCTTTTGCACCGGAATCGAAAATTACTCCCGTTATCTCTCAGGACGCAAGCCGGACGAGCGGCCCTTTTGTCTGATCGATTTCTTCCCCGATGACTTTCTCCTCTTTATAGATGAGAGCCATGTCACGCTGCCGCAGGTGCGCGCCATGTATAACGGTGACCGTGCCCGCAAGGAACGTCTCGTTGAGTATGGCTTCCGCTTGCCTTCTGCATTGGATAACCGCCCGCAGAAGTTGGAGGAGTTTGAGGAGATAACCAAGCAAACGGTCTACGTATCCGCGACACCAGCTCAACACGAGTATGATGTCTCAAAGACTATCGCTGAGCAGGTTATTCGCCCGACTGGTCTGGTTGATCCTGTCATGGAGATACGTGGGCTCAAAGGACAGGTCGAAGACTTTATTGGAGAAGCTCGCCTAGCAGCAGAAGCGGGCGAGCGGGTCCTAGCGACGACATTGACGAAGCGCATGTCCGAAGACCTTGCGGAATTCCTGCGTGAGGCGGGCTTGAATGTCGAGTATCTACACTCCGATATCGACGCTGTTGAGCGGGTTGAGATTCTACGCCGCCTGCGAAAAGGAGACTTTGATGTGCTGGTCGGAGTGAACTTGCTCCGGGAAGGGCTTGATTTGCCTGAAGTTGCGCTCGTCGCAATTCTTGATGCTGACAAAGAAGGCTTCCTGCGTAGCGCGACCAGCTTGATCCAGACTGCTGGACGGGCGGCCCGCCATGAAAAAGGCCGTGTCTTGCTTTATGCTGACGTCATCACGGGCTCGATTCAAAAGGCGCTGGAAACAACCGGATACCGCCGCGAGAAACAGCTCGCGCATAATAAAGAGCACGGGATCACGCCGAAAGGCGTGAAGCGCGGTATCGATGAAAGCCTGCAAACTCCCGGCAAACGCTATGATCAGGATGAAGACGCTGACTTGATGGTGGGCGAGACTGATGATCGGGATGTCGGCATCGTCATTGCTGAAATGGAAGAGGAAATGCTCGAGGCCGCCCGTAAGTTGGAATTTGAAAAAGCTGCCATGATCCGCGACCAAATCGACACCCTGCAGAGCGGTAAGCATGGCGGTGGCAGCTCCGGATCAGCGCTGTCGAAGCCGAAGAAAAAGCGTAAATCAAAAGCCGTTTATAATGCCAAGGGTCTGCCGAAGCGGAAACGGACCCAGTGAACGCACAAATATGTTATTTCACGAGTTTAGGTAGCAGAGATGTGTATTGACCAGGCGATTCGAAAAATTACCGTGTAGGACATGTTGCCGGAATTATACATTGTAGGAGCAGGTGGCTTTGGTCGTGAACTTTACTGCTGGCTGAAGGATACCAGTGCGTGGGGCCGTGACTGGGAGTTTAGCGGATTTCTGGACGATGACCTGTCGGCGCTTGATTCCTTTAATCACGATGGCAAAGTGGTTGCGAAGGTCAGTGAGTTTGTGCCGAAAGGCAGCCAGCTGTTTGCCTGTGGTATTGGCAATGTAGAGATGAAGCAGAAGGCCTGTCGTGGGCTGATCGAGCAGGGTGCCGAATTTGTTAGCATCGTGCATCCCACTGCGGTTATTGGAGACAGAGTCGCCCTGGGAGCTGGAGTGGTGGTGTGCCCAGGGGTGATTCTGACCTGCGATATCGCGGTGGGCCGGATGGCCATGGTCAACTTAAACAGCACGGTCGGGCATGATGTGACTATCGGGGAATGGTCCACGCTTAGCCCTTTGAATAGTTTGACGGCTGGTGTATCTATCGGAGACGGAGTCTTCCTCGGTTCCGGCGCGCATGTTTTGCCGGGAATCTCAGTGGGTGACGGGGCATTTGTCGGAGCTGGATCCGTCGTGATGCGCGACGTGAAAAACGGGCAAAAGATTTATGGAAATCCTGCGCGAATTTTGCCCTAGTCTTCAGCGTTATACATTAGGCGCTGATTGATTTGTAGGGGCTTTGTTTACGAAGCCCGCGTGCGTTGTGCGGCTCACGTCCTACTCGGGGGCTCACGAACCTACGCGGGTGCCGCGAGCAGCACTCCTACGATCATTCTAGTCCCGCTTCATCCGCGAATTCACGCTGAGGTCATCACTCACCGTCACACTCGAAGGAATTTTCCACGGTGCCAGCTTGCCTCGGCAATGGTTGCGGATGCTGCGTTTCCAACTGCGTAATTCTTGTTCGATACTTGTCACTATTTCGCAGGCCACGTGCTGGCCAGTGATGGGGTCCGGCTCGCCGTAGACGTAGCATGCATCGATGCCCTCGATGTGATGGAGGACCGCTTCGATTTCAGAAGGGTGCACCTTTTGTCCGCCGACGTTGATGGTCGCGCTCTGGCGGCCGATGATGCGGAGGCTGCCATCCTGGCCTTCTTCAACAAGGTCTCCGGTGCGATACCAGCCGTCGGCTTCGAGTGAGTTCTCGTCGCAGTTGAGGTAGCCGATGATACGGGACGGAGTTTTTAACCAAAGCTCGTCGTCGACCACTTTCCATTGAGTATCCAAATCTTTGATACGAAAATAGAGGCTATCCTTCTCGCAACTTTCGATGCGAACTGCGCCGGTTTCGCTGGTGCCGAATTTTTGTTGAAGGTCTGCGCTGGGAAAGGCTTCGCTGATGCGCTTTAGCAGTGCTTGCGGCATGGCCTCTGCGCCGTAGGCGATGATTTCAATCGAGTTGCAATCGAATTGTTCGGCCACGCCGTTTATCAACATAAGGTTGAGAAAGGTTGGCGAGGCAGGCAGTATGTTGATCTGATGTGCCTCGATGGCACGTCCGGCAGCTTCAGGTGTGCGGGCCTCAGGTATGACGAGCGTGGAGCCGGCGCAGAGGCAGCGAAAGGCGGCGTCGAGCCCGCCGATATGGTCGATGAGTAAGAGCTGTAATGTGCGGTCGCTACGCGGCGTTACTGGCTCGAAGCGGTTGAGCAGTGCGGGCAGATGATGCAGCATGCCCTTCGGCTGGCCGCTGGTGCCACTGCTGAAAAGGATGAGCCCGCTGCCTTCGAGCTGTTCGTAGAGTGGGGAGCTGGCCGCGACTTCGCGCGTGTGCGCTTGCTCAGCGTCGGGTAGAGAAGGGGGAAGCGGCAGTGCGATATGGTCTGTTGAGGCAATCGCTATAAGCTGAGCCAGGCCCTCTAGAGTGGAGTCCGTTTCGATAGGGATGATGCGCTCGCCACCGAAAGCCGACTTGGCTGTTTCGATCTCAACAAGCAGCTCCGCGTAAGTCCACGCCTTACCACCTTCGATGCAGGCGGTCTTTGAGCCGAATTGCTGAAATCTGTCGAGGATCCAATTCATTGTGGGAATTTAAGTTCTGTATGGAAGCCAAGGATTAAATCGTAGTTAATAATTCACTACCTCATCGGGCGGGAGGGTCCAGCTCCGTCTGGACCGCGCGGGCCAAAACGGCACCGATTGCAAGATCGCGGCCCGGACGGAGCCGAGCCCTCCCGCTACGTAACCCCCCCCAAATAAATCACTTGGCCAGTGATAAAATCGCTCTCGGGGCGGAGGTAGAAGTCGACGGCATTGATCACGTCGCGCACTTCACCCAGCCGGCGAATTGCCTGGCGTTGAATAAGCGCATCCATTTTGCCTTCAGGCACGCCGCGAATAAGGTCGGTGTCGATGGGCGTCGGGCCAAGGGCGTTAACAGTGATGCTGAGTTCGGCGAACTCGCGGGAAAGGATACGGGTGAGGCTTTCGACGGCGGCCTTACTGGCCGCGTAGATGGCTTCGCCTTCGAGGTTGAGCGGGTGGGCGACGGTAGTGAAATTGACGATGCGGCCGGACTTTTTGCGGCGCATAAGCTTGGCCATCTCGCGGCAAAAGAGGAAGGTGCCGGTGACATTGGTCGCGAGCACGCTATTGACTGTGTCAGCCGGTGTGAGGATCGCATGGTTCATCGAGGCGATGCCGGCATTATTGATTAGGGCATCGACTCCGCCAAATTCACTTTTGACGGCACGTGCCATGGCGACAACCGCGAGCTCATCACTGACGTCGAGTGAGAAGTGGCGGTAGTTATCATGGCTGATGCTCGACTCGCCCCGGCTGCAACC
>Ga0307940_1001894_pt1 | contig 11165 bp, 10 predicted proteins | sample OrgLakmetagen124_FD_201835 | JGI IMG/M metagenome (GOLD analysis project Ga0307940, IMG submission 201835) | Saline water microbial communities from Organic Lake, Antarctica - #124 | ecosystem: Environmental > Aquatic > Non-marine Saline and Alkaline > Saline | place: Antarctica: Organic Lake... | reverse complement strand
GTCACGGTCGTCCAGCTTCTGGTGAGGGGCATCCTTCGCATTGTCGGGGTGCAGGCGGCCGACGCGCATCCCTTCGCGGCCCACGAGGAAATTGCCGGAGCGATCGCCCTGCATCATTTCGAAGGAGGAGTAGAGACGGCAGACCGGGATCGCCTTCTCGGGGCGCTTGACCTGTCGCAGAGGAGCGTGAATGCCGTCATGACGCATCGCCGGGACATCGAGATGCTCGACATGGACCAGACGCCGGGCGAAATCATGTCCAAGGCCTTTGCATCGGGGTTCACGCGCATTCCTCTTTGGCAAGGAACGCCCGAGAACATCGTTGGAGTTCTGCACACCAAGGACCTGTCGCACGCGATGCATGAAGCGATCCGGGACGGCGGAGCGGCGGCACTCGAGGGGCTCGACATCGCTGCACTTGCGATGAAACCTCACTTCATACCGGGCCTGACAGGTCTTGACGACCAGTTGCATGCATTCATGAAGACCAAGTCGCATGTCGCGATCGTCATCGACGAACATGGCGCGGTGCGCGGTCTTGTGACGCTGGAGGACATTCTCGAGGAAATCGTGGGTGAAATCTCGGACGAACACGACCTTGGCAGCAATGAGACGGTGGTGGCAGAGGCCGACGGCTCGATCATTGTCCCCGGCATTGCCGGCATCCGTGAGGTCAATCGCGCCATGGGTTGGGACCTTTCCGAAGAAGACGCCGTCACCGTGGCCGGACTGGTGATCGACTTCGCACGCCGCATCCCCGAGCTGAACGAGGCCTTTGAAATCCAGGGCTATAGTGTCGAGGTGCTCGAACGAGAACACACACGGCTGACGAAAATTCAGGTGCGGAAACTTTCCAACACTTGAATGATACCAGTTCACCACGACCGCCGAGAGGCTGGCAAGAAAGCATCTGCGTGATCGCAATGTTTACCTGCATCTCAGACTGCGACAACAATGGGCCAGCCCGGGGACTAGCGTCAGCTATGCCTGATCTCATTATTTGATTTTTGCAGTCACAGCGAATGGCTGCCCTTTGCGGTCACTTGCCGAGCACCTCGGTGCCGCGCTGCAGCTTCGCCAGACCAGTCGTTCATGCGTCACACAGCATTTTCGAAGCCCGACGGGCGGCAGTGCGGACTTTGCGGACATCGGGAAGTCTGGTAAAATGAGGGATGTCACAGATTGTCAGATACCTTTCACACCCGCAGGTCACGATTGATCCAAACACACCAGTGACAGACTGGTCGCTAAATGAAATCGGGCGCGAACGGGTCGTCATGCTTGCTGGCTCCGGTGCTCTATCCGGGACAAGGCAAGTCGTCAGTAGCGGTGAGATCAAGGCGATAGAAACAGCCACTCCGTTAGCGAAAGCGCTTGGGTGTGATCTAGTCGTACGTGAGGCGATGCACGAGAATGATCGCAGTGCGACCGGGTTTCTCCCGCCAGAAGAGTTCGAAATCGTTGCAGATCAGTTCTTTGCGCGTCCCCAAGAAAGCGTTCGCGGTTGGGAGACGGCGGTTGCCGCACAAACGCGCATTGTCAGAGAGGTTCGCGAATGCCTGAAACACTACGTCGAAGGTGACGTTCTGTTGGTGGGCCACGGTGGTGTTGGGACTTTGTTATTTTGTTACTTGTCCGATGTGCCGATCAGCCGGACATTTGATCAAGGCGCTGGGGGTGGTGGGTGCTATTTCGAATTTACCCCACAAATGGAGAAGCCGCCCACAGGTTGGCAGACGCTTGAAAAGCTGTGCACGAAAGGAAAAGACACCATCGCGTAGGTCTGGCCTCAACCCCGCCCTTCGCCGCATGACGCACCATTTACGTTTTCACGTGGACTCACCGGTTGCAGATCCCCTGCAGGCTGACCCAATCCGCATCCGACATGATCGTGGTTGCCTCGACGTCGGGGCCGTCCGTCAGACCTGCGGGCGCTGAAGGCACGGTCTCGACATAGGGTTCAACCGGTAGCCCCGCCTGCACGAAAGCTGCCTGAACCACAGCGGCATCGGGCGCGGGTCGCCATCCGCTCAGCAGGTCGGAAGCATATTCGGCAAGGGCCGCGTCGGGCATTTCGCCGGTTGTCAGCAGCGTCACGGTATCACCCAGGCCCGCCGCGTCCAGCACGTCGCCCAAGGGATCGTGGACAGCCCCCGCAGCGGCGGTTGCCAGCGCGATGCTGGCGGGGATCAGCGGATCGTCCGCCAGCCGCAGGACGCTGGCGTCCATGACGATAATCTGTCCGGGCAGCAGCGTGGCCGGTCCGAACCCCGACGGCAGGATCACGATCTGCCCGTCCGCGCCAACCCCGAAAAGACGCCGGTGCAACCCCTGAAGGGCAGTGCGCCCTCGGCTGGACCGGCAGGCGGGACCGGTTGTTGCCTGCAGATGCCCAAGGATCGTGGCGCCCATCTCGCTGCGCTTCACGTCGGGCATCGCCGAAAGCGTCTGGTCGCGCAGCATCCCCGGCAGCCAGAACGCGCCCAGACCGGCGATGGCGGCGATCAGGCCGACCGAGCCCAGCCACCGCAAACGCCCCTGCACCGGAGGCGTCGCAACAAGTGATTTGCGGACCGTCTCGATCGCCTCGATCATCAGGGCATCCTCGATCTCAAGCGTTTCCGAGGCATCCGCATCGGGCGCGAAAATCGCGGGCCGCTCGCCGGGGTTGAGCCTTGCGACAGCCGGAAGCGACCAGTGGGCAAGCGGGCGGTCCGCCGCGTCCGAGATCACCAAAGTGGCCGCGCCGAACGAAACGACGACCTCACGGCGCTGGTCCTGGGCGCGTGCGCGCCAAAGCCCGCCGCTTTCCAGCCGTTCGTATTGCGTCAGTGCCGTCATCTGCCCGGTGTGTCCCGATGTTTTCGTGATCCTAGCCGAAAGAATGCGACTGTCACAGGGGAAGCATCAAGTGGTTTGCACCGGTTTCGGTCGGACCCTCGCACGAGGGCTTTCAAAGGCAGGCCCGGTCTGCCATCCATCCCGCAGTCACCCCCATCCTCAAAGGTCTTTTCCATTGCGCGCCCTGCAAGACACCAGCAAGAGCCAGCCGATGGACGAGGGCGACGGCGATGTCCGGCAGGCCGTGATCTGCGTGATCGTGGCGATGGGCATCTTCGGTGTTGTCGACAACTACGTCGGTGTCTGGGCCGAAGAGGGGGCCAGCGTCTGGCAGTTCCACCTTTTGCGGGCAAGCCTTGCCCTGCCGCTGATCCTTGCGGCGGCAGCGCTGGGCGCAGGAACGATCCGCCCGGTCAATGCCGGCCGGGTGGCGCTGCGGTCTGTCGTCATCGCGGGGGCGATGCTGTTCTATTTCGGATCCCTGGGCCTGATGCCCATCGCATCGGCGTTGGCCGGTCTCTTTTCCTCGCCGATCTGGATCATCGTGTTGTCGGTTATCTTTCTACGCCGCAGGATCGGAGCCTTCCGCGTCAGCGCCATCCTTCTGGGGTTCGCGGGTGTGCTGATGGTCCTGCAACCGGACCGGGACGCGCTGGGTCTGACGTTTCTGTTTCCGATGGCGGCGGGCTTCTTTTATGCCATCGGCGCGATCTATACGCGCCGCGCCTGCGGAAAAGAGGATGCGCTCAGCCTGCTGGCCGGCAACTTCGCGGTGATGGGGGTCATGGGGGCAATCGGTCTGGCCGTCTTCGCGGGGCAGGATAACGGCTATCTGACGACAGGTTGGGTGCCGATGACCTCGACGCTCTGGGCGGTTGTCGGCGCACAGGCAGGAGGGTCGCTGATCGCGGTCTACCTTTTGATCCGCGCCTATCAACTGGCCGAGACGGCCATCGTGGCAACGCTGGAATACGCCGTGATGATCTTTGGCCCCGCCTATGCATGGATCGTGCTGGGGCAGGGGCTGGGACCGTTTGCGATTGCGGGACTGGTCGCCATCACAGCCGCCGCCGTCCTGATCACGGTGCGGGGGCGGCAGTGATCATCTCGCCAGGGCGCAGGTTCATCTTCGTCCACATCACCAAGACCGGCGGCACGGCCTTTGCCCATGCCTACGATGACCGCGCCATGAAGGACGACATTTTGGTCGGGGACACACCAAAGGCGAAGCGGCGCAAGGGGCGGCTTTCGGACCTTTCGCCCGCCGGTCGGCTTTGGAAACACAGCACCCTGCGGGACATAGAAGGCATCGTCGCGCCGGATGACATGGAGGCGTGGGCGGTCGTGACGCTGGTCCGCAACCCCTGGGACCGGCTGGTCAGCTATTATCACTGGCTGCGCGATCAACAGTTCGCCCATCCCGCCGTCGCACTGGCGAAGGCGCAGGGGTTTGCGGATTTTCTTCACCACCCGCACACCCAAGCCAGCATCCGCGAAAGCCCAGCGGCGTCCTACGTCACCGATGCACGGGGGGCCCTGCAGGGCACCTGTTTCATCCGGCTGGAACATTTCGCCGGGGATTCAGAGCCGCTGTGGCAGCACCTTGGATTCGCGCTTGATCTGCCACACCTCAACGCCAGCCAGCGTGACCGCGACTACCGGCGCTACTACGATGCCGACACGGTCGATCTGGTGGCGCATATGGCGGCACTGGATATCGCCCGGTTCGGCTACCGCTTCGATCCTGCCTGATTGTCGCCCGGACAGGCTAAATGAGGCAATTCAACTAAAATTAAGAACTGTCTTCCGAACAATGCCCTGAACTTGCCTCTTTGTTGACCAATCCCGGACCCGGGAATCACCTCAACTGGTCCCAATACTTCGTGCCTCTCAAAAGGGCGTCACAAAGGGAAAAGACAGATGTTCGATTCGTTGCCGCACACCAACACCTTCGCCGACGCTACCCTGTCCGAGATCGCGACCGGTCTTGTCGCGGGTACCAAGGTCGCCACCAGGATGGGCTGGCGCGTGGTCGAGGCGATCGCCCCCGGCGATCTGGTCCTGACCTTCGACGGCGGCATGCAAGAGGTGAAGTCCGTCACCCGTCAGGTGGTCTGGGCGGGCGGCGACCTGCGCGATCCTGACACCTGGCCGCTTTTCGTGCCTGCAGGTGCGCTGGGCAACCAGGCTGACATGTCGCTGATGCCCGGACAGGCGGTGCTGGTCGAAAGCGATACCGCCGAGGCCGTGTTCGGGGACCCCTTTGCCATGATCCCCGCCAAGGCGCTTGACGGCTTCCGTGGCATCACCCCAACCGCGCCCACCCCCCGGATCGAGGTCGTCACGCTGGAATTCTCACAGGACGAGGTCGTCTTCGCCAATATCGGCGCACTGTTCTTCTGTCCTGCCGCCGTCGACATCTTCTTGACCCCGCAAGCGCCAACATACACCTGCCTGTCGCTGGAACAGGCCAATCTGCTGGTCAGCTTTCTGGAAGAGGAAGACATGGGCCACGCCTCGCCCCAAAAGGCCATGGCGGCCTTCCGTGTCGCTGCCTGAGCGGTGTCTTGGGGGCCAGCCCCCAAACCCCCGGGATATTTCCGGCAAGATGATGAGGGCGCGATCACTGACCGCGCCCCGTCTCAATTCAAGCAGCTTTCTGCGCCTCTGGACCGAAGCGGCCATAGAAGGTCTGGCCCTTTTCCGCCATCTCGCGCAGCAGGGCAGGGCAGGCGAAACGCTCGCCGAATTGTTCCGTCAGCTGATCGCAACGTTCGGCGGCATAGAGTGCCCCGATGATATCAAGCCAGCTGAACGGGCCGCCGGACCAAGGCGCGAAGCCCCAACCGAGGATCGCGCCCACATCGCCTTCGCGGATGTCTTCCAGCACGCCCTCTTCCAGCGCGCGCACCGCTTCGAGCACCTGTGCAAACAACAGCCGGTCCTGCACGCTCTGCACGCCCGGCTGGTCTTCAGCCGTGGCGTAGCGGGCGGTCAGCCCGTCCCAGATGCCGGTGCGCTTGCCCTTGTCGTCATAGGCGTAAAAGCCGGACCTGGACTTGCGGCCCAGACGGCCTTCGCCTTCCATCCAGAACAACACCTCGTCCACTTCGGCGTTGGGGTAGGCGTCGCCCATCGCGGCCTTGGTGGCCTTGGCGATCTTGACGCCAAGGTCGATCGAGGTCTCGTCGGTCAGTTGCAGTGGCCCCAGCGGCATGCCCACGTTCTTGGCGGCATTTTCGATCAGCGCCGGTGCCACGCCTTCCTTCACCATCCGGATGCCTTCATTGATGTAGGGGATGATACAGCGGTTGGCGTAGAAGAACCGTTCGTCGTTCACCACGATCGGCGTCTTCTTGATCTGGCGGACGAAATCCAGCGCCTTGGCCACGGCGCGGGGGCCGCTGTCCGCGCCCTTGATGATCTCGACCAGCATCATCTTTTCCACGGGGCTGAAGAAGTGGATGCCGATGAACTGCGCGGGCCGCTTGCTGGCCTTGGCCAGCTCGGTGATCGGCAGGGTCGAGGTATTGGTGGCGAAGATGCAGTCGTCACCCACGACGGCCTCGACCTTTTTGGTCATCTCGGCCTTTACACCCACGTCCTCGAACACGGCTTCGACGATCAGGTCGCAGCCCTTGAGGGCGTCCAGATCGGTCGTGGCGGTGATCAGGTCCAGCGTCGCCGCCTTCTTCTCATCGGTCGCCTTCTTCCGGGCGATGCCCTTGTCCATGTAGTCGGCGGTCAGGCTTTTGCCCTTGTCCGCCGCCTCCTGCTTCTGGTCGATCAGCACCACCTCGATGCCTGCAAGCGCCGAGACCAGCGCGATGCCCGCGCCCATCATGCCGGCACCCAGCACCCCGACCTTCTTGACGGTCTGGCTGGGCACGTCGGGGCGGTTGGCACCCTTTTCAAGCGCTTCCTTGTTGATGAAAAGCGACCGGATCATCGCCTCGGAACTGGGGTTCATCAGGATGTTGGTGAACCAGCGCGCTTCGATCTGGATCGCGGTGTCGAAAGGCACCATCGCCCCTTCATAGACAGCCGAGAGCAGGGCCTTGGCCGCCGGATAGACGCCCTTGGTCTTGCCGTTGACCATGGCCGAGGCGCCCACGAAGGTCATGAAACCCGCAGGATGGAACGGCTCGCCGCCGGGCATCTTGTAGCCCTTCTGGTCCCATGGCTTCACGATATCGGCGTCGGTGGCACCCAGCACCCAGTCCTTGGCGGATTGCAGCAGGTCCTCGGGTGCGACGACTTCATCCACCAGACCGGCGGATTTGGCGCGCTTGGGGTCCGACAGCTTGCCTTCCAGCAGGAAAGGCGAGGCGGCCATGGCACCCATCTTGCGGACAAGGCGCGTGGTGCCGCCCATGCCCGGAAAGATGCCGACCATGATCTCGGGCAGGCCGATCTTGGCCTTCGGGTTGTCCGCGACAAAGATGCGGTGGCAGGCCAGCGGGATCTCGAACCCGATGCCCAGACCGGTGCCGGGCATGGCGCAGGCGATGGGTTTGCCGCCCTTGTTGGTCTTGGGGTCCATGCCCGCACGCTCGATCTTGCGCAGGATGCCGTGGCACTGCATCACGCCTTCGAAGACGCCGCGCGCAGGCTCGTCACCCGCATCATGCTTCATCTTGGCGATGATGTTCAGGTCCATCCCGCCCGCGAAGGTGCCGTCCTTGCCCGAGGTAATGACGATGCCCTTGACGGCGTCATCCGCCAATGCCGTGTCGATCAGCGCGTCGAGGTCGATGAACCCCTGCTGGTTCATCACGTTCATGGATTTGTTCTGGGTGTCCCAGGTGATGACGGCGACGCCGTCGGCACCGGTTTTCATGGTGAAATCGGTCATGCTCTCCGTCTCCCTTACACGCGTTCGATGATGGTGGCGGCACCCATGCCGGAGGCGACGCAGAGGGTAGCAAGGCCGATTTCCTTGTCCGCGCGCTCCAACTCGTCCAGCAGGGTTGCGATGATGATCGCGCCGGTGGCCCCCAGGGGGTGACCCATGGCGATGGCGCCGCCGTTGACGTTGACCCGTGATTGATCGACGTCGAAGGCCTGCATGAAGCGCAGCACGACCGCGGCGAAGGCCTCGTTCACCTCGAAGAGGTCGATGTCCGAGACGCTCATGCCCGATGACTTCATGATGTGTTCGGTCACGGGCACGGGGCCGGTCAGCATGATGGTCGGATCGGTGCCGATCTTGGCGGTGGCGCGAATACGGGCACGGGGTTTCAGGCCCATGGCCTCGCCCCATTCCTTGGACCCGATTAGCACACCGGCAGAACCGTCGACGATCCCCGACGAATTGCCGGCGTGGTGGATGTGGTTGATCTTTTCCAGATGCGGATACTTGAGAAGTGCGACGGCATCGAAGCCCGGCATGACCTCGCCCATGTCCTTGAACGACGCGTTCAGAGCACCAAGGCTCTGCATGTCGGTCTGGGGGCGCATGTATTCGTCGCGGTCAAGGATCGGCAGGCCGTTCACGTCCGTGACCGGCACGATGGACCTGGCGAACCGCTGGTCGTCCCATGCGGCCTTGGCGCGTTTCTGGCTTTCGACGGCAAGCGCATCAGCCTGATCGCGGGTAAAGCCGTATTCGGTGGCAATGATGTCGGCCGAAATGCCCTGCGGGACAAAGTAGGTGTCCATCGCGATCGAGGGATCGACGGCAATGGCGGCCCCGTCAGAGCCCATCGCCACACGGCCCATCATCTCGACGCCGCCCGCGATATAGGCCTGACCTGCGCCACCCTTCACCTGGTTGGCGGCAAGGTTCACGGCTTCCATGCCGGATGCGCAGAAACGGTTGATCGACAGTCCGGGAACGCGCTGGTCCAGATCGCTGGCCAGCACGGCGGTCCGCGCAAGGCAGCCGCCCTGTTCCTTGACCTGCGTGGCGTTGCCCCAGATCACGTCCTCGACGGCATGACCTTCGAGATTATTGCGCGACTTCAGGGCGTTCAGCACACCGGCAGAGAGCCGGGCTGCGGTCACCTCGTGCAGTGCGCCGTCCTTGCGGCCCTTGCCGCGCGGCGTGCGGACGGCGTCAAAGATATAGGCTTCGGTCATGGTGTCCTCCGTTATGATACCGCCGCCAGGGCGCGCGGCATCAGGTCATAGGGATGTTTCCAGCCGGGCAGGCTGGCGATGTTGGTCAGCCAACGGTCGATGTTGGCATGGGCCGCACGGTCGAAACCGAAGGGCTCGTCGTAGAAAAGATAACCGCAGCAGGACAGATCGGCGTTGGTGACGGCGTCGCCCACGATCCAGTCTCGGCCCTGCAGATGTGTGTCCAGCGTCTTGTAGGCAGCGGCAAGGCGGCCTTGGGTAAAGGCGATGACCTCTTGCGGGCGTTTCTCTTCGGGCAGGAAATTCATGAGGAACCGGGTCATGCCTGCAGCCGACGACAGCTTGTGATTGTCCCACAGAACCCAGCGCAGAACCTCGTAGCGGTCATTGCCGGCGCCGCCGAAACGGCCCGTCCGGTCGGTGATCCACTGCTGGATCGCACCGGACTGGGACAGACGCAGATCATCGGTTTCAAGCACCGGCGCTTCACCCATCACGTTGGTCGCGCGCCATTCCGGCGTCCGCGCCGCTCCGGCAAAGAAGTCGACGTAGACCGGCTCCCACTCCAGCCCGGCAAGCTCGAGCGCCAGAGCGGCCTTGTAGGAATTTCCGCTTTCGCCGAAGCAATGAAGTCTGATCGTCATGTGTCGTCCTTTCCGAGATGCCGGACCGGGGGTTTCACACCCCCGGACCCCCGTGGAGTTTACGCGCCGAGATGAAAGGGAGCGGAGGGCTTAACCTCGCCTTAACCGAACCGGTGACAAGCTCACCCTGCGCCAATAGCTGGAGAGCGATTTGGCGTCCGAGGTGAAGCCCCGACCGGTGTTGCTGCGCCCCCGCTTCCATGCAGGGGAACTCTCTCCGGTTCGGGGTGGAGCTTCCGCTCTTCATCTCGGTCGGAAAACTCCCGCCGGAGGCTCCTTTGCTTTCAGCTTTCGCACCGGTCACTTCTTGCGTGCCTCCAGTTCAGAATTGAAGATCCTCAGGCGATGACCAAAGGTGTCCTCGTCGATGACGCTGTCGAAGTTCTCGAAGAGGAACGACAGCGCCTCTCCCTCATCCAGACCGGCTTCTCGGGCGAAGCGTTTCAAGCGGCGGTAGCCGTCTTCGGTCATGGCGACCGGGAAGCGGCGGGTGAGGCGGAGACGTTTCGGCATCGGCTGTCCTTCGTGTCGGAAAGGGTGGGGTGTGGCCCCACCGATCCTAGAAGCTTGCCGCGTCCAGCGCCATGACGCTCTCGGCCCCGGTGTTGATCCGCGCGAGGTGCAGTCCCGTCGCGGGCAGTTGCCGTTGCATGTAGTAGCGGCCCGTCGCGAGCTTGGACTGGTAGAAGTCCACATCATCGGCGCCTGCATCCAGCGCCTCGAACGCGGCCTTCGCCATCCGCGCCCACATGTAGCCCAGACAGACGTGGCCCATCATGTGCATGAAGTCGTAAGACCCCGAAAGTGCGTTGTTCGGATCCTTCACGCCGTTCTGCATGAAGTACATCGCTGCCGCCTGCAGGTCCTTGGACCCTTGCTTGAGCGGGTCGAGGAACTGGCTCTTCAACTCGTCGTGGCCTTCGTTTTCCTTGATGAAGGTCTTGATCATATCGAAGAAGGCCATGACATGCGTGCCGCCGTCCTGCGCCAGTTTGCGGCCCACGAGGTCGAGCGCCTGAACGCCGTTGGCACCTTCGTAGATCATCGCGATCCGTGCGTCGCGGGCGAACTGGGACATGCCCCATTCCTCGATATAGCCGTGACCGCCGTAGACCTGCTGTGCCGCCGTGGCGTATTCAAAGCCCTTGTCCGTCAGGAAGCCCTTGATGACGGGTGTCATCAGTGAAATCAGCCCGAGCGCCTCGGCATCGTCGTTGCGGTGCGCGCGGTCCATCAGATAGGCCCCCCAGAAGGTGAAGGCCCGTGCGCCTTCGACAAAGGACTTCTGGTCCATCAGGTTGCGGCGGATGTCGGGGTGGACGATCAGGGGATCGGCGGGGCCTTCGGGGTTCTGCGCGCCGGTGACGGCACGGCCCTGCAGGCGGTCGAGCGCGTAGGTCACGGCGTTCTGGTAGGCGACCTCGGCCTGTGCGTAGCCCTGAAGGCCCACGCCAAGGCGCGCCTCGTTCATCATGACGAACATGGCGCGCATGCCCTTGTGCTCTTCCCCGATCAGGTAGCCTTCGGCCTCGTCGTAGTTCATCACGCAGGTCGAATTGCCGTGGATGCCCATCTTGTCCTCGATCTTGCCGACAGAGA
>Ga0307940_1001888_pt1 | contig 11197 bp, 5 predicted proteins | sample OrgLakmetagen124_FD_201835 | JGI IMG/M metagenome (GOLD analysis project Ga0307940, IMG submission 201835) | Saline water microbial communities from Organic Lake, Antarctica - #124 | ecosystem: Environmental > Aquatic > Non-marine Saline and Alkaline > Saline | place: Antarctica: Organic Lake... | reverse complement strand
AAAGCTTCACAGAAATGTGAGGCTTTTTTTTATTTTAAAATTTATTGGGCGAGAAGTTTATCCTGAGCGAAGTACAACGGAGTCGAAAGGAGTCCAGTCCCCGCTACTAAGTGAGACTCAAGCGCAAATTGCACTTGAGTCTCTTCTTTTTTAGAGCTGTAAAGCAATGATATAGAGTTAGTTAATTCGAAAAGTAAGTTCATTTTTGATGTTCGACATTCTTTATTTTTAGTCGAAAATTGTAAACCTTCAGGAAACACTATACTCTGTAGTTTCCTCTTCTGTCTAAGATCCAACCTCTTGTAGTATTCACCTGGCTTTTCAGCCATTTCGAGGAATTTTTTAATGACTTTTTTGTTGGTATGCTGTTAAGCATGAGAGTTTTTTGCTCTATCGACTCTTTTATTTTGAGACTGTGTTTTTAAAAGAACATGCAGTCGATGCGTTGTTGCTCGATATTCAAATGCCAGATATCACTGGAATAGAATTGCTGCAAACGCTCCTTCAACCACCCAAAGTCATTTTCACAACAGCTTATACAGAGTATGCCCTTCAAAGTTTTGATTTTGATCATGTCATAGATTACCTCAATAAGCCTATCCGACTACCACGATTCATCAAAGCAATGGAGCGGCTTAAAATTCAGCTTGATTTGGAATCAAATGCCGCTGAAGCTTCTTCACTCGTAGTGAATAACCAAAAAGTTGGAAAGCTTGAAACCCTTGTGGTAAAAGAGGATAAGGTCACTTATCGAATCCCTGTTCTTGAGATAGACTATATTCAGAGTTGGGGAAATTATGTTAAAATCTTCACTAATAACAATCAGGTTCGCCTTGCAAGAAAAACCATTACAGACCTTGAAAAGGAATTAAAAACCAATGGTTTTGAAAGGGTTCACAAATCATACTTAGTAAATAAGCAATCAGTAAAAGCCATTAACGGCAATCAGTTGATCTTGCAGGATCAAATGCTTCCGATAGGTGGAGCATATCGGTTGTTAGTAAAGGAAAGACTTTTGAAATGAGGCAGTTTCTAAAATTCGACGTGTGTTCTGATTAATAATTCAGAAATTCCAGTTGGAAGTCGTTGCAGAGAAGCTTTAAAAATGTATTTAAATAAAAATAAACTCCAATCATCGGCTCACTTCCTCTTGAGAAACAATCAAACTATATTTTTATACTAGCCGCTGAAATTGAGTTTATTTAGAACACAGCTAAATTATATTGATTGATTCATTCAATAGGTCATTCATATGGTATTGCTAAAAGCACACGAAACTGAATTCCAGATGTTTACCAATTAAGTCTTATGTCTTTTATCTTATAGCGTAGCGGTCATAAATCTTAATTGGACAATATTGAAAATTTATCAAAAATGTGAATTATTGGGGGTTTTTATCCAATTCGCAAAAATTCACCAAAGACTCACAGAGGGCACAAAAAATTTTTGTGAACACTGTAACTTTTTGTGGCTTAAATGTTTAACTTTATCAATATCCTCAAAAAAATTAGCCTGTATAAACTAAATCCTATTCTCATCCTCGTTGAGGTATGAAAAAACATTAGTTCAAAATGAAAAAAAGCATCCTATTGGTTTTGTTGCTATTGCCTTTGGTTTTGCTTAGCCAATCTAAGGAGTTGCTGCCTTTGCAAGAAATGGAGAACGATTGGTATTTATTGGAAAATGGCTGGCATTATCAACAAGGCGATAATAAAGATTGGGCAAATCCAGCATTTTACGACTCAACGTGGCCCCAGCTTTCTTCTGGATATTTAAAAGCTCCAGACTCATCTACAAACAATAGCGAAGAAAATATTATTTGGTTTCGCTCAAAAATAGTTATAGATAGTACCTTTAACCAACAATTTGTAATGCGCATCTATCAAACCGGCGCTTCAGAAGTTTATCTAAACGGAAATCTGATACACTCATTGGGTAAAGTGAGTTCAAATCTTGATTCCGTTGTTTATTATAATCCCAGTCGGGAAATTCTTTCGTTTCCACTTGGTACGCAAACAGAGCAAGTACTCGCTATAAGATACGTTGACTCACCAGATCGTTTTCCACTGTATTCATCATCGGGCATGATAATTAGGCTGTCCACGCTTCACCATGCTACTGCCGATCCGCCGTTGCTCCAGTATAAAATTAGATACTACATTGTTTTTGGAGTTGCCATTTTTATGCTTATTCTCTTTTTGGCCTATTTTTTCTTTTTCCCGACTGAAAAAATAAACTTGTACTTCGCTATTTGGAGCCTTTTCTTCATCCTATTTATAATCGCTGTTTTAATTTTGTTAAACACCCATGAAAGACCGTTTTTGGCAGAATTTTCTATAGGCTTCTTTTTAACCTTCCAAGCATTTCTGATTCTTTTCTGTATCTACAAAATTTTAAAACAAAAATTCGGATTGCTATTTTGGTCTGTGGTTGTGTTGGCCGCTTTTTTAATAGGCTTACTTTTCTTTTTTGATTATTTGTTCATAACCCAAATTATAGGCACTATTGTTTTATTAGAAATATTGCGTGTGAGCATAAAATCCTTAAAAACAAATAAGCGTGCGGCGCTTATTTTCTTGATATTTTGCAGCATTAACATAGCTTTTTGGGCAGCTATTATCTTGGATCAACTGTCTATAATAGAAGTGCCTTCACTGTGGTTATACCAACCGTTTGCATTTTTATTGATGCCTTTGAGTTTGGCTATCTATCTTGGTTATACCTTCGGAAATAGAAGCAAATCGCTTATAACTAAACTGAAGGAAGTAGAGCAGCTTTCTGAAGAAAACCACCACATACTTTTTACCCAAAATGAAACGCTGGAAAGGCAAGTGAAAGAACGCACTTCAGCATTAAACACTTCTTTAGAAAATTTGAAATCTACCCAAAGCCAACTTATACAGGCCGAAAAAATGGCGAGTTTAGGAGAACTGACAGCTGGCATCGCACACGAAATACAAAATCCGTTAAACTTCATCAATAATTTTTCGGAAGTAAGCAACGAGCTTTTGGCTGAAATGAACGAGGAACTTGACAAAGGCAATATTGAAGAAGCAATGATCATTTCAAAAGATATTAAACAAAACCTCGAGAAAGTAGCGCACCACGGCAAGCGTGCCGATGGTATCGTAAAAGGAATGTTGCAACATTCTAGAAGCAGTTCCGGCATTAAGGAACCTACTGACATCAACAAACTGGCAGATGAATACTTGCGCCTGGCCTATCATGGTCTACGGGCAAAGGACAAATCTTTCAATGCTACCTTAGAAACAGATTTTGATGAAAACTTAGGTTTGGTAAATGTGATTCCACAAGATTTGGGACGCGTTATTTTGAATTTGATTACCAATGCTTTTTATGCAGTTAACGAAAAGGCTAAAGCCGACATCGAAGGCTACCAGCCTACTGTAACGGTTTCTTCCAAACGAACTCCCCTCCTTGGAGGGGCTGGGGGTGGGTCTCAAGTTGTGAAAATAGCTATCTCCGATAACGGAAACGGAATTCCTAAAGACATTGTAGACAAAATATTCCAGCCCTTTTTTACCACTAAACCCACGGGGCAAGGAACGGGTTTGGGATTAAGTTTGAGCTATGACATCATCAAAGCCCATGGTGGCGAATTAAAAGTGGAAACAGAAGAAGGTGAAGGCACAACATTTCGCATCGTGATTCCTGTTACCTAAATAAAATTAAAAACCTTATACCCTATAATTATGTCTAAAACAACCAAAGCAACTAAAAGCAATGAAAAGAAGGTTTCAGCTCTAGAAGAGGCCCTTCAATTATTGGAACAGCGCAATGCAGAATTAGCGGTCATTAGTAGTGTACAGAAAGGTTTGTCTGCCGAGATGGACATGCAGGGAATATACAACCTGGTGGGCGATAGAATCCGAGACCTTTTTGATGCGCAGGTTACCGGAATTTACTCATTTCACCACGATACAAAAATGGAACATTTCCATTATCTCTTCGAAGACGGGGATCGCCTGTACCCCGAGCCACGACCGCTCAATCCGCTGAGAAATTGGATTATTAAAAATCGGGATCTTTTGTTGGTCAACGAAAATGTTCAAAATAAAATATTCGAACTTACCGGAGAGCAAAATGTCGCAATTCCCGGAACCCGGTTACCGCAATCCATGCTTTTCGTACCGCTTATTTCGGGCACGGAAGTAAAGGGCTGCGTAAGTCTTCAGAATCTAGATAAAGAGCATGCTTTCAGTGATTCGGATGTACGCTTACTAAGCACACTTGCCAATAGCATGACGGTAGCCCTCGAAAATGCGCGTCTTTTTAATGAAACTACCCGCCTGCTGGCCGAAACCGAACAGCGCAATGCCGAACTTGCAGTTATCAACAGTGTGCAAGAAGGATTGGTGCGCGAAATGGACATGGAGTCTATTTACAGTTTGGTTGGTAATATAATTTGCAAAGTTTTAAATACCCAAACACTTATTATTCGGACGTTTGACCATAAAGTCGGCATTGAAAATTGGGAATTTGCCATTGAAAATGGAGTGCGTATGTATGTTGAGGCAAGGCCATTTATTTGGGCAAACAAACATCTCATAAAAACAAAAGAATCGCTACTTATCAATGACAATTATATTGAAACTGCTAAAGAATATGGAGATACCCTAGGAGGCGTTAGTAAAGGATTGGCACCAAAATCCGCCATTTTTGTGCCCATGTTACTTGGAGGCAATGTAATCGGCTCTGTAAGTTTACAAAATGTGTTGGAAGAAAATGCCTTTACAGAATCTGATGTGCGCTTATTGAACACATTGACCAACAGCATGAGCGTCGCCTTAGAAAATGCACGCCTCTTTAATGAAACCACACGTCTGTTGGCCGAAACCGAGCAACGTGCTACGGAAATGCAAACGGTTAATAATATCAGTCGTGCCTTGGTATCGCAGCTGGAATTTGATGCCCTTATGAACCTTGTAGGTGAGCAAATGCGTGAAACCTTTAAAGCAGATATTGTATACTTAGCCATACACGACACTAAAACCAATATGTTGCATTTCCCATATTATTATGGCGATCAAGCCAAATCCAAACCTTTTGGAAATGGTATTACCGAAAAAATCATTCTCAGCAAAGAACCACTTTTAATCAATCATGACTTAGAAGAAGTGTTTGATAAAATAAAAGCTGAAAAAAGAGGTAAAATGGTGGAGTCCTATTTAGGTGTTCCTATAATCTCAGGGGGGAAATCAATTGGTGTCATCAGTGTTCAAAGTACCGAACAAGAAAACAGATTTACAGACAGCGATCTCAGACTGTTAAATACAATTGCGGCAAACATAGGTGTGGCCATGCAAAATGCTGAAGCCTATCAAAAACTACAGGCTGCACTGACCGATTTAACAGCCACACAACAACAGCTGATACAATCTGAAAAAATGGCTTCGCTTGGTGAACTGACTGCAGGCATTGCCCACGAAATTCAGAACCCGTTGAACTTCGTCAATAATTTCAGTGAAGTGAGCAACGAGCTTTTGGAAGAAATGGAAGAAGAAATGGCTACCGGAGATTACGACGCAGCACAGGAAATCTTAAACGACATAAAACAAAACCTCGAAAAAATAACCCACCACGGCAAACGCGCAGACGGCATTGTAAAAGGAATGCTGCAGCACAGCCGAAAAAGTACAGCAGACAAAGAACCCATAAACGTCAATTCACTGGCAGACGAATATTTACGCCTTGCCTATCACGGTCTACGCGCCAGAGACAAAAATTTCAACGCAACTTTGGAGACCAATTTTGACGAAAACATCGGGCTTGTAAATGTTATTCCGCAGGATATGGGAAGAGTTGTTTTGAACCTAATTACCAATGCGTTTTATGCCGTATCGGAAAGGAAAAATATTTCAGAAGATCAAAACTATAAACCCACGGTTTCTGTTTTAACAAAAAAGAAGAAAAATACTTTAAGCATTTCAGTAAAAGATAATGGGAACGGAATTCCGAAACAAGTATTGGACAAAATATTCCAGCCCTTTTTCACCACAAAACCCACGGGGCAGGGAACGGGATTGGGCTTATCTTTAAGCTATGACATTGTTAAAGGGCATGGTGGAGAATTGACCGTAATTACAAAAGAAGGCGAAGGAAGCGAATTCAGCATTAATTTACCAACAAAAAATAATGTTTAATAAACCACACATACAAACAAAAAAGCAGATGCTTTTGGCACTAACTTTTTGCAGCCTTTTTGCGAGCAGCTTAATGGCACAGCAGCAAGTGGATGCAACTGAAAAGAAAGCCAATGCTTTAAAGGCACAGCTTAATCGGGCAACTTCAGATACATCCCGAGCACGCCTTGCAACCCAACTTTCTACCACATATCGTTTGCTTACTGAAATTGATAGCTCTAAAAAATACGCCTCCAACGCCATTGACCTTACGACCAATATCCTCACTAAAACGGACAATCGAGATTTCACTTTAAAATATAAAACGATACGAGCAAAAGCCATAGAAAATTTCGGTTCGGCACTTGCTTTTAAAAATGCCACAAAGGCATTGGACACCTTAAAGGTTGCCTTAGGTCTATGGAAGGAAATAGGAGACAAATCTGGAATCGCAATGGCCTATTTTTCCATCGCACAGGCCTATGGTTTCAAGAGCAATCAAATTGAAGCCATAGACTACTTTACCAAAAGCCTGAAATTATTCAAGGAAACAAAAAATAAAGAATTAGAAGCGACTACGTTGTATAGTATCAGCCTTGAAAAACGCTACTTGGGCATGTATGGCGATGCTTTGGAATATTCGATAAAATCATTGAAAGTTGCCGAAGAAATTAAGGACACCCTGTTAATTACCGATGCGCTACTTGGAAACAGCTTTAATTATATGCTGGCAAAAAATTATCCCGAGGCTTTGCAAGAACAGATAAAAGCATTGAAATTATTTGAAATGACAAAAGATTCCGTCGGGATTGCAAGGACATATAGTGATATGGGGGTAACCGATATGTTTGCAGGCAAGCTGGATGCCGCATTGATACAACACAAGAAAGCGCTCGAGATGCGCAAAAAACTTAAAGACGCCAACGCCATAGGCATCTCGCATAATTATGTTGCCACGATTTACAAAAGACAAGGCAAATTTAACGAGGCGTTAGCGACTGTAAAAGAAGGTATTCCGTACAACCTTCAGTTTGGCGATAGCAGATTCATTATAGATGCCTATGTTGAAGCTGGCGATATCTACCTGGAATTGAAGGACTATAAAAATGCCATAGCAAATTACAATCTGGCACTGGAAGTCGCCAAAAAGAACAATTCTCAGAACTATCAAGCTAAAACTCTAATGCTCATCGGAAACGCGAATAATAACACTGGAAATATTAGAGAAGCTTTAAATTCACTGCAAATGGCGGACAATATCGTTCTTTCGAATGACTATAAAACGAGGCGATTCATTTACAAAACATTAACGGAAACCTATATTACTAATGATGATTACAAAAGTGCCTATCAAAACCAGTTGAAATACAATCAAATGAACGATTCTGTCAACGCCACCGAGAAAGCTGATAAAATTACAAGACTTACCCAACAACTGGTCTATGAAAACAAGCGCGCACTTCAGAAAGCCAGTCAAGATAAGGAAATAACCATACAGCAATCCCAAATAAAGCAACAAAAACTTATACGCAACATCAGCATTGGCGGCCTACTGATAGTCTTTGGGTTTGCTTTTGTGTTTTTTAAGAGGTTTAAGGAAAAAAGAAAACTGAACGTTGCGCTCGAAGAATCTCTTTTTGACCTTAAGGCTACCCAAAACCAGCTTATCCAGTCCGAAAAAATGGCAAGTCTGGGGGAACTCACTGCCGGCATCGCCCATGAAATTCAAAACCCATTGAACTTTGTCAATAATTTTTCTGAAATAAACATAGAACTTATTGAAGAACTACAAGCCGAATTAAAAAAAGGGGATTATGAGGAGGTTTTAACCATTTCTGAAGATGTCAAAGACAACCAGCAGAAAATTAACCACCACGGTAAACGAGCAGACGCCATTGTAAAAGGAATGCTCCAGCACAGCCGTAAAAGCACCGCTATAAAAGAACCTACAGATATCAATAAGCTGGCAGATGAATATTTGCGTCTGGCCTATCACGGGCTTCGTGCCAAGGATAAAAGTTTTAATGCGGAACTGGTAACCGATTTTGATGAATCCGTGGGTCTGCTCAACGTGGTACCGCAAGATATTGGAAGGGTTATCTTGAATTTGATTACCAATGCCTTTTATGCTGTAAACGAGAAAAAGTCGGTGGTCGATGAAGACCTTTTATACCAACCAACAGTTTCGGTTTCAACAAGAAAAATGAACAACAAAGTTAAAATTTCTGTAACAGACAACGCTAACGGCATTCCGCAGAAAGTTTTGGACAAAATATTTCAACCTTTTTTTACCACGAAACCAACGGGACAGGGAACGGGTTTGGGCTTAAGTATGAGTTATGATATTATTACTAAAGCTCACGGAGGCCAATTAACCGTAAAAACCAAAGAAGGCGAAGGCACTGAATTTATAATTCAACTGCCAGCAAATTAAAAAAATGTCCAAAAACGAAAAGAACGATATAGTACAATAAAGATGAAAACTAACATTACCATATTTCGGATTATTTATTTCAGCCTTACGGTAATGTTCGTCTTTTCGTGTAATTCAAACCATGCCAAAAGAGAACAAAGCATCTTTGAAAACCACGACACCATTGTCCCTCCCGTTGTCGTTCCTGCTGGAAAACCGATTGTCAATAAACTTTCCGATACCAAGGCAGCCGAAGTCATTTTGTTGTCCCAAAGACCTGCACCTGTGAAAACTTCATCTGGTTTTTATGTGGAAATGCAAAACTTCAATACCCAACAAGGCTTGGCGATGAGCAGTATACTTTGTGGCTACAAAGACAGTGTGGGTAATCTTTGGTTTGGAACATCAGGCAACGGGGTTAGCATGTACAACGGGAAGTCGTTTACCAATTTCACCTCAGCTCACGGGCTTATCCACAACCTCATCAACACTATAACTGAGGATAGCCAAGGGAATATTTGGTTTGGAGGTTATGGTGGGGTAAGCAAATACAATGGCAAATCATTCAAAAATTTTACCACAGAACAAGGCCTGACGGACAATGACGTTTTAAAAATAATTGAAGACAACAAAGGCACTCTTTGGTTCGCATCGCAAAGAGGGGTTTGTAGCTACAATCCAAATGATACAACTGTGGGGCAAAAGCCTTTCAAAAAAATGGAACTTTTAAAGGGCCAAGTGAACGACATTATGGAAGACAGCCACAACCAGTTGTGGTTCGCAGGTAGCGAAGGGGTTTGGAAAACATCTTCCGATGCCAATGACGAACTGATAAATGTTTCAGATAAATTCAATCTAAAAAACAACGTGGCAATGACCATTGCCGAAGATACCGAGGGAACAATTTGGATAGGCACAAACGTTGCCCTTTGCAGATTCAGGCCGGCTAGTTCTAATGTCACTGAAAAAACATTCGAGCCCCTAACCGAAGCTGATAGCTTGGTAAACAATTCCATTATGTGCATTACCGTGGATAGTCAAGGCACGGTTTGGATTGGCACAAAGGGCGGTGTTTCCAAATACAACAAAAAAACAGGCAACTTTATAAATTTCACAAAGGAACAGGGGCTTGCCTTCAATCGCGTAAATAGCATTACCGAAGACGCTGCTGGCAGCCTTTGGTTTGGCACATACGGTGGTGGGCTCAACAGGTACGATGGACCAGCCGTTTTGGAATTCACGAACAAACAGGGTCTTCCGGGTAATGCTGTTTATGCCACAACCCAAGATTACGACGGCAATATGTGGTTTGCCCCTTCCAACGCCGGCATCGTAAAATACATTGAAAATGATGGCACGCCCTACAGTGGTAGCTATATAAATTATAATTCTGAACAAGGACTTTTAAGCGATACCCAATTTGCTGCGACAAAAGATCATGAAGGCAATCTGTATTTTGGGAGTTACTCAGGGTTAAGCAAATTTGAAGGGAAGACTCTCGTAAATTATACGGAAAGCAATGGTTTGCCGGACACGGAAATCACCACCCTTTATTGCGATAAAAAAAACCGTCTTTGGATTGGCACCTATAGCGATGGCATAAGCATATTTGACGGTAAGTCGTTCCAGAATTTGAATACGGAACAAGGTCTCGTGCACAAAACGATTTGGGGGTTTTGCGAAGATAGCCAAGGAAATATCTGGATTGCCACTCGTGGCGGCCTGAGCCGGTACGATGGTGAAAATTTTATGAATTTTACCAAAGACCAAGGTCTGCCGGACAATAAACTTTCATCGGTAATTGAGGACCAAAACGGAAACATAATAATAGGCAGTTGGGGAGGTGGTATTTCCATAATAAAAAAAGAACGGCTTGAAAAACTCAATTTGCCCAATGCCGATCATTTCGAACCCATTTTTGAAAATTTCAGCACTGCACAAGGCTTGGCGAACGATGTGGTATATCAAATTTTGGAAGACTTCAACAAAAACATTATTATTGGAACCAATGTGGGTTTTACGGTTTTAAAAGGCGGCATTTCTTCAGAAAAGGGAAAAATAGCAAAGTATGGCATAGAAAATTATAATGAAGATACCGGATACCCAATAAAAGACATTAGCAATAACCATAGCATGCACGAGGAAGGAAATAGCATAATCTGGGCCGGCACTGGCGATAAACTGCTGCGTTTTGATTATGGAAGCGTCCTTAGAAATACCGAATCGCCGAAGGTTATCCTTCAAAACATCAAAATAAACAACGAGTCCATAAGCTGGCGCAGCCTAGAATGGGCACGGAAAAAAGATACCATTTCATCAGAAAACAATAACAATACCCCTTCCTATATTACCGATGAAATGCTTACCTTCAAAAGAAAACTGCCTGCTAAAGTGCTGGACAGCATGGTACATTCATACCGCAATGTGCATTTCGACGGGGTTCAACCATTTTATGCCATTCCCGAAAATTTAGAACTTCCCTATTCCAAAAACGACATCGGTTTCAATTTTGTAGGGGTTCAGACCACGCGGCCGCAATTGGTGCGCTATCGCTATATGTTAGAAGGATATGACGAATACTGGAACCCTATAACGGAAAACACCACTGCCACTTTCGGCAACATCCGCGAAGGCAATTATA
>Ga0307940_1001881_pt1 | contig 11236 bp, 12 predicted proteins | sample OrgLakmetagen124_FD_201835 | JGI IMG/M metagenome (GOLD analysis project Ga0307940, IMG submission 201835) | Saline water microbial communities from Organic Lake, Antarctica - #124 | ecosystem: Environmental > Aquatic > Non-marine Saline and Alkaline > Saline | place: Antarctica: Organic Lake... | reverse complement strand
GGTCATTAAAAATCTTCATAACAATATCGTTTTGTTACTCCGAATTTACAAAAAAACATTTTTTTGATATACCGTTTTATTCTATTAGTTTTCAACATTTTATTGTTTATAGACGAACACTAATTAGCATCTTTTGTCATCACGTAATGTGGAGCAATTTTTTTGATATGAGGTTTCAAAACAACGGTGATTTGGAAGATAAGCTGAGTTTCAGTAGTAAATAATTACATAAAGAATAAAAAAACGGGTAAGCTACTTGCATCGCACCGCTACAACCACCTACCCTTGCTACCTTCCGGTCCTGGGGGAGTTCAGCGGGAGCTGGTCGTACAAGACTTACCCGAAGCTGCAAAAGTATAAAAGTTTATGGCCCGGACAAAATTCATGGCTCTTTTTTTAGCATAAAGCTTCTTAATGTTTACATTTGCTCTTAAAACTAATAACAAAGGCATCATGGAAAATCAAGGGAAATCATTAAACGAAAATGCACTCTATTTTGGGGTATTAACAGGTCTGGCACTGATAATCTATTCCTTAGTGTTGTATATTTTCAATCAGTCAGCTAACCAAACGCTGGGATATTTTAGCCTGATTTTTATGGCCATTGGGGTATTTCTTGCGGCTAAAATATTTCGCGATCAATCGCAGGAGGGTTTTATTACCTATGGCAGGGCACTGGGGGTAAGTATCCTCACCGCTTTCTATGCTTCCCTGTTGCTGGCTGTATACATGTATGTGTTTTATAAATTTATTGATCCGGAGGCTATTAAGCCGATGCTGGATGCCGCAGAGCAGGAGATGTACCGGCAGGGGATTGAGGGACAGGAGCTGGATATGGCCCTGAGTATGACAGAGAAATTTATGAAACCGGGTTGGATGGCCGGTATGGCAGTGCTGAGTAATACTTTTTGGGGAACGGTGATTGCTTTGATCACTTCAATTTTTGTGAAAAAGGAACAGAAAATATAGCCGGATGGATGTATCGATGGTGATTCCGCTTTTTAACGAAGAGGAATCTTTAAATGAGTTGGTGGCGTGGATAGATAAAGTGTGCGTCAATAGCAGGTTGCAGTATGAAGTCATCCTTGTGGATGATGGCAGCACAGACAGCTCCTGGTATGTGGTGCAAGACCTCAGTAAAAGATATCAGAACGTGAAGGGGATTAAGTTCAGAAGAAACTATGGCAAATCGGCAGCTTTGAACGTTGGCTTTGAAGCCGCAGAAGGCGAGGTGGTGATTACCATGGATGCCGACCTGCAGGATAATCCTGATGAAATACCAGAGCTCTACAGCATGGTTAAGGAGCAGGGATATCACCTGGTTTCGGGCTGGAAGAAGCAACGAAGGGATCCGCTCAATAAACGGATCCCTTCTAAGTTTTTTAACCGCTTTACGCAGAAAATGTCGGGCATCAAGCTGCACGATTTTAACTGTGGCCTCAAGGCTTATGACAAAGCGGTGGTAAAAAATATTGAAGTGTATGGTGAGATGCACCGTTATATTCCTGTTATAGCTAAATGGAATGGCTTTAACAGGATTGGCGAGATGGTAGTGCGGCACCGCCCCCGCAAGTATGGCGAGACCAAGTTTGGCGTAGAGCGCTTTATGAAGGGATTTCTTGATTTGCTCTCCATCATGTTTATATCTAAATTCGGAAAGCGGCCGATGCACCTCTTCGGCACCCTGGGCACGGCGCTATTTATGGTTGGTTTTGCAATAGCCGTTTACCTGGCTTATGCCAAAGTGCTACTTCACGAATATAATATGACCGAGCGTCCTTTGTTTTACCTGGGATTGCTGAGCATGATTATAGGCAGCCAGCTGTTTATGACCGGGTTTATGGCTGAACTGCTTTCGAGAAACAACCCCGAGAGAAACAGGTATAGCGTGGAGCAGAAAACAGGATTTAAAAGAAACGTAAAAGAGAAAGTATAGCTGTTATGGGAAGAAAGGTATGTATTGTGGGTACAGCCCATCCTTTCCGCGGGGGCATGGCCGATTATAACGAAAGCCTGGCACGTGCCTTTCAGAAAAATGGCGATGAGGTTACCATCATCAATTTCACAACACAGTACCCTTCCTTGTTTTTTCCCGGAAAGACGCAGTATACCAGTGAAGCGGCGCCGGAAGGGCTGCAAAATCTGCGATGCCTCAGTTCGGTAAACCCCTTGTCATGGATAAAGACGGGACTGCGCATCAAAAAGATGCAGCCTGATATTGTAATGATTAATTACTGGCTGCCCCTTATGGCGCCTGCTTTGGGTACGGTGGCGCGCATTGTTAAAAGCAACCGCCATAGCCGCCTCCTGTCGGTGGTGCATAACATGGTGCCCCATGAGAAAAGGCCCGGCGACAGGCTGCTGTCGAAATATTTTATAGCTCCCATAGACGGCTTCCTGACCATGGCACGAAAAGTGTTTACCGACCTCAGGGAGTTTGATAACAAAAAGCCGGTGGTGTTTCATCCACACCCTATCTATGAGCATTATGGCAGGAAAAAGTCTAAAACAGAAGCGCGCAGCAGACTGGGGCTGGATAGTGAAAAGAAGTATTTGCTGTTTTTTGGGTTTATAAGAGATTACAAAGGGCTGGATTTACTGCTGAAGGCTATAAAAGCTGTATCCCGCGAGTTTCCTGAAGTGCAGCTGGTGGTGGCCGGCGAGTTCTATGCTAAAGCGGATTATTACCTGGATTTGATAAAGACACTGGAGATTGAAGATGCCGTTATCCTGAAGACAGAATTTATTCCCAGGGAAGCGGTGGCTGATTATTTCTGTGCGGCAGACCTTGTGGTGCAGCCCTATAAGTCGGCAACACAGAGTGGTGTTACACAAATCGCCTACCATTTTGAGAAACCGATGGTGGTTACCAACGTAGGAGGACTGGGAGAGCTGGTTCCCGACGGCAAAACAGGATTGGTCACCGATACCGAACCGCAGGCTATAGCAAATGCCGTGATAAGATATTTTAACGAAGCCCTTGAGGCTTCTTTTACAGAGAACATGAAAGAGGAGAAGAAGAGGTATTCATGGGCCGGGCTGCTGCACACCCTGGATGAGTTAGATAAAATGGTCATAAAAGGAGGGCAGGATGGTAATAAGAAGTAAAGCCCCTTTACGATTAGGGCTGGCAGGCGGCGGAACGGATGTGGCTCCCTACAGCGATTTGTATGGGGGCGCAGTGCTTAATGCCACTATCAGTCTTTATGCTTATGCTACCATTATTCCGCGCAACGACGACCAAATTATCATGGTCTCGGAGAATGATCGGCAAGTGCAGCAACATATCGCCGGCAGCCCGCTGATAGCCGATGGGTCCTTTGTTTTACACAAGGGGGTGTATAACAAAATACTCCGCTCTTTCAGGAAATATGCCCAAAAGGGTTTTGAGCTTTACACTTACGTAGATGCTCCTCCGGGTAGCGGGCTGGGCACCTCCTCTACGCTTACGGTGGCTATTTTGGGCGCTTTCGCGGAATGGCTACAGCTGCCCCTTGGAGAGTACGATATGGCACATTCAGCCTATGAGATAGAACGCGAGGATTTAGCCATGGCCGGCGGCAAGCAGGATCAGTATGCAGCTACTTTTGGCGGGGTGAACTTTATGGAATTTGGCAGGAATAAAAACGTCATAGTTAACCCGTTGCGCATCAGAAATAATTACCTGAATGAACTTTCTCATAACCTGGTGTTATACTATACGGAAACCAGCCGCCTGTCTTCACAGATTATCGCAGCACAGGCGCAGAATGTAACCAACAACAGTAAAGCTCCCATAGAAGCGATGCACCATCTGAAAAGACAGGCTGTTATGATGAAAGAAGCAGTGCTGAAAGGAGACCTTGACGGAATAGGAAGCATACTGGATTTTGGATGGCGTTATAAGAAACAAATGACCGATAATATTTCGAACAGTAATATCGATAACCTCTATGATGCCGCCATAAGGGCAGGTGCCACCGGTGGAAAAATATCGGGTGCCGGAGGGGGTGGTTTTATGCTTTTCTATTGCCCTTCTATAACGCGGACCGGAGTGATTGAGGCGTTGAAGCAGTATGGGGGCTATGCTACACGCTATGAGTTTGTCGATAAAGGCGTGGTAACATGGACAATAAAGAGTTAAAAATTATGAAAGCAATTAAAGAGGCTATTCAGGCATCTATAAATACAAAATATCTCCTTTTAAAGGATGAATCCCTTTTGTGGGCTATTCAGCAATCGGCAGCAGCGATAGAAAAATGTTTGCGCAATGACGGGAAGGTGCTTTTTTGCGGCAATGGCGGAAGCGCTGCCGATGCCCAGCATCTGGCCGCAGAATTTACCGGAAGGTTTTATTATGATCGCGATCCGTTGTTTGCCGAAGCATTACATGTAAACACCAGCTATCTTACTGCCGTTGGTAACGATTATTCCTTTGGGGAGGTCTACAGCCGCCTTGTGAAAGCTAAAGGACGTCCGGGCGATGTGTTGGTGGGGCTCTCCACTTCAGGAAATTCTGAGAATATTGTGAAGGCTTTTACGGAGGCGCGGGGTGCCGGTATGGTAACTATTGCGCTGACCGGAGAGGGTGGGGGAGAACTTAAAAATATGGCCGGGATCCTGTTGGCTATGCCCTCAACGGATACACCACGCATTCAGGAGGCGCATATCCTGGCAGGTCATATTATTTGTGAGCTGGTGGAGAAGCAAATGTTTCCAAAACCATAATTATGGAAGCTATTATTTTAGCCGGAGGATTAGGAACAAGACTCAGGGAAGAGATTGGGAAGTTGCCCAAACCTATGGCCCCGATTAATGGCAGGCCTTTTATAGCTTATCTGCTAGACTATTTATCATCGCAGGGCGTGAAGCGTGCCACGATGGCGGTAAGCTACCGCTATGATGTACTCATGGACTTTCTGGGCTTCGAGTATCAGGGGATCAAGCTGGAGTACAGCATAGAAGAGGAGCCCCAAGGCACCGGAGGCGCTATCCGCAAAGCACTTCAGAAGACCAAAGCATCGCAGGTATTTATTGTTAACGGCGATACCATGTTCAGGGTGTCGCTGAGCAAAATGAAAACAATGTTTCTTAATCAGGATGCCGATATGGTTATTGGTTTGAAACAAATGGAACATGCAGCGCGTTACGGTACGGTGAATACCGGTGAAGACCACGTTATTACGGGCTTCAGCGAGAGAAGAGCCACAGAGGGAGCCGGAATGATTAACGGAGGTGTGTATTTAGCTAAGAAAGCTTTCCTGATGGAGATTTGTCCGCAGGGTACTTTCTCTTTTGAAAAAGAGATCCTCGAAAAAAAATACAGCCGGTATCGTTTTATAGGGTATAGTAGCGATGCCTTCTTTTTGGATATCGGCGTTCCTTTGGATTATAGACAAGCTCATGCAGCATTTAAGAGATTTAAAGATAGATAGTAATACAGCCTTGTTTCTGGATCGTGACGGCGTTATCAATAAGCGCCTGCCCGGTGATTATGTGAAATCCTGGGAAGCTTTTCATTTTTTACCCGGCGTGCCGGAGGCATTCCGCATTTTTCACCGTTATTTCCTGCGTATCATCATCGTTACCAATCAGCAGGGGATAGGTAAAGGACTGATGACCGAAACTGCATTGCAGAATATTCATCATAATATGCAGGATGTCATTATGCAAAACGGGGGTAGGGTCGATAGGATCTATCACTGTCCTGACCTGGCTTCAACACCCGGCAGCTGCCGCAAGCCGTCGCCCGCTATGGCGTTGCAGGCCCAGAGGGATTTTCCGGAGATAGTCCTGCCCAACGCCATAATGGCAGGAGATACCGAAAGTGATATCGCCTTTGCCAGAAACAGCTCCATGATGGCAGTGTTGGTTTCACCACAAACGTTTGAGTTGAAAAACAAGGGGATGCAACCCGATATTGTGGTAAAAGATTTACTATATTTCGCGCTTAAAATTCAAGAAGCTAATTAGTTTCTGTCTGTAAACTAAGCGTGTTGCGTTCAGAATGGTCAGAATCAAAGCCTGCCCCGCATTTTATCGGGGCAGGCAAAAGTTTTGAACCGCAGTTTCCGCCAGCCGGCGGATTCGAGGATTTAAAATTTGAACAACAACGCAGAGATTGGACATTATAAGCAAACACTAATTTAACTGTTTTACTGTGACGCCATCAACCATTTTTATAAGCTTTCTGATATATACGGTATTGTTATTAACCATATCGTGGGTCACCAGCCGCAATGCCGGCAGCGATGCTTATTTCCTCGGAAACCGCCAGTCGCCATGGTATGTGGTGGCCTACGGGATGATCGGGGCGTCACTTTCCGGGGTCACTTTCATCTCCATTCCCGGCGATGTGGGAGCTACGCAGTTTTCTTATCTGGTTATCGTTATGGGCTACCTGGTAGGCTACTTCGTGATTGCCAATGTGTTGCTGCCACTCTATTACCGGATGAACCTCACCTCCATTTATACGTATCTGGAGCACCGGTTCGGATTCTGGGCTTACAAATCGGGGGCATTCTATTTTCTGGTCTCCCGGTTTATCGGGGCTTCCTTTAGGATGTTCCTGGTAGTAAATGTTTTACAGGTTTTTGTGTTCAGCGCCTGGGGAATCCCCTTCTGGTTCAGCGTTATTTTCTTTATGGGACTGATGATCTTGTACACTTTTCGCGGAGGTATTAAAACCATTGTTTGGACCGATACCTTGCAAACCACCTTTATGTTGCTCACCGTAGTGCTGTCTATATTCCTGATAAAGGATAACCTGGGATTTTCACTCGCCGATTTTGTTGACCGGGTAATAAACAGCGACTACTCCAGGGTGTTTAATACCAGTATTACTGAAAAGACGCATTTTATAAAACAATTTGTCAGCGGGGCATTTATCGCTATTGTTATGACAGGGCTGGATCAGGATATGATGCAGAAAAACCTGAGCTGCCGTACCGTAGGAGAGGCTAAGAAGAACATGTACTGGATGAGCGCGGCCCTGGTGCCGGTAAATATCCTTATCCTTACCCTGGGAGCAGCACTTTTTCTGTTTGCCAACAGCAAAGGGATTGCCATTCCGGAGCGTTCCGACGATTTGTTTCCGCTAATAGCGCTCAGGCATCTTCAGCCTGTTGCCGGTATTGTTTTTATGATCGGTCTGATATCTGCGGCCTATTCCAGTGCCGACAGCGCCCTTACTTCACTGACTACCTCGGTGATGGTGGACTTTTTCAATATCAGAAAACGCGATGATCTGACGGAGAGGCAAAAGACCCGCAAGCGCTACACAGTCCATTTTTTGGTGGCGGCCTTAATAGTGGTTATCATAATTGTATTCAGGGCCATTAACGATGAATCGGTCATATCCCGCCTTTTCACCATTGCAGGATACACCTACGGACCCTTGCTGGGAATGTTCTCTTTTGGAATTATAACCCGGAGCAAAGTCCGAGATAAGTTTATCCCGCTGGTGGTAATATTATCGCCTGTAATATCCTATGCAATAAGCGCCACGTCTGAACAGTGGCTCTTCGGATATAAATTTGGTTTTGAGCTGCTGCTGGTCAACGGAGCATTGACTTTTGCAGGAATGTATTTATTAAGAAAAACTTAACATATAATATCATATATACATATGAACTCCTGATGCATTCAGGCGTTGGTCTTATTTAAAAAAACAAATCATTTTAATATTTAAACCTTTTTCTATTATGCAAAATTTACGATTTAAAGCTCTTGAGATGAGCCTTTCGCGCAAAGTAAAGCACTTTGATGCCCCTGCCCGTGCTTCGGGATATTTCGGAGAGCTCACATTTAACAAAGCCGTAATGAGAGAGTATCTCTCAAATCATTCTTTTAATCGGGTAGTGGATGCCATGGAGAGAGGTACACAGATAGACCGGGAGACCTCGCACCAGGTGGCTGCCTCCATGAAGGCGTGGGCCACGGCAAAAGGAGCTACTCATTACACCCATTGGTTTCACCCTTTAACAGGATCCACTGCCGAGAAACATGACGCGTTTCTGTCGATCCTGCAGGATGGCAGCGCCATAGACCGCTTCAGCGGCGATGAGCTGGTGCAGCAAGAGCCTGATGCCTCCAGCTTCCCCAGCGGCGGGTTGCGCAACACCTTCGAGGCCCGGGGTTATACCGCCTGGGATCCCTCTTCCCCGGCTTTTATTCTCGACCGCACCTTGTGTGTGCCTACTGTTTTTATAGCCTATACCGGCGAGGCGCTGGACTACAAAACGCCGCTAATGAAGGCCCTCAGCGCTGTGGATAGCGCTGCAACTCGCGTGTGTAAGTATTATGACGAAGAGGTGAAAAAGGTAATTTCCACCTTAGGGTGGGAGCAGGAATATTTCCTGGTAGACAGCGCCCTGTATAAGGCACGCCCTGACCTGATGCTAACAGGTAGGTCGGTATTTGGTCATGCTTCCGCTAAAGATCAGCAGCTCTCCGATCATTACTTTGGCAGGATTAATGAGCGCGTGGTCAATTTTATGCAGGAGCTGGAGTATGAATCGCACCGCATGGGGATTCCCGTGAAGACGCGCCATAACGAGGTGGCTCCTAACCAGTTTGAGTGTGCGCCTATCTTTGAGGAGACCAATATCTCCGTAGACCATAACCAGCTGTTTATGCACCTGATGGACCGCGTGGCACAGCGTTATGACCTGACCGTATTATTACACGAAAAGCCGTTTGCAAAGCTGAATGGATCGGGGAAGCATAACAACTGGTCGCTGCAGACAAACCTGGGGCAGAACCTTTTATCACCCGGAAAGACAAAAAAGGAGAACCTGAGGTTTCTCACCTTCCTGGTCAATACAATTAAAGCGGTGCATGATAATGCAGACCTGTTGCGTGGCCATATCGCCTCCGCCAGTAATGACCTTCGGTTAGGGGCCAATGAAGCTCCCCCCGCCATTATCTCCGTATTTATCGGAAACAGGCTCACAAAAATGCTTGATGAGCTGGAGAAAGGGAATGGATGGGTAGACCCCGGCGCCGGCGCCGATAATATCAATATCCCAAAAATCCCGGAAATCTTGCTGGACAATACCGACAGAAACCGGACTTCTCCCTTTGCTTTTACAGGTAACAAGTTCGAATTTAGGGCAGTAGGTTCTTCGGAGAGCTGCTCAAAACCTATGATTATCCTGAACACCATCGTGGCGCAGCAGCTCAACGACTTCGCCGATGAGGTGGATAAGCGCATTTCGCAAGGGGTGGAGAAGCATAAAGCCATTATGGAAACGATTATTGAAGCTATTGGCGCATCGCGGCAGGTCCGGTTCGAAGGGAACAGCTATAGTGATGAATGGGTGACTGAAGCCAAAAAAAGAGGGCTGCCTAACATCAGCGCTACTACCGATGCGTTGAAGACTACTGCTAACGAAAAAAGTGTGGCGCTGTTCGAAAAAGCCGGCGTACTCACAGAAAGGGAGCTGCAGGCACGCTATGCTATCAAGCTGGAGAAATATGTTAAGAAAGTGCAGATAGAAGCCCGCGTTATTGGCGACCTGGCCACTAATCATATCATCCCTACCGCGATACGCTACCAGAATACATTGATAGAAAATGTGAAAGGGCTGCAGGAGGTGCTCGACAACAAAACCTTTTCCAGCCTCGCCAAAAACCAGGTGCACACCATCAAAGAAATCTCTGAGCATATCCAGGAAATTAAGGTCAACGTGCAGGAAATGATTGATGCACGAAAAGCAGCTAACAAGCTGGAAGATGAAGTGGCTGCCGGGGATGCTTATTATGGAAAGGTGATGCCTTATTTCGAAAAAATCAGGTATCATGTGGATAAGCTGGAGCTGTTAGTTGATGACGACCTGTGGCCCCTGCCTAAGTACAGGGAGATGCTGTTTCTGAAGTAACATCTTTCGAATGCATCTCATAAAAAAGCCTTGCAATCTTTGCAGGGCTTTTTTTGTAATGATTTCTTCAGGTTTCGCATGTTTTTTAATTCACTGATATTTAATAATATATCAAATTGACTCTTTCATTAAAATTCGTATATCAACCAATTACATTTACCACTCATGAATTATAACCCTCTTTGTTAACCTTTGTGCTCCTTCTTATTATTGCCACAAAATCAGCAATTTTCTGCCACTTCGTTAAATAACCATCGGCGCCTGTCCTGAGACCTCGGGGTTCCATTTTTTTTTGGCACGCTGATAAAGCGGATTTCCAAGCGCGGATTTCCGCTGATTTTTTTATCCGTGTTGATCCGCGTTGCTTGCATCGGCGTCATCAGCGTTCTGTCCTGAAACCTCAGGGGACCAATATTTTTCTTTTGTTCTCATACACTTTTCGAATGAATTCTGGTTTTTTGCCAAAATTCAAAAGTAAGCCAACTTCTATATTCGTGCCTCTAAGATAATTAATTAATTGTGCTTCAAATTCGTTTGCCATAAAATCGGCAGCTTTTAGTTCCAATATAACCAAATTATTTACAATAAGGTCAGCATAATACTCTCCTACTTCATAGGTTTTATAGTTTACTTTAATCTGCTTTTGTGCGTCTACCTTAAATCCTCTTGATTTTAATTCGATAAATAAGGCATTCTGATAAACTTTTTCCAGGAATCCATATCCTAACTCATTATAGACGTCAAAATAGGCTTTAAGTATTCTATCGGTTAAGTCTTTGTGTAAAAGTTCCATATCGTATATTTTAATCCATGCTCAATCCGCGCTGCTTGCATCCGCGTCATCAGCGTTCTGTTATGAAACCTCGGGGTTCCATTATTGTTGGAACGCGGATAAAGCGGATTTTCAAGCGCGGATTTCCGCTGATTTTTTTCTTTATCCGTGCTGATCCGTGTTGCTTGCATCTGCGTCATCAGCGTTCTTTCCTGAAACCTTGGGGTTCTGTTCTGAGAACTCTGGGTTCCATCTTTAAAGAACGCGGATAAAGCGGATTTTCAAGCGCGGATTTCCGCTGATTTTTCTTTATCCGTGCTGATCCGTGTTGCTTGCATCTGCGTCATCAGCGTTCCATCCTTTTTCTCTGCCTGCCAATATTTTTCTCTTATTCTCATAAACTTTCCGTATGAATTCCGGTTTTTTGCCAAAATTTAAAAGTAGTCCAACTTCTATATTTGTGCCTCTAAGATAATTAATTAAAATGGGGTATGTAATCATCTCCCGTAAAGTTTAACTTTACAGGATGAAATATCCAGCGAATCAAATAGAGTTTGAAGACATGTTTAAAACGAAGCAAGATTGTACCGATTATTTGATATCA
>Ga0307940_1001861_pt1 | contig 11321 bp, 11 predicted proteins | sample OrgLakmetagen124_FD_201835 | JGI IMG/M metagenome (GOLD analysis project Ga0307940, IMG submission 201835) | Saline water microbial communities from Organic Lake, Antarctica - #124 | ecosystem: Environmental > Aquatic > Non-marine Saline and Alkaline > Saline | place: Antarctica: Organic Lake... | reverse complement strand
ACGACGCGCATCCCGGCCGGAACACCCAACTGATCGGATGCCCCGGAACAGGTGATCGGATCAAATCGGAATCACTGATCGGATGTTATCGGAACCGGTGATCGGATGATCCCGGAACGCGCAGCGTAATTGCACCACCCTTTGTGGCACTTTCTTCTGCCTTTTTATGATCGCTCGATCAAATTATCTGGTCAACTACGTTGCACAGTCTCTCAAGCCGGCGCTTAGCATCGTCAGCCAACGCAGCCATAGGATCCGGCTTGCCGATAGAGTTCTTCCAAACCGCCCGACCTGCAAGGAAGCCGCGTGCGCCCTCCTTGCAGGCCCATTCAACGGCAGTCGGGAAACGGTCTGGATCGACCCCCGACGATAACACGACCCAGGGGCTCTGGATGATACGGCTCATCTCAGCGCACTGAGCGCGCACTTCGGTTTCGCTTCCCTTGGCGTGCATCGGTACCTCTGCCTTGTAGACATCGGCACCAAGATTGCCCAACTCACGCGCCGCGTCGAGTATACCCAAGTGCAGGTCAATTTCGCGCCCGTCACGCGCGCGGCGGGATACGGGTTCGATAATCGAGATCAAGTCGGCAGAACGGCAGACCGCGATGAACTTCTCGACCATATCAATGCGCCCATCGGGATCTTGGTCGGGCCGCCAAGTGATGAGCAGTTTCATCGCCGCCGCGCCGTCTGCCTTGACTTTAGCAGGAACCACCTCGGGGTCGATCTCAATGTCGGCGACCAATTCGTTCGCGTCTGCAATAAAGCGGTCGGCGGCAGCGATCAGCCCACAGCCCGACGCTACAGCCTTTTCCGCAAGTGCTGCGTCCCAAGAAAACTCGCGGTCCAGCAGGCAGGCTGACGCAAAGGGCGTCAACGCCTTTAACGTCGCGACTTTAAAGTCAACCAACTGTTTGTCAGTGACCGGGTGATCTTGGTGTTCGGCGAACATTGCACGCATGGATTCGCGCTGATCTATTGCCAGCATAGCGAATCCGCCATTGGCGCGCGTGATCGGTGAAAGGTCTACGGTCATCTGGAAACGTCTCCTTTTTAGCTGTTTTTCGAGTTACTGTTTTTTCTTGGATAGCAAATGCAATCGTTGACATAAAGCGTAATTGATGATGATAACGTTTACATTAATAATGTAAACGTTATCATTAATGTAATATTCGATGTGTAGCTCCGGAGGTAGACGTGACTTCAAGTTTCGGCAAAAGCAAGATGATTACGGTGCATGACGTCGCCAGGCAGGCTGGGGTCTCGACCGCCACTGTATCGCGCGTTTTTTCGGGCAAAGACGGGGTCGTGGCAAACAAAACCGCCGTTTTGGTGCGCGAAGTCGCCCTCGAGCTTGGATACACACCATCGGAAATCGGTCGGTCTTTGCGGCTGGCATCATCGCGCATCGTCGTGATGATAGTGCCGGACTCGACGAATGATTTTTGCGCTGACGTCGCGGTTTCGGTCGAGCAGGCGCTCGTCGAGAACGACTTGAGCATGGTTCTGATGAACAGTGGCGAGAATTCCGGTCGGCAGGACAGTCTACTTGACGACGCAGAAAGCTTGCGTCCCCGTGCTATCGTGCTCTTGGGTGCGCTTGACACGCCCAAGCTGCGCGCGTTGGCAAAAAGCTCCCGCGACATTATCTTCGTCAATCGCCGCCCGACCGACGACATCGTCGCCCCCTATGTTGGCATCGACAACGTTGCCGCGGGACGTGCGGTCGCTGAACACTTCGTCTCACAGGGGTTTCGACGGATCGCCGTCGTCCATGGGCCGCTGCGCTACGCCGCAAGCCGTGGGCGGGTGGACGGTTTTGTGGGGCGGATGGGTGAACTGGGTGTGGGACCCGCTGATATTCAAAGATTTGAGGGGCCACTGACCATGGAGGCGGGCTATGCCCACGGTCAGGCCCTGTGCGCCGATACGACACGCCCCGAGGCGGTGTTCTGCGGTAACGACATGATAGCTTACGGCATCCACCGCGCCGCCAATGAGGCCGGACTGAGAATACCAGACGATCTGGCAATTTGCGGTTTTGATGATAATCGGGTGAACGAATGGCTTGCGCCATGGCTCACCTCAGTGCGTGTGCCTGCGTTAGAGATAGGCCCGGCGGTTCGCGACCTCATTCTCGGGCATAATCCCGAGGCGGTTCGCGAAGATTGCGTGCTGCCCTTCACGCTCAACGTCAGGGCATCCACGCTAGGTCAGAGGGTATGAGGCCTCTGCGCAAAGCGTTGCCTCAACCAGAATTTTGCAGGGCCCTGCGCCTCCCTGAGGCGTCTTCCTTGACGCTTGAGTTGCAGGCTGGGGGCGAAATGTCAGCTCTCACCATGTTTCCGATCTTCGCCACCAGCAGGTTCAATGTCTGCCGGTATTTCGCGCGGGCAAGGCAATGAGTGTGCGTGTCACTTGTCTTGGCGGCGCGGTAATCGACATGATTTACGCCATTAACGCTTTGCCTGGACAAGACGGTAAGTATCCTGTCACCTCCTTCGTTGAAAGCGGCGGTGGCATGGCAGCGAATGCGGCAGTCGCGGTATCGCGGTTGGGTGGTCAAGGCGTTTGGTGTGGCGTTGTTGGAGACGACGACAAGGGGCGGCGCATTCTTGATGGACTGCGCGAAGAGCGTGTGGATGTAAGGTTGGCACGCAGCATCCCGGGGATCAGCTCCTCTCATTCCATCGTTATGAAGGACACGTCCGGCAACCGGGCAATCCTGCTTTACCGATCGGACGAGACTCCGACAAACGCTGACTGGCTCCCGCTCGACCGGCTGCTGACAAGCGACGTGGTACTGGCTGATAACCGCTGGATCGAAGGTGCCGAGAGGTTGCTCGATGCTGCGCGTGACCGAGGACTGCCCCGTGTCGTGGACATCGATAGTGCCGGCGATCGGCGCGCACTAGGGTTGGCCGAACGGGCGAGCCATGCGATCTATTCCGCGCCGGGCCTTGATGCGCTGTTCGATGGTGCCACTGCCGAAGATCGATTGCGGGCCGCCGCTCGCCTGACACCTTTCGCCGCTTTCACCGCCGGCGGGGAAGGCGTGTTCTGGATATCTAGGGACAGCACATTCCTTCACCTTCCCGCTTTTGCAATTGATGCCGTTGAGACAGTTGGTGCGGGCGACGTTTTTCACGGCGCTTTCGCGCTGGCTATCGGCGAGAACCAGGAGGAGAGCCAGGCGCTGCGCTTCGCCGCCGCCTGCTCCGCTTTAAAATGCGCTGGTCACGGAGGGCGAATGAGCTTCCCAACCCGCAGCGCAGTCAACGCCCTTCTAGCAAAGACCGATACCGAGACGCCCTCATGACTGACAATGGCGCAGCCCCTTCCTCGTTTATCCCTCAGATACGCTCCGTGATATCGCGCCCAAGATGGAGCGCGGCGAGGACGAAAGCAGTTCCAATCCTTTATGCGCACACAACGCGCTCATTAATCCGTTCGACGCAAAAGGCTGCGCAATCGAAGAGCCTAACCGCCTCTACGACGCACAGTCGTGAGTGAAAGGAAGAATATGTCGCAAAGTCCAAGTTTCAGCGTGGCGGGCAAGACCGTTCTGATCACCGGTGGCACCGGTGGAATTGGCGCCGCGCTGACGCAAGCGTTTATCGCGCATGGCGCAACCGTAATCGCCGCCGACTTGGCAGAGCCGAAACTGCCACTGCCGCAGGGCGCGCGATTTGTGCAATTGGACGTCACCAGCACCGAAGCGGTCGACGCCCTTGCTGCGCGCACCAACACGGTGGATTGTATTATCCACTGCGCCGGCAGGCTGGTGCGCTGGGAAGAATACAAGCCTGAGACGTTTAATCAGATAATCGACATCCACCTGACCGGCAACCTGCGCTTGGCCAATGCCTTCCGGCCGCATCTGAAAGCGACAGGTGGGTGTCTCATCAATATCGGATCGATGTATTCCTATTTTGGCGCGCCCCAGGTTCCCGCTTATGCGGCGGCCAAGACGGCAGTGATTTCACTGACTAAATCGCTTGCGATGTCCTTCGCAGCTGACGGAATCCGAGTCAATGCCATCGCTCCCGGCTGGATCAAAACCGAAATTAGCCGGGGCGGCCGTGAGAACCCCGAGTTCAATGCGAGAGTAGTGGCTCGTATCCCGAACGGGGAATGGGCCGAACCCAAAGACCTTGCCGGAACGGCAATCTTCTTGGCGTCTGAAGCCGCGAAGCTTGTCAACGGCGTTACCATTCCCGTGGACGGTGGTTACTGCGCCAGCTGACCACGGGAACAAACCGGCCCGCATTGACGGGCCACAACTGGAGGAGATACTGCTATGAAACGACACCTGACATTGATCGCCGCAGCGGCGATGACACTGGCCCAGCCTGCACTGGCACAAGACAAAGACGTCACTTTTGGCTTTTTTGGGCCGCTCACCGGCCCCAGCGCCCAAGCTGGACAGTCCCTTAGGAACGGCGCGCTTATTGCGATTGACCAGATCAACGCTGAGGGCGGATTGCTTGGCGACACGGTCGAGTTGATCGAATACGACGACCGCTCTTCACCCGAACAGGCGGTGCGCTCTGCCACCAAGCTGATCCAGGTCGATGACGTGGACGCAATCGTAGGCTCGCTGCATAGCGGCAACATCTTGGCAGCCGGCCCCGAAATCGAGAGGGGTGAAGTGCCGCTGGTTGGGGCCGGAACCTCGCCCACTTGGCTTCAGCAGGGATATACATATCTGTTCCGTGCGCTGGGAAATTCGGAATTGTCGGTGCGTCAGCTTGCCGCCTATGCCAAGCAAAGTGACCTCAACAATGTTGCTATTTTGCACAGTAACGACGAATACGGCAATTCCGGCGCGTCCCTGTTCGAAAACTTCGCCAAGGAAAACGAGCTGACAATCACAACGAAAGAAAGCTTTACCCACGGCGACCGCGACTTTACCGGTCAGATCAGCATCATCGCGCGCTCTGCCCCTGATGTGGTATTCGTTTGGGCGCTTGGCGACGATCTTGGCCCGGTTACCAAGCAGTTCCGCCAGTTGGGGTATTTCGGTCCGATCGTCGGACCTGAAGGCTACACACTGCCCGAGGCCCTGGAAATCGCCGGACCCACGGCGGACGGCGTGGTCTTTGCCGCACAGTACTTGATTCCCGAAACACCCGAAGCGGCAGGCGACCCAATGATGGCCAATTTCCTTAGCGCCTACAACGAAAAGTATGGCGAGATGCCTGCCTCGGACAACGCCTTTCGCGGGTATGACGCCGTGCAGGTGCTTGCCGAAGGAATCCGGCGCGCCGGAACAACCGATGGGGCCGCAGTGCGCGATGCGATCAATTCCATCAACGACCTCCAGGGGATCGCGGGGACATTCGACTATTCCGCAGGAACCGGCGAAGGGATCTCAACCATGCGAATCTACGCCATCAAGGACGGCGCCTATTCCGAGTTGAAATAAGTCGAAAGGCGGGCGGGCGATTTATCGTTCGCACGCCATTCCGGAACCGGGGAGCAAAATTATGCAATTCTTCATCCAACTCGCGGCCGGCGGCTTGATGGTCGGCGCGATCTATGCACTGGTGGGTATGGGATATAGCCTGATCTATCGTGCATCGGGTCTTTTGACTTTTGCGCAGGGCGAATACTTTATGCTGGGCGCTTTTGGCATCTATACTTTTTTTGTGTTGTTCGACCTGCCGTATCCCATCGCGGTGATTGCTGTTCTACTCACCATGGTTGGCGTCGGCTTTGCATCCGAAAAGCTGCTGATCGGCCCGCTGCTGCGTCGTGGAGCCGGCCCCATCCATATCGTGATCGCCACCATCGGGTTATCGATCTTCCTTTTGAATACGGCTATGATGATTTGGGGCAGCCAAGGATTTCACGTTCCCTCAACCCTAGGCGACATGCCGGTCCGCATCGCAGACGTTTATCTTGTGCCTCAGAATATGGCGATCGTCGTCATCATGTTCGCGCTAATGATCGCACTGCACATCTTCATGAACAAATCACGCCTCGGCACCACTCTGCGCGCTGCGGCGCAGGACAAAATGGCGGCGGCGGCGCTGGGGATCAACGTATCGCTTGCCGTTGGACTGACCTGGGGTATCGCTGTGGGGCTGGCCGGGGCGGCGGGACTTCTGATTGCGCCTATCTACGGCGTCAGCGCACATATGGGGCTTCTCGTCGGGCTCAAAGGGTTCGCGGCGGCGGTCATCGGCGGCTATGGGTCGATATATGGCGCTGTGGTTGGCGGACTATTGGTGGGTCTCGTGGAAACCTTCACCTCGGGATACATCGACTCGACCATGAAGGATGTGATCGTTTTCGCGTTCCTTCTGGCGGTGCTGTTTTTCAAACCCACCGGGCTTTTGGCCAACGACATGCTGGAGGACTGAACGATGGACACAAAAAACCGCACTCGCTTATTCATGGTAGCACTTATCGCCGCTCTCTGCGCCTTTCCAATGGTGGTAACCAATTCCTATATCCTGCTGATAGCCACGCTAATTGGCATTTATATCATCGTCAATTCCGGCCTCGATATCGTCTATGGCTACTCTGGCCAGATAACTTTGGGACAGGCAGGGTTCTACGCCATCGGCGCCTATACCTCGGCACTTTTGTCGATGCACACGGGGCTGCCAGTGATCCTGTGTATGATCTGCGGCGGGCTGCTGGCATCCTTCCTCGGCATGCTGATCGCGATTCCGTCGGTCAAGCTCGTGCATCACTTTCTGGCCATGGTAACCATCGGCTTCGGCGAGATCGTTCGCCTTCTGGCGCTCAATGGAGGCGAACTCACCGGGGCGGCCGACGGCATCCCGTTTATCCCAAAGCTCTCACTCTTCGGTTTCACCTTCGACACCACGGGGCGTTATTTCTACGTGGTGCTGGGTGCCGTCATTATTATGCTGATCCTCAAACAAAACCTTGTCAGGTCGCGCATCGGGCGGGCCTTTCGGTCGGTTCGCGACAACGCTGATGCCGCCGCCGCCTTTGGGCTGAACGTGCGCCGGTTGAAGGTGACGGCCTTCACGGTGGAGGGGTTTTACGGCGGTCTAGGGGGCGCACTCTATGCCCATCTTGTCGGTTTCATTTCGCCTGAAACGTTCACTCTGCAACAATCGGTTCTTTTCCTCACAATGGTGCTGCTGGGCGGTTCCGGCAACCTTTGGGGACCAATCATCGGGTCAGTTCTGATCTCGATCATGTTCGAGGTGCTGCAACCGCTAGGCCAAGCGCAGATGGCGATCTATGGCGCGATTATAATGGGCGTGATGCTGTTCATGCCCCACGGTATCTGGGGGGCCGTTTCGACGCAGGCAGCGAGGGTCGGCAGACGCGCGCCCATGACCGAGGCTGAGGCGCTCGACACGAAAGGGCGATCGTGATGACACTTCTGGACATCGACCGTCTGACCAAGACCTTTTCGGGCCTTAGGGCAGTGGACGAGGCGACGTTCTGTGTAAACGCCGGAACAGTCCACGCCCTGATCGGGCCCAACGGTGCAGGCAAGACTACTCTTTTCGGCATGGTAAGCGGCGCGATCCGACCGACATCGGGAAGGGTGGTCTTCGACGGCGTGGAACTGGGCAACCGCCCGCCCCATGAACGCAGCCTTCTGGGCATCGCGCGGACGTTCCAGCAGATCAGCCTCTGGCGCGAGATGAGCGTGATTGAAAACGTCATGGCCGGGCGATATGTCCGCACGAAGGCGGGGCTGGCCGCCTGCCTTCTGGGTCTGCCGTCGGCCCGGCGCGAACAGCGTGAAACGAAGGACCGGGCGCGCGATATCCTTGAACAGGTTGGGTTGCCCGAACGTCTGGACAATGAACTGGCCCGCGCGCTGTCTTACGGCGAACAGCGCATTCTTGAAATTGCCCGTGCTCTCGCCAGCGATCCCAAGCTTCTGCTCCTCGATGAGCCGGCGGCAGGACTGAACCCGACGGAAAAGGCTCGCCTGTCCGAAACGATCCGCAAGATTTGCGGCGTTGGCGTCACCGTCCTGATCGTCGAACACGACATGAAGCTTGTGATGGGTCTGGCCGACCGGGTGACGGTGCTGGACCACGGTCAGAAGATCGCCGAAGGCAGCCCTGCGGACGTCCAGTCGGATGAAAGCGTGATCGAAGCCTACCTCGGCCGGGGAGCGACATAATGCTTGATGTTAAAGATCTGATATATTCCTACGGTGCCAACCAGGTTCTGCACGGCGTCTCTCTGTCCGTCGGCGTAGGTGAGATCGTTGCGCTGGTTGGCGCGAACGGCGCGGGCAAGACGACCACGCTGCGCTGTATCTCGGGGCTGTTGGCTGGGGCCGGCGGCACGGTGCGGCTGAACGACCTCGATCTGTCACGGGCGCTACCGCACAAGGTGTCGCGCAGCGGCATCGGTCACGTTCTTGAGGGACGGCACCTTTTCCCACATCTGACCGTGCGGGAGAACCTGGACATGGGAGCATGGAAGCGACGCGACACCGCGGCAGTCGGCACGGATCTGGAGCGGGTATATACTCTATTTCCCCGTGTGAAGGAACGTTTGGATCAGGTAGCGGGCACCCTGTCAGGCGGTGAGCAACAAATGGTCGCGATGGCCCGCGCGATCATGGGCAAGCCCGAGGTGCTATTGCTGGACGAACCGTCCATGGGTCTCGCGCCCCGGGTCACTGACGTAATCTTTGAAATCATCGCCGACGTCGCGGCCGCGGGTCTTCCTATTCTGCTGGTCGAGCAGAACGCAAACCGCGCGCTGGCCGTCGCCGACCGGGCTTACGTGTTGGAACTCGGCAAGATTGTTCTCGCCGGGACGGGAGGCGAGCTGGCGGGGCATCCCGACGTTCGGCGCAGCTATTTGGGGTACTGATCCGGGAAAGCCTAAAGATACATTCTGGCCCGGTCAGGCTCCGGAACCCGGGAGGGTTTACGCAAGGCATCAGCGCGATCCGGGCAGCACTGTTCGACGGGATAAGGCATAGCGGTTCGGACAGGCAACGATCGAAACACTGGATCGGGTATCGTCTTTAAATCAGATTTGTCTACATAGGCGGGCTATACATTGAAAGTTGAGAATATGACGAAATATGATATCGCTCTGTTGCCCGGAGACGGAACCGGTACCGAAGTGGTAGATGCGGCCATGATCGTTCTGCGCGAGGCCGCTGCACGAGGCGGTTTTGAACTGGCCGAGACCCGTTATCCATGGTCCTGCGAGACTTATCTCGAAACCGGGCGGATGATGCCTGAAGATGGACTTGATCAACTACGACGTCATGACAGTATCTTGCTGGGGGCAGTCGGCTGGCCCGCCAAGGTGCCCGACGCTGTGTCGTTGCACGGCCTTTTACTGCCTATTCGCAAGGCATTCGACCTCTACGTGAACATGCGGCCTCACAGGCCTATGCCCGGCATCACCGGCCCACTCCGTGCGAAAGGGTTCGACATTCTTTGCATCCGCGAAAATACCGAGGGCGAATATTCCGGCGCGGGCGGTCGAGTGCATGTGGGCACCCCGAATGAAGTCGCTGTCGAAACTTCTATTTTCACGCGCCATGCCGTCGAACGCATCCTGCGCTTCGGGTTTGAACAGGCTAGGGTACGTTCGGGACGGTTGGCGTCGGTCACGAAATCCAATGCGCAGAAATACACGATGGTGTTCTGGGACGAGGTCACAGAGTCGCTCGCGGCCGAATACCCCGATGTCGACGTCACCCGCTACCACGTGGATGCCATAGCTGCCCGGATGATCACCCATCCCGAAACGCTTGACGTGGTGGTGGCGTCGAATCTCTTCGGCGACATTCTCACCGATATCGGAGCAGCGATTCAGGGTGGGTTGGGATTCGCCGCCTCTGCAAATTTGAATCCGTCGGGCGGCGGACCCTCAATGTTTGAGCCCGTCCATGGATCTGCACCTGACATTGCGGGACAAGGGCGCGCCAATCCGCTTGCAACGATATGGGCTGGAGCATTGATGCTCGAAAATCTTGGTGAGGGCACAGCGCGCGGCGCAATCATCAAAGCCATGGAACAGGTCACAGTTGAGCATGTCGTTCTGACACAGGATTGCGGCGGCCACGCATCCACGATCGAGGTGGCCGAGGCGGTGGCTGAAAAGCTTGCTACAATTGATGCGTAGTTCCCGCTGCTGATGGGGTGGATGGCCTTTGCTCCAACCGGCGTCGCTTTGCGACATACTGCTGGTGTCAAAATCTGCAAATGAGACGAGCTACGCCATGCAAGTTAAAACAATCTTTGTCGATCTGGCTTCGAACATTTTTTAGGTTCACGGGATCACTGAAGACAAAGGGGTCGACTACGGCTGAGTGTTAAATACCCCTTTAAGGGTTTTCAGGCATCATTTTGCGCCATCGGTATTCGCCTGTGAGGAGGATATGAGCCCATCCGAGAGGTGATATATGGGCGAGAAGTTTCGAAGGGCATTCGAGACCGTCGCGCTTGCGCGAGGCGACCGCATTTCCGAGCTGTTTCGTGTTCCAGTAAATGATGATGGCAGTCAGCAGGTTCAGGCCTGCGATGCGGAAGTGCTGGCCCTCAGCGGTGCGGTCTCGGATTTCACCCTGACGGCCGATGCGCAGGGCGCTCTTGAGTGCGTGGTGCGCTTCGCCCTTGTTGAGGCCGATATTGGCCCTGCGTTGGGTCTATCCCAACAAAGGTAATGGAATGGACGGCTCCTTCCCTGCGGCGTCGAATGCGCCATAGTGGGGATTGTAGCAATCACTCACTAAACGAGAGGAACCATCCAATGCCGATAGTAACGATTGTGAGTATGGTATTGCGGCTTGATGGCCTGACCCAAGTTACGATTGACTGCGTGTCATTGTGTTGACGTGTCGACCGTCAAGTCGCCCCGGCGACGGGTGAGATGTGACCTTATAGGAGCATGACGGGGACGCCCCATCACAGTCTTGTCCTCTCAGACAGTTGCTTGGGCATTCTCAACCTAAGGGGACATCATGAAGATCAAACATCCAATTGTCATCGGCATCGATACACATAAGGCAACACATGTCGCTGTCGCGATTGACACGCAAGGCACCCGTCTAGCAGTACTCTCCATCCCCGCAAGCTCAAAGGGATATTTGGAACTGGAACGCTGGTCTTGTGGCATCGGTCATGTACAGGCCTTTGGGATCGAAGGAACGGGCTCTTATGGTGCCGGTCTGTCGCGATCTTTACTCGCACAGGGGCACCATGTTGTTGAGGTTACGCGGCCCAACCGCCAGCTGCGCTACACTCAAGGCAAGACGGACAGCCTTGACGCAGAAGGTGCCGCTCGGTCAGTTTTATCGGGACAGGCAAATGCCCGCCCTAAAACACAAACGGGAT
>Ga0307940_1001847_pt1 | contig 11381 bp, 10 predicted proteins | sample OrgLakmetagen124_FD_201835 | JGI IMG/M metagenome (GOLD analysis project Ga0307940, IMG submission 201835) | Saline water microbial communities from Organic Lake, Antarctica - #124 | ecosystem: Environmental > Aquatic > Non-marine Saline and Alkaline > Saline | place: Antarctica: Organic Lake... | reverse complement strand
GGCCACGAACGACGACAAGGCCGGCGACTTCCCGCCCAACGCCACCATGTGCGGCAAATGCAGCACCAAATCGGTGATCGTGATGGACGGGTGTGCGACTTGCCTGTCTTGTGGCGATAGTAAGTGTTCATAGCCCCCTAAACTGGTTACTTATAACACCTAGAAATTTTTCATTCTTTAACCCTCGGAGCCTCAAACTCCGGGGGTTTTTTAATGAAAATTACCCATATCTCAAAATACGACAACCTCTGTTGCCAACTAGGTAAAACGCCCTATACTAATGGATATATGAATTATTCCTCTTAAAGAGGTTGTATTTTAATTATTTGAGGTTCAATAAACATCCGCTTTGGAGAACTAAGTATCCAATCCACTCAGCACCAAGAACCGCAGTTCAAGATTGTTCAGTTTACGCACAACGAATCTGGCGAGATCCGGTTTATGGTCGTGGATCGAGAGAAAGAGACTCCGGTTGAGGCCGCGTCTCTTTATGAGTGCCACCTCACCCATAAGCACGATTCACACAAAACACGCCGGAAAACCCTGCACCACTTAGTGCACCTGTATGCCTGGGCAAAGGATGTTGATGTTGATCTGGACCGCCAATTGCTATCGGGAGAGGGCCTCACACAGCCTCAAGCCCGATCCTTCGCTGCGTGGCTTCGTAAACGATGGATGCAGGATAACGGCCTGCTTCCCTACACCAAGCGCAAAACACTCAATAGTACACTCAGTGGTTGCTCTGTAATCTGCCGTTGGTTTATTTCCCAATATGCGCGGCCTGAGTCAGAAACTAGGCATAAGCGTGTCATCGATCTTGAGATCTTGCTTAGCGCCCAAAAGCGGATCTGGAAGGAACTGAAGGTAAAGATCCGAAAGGAATCCATTGCGGAGGACCTTTCTGACGAAGAAATCATGAAGATTGAGAACTTCCTTCGTCCTGAAAACAGAAGTGGTTTAGTTGGTTGGGACATTGCCACCAGAGACTATTTGATATGGCGAATAGCCATCGAGTTTGGCCTACGCATTGGCGAAATCCTGGCACTTCGGGTCGAAGATTGCCCAACTCGTCATACCCCTTATTTCCGGGTTATGCGCATAGAGGAAAGAGACCTGAATTACTTTGACCCTCGCCGCGATCCCCCTCGCCCAAAGACACTTTCCAGAGACTTGGGAATCCTCTTGGATAATTCACGTTTTCCCAATTTGGTAAACGAATACGTATCCACAAACCGATACGTCCCGGTAATACATAAGGGAAAGAAAAAGAAGCGTTTTAATCTATCGCACAGATTCCTTATCACTGCTCGGAGCGGCAATCCCTTATCTCAAAAAACGGCCAGCAAAGTCGCTCAAAAGATCAAGGAAGGGACCGGAGTGGACTTCCACTGGCATTTGGCTCGCCATGCCTTTTTTAACCGTGCTTATGCCGCAGCAGCTGATATACAAGACCGCGAAGAGAAAAAGGTAAGAATGGCTGACCTGATTGTCTGGGGTGGATGGGAGTCCCCAGAAAGTTTGGGCATATACAGTCGAAAAGCACGGCGTGAGCGCGCCAAGACTCCTTTGAAAATTTGGCAACACGGTGGAAACGTATGGAACGCTCTGAACTGACGGAAGATTTTGAAACGGGGCTGTTTACGCACCCCGATGGACGTGTTTTTGTTCGGTGTGAGTTTAATCCGGAGGATCCAGTTTGGATCGACGTTTCCAGCGATTCATGGAGTGCCACTTATCGTGGCAGGCAGCATGTTTGTAATTGGGATAGGCTGGGCTTGCCTAAGTCTCTTACTAAGCCATTGCAGCCTATTGTTCAGCAGCGATTACAGCATAAAGCTCCAGGTTACTTAAGCCAGTTAGAAACTGGCCTTAGAGATTTTGCAGTAGGTGCAGACGAGCATGGCTTTGATCTTGGAAATGGTTTTGCTGACCTCGACGCCCCCGCGTTTTTGTTAACCTGGGAGTCTATGGGCTCCCATCCCAGAAGCCTGATTAGGTCTCTCTACCAAGAATGTGCTGATAAACACGTGGCAGGAGCCAGCTACGCTCTGGCCCGAGAAATTAAGGACTGGAAGGCGCGAAACAAGGTCGTACATCTGCGAGAGGTGATCCAATGGAATCCAGAAAAAGGGGCATTCACCGCTGCCGAATGGGAGATAGTCCGGGGCTTTCTTGAGCATTGGGACTTCGACGAACATCCCCACATCATTGCCTCTAAAATTTTCGGTAGAATCATGACCGAAACCCTCAAGAGGCCTTCCCAGATCTGGGCAATGCCGAAGGACGCGCTCTGGGTGGTCCCCTCCTCCGATGGGCCTGACGAGTATTTCCTGCGCATACCCAAAGCAAAAGCTCAAACCGGTGAGCGGCCCGGCGTATGGCAAATCACCGAGTCACTTGGGCGAGCCATACAGGAATATTCCCAGATTCCGGAAATCCGGACCCTTCAAGAGCGAGTCAATCGGCTTGCGGTTTTGCCAGGACAACGGGGAACTCCCCGTTGGATTCAACACGGAGAGGTGGACGCCCAATCCGGCAGAACCTGTCTCCAAACCTTAATTCGAAGCGCTGGACTGATCAGCCCTCGTACAGGTGAGGTTATCAATCTCACACCTTACCGCATCCGCCACACGGGCGGCACAGCCATGGCCCTCCAAGGGATACCGAGAGAACAGATTCAAGAAATTCTGGAGCATGACTCACCATTTACCTGCGATGCCTACATTCAGGCCGTGGGATCGGACCTGATGCCAGCGCTCGAACGAGCAACAGATCGCGGCGTAGGGGAAGTTTTCGCCATTCTGAGCGAGGCCTACTTCTTCAAGGGGACAATCACCGATGATATTGGTAAGAAGGCCATCGCAATTCCCACAGTTAACCTCCATGAGCCACCTGCAAATAATGCCCCAGTGCCTGCCGTCGTTGGTGGCTGCGGCAAGCAAGGGGCTTGCACCAAACATCCGTTCTGGGCCTGTTACAACGGCTGCCCCCATTTTTTGGCCTGGAAAGATGCAGATCACCGAAAGTCCTTGGATTACGTGGAGTCAGAACTGATCCGCTGGGGCAAGGCCGAGGGAGGAAAGGAACGGAGTAAGCTCCACAAAGACTTTGACCGGATCGCAGCCTCCATTCGGGAAGTTGTTCAGCAGGTGGAAGCAGTTAACGGGGATGCAGCAGTATGAATGCAATTCAACTCAGGCAATGGCTTTCTGAGATCCCAGCCAATAAGGTTTTGGTAGACAAGGCTTCCCCGCTATTGGAGGAACTCCCGCATGGAGCTTCCTTTGCAGACGATGAATGGGGGGTTATTGACTGGTTAACTCGCGGGGTATCCAGAAGGCGAACAGCCACCCTGCGATTCTCCGGGATCACCCACTCGGAACTTCGGGGCCTGACCAAGTTATGGGTACTGGAAGGTCGGCTCAAGAAGCAAACAGGTAAAGGAACAGCGGATAGCAAAATTAGTGTCCTGACAGCACTGGCTGACGTTCTAGGATCGCGCCCATTGCTCACGCTCAAAACCGATGATTTCTACCAGGCAGAGAAGCTGATATCTGAGAATTACAGTGAGGGCACCGCATTCAGACAGTCGGGTTATCTGGAGGTGGCGTCTTCATGGTTGGGCGTCAGCCTCGGCCTCTCGCTAGACTATCAAAGCAGGCTCACCAACCCCGCAGTACATGGGCGATATGGTACGGACGAAGGCAGGGCCAATAAGCTGGTTCCGGATACGGTATTCCGCGACCTCATTGCAGCGAGGCATCGCGAGGAACTCATAGCAAAAGACGCGTTCTTCCTGAACGTCTTGGCAATTCAGATGGGGACGGGGTTTCGAATCAGCGAACTGATGGCCCTGCCAGCCAATTGCCTTCTCCGCGAGGGCGGCCATCTTCAAATCCTTCACTACCCAGCCAAGGGCGGGCTTCCGGTGCCTCGCCCCATTCATCCGAGCATGAAGGACGTCGTGGAGGACGCTGTAGAGGCCCTCTTCGAGTTAACGTCAGATGCCCGAGCCGTGGCTGAGCGCATGCGCTCAGAATCCGGTCTCGACTGGTCCGCAATCTATGCTGATCCAGAAGCGTTACGATACTTCGTTTCCCAATGGGCTCACGAATGGACCCGTAATCCTAATCACTTGATGATCAATCCCAAAGGTGCCTGGTACAACCAAGGTCAATGTTTTATTGATGCGATTGGCGCTCTCGAAGAAGTCGGTGGAATTAAAACCAAGGCTGCCCGAGCCCTTGGGGTCGACAGAAGCACTTTTTACATGCTCTTAGCCGCACAAGAGGCGGCTCAAAGAGGCGAATTACCAGCTATCGCCAACTCTAAGAACAAGGGCCAACAGCGAACCAGTTGGGACACGGATTTCCGAGTGGTTTCCTTCATGAATTTAGAAAAGCACACCTCTGTTCTTATCCCGCAAAAGACCAGAGACGTCGTCCGCGACATCTTGGATGAAGCACAAGGAGCGCAGTTGGCTGGCAAAGTTTATGCGGCCCCGGACCACAACCAGGAGCTGGAAGAGCGCTTTCGCTTTGAAATGCGACCATTGCTGAAAACCAACGAAGGTAAACCGGTCATTTACCCCTACGAAGCCCTGCTAGTGACGCAGAAGTACGCACTCAGCGAGACTCGTAGCACCAAGGCCGATGAGTTTTCGGTAGTCGGTGACCGTCAGTTCTCTTCTTGGCTCGCAGGCGAAGCTCGATCAAGGGGAACCGGCAATCACGAAGACAGCGTCTTCTCCCGCCTGAAGATCATTGATCCGCGAAACGAAGAGTTCGTCAAATTTACGACTCATGACGTGCGCCACTGGCTCAATACCATCTACCAGGATGGCGGTCTAACCGAGGATCAGATTGCACTGATCTTCAACCGCAAACATAGGCAGCAAAACGCTGTTTATGACCAAACGAGTAACCGGGAACGCTCCGAACGGATGAAGCAGGCCATCCGTGACAAAATTGCCGTGGGCAATACCACCGATACCTATGCCGCACTGGCTGAGTTCTCCAGAGAGGAGGCGGAAGAATACCTAGCCGCTGTCGTCCGGATGGTGAATCCGATGCCTCACGGCGTATGCATGCTGGATTGGAGCACGGCCCCATGTCCTCACAATTTGAGCTGTTTCAGCTGCGAAACAGAAGAACCCGGCCCCTGTGAGCACTTGACTGTAGATCCCGGCAACAAGGAGCACGTTCAGGAGCTGCAACGAATCGCCAGAGATGCTGATTTAATGATTGACGCCATTGAGGTGCAGGGGTTCGAGGAGTCACCCCAGATTGACCACTTCAAGCGCGTTCGAACAAACGTCGGTGTGGTGCTTAACCGGATTCCGGCAGTCGAGATTGAATAGGACATGTGTGATGAAGAAAACCGGTAAGCGCCAACTACGTGGGGAAGCCCTTGAGCGCCGGATTGAGGCCGTCATCCGTGAGATGGCCGCCGAGGCAAAACTGGCTGGCGAAAGCTTCACCTACAACGCCAGTAAAGTGGCTGAGCAGGTCCCGACAACACGCAAGACCTTGAGGGCTCACGACGACCTTGTAGAGAAGGTTATAGCCGACCTGGACGCCCGCCGAAGAATGGTCGATGGCAATGCCACCGTCGAGCACTTGCGGGAACAGAACGCTCGCCTCAAGGAACAGATTGAGGAAAGAGAGAAGACCATCCTCGCCTTACGGTCCCATTGTGCAAATATCTATGAGCGCCTCCACGCCAACTCAATTGAGGCGGCACATTTGATTAGGCCTATTGTCGAGGCGGAGAGCGCCAATGCTGGCCATTGCATTCTGTGTGGCGGAGAGGCCCCAACATCATCGCGGCAGAGCAATGTCGTCCCACTGAAGGAGCGCAAGTAACTATGGCGAGTGGCCAACAGATAGCAGCCGCAAACGTTAAAAAGTTCAAGGATTGGATTAAAGAACGCAAAGCCGCCGAGGACTGGAAAGATTACCTTCGCGGGCGGCAGCTCAATCGCACCGACATCGCCAAAGAATGCGGCTTCGCAACGTCCGTCCTTCGCCAGAATCCAACCGTAAAAGGCGATCTTGAGGCCCTAGAGAAGGAATTAGCCGATTCCGGCATAATTCCCAGCCCAAGTGACGAATCGTCGTCTCAGGCCACCTCTGCGCCCTCAGAGAGAGCCACTGATGATCGCATCATCCTAATTAACGACAAAGCGCAAAAGCGCATCAAGGCCCTTGAGGAGAGAAATGCCTCTCTCTCTGCCGAACTCATGGAACTCCGCGCAAAGCTCAAACGCTATGAAATGATCGAAAAACACCTGACTGAGACCGGTCGGATGGTTCGTCCATGACAGCTCTGTCAGTCGAGTTGACCATCACATCGATCTTAAGTCGAGGTAGAATCGGCGGCGTTATTATGGCCGGGACTAGCCCGGAGGGAGATCGGTATATCGCTCAATGCGATTGGAAGCTGATCCCCGATTCAAGCTTTCCTTCCAAGGGGCAGCGCTGGCATGTAAAGGGCCCCGTCGAGATGACAAAAACAGTCATCAAGGGGTTCGTCAAGCATGATCGCCAAATCAACGCAGAGGCGGCTAGAATCCTCCGGCCATCAGGTCAAAACATCATTGCCTGGATCGCCGAAAACCCCAAAATTATCGGGGTGGGGCACGTTAAAGCTCGCAAACTGTACGACCGCTTTGGACCCGATCTAATCAACCTGATAGAACAGTGGGAGATTCCTGCCCTTACGACCGTCGTTACTGAGGAGTCAGCTCAGTTAATCTGTCACGCTTTCCAGCAACACAATGTTGGGGAGGTCCTGCTGTGGCTCGATCAAATGGGCATTAACCGTTCAATCGGCCAAAAGGTCATCTCCTGCTATGGCGATCAGGCCCGAGATAAAGTCGAATCCAATCCTTACCTCCTGATCAGCTTTGAAGCGAAATGGAAAATCGTAGACGGGCTCGCAATGAATCGATTCGGTGTCTCCGAAAACGATCACCGTCGCCTAGAAGCCGCTGTTGAGGAAGCCTTGTACCGTGGCCTTTCCAACGGCCACACCTGTCTTCCGGAAACCAATCTACGGCAGGCGGTTAAGCGGCTATTGCTGAAAAAAGACCTAGTGGATCAAGCTCTGGCGTTGGGAGACAGCACTCAATACCGCAAGGTATCAGACCGCTATCAGCCAGCAGGCACCTATATTATTGAGCGCCAAGTCGCTCAGCGCCTCCATGAAATCATCGAGGGTGAAAACGCCTCTCAAGGATCAATCTTTCAAACCGGGGCTCCGAGTCACGAATCCGTTGAATCAGCCATCGAGCAGTACGAACAGGCACAAGGCTTCGAGCTTTCTTTGGAACAGAAACAAGCGGTTCAATGCAGCGTTACCTCCAAGGCCAGCTTAATTCTTGGCGGTGCGGGAACCGGCAAAACAACTGTCCTGAAGGCCCTCTACGAGGCCATAGAAGCCGTTTCACCAAGCGCCGCCATCTTTCAGGTCGCACTTGCAGGCCGGGCCGCACAGCGAATGAGCGAAGCCACAGGCCGGGACTCAATGACCATTGCAGCATTTCTCCACTCGGTGGAAAAAACCATGCTTGGCGAGGGATCGCTGGTCGTAGTGGATGAAGTTTCCATGGTGGACGTGATCCTCTTCTATCGTCTCCTGGCACACATACCACCGGGCACACGGCTAGTGCTCGTCGGAGACCCGAGCCAGCTCCCACCGATAGGCCCAGGACTTGTCTTGCATGCGCTTGCGGGACACCCCTCTATTCCGCAGACCGAGCTAAAAGTGGTAAAACGCCAATCCGAAGCCAGCGGGATTCCGTTGGTAGCCTCAGCAGTAAGATCCCACCAGATTCCCACCTTTATTGATTTCGAAGGAATCGGAAACGGGGTCTCAATGATTGAGTGCCCGGAGAATTCCCTGAACCAAACGGTTCAGGGCCTATATCGACAGCTTGGAGGGACCGGAACTGACTACAGCGTTCAAATACTCTCCACCACCCGATCCGGGAATGGAGGTATTCAGCACATCAACCAGTTGTTCCGGGATAGCCTTCAAACCTGCGCTGAACCTGTTTCCGCATTCAACCAAGAGTTCGGTGTTGTCCAAGGCATGACGCTAGATCGAGTGCTCCTCTCCGTTGGCGATCTGGTTATGTTCACCAAAAACGACTACACCATCGACCTCCGGAATGGTTCTTTGGGCCGCATTGTTTCATCATTGCCAGTCGAGAACGAACACTCAGACTGCTGCCTAGTGAACTTCGAAGGGGCGCACATCGCCCTCAAATCACATCAATTAGAAGCCCTGACCCACGCTTATTCGATCACTGTACACAAGTCCCAGGGCTCCCAGTTCAATCGCGTAATCGTTCCAATCAGAGAGTCTCGGCTGCTGGACCAGACCTTGATTTACACCGCCATAACACGTGGCGTCAATCAAGTCGTTCTGGTGGGGGATCGAAGGGCACTGGAAAAAGCGATATTAGCGCCAGCCTCGGCTGCTGGTCGCCACGTGACTCTTCCAGATCTCATGAAAGACAAAGGTTTGGAAGTAACGGCATAGAACCGGTTTACGGCCACCAGCTATCGCCGTTGTTCAGCGGCGGCCTTGGCAGAGCCCGACGGCGACAAAACTTTCCGGTGCAGGGCCACCCAGCCCGGAGCGCACTGGAACTATTGCTTAAGCATTCTTAGTTTCAGCGCTCTGAGTTTCAAGGTGGTTGACTAAAGTCCAGCTTCTTGGAATCTCAAAACGCTGGCTCCTCACTTTTCTGCCAGAAGAAAGCACAACCTCGATTACGAGCATAGGCGTGTGGACCAAAAACATCGGATTGGGAAAGGTCATATCGCGACTCAATGATAATGGCTCATCGGGGTCTAGCTTGGTCCGATCCCCATTCATCAAGTCATAGGCATTCACGCCGAAATAAATTGCTCGAATTAGCCTCGGTCTTGTAAGTGGCCGCTTTATATGCGTTTTTAGTGCCTGCCTCAAAGGGTGAGCACCTATTGCTTTACACTGGACAATGTAAAGCGGCTCTCTACTACGATTAACAATCTCTGCCCCCAACTGATCTGGTCCACGGTCCCTGTTCCTGATTGTCACAGAAGGACTGACTCTAATTGGCCGCAGCCAACCATAGAGCTTACGGATTAAAAAGGCGCTGGTAATCACGGTAACGACAATCGCAAAGAAACCTATTAGATAGTCCTGCATGCTTTCTTCTGCCTAACGCTGAGCACAGGGGCAACCTTGGAATGGCGACGAAGGAGCCATGGAAAGGGCGTCCGGCGGCCATCGACCGCGTACTGCTGCGACTTGTTAAAATGCACTGGCAGGCCCGATGTAGTACCCGGAAACAACGATGATGACAGCGACTACCAGGTTTTTTAGGTAGCCACTTGCCGCCATAAACCGGACAGGAACTACACTGACCAGTCCCAAGCCGAGAATGCCGCCAAGGAGTATGGCCGTAATGTATGCGATTACTCCCGCCCACCAATTCACAGCAAAACCGACGTATATTGCTGGTCCGACGGTGCACAGTAGGACCCAAATATTCTGGAATGGTGTCATGTCGACCCTCTGTGCAATTTAAAATAGACCCGAAAGTCTCACTGGAGACTCAGCAACCGCAGGGCCAACTTTCATAACAATTCGCCAAGCCAGCTAGCACAAAACTACGGCTCGTAACATTAAAAAAGCGGCCACGAGGGCCGCTTGTCTTCTCCACGGCCATCGGGACCTCTCCCTGTACCGCACTATTAAGTTATAGCGCGATGTCTTCTTCGTCAAATACCTGCGGGGTGAATCAGCGAAGCTGAGAGGGGCTGGCGAAGCCCCTGATGGCGGTAACAGCCCTACCCGGCAAGTCGGTATTCCCTGCCGTGGGTACGCTCTAGGATCCCTTGTTCCACGGTATCGAGGAACTCGCTAATCTGCTTGTTGGTAAAGCTGCGGTTTTCCGGAAAAAACTGCAACTCTGCGATTTTTCGCCTGTAATCATTGTTGCGGGTCATGGCACAAAGAATCGAAACGTTCTCCAGGGAGCAGAAGCCATCCAAGTTTCTCTCGAATTCGTCCAGCTCGGATACGCAATTTGCTATGTCGTCGAAGTGCCTTACCCACCTTTTCATATCTGACACTTTAGGCGAGGATCCCGCAGCAACGCTTTCGTGCCAAGACGTTAGGCTCTTCCCTAACCTTTTCCGAAACTGAGCGTAAAGGTGGTCATTAAAGATTGCTGTATGGCGGAGGCGGCCAAAGTCCTGATTGATCCATTCGCGTTTTTCCTTGCCATCCTCATCCTTCTCGATGTATCCGACCTTGATAACCACCTGCCTCCGAGCAGTCTTCTCCATGTTGATGATTCGCGAAATCACGTAATTATTGAAATATCCGGCTATTCTTTCCCGTTGACGCCACATGCTGGAAAGGCGTTCCAGTTCCATATTTACCTGAGAAGCAACGTGACCGCCGAGATGACGATACTGCTCAAGTTTTCTACTGTAAATTACTCGGTAATAGGCCTCGTTTGCGTGATTTAGCTGCATCCTAAATCTCTTGTCTGCCCCGAAGTGGTTCTTGGCGCAGTCGCACCCTACTATCACCTCCACCCCATCACTTCTCCGGAACACCCATCCATGTTGATGCTTCTGGTGGCAGTGCTTCCCATTCCGGTTAACCTGGCAAATCATCTTGTCTTGGAATACAAAAACGCCAACGAAGGACTCGAACTGATCAACAGGAATCGAAGCATCCCCATCAAAATTTGGGCGCTCAAATATCTCGCCAGGGTGTTGAAAGACAATGATATCTTTGGATTTTTCAACGCTCACGGCAACTTACCTCTCGGGTGGGATAGAAAGGACAGATCGGAAACTTGATAACTTCTAGGCAGGGTAGTTTTGGTCGAATCTTGGGCGATTCGGCAGAAATCAGAGCTTGGGAATGGAAAGGATGAAGTTGAACCAATCAGTGGAACCTTCTCAGCCTAAATACTGTACAAATAATACTGGGTTAATATACAGCTTTCAAGTTTTACGGATAAATTTTGATCAAAAAATTTCTCCCGGTGGTTCTCTTGCCCTCACCTAACCACCCAAGATTGAAAAAAACCATAGGTTACTGTTTTTAAAACTCTTAACCTCATAAGTAACCAGTTTTATCAAAACCAAAGGTATCCATTAAAATATGCAAGGTACAAGTCGAACCCTTGTATTCACTCACTCACCACGTTATGTATCCAGTTTTCTGGTAGGATATTAAAATGCGGTTGAGATGATTGACCGGTGATTGATGGAGAGGCCCGGGGTGCGAACTTCGGGCCTTTTTGTTTTGAGAAACGTACTCAACTGGCTGCGTCATGATCGCAACAGTGCACAGTTTTATTATCA
>Ga0307940_1001843_pt1 | contig 11394 bp, 8 predicted proteins | sample OrgLakmetagen124_FD_201835 | JGI IMG/M metagenome (GOLD analysis project Ga0307940, IMG submission 201835) | Saline water microbial communities from Organic Lake, Antarctica - #124 | ecosystem: Environmental > Aquatic > Non-marine Saline and Alkaline > Saline | place: Antarctica: Organic Lake... | reverse complement strand
AAGGAATTTCCACAATGAGCTCGCCTTTGAGCGAAAACATCAATACAATAGTTAGTAATAAGGCCACTAATGTGATGGGTGAAATCGCTGGAATAAAAACGTTTTCATACCAGTCCTTTCCTTTGGCTTTTACTAAGAAATAACGACTTAGGATTCCCATAAGAAATGGAATTCCTAAGTAGATGGCAACACTTTCGGCTATAGTAGCTATGGAGATATCTACAATGGCTCCATCAAAGCCAAAATAAGGCGGTAAGACCGTGATAAATATCCAGGCATAGAAAGAATAGGCAAAGACTTGAAAAATGCTATTTAAAGCGACTAAACCAGCTCCGTATTCTGGAGAACCGTCTGCGAGGTCATTCCAGACCAGTACCATAGCAATACAGCGTGCGAGTCCTATTAAAATAAGTCCCACCATATATTCTGGATAGTCATGTAAAAAGATGATAGCGAGTAGAAACATCAAAATAGGACCTATCACCCAGTTAAGAAGTAATGAAATACTTAAAATCTTCGTATTCTTAAAAACAACGGGTAGCAGTTTGTAATCTGCTTTTGCCAGTGGCGGGTACATCATTAATATCAAACCTATGGCTATGGGAATATTAGTGGTTCCACTACTCATATTATTGATGGAAGTTGCGATGCTAGGTATCAAATAGCCTAATCCTACACCTATAGCCATGGCGGTAAAAATCCATAAGGTTAAGTATTGATTGAGGAAGGAGAGTTTCTTTTTCATGGATGGTATTAAATGAATTTTAAAAGGAATGGATTTCAATCAATCACTTTGAAGTTTATTGGGTGTTACTTGAGAGAAGACATATTTCATTTCGGTAGCGATTTGTAAGCTGCGCTCTTGGTAAATTACTTTTTGTTCTGGTGTTCCATCACTTATTTTTGGGTCTAAATAAGTAATCGAGATACGTTTTTCGGCACCGGGAACTACAGGACAGTTTTCTGATGCATGATCACAGGTCATTATCGCGCCAAATTGCTGTGACGGATTTTCCTCATCGTCAAAAAGTTTTGAAAATGCCTTGATAGGCGGCATGATCTCGCTGTATTCTATGTAGTATTTTGGGTTTTCTTGCTTATTCTTTTTAGTGATCTCTACCCCTTGTTTTTGGAGCGTTTTGATTATTCTAGGGTACACCGCTGTGGTTTCTGTTCCGCCAGAATAGCAATGTATATCCCCTATTTGATAATATCTAGCTGCGATTTGTGCCCATATCTGGCACAGATGACTGCGCCTAGAATTATGGGTACAAATAAAGGTAAGCTGTGTCTTGTTGTGATGTTGAAGACTGTAATTTATATAGTCTGAGAGTTGGTGGAGTTCTCGCTTTCGCGAAAGCGGAATGGCAGTCACATCTAAGCCATCCAGTAAATTTGTGATTGGTAAAAACATAAAATTTAATTAGCAACAACCAGAACCTGGTGCACATGAATTTTGAACTTCTGAAAGCTTTACTTGCTGTTTTTCTTGCGGGACACCACAACTGTCTTTAGCAAGGCAATCGGTCAATTTATTAGTGAGCACAAAGTGATCTCCATTAAAACCTATACCGAACTTTCCAATTGTTCCCGCTTGATACTCTACTTCTATTTCTACATCAGGAAGTCCTAATTGGGACTGAGACAGCTCAATGATTTGTTGTAATTTTTGAGGATGAAGCCTGTGGTCGTAATCGTTTGCCTCCCAAAGCTGGAAGTTGACCACTGTTTCTAGCCGCTCTTTGCCGCCGCAATCTATAAAGTGTTTTACTACCTTTCCTACTTCAGTAACGTGAAAATGTGAAGGCACTAAAGTACCGTCTGGAAGTGCAAAAGCGATTTTATCCAGTTGCGACAACTGGTGTTTAAATTCAGATAGTTTCATTTCTTATTGTTTAAATGTAATATTACGATGAATACGTTCAAATTTTTTTAACAGCATTTATTTAAAGCGGCAGCGTCAAGGTTTAAAATAGGGGAAAGCAAGTTCTTCATTAATGTCCAATTCTGATAATCGATACAATAACAAACACTTGTGCCCTCGACGCTGCCTTTTATGAGTCCGACAGACTTTAATTCCTTTAAATGTTGTGAAATAGTGGGTTGTGCTAGACCGATTTCATTAACGATATCTCCGCATACGCAGGAATCGATAGAAAATAAATACTGAATGATCGCTATTCTAGCGGGATGCGCGATGGCTTTTGTCATTCGAGCGATTTGATTTTGCTCCTCAGTAAATTTTTCACTTTTTGTAACTCCCATATCTTTCATCGCAAATTTACGATAAACGCACCAACTTACTATGCGATAAATAGTATTTTATTTATTTATAATTTATAGAGATGTAAAAGTATAAAGCTGTACTACATACAAAACAAATCAACCATGATGTATTTGCGTTTCTTAACCTCTTAATTACTCTATAAAATACCCCATTTTCTTAAATCTTAATTTGAAATAGTCACTATCAAAATTTAAGGGCTGATGATAGGTAAATGTTACCACGGTCTTCTTTTTCAGATCGAGCATTGAAATGACGGGTTGCCTCTTATAATTATTTTCTAAAAGCACGAGAAGTGAGTCTTTTTGCCAAAATACATTTTCTACCCATTGGTAAGGACCACGAAATGCCAATCGGTGGACGCTTTTATTTTTAAGGTCCACTAGGTTGATCTCTTGGTCGGGGGAAAAGATCAAATTACCTTCTTGGTTTGCTATCCAGTTGTAACTATCAAAATCAATATACTTCTCTTTATTATTTTGATAAACTAAGAATTTAGAATAAATGGAATCAAAATCAGAGTCAAAACTACCGTATACATTTCCAGAAATCACTTTTAAGGTATCCCTTGCTGCAAACTCAAAGCTTTGCAAACTCAAAGCTTTGTAAAGAAAAAGAAGGGTCCTTATTTTTATAGTAGGTGACCCATTCCCTCAAAGGAACAGGAGCATCTTTTTCTAAATTTAATTGCTCTTTAACTTCGATCGATTTAGGGCTTTCTATAGAATTACTTTTCGGCTTCTTTTGTTTGGAATCAGAACAGGAGACAGATAGGAACAAAGTAATAGTTATATATATGAGGTGTTTCCTTATAGAGAAGAAACCATAGTTTTTAAATTAATCTTTATCGATCTTAGTAATATACAGTTCTACACGACGGTCTAATTTATCGATACCTCCTAAGGGTTTGGTACGACCAAATCCTTTGTATTTCATTCTGCGGTAGCTCACACCTCGCTTTTTTAGAGTTTCAAAAATGGATTTAGCCCTGTCGTAAGAAAGGTTGGATTTTCTGGTATCTCTATTGTAAGCATCGTCATAAACGGGATTGATGCAACACACATGACCGTGAATTTCAAAATGAATGTCTTCACGAGCTACAAGGATTTCTGCTACGCGATCTAAAAGGGGTTGAGATTCTTCCAGCACGACAGATCTTCCTCTATAAAAGAGAATGTTTTCTAGTCTGATGATTTGGCCCTTTTTAAGGTTTTTATTTAATAATGACTTAAAAGGTTCTGTTGAATTATCAACAATGGTGTCTAGCTTAGTCGGTATGTCTAGATATTCTTCTACCACTTCAACCATGGTTTCTTCTGTAACAGTTTTGAAGTTTTTAGAGGCAGGAATGAGGGCGGTGCTTGTTGTGTTTTGGAGAACTGCTTTCACAGCTTTTTTCTCATAGGTTTTGATTTCTTCATCCTCCTCTTCTGTAAGGTCCTTTATATTTAGCTTTTTAATTTCTAGTCGCTGGCTAATGGTTTCTTTTAGTGAAAAAACAACATCAACTCGCCTATTTTGGGCGCGTTCATCTTCTACAGTTAATTTGTCATCATCATCTTCTAAGGCTACTTCGCCACGACCTTCAATGGTTTTAGAAATGTGTTCTATGGTAATGGCATGTTCCTGCAACCATTTAGAAACGGTCTCTACGCGTCTGTTAGAAAGGTCTAGATTGTACTCATAAGAGCCTTGATCATCACAGTAACCTAGTATTTTTACGTCTAGAAGGGGTTTGTATATCAAGTCATCAAAAAAGGCATTGAGTTGTTTTCCCTCGCTGAATGGAAATTGGTCTTTATCGAGATCAAAGTAAACAGAATGGGTTTCTGTAAGCTGCCCGTTCATTGCAAAGCTTACAAGAAATAAAAGAAACGCTATGTATTTTTTACTAGTCATTATTTTAAAATACGTTGGTATTTATTTTCATCATTGAGCACTTCAATCGCTGCTCTAATTTCTGGGTTGTATTTGATCTGGTGATTGTAAAGTCCTTCTTTATAGAAATATCTTTTTACGATTTCATCAGTCAGGAGGCTTTTGATTTCGGCTTTTTTATCTACGACTTCCTTCTTTTTAGCTTTCTGAATTACTTCCATCATGGAGTTGTAAGAGGTTTTGATATCATCATCTAATTCTTCGTTAGTAGCTGATTGATACGCTTTCTCAAAAGCGGACTCTGTAACCGTCTCAAATTCGAACCCACGTTTTTCTATCCAAGAAACAAATTCTTGAAAGTCAGCATCTGAAAACTGAATCTCATCTAGAGAAGTAAACTGGTGTTTATAGTAATATTCTGTGGCGTAGTCAAAAATGGAATTTTCCTTAAGAAGAGCTGTGGTGATAGGAGAATATGCAGCAGACTCTATCTTAATATCGGGTTCCACGCCACCACCATCATAAACTGTACGACCGCTGTTGACCGTTTTAAAAGCTTTGTAATTTTCTTTTTTGGTACGCACGGCGTCGCCATTTTCATCTCGGTTCCAATAATCTAAGGCTTGTATGCAACGACCACTAGGGGTGTAATATCTAGAAATAGTAATCTTCACTTGGGTTCCATAAGACAAAGGCTTAGGGCGTTGTACCAGTCCTTTACCAAAACTTCTTGCACCTACAATGACAGCGCGGTCATAGTCCTGCAGACTACCACTTACTATCTCGCTGGCACTTGCGCTGCGGCCATTGATCAAAACCGCCACTGGCATTCCTTCAAATTCTTCATTGCGTTTGGTCAGATAAGTTCTGTTGTACTTAGTTACAACAGATTGGGTACTGGTGATGAGTTTTCCTTTTGGGATAAATAAGTTAGACACATTTACAGCTTCACTTAACAAGCCGCCTGGATTAGCTCGTAAGTCGAGAATTATTTTGGTAGCTCCTTTTTCTCTTAATTCTTTAATGGCAGCCTTGGTTTCTTTAGAAGCTTTTTCATTGAATTTAGAAAGAACTACGTAGCCTATTTCTGGAGTTGCCATTTCATAAAAAGGAACCGCATTTACCTCAACACCCTCTCTTTTAAGAGTAGTCGTTTTTGTTTTTCCTTGACGGGTATAGGTTATGGTTAGCTCTGTTCCTGAAGAACCTTGTAACAAATCTCCAGCATTATCTTTATAATCAGATATTTTGACTCCGTCTATTTCTATGATATCATCACCAGCTTTAAGGCCAGCCTTATCTGCTGGATAATCTTTCCAGGGTTCTATAATCGTTATGGCATTTTCTTTAGTACGCACGTTTGCGCCTATGCCGGTATAGGAACCACGACGGTTGATTTTAGATTTTTCTACCTCTTGCTCTGTCCAGTACACCGTGTAGGGATCCAGTCCTTCCAGCATTCCTTCTATGGCATTATCCATAAGCTCTGCTGGGTTAGTATCGTCCACATAATTCATATTGAGCTGTTTGTACATTTCTGTAAAAATCTCAATCTGTTTTGCGATCTCAAAAAAATCATTTTGAAAACTAGCGGTAGTAAATAGCAATCCAGCTGCCGCTATAGGAAGTAGGATTTGTCTTTTTATATTTATTCTTTGACTCATTTTTTTATTTCTAGCTTAAATAAGCAGCATTAAATATAGGGTAAATACTCAGAAGCACCATATAGCTATAACGTTACTTTTAATAAAGGATTGTGTGCAAGGTCGATGAAGGAATGAGGGATGCGGAGAATAAAAAAGAATATGGATGTTGGAATATAGACTGTTGTGTTGATAGGATATAGAATATAGAGTTGTTGATTTAGATTTAATACTATGATTTCCCTCGGCCGCAAACACCCTTTATCCTATCAGACATTTCCCATGTAGGAAAAACCTTAGTTACATGCTATGTCATTAAAATAAATTTGAGGAGGTAACTACCCTTTTCTCTAAAGAAAATAAGAATTGGATATTTTTTGAGTTAGTTCCATATTCCTTGTTTAATTTTTCAACTGGATGGGAACTAGTGAAGTTGTCTTGCAAGCATCTTAACAAATAAAAAACGCTGTCATATGCCAAAATCTAACAGGCTAGTCGAGTGTTTGTAATGGCATCAATGTTTGTCAGGTAGATCTATGGTTTATAATGAAATCTATACTTCATATTCTAATTTCTATAATTTTTAAGAAATGACCTTTTTAGCTAACTCTTTCAATAACTTTTTAGTAAGCTGTTCTATATAATCGTAGTCAGGCATTTTACCAGACTGGTAAATAAACATCGCTTTTAAATGTACGCTTTCAGAAACGGGTAGTAATCCTTGATGCAATCTATAAGACTCTCGCAGCAATCTTTTAATACAGTTGCGATTTACGGCACTTTTAAAAAAACGTTTTCCTACACTCACGCCTATTTGATGCTCGCCGCCAGTTGGTGCTATAAAATAAACGACCCGTAAAGGCCCTTTTCTCATAGATGCTCCATCAGTGAACAACTGGTCTGTGGCTTTTTTGCTTTTAAGCTTTTTATTTCTTCCTAAAGTGAGTTTCATTGTGGTGCAAAGATAGGGTTTCCGTTTGTGAGTATTTGAGTCTGTTAGTCTTTGAGCTCTCGAGCCTTTTAATAAGTAAGCAGTAGGCAGGTTCGTTTTTGAGCTGTGCTCAAAACGGAAGTAGGTAGTATTTTTTGGATGGAATTTAAATCAGTTCTGCAAACCTATCTTTCCAAAGAAAATCGATTCAAATACAGTGTACAGTCGCGGTATTCAGAGCCAGTAGGTATTAAATTCGTTGAAGATTACAGGTTCTGTTCCCTAAATCTAAAAGGTGCAGGAACTCAGCGTACTTTAGTTGATCAAAATGTATATATAAAAACTAAGAAACCTTAGCCTTTAGGGCTAGGGAAAAGGTTTTGGTTTTATGCTCAAAACAGAAGTAGGCAGTAATTCTATTTAAAGAATTACTGCCTACTAAAATTTCAAACTTGTTTGAAATCAATCTGCTTACTGCCTACTGTGACAGTTTACTATAACCTATTCCTCTATTGGAAACGTATTATTAGCCTTATTCACATCTGCCATCATTTCTTTTGGATCGATGGTCACACTTTTTACGTTGTTTAAATTGACAGTGTCAAGAGTCAACTCATAGGTGGGATATGCCCAAGCCCAGTCTGCCACCGTAGTTACATTCCTAGTTACTTTCTTTTCTCCGCGCATTTCTTCAAGAGGTATGTAGTACATTTTTGTACTGCCATCATTCATAGTTACTTCTATGTCTAGCGGCATAGGCATAAGGCCTTTTCGCGAAAGCGAAATTACTGCCTTACCATCTAGGCTACTCATATTTTCAATAGAATAATCGATCGTATTTGTTGTCATGGTCCAGTCTCTTAAATACCATTCCAAGTCAAAACCGCTCACACGCTCAGCCACTCTTTTAAAGTCATTAGGATCTGGATGTTTGAATTTCCAAGTATTGAAATATTCTTTGATAATTTGGTCCCGTACTTCATCTCCTACCACATAACCTAGTTGTGCCATAAAAACGGCTCCTTTAGAATAAGCACTGGTTCCATAAGCGCCATTGTATTCATAACGGTCTGCATGGGTGGTTTGTGGTTGTTCTTTACCAGACATCGCAAGACTTATATAACCTCTATAAGAGCCAGCATTTGGATTTTCTTTTCCTTCTTTAAAAACTTCATTCATAGCTAGGTTAGAAATATAGGTAGTAAAACCTTCATCCATCCACTCATCTTTAGACTCGTTAGTAGCGAGAATGTGGTTGAACCACGAGTGTGCAAATTCATGAGCAGTAACTCCCGCAAGACTACCAAAACTGCGTTCTCCAGTTATTAAGGTACACATCGCATATTCCATACCACCATCACCACCTTGAATCACTGAGTATTGTTTGTAAGGGTATTTCCCTATATGCTCGTTATAGTACTTTAAGAACTCATTAGTTACTGGTTGTAATTGTTTCCAGTTTTCTTTGATAGCGTCGTTATCCTTGTAGAAGAAGTGAAGGTCCACTCCGTTTGCTCCTTTGTAGATATCGTGGATAAAATCTTTGTCTGCGCCAAATGCAAAATCATGAACTTGAGGGGCTTTAAAATGCCATTTTAATTTTCCGTCCTCGCTTCTTGCAGGGCCAGAATTTGCTTTGTCATAACCATGACCTATTTCTTTAGGGTTTTGAAGGTAACCAGTTCCACCGATAGTATAATCTTTATCAATAGTTACTTCCACATCAAAATCTCCCCAAACACCGTGAAATTCGCGTGCGATATACGGGCTTGTATTCCAACCGTATTTATCAAACTCAGCCATTTTAGGATACCATTGTGTCATAGAAAGAGCAACTCCTTCGGCATTATTACGGCCGCTTCTTCTTATTTGTACAGGAACCTGACCGTTAAAATCTAGTTCTAGAGTAGTAGACTGTCCTGGTGCGAGTGTTTTTGCAAGCTTTACTACGAGTACAGTTCCTTGTTCGTCTGTTAATAAAGGTTGACCGTCTTGCTTCATACTGCTCACATGCAAATAGCCTATTTCATTAGGTTTTAAAGCTACAATACGAGACCCTACACGCGGATCAGGATCTGCGATACTACGGGAACGTACATCCATTTGACTTCCTGGTTGAAAAGCATTGAAAAATAAATGATAGTAAACTCGATCTAGCGTTTCTGGCGAGTTGTTAGTATACACCAGTTTTTGTTGACCTGTGTATTGGTAACGATCTACATCTATATCCACATCCATATCATAGTTGACATGTTGTTGCCAGTAAGTACCAGAATCAGATGACTGGTTAGCCACTACATTTTTAGAAGAGTTACAACTAGCTAGTGCAATCGCAGCGGTAAGAATTATAGCAATTTTTTTCATAAGATTTTTTTGTTGCTGCTAAGATAAGGATTTACGAATTTGAACTTGAAATTTGAAAAGATTAAAAAATGATAAACCATTGGTGATGAATGGTATCAGATTTTTAATTTATTTACTCTGTTGGAAAATTGATAAGTTAAGAATCGAGATAGGTTAGAAGCGATTCCGCCATGCAGCGGAATGACAGACAACCAAAGTATTCACAACTAATACTTTGTGCTTGATACTATTTTCAAGTGCTATTTAACAACCCATACTTAAAATACTACAACTCAGTTACTCTTAATTTTAAAAAGTAGAAATCTAACTCATGTTTGTATCATCAACCAATTCTTATGAAAACGCTTTTTACAATTACCTGTCTTTTTATTACTTCTATCACGATGGCACAAACTACTGTTTCAGGAGTGATTCTCGATGAGAAAAATGAACCAGTGACAGGCGTAAATGTTTATCTGGAAGGAACTTATGACGGTACCACTACAGATATAGTGGGTGAATTTTCTTTTACTACACAAGAAACTTCTTACGGAATTCTCATCGCCAGTTACATAGGGTATGAAGAATACAAGTTAAAAGCTCTTATAATAGATATGGTGGGATTAAAGTTACGCTTTCGCGAAAGCTTGAATGCATTAAACACCGTAGTCCTGAGTGCAGGAAGTTTTAGTGCAGGAGATAGTTCTAAAGCTAGTGTTTTGAAACCACTAGATATCGTAACTACGGCTGGTGCAGTTGGAGATTTTATTGGTGCATTGCAAACCCTTCCTGGAACATCCTCAAACGCAGATGACGGGCGTCTTTTTGTGCGTGGTGGAAGCGCAGAAGAAACCCAAATCTTTATCGATGGAAGTCGTGTTTTCAGACCATTTGCTCCCACAACGGGTAATATCCCAACTAGAGGAAGGTTTTCACCATTCCTCTTTGACGGGATTACATTTTCTACCGGTGGTTTCAGTGCCGAATACGGAGATGCACTTTCTAGTGTACTGCTCTTAAACACAAACGATTTCCCTAAAGAAGAAAAAACAGAATTAGGAATCATGACCTTAGGTGGAACTATTGGAAAGACAAAAATATGGGGTAAAAACAGTCTAAGTGTAAACGCGCAATACATCAACCTAGCGCCATACAATGAGTTGATTCCACAAAATAACCAATTTGAAAAACCTTTTCAAAGTATCAATGGAGAAGCGGTTTACAGATATGAATTTGACCAAGGGCTTTTTAAGGCTTACAGCGCCTATTCTTACAGTGATTTTGCTATTATCCAAGAAGATATAGATGTGGAAGAAGGATTTTATTTTGGGTTGAGAAATAGAAATTACTACGGTAACCTTAATTATAACGGCTCTTTATCAGAAAGCTGGAATATAGAAACAGGCTTGAGTCTTGCTCACGATAATAATAATGTGAACCTAGCAACAACTAAAATAGACGCTGTAGAAAACGCGTTGCATGCCAAATTCAAACTTCAAAAACGCTATAACAATTACTTTAAGCTCCATATGGGCGTAGAGCAATTTCTGATCAATTACAAGGAAGATGTGCAACTAGAAAACGACACTTTTAAAAGCGGTATCGACCATGGAATTACGGGTGCCTTTACAGAAGCTGAGGTTTTTGCTTCTAAAGATCTTGCTTTCAAAGCTGGTTTGCGAGGCGATTATTACAGCGCTAGTTCAGAATTTAAAGTATCGCCTCGGTTGAGTGCTGCGGTTAGTTTAAATAACAGCTCACAGTTTTCACTGGCTTATGGTAATTTTTATCAAATCGCTCAAAACAATGTACAGCAATATGATCAAGACTTAAAACCAGAAAATGCACAACATTATATAGCCAACTTTTTATTTAAAAAGAACGACCGTATGTTTAGAGCAGAGGCTTATTATAAGAAGTACGACCAGTTGTTGACCTACGACACGACACGCGTTCAATTTGATAGCGATTTGAGTAACGGTGGAGACGGATATGCGGCTGGACTAGATGTATTTTGGAGAGATGAGCGCTCGATCAAGAACTTGGATTATTGGGTAAGTTATTCTTATCTGGATACAGAACGTAAATTCCGTAATTTCCCTGTGGAGGCGACCCCTAATTTTGCAACCGATCACAACTTTAGCTTGGTAACAAAATACTGGATAGAAGCTCTGCAATCACAAATAGGAGCGACCTTCAATTATTCTAGCGGTCGTCCATTTACAAATACTAATGAGTCTGGATTTTTGAACGAAAGAACGACTTCTTTTCAAAGTCTGGATTTTAACTGGGCTTATTTGATAGATCAACAAAAA
>Ga0307940_1001833_pt1 | contig 11423 bp, 10 predicted proteins | sample OrgLakmetagen124_FD_201835 | JGI IMG/M metagenome (GOLD analysis project Ga0307940, IMG submission 201835) | Saline water microbial communities from Organic Lake, Antarctica - #124 | ecosystem: Environmental > Aquatic > Non-marine Saline and Alkaline > Saline | place: Antarctica: Organic Lake... | reverse complement strand
AGACGGCGCTGAGCTTCGATTAGCGATTCTTGGGAATACTCGGTTTCCTCATTGAGATTTTCTCTCAAAATGCGCGAGTAGCGGCGATAAACGACTTCCGCCATGGATGCAAAATCATCTTGCCCTTTAACGGTTTGTATTCGGTAGCGGCGGTAGTTTTGGTTGTCGGGCATGCCGTTGGTGAAACGAACCATGGAAGCGACGATATGATTAGAGGAAACATTCGAGATATCGAAGCATTCCATGATTCGTGGTGGGGCAGCGAGATTCAGGGCCTCGCCGAGGTCGGCGAGGTCCTCGGTAGGTTTCACCGTCGTCGGGACACCGCGTCCGCGAGAAAACTGACGTGTGGGGGAGAGAGTTTTCTGAAGATTATTGAGGACGTCGCGCAGAGTAGCGGCTTTTTCGAAATCTAAAGCTACAGCCGCAGTTTCCATTTCGGTCTTTATTTCATCGAAAATGGCTTTCTTACCTTTACCCTCGAGAATCAGACAGGCCTCTTCAACTTTGGCGAGATAGTCTTCTTGGGAAATCCTACCAATGCAGGGTGCTGAACAGTTTCGGATCACGTCGGCGTTGCAGTGGCGGTAATCGGCTTCTCCCGGATTGACGGGGCGGCAAACTCGTAGACCCAGTCGACGGTTCAGCCAGTTGATGGTGTCATGAAGGGCACCTGAGTGTGGAAAAGGTCCGAAGTAACGAGCGTTGTCCTCTTTTTTTGTCCGAACACAAGAGAATCGTGGGAACGGATCGCTGAGGCGTATACGCACGTGCAAAAAACGCTTATCATCACGGAACGCGACGTTGTAACGGGGGCGATAATCCTTAATGAGCTTACCTTCCAAAAGCAGGGACTCTTGTTCGTTACGTACGATGTGGGTTTCAAAATCATGGATAGAATCCATAAGCGCACGGGTTTTCAAGTTCGCGCGATTTTTTCGAGACGGAGTGAAGTAGGAGGAGAGCCGGCGTTTTAGGTCCAATGCCTTGCCCACGTAAATGATAGATCCCAAGCGGTCTTTCATTAGATAAACTCCAGGTTGATGCGAAACGTCGCGGAGTTTGGTTTTGAGTTCTTGGGAGACCATGGTGCGGATTTGCCTCTAACGGGGGTGGGTTTAGATTAGTTATGTTGCAAAGATGAGGTGATTCCTATAGATCGCCCCACAAGTTACGTCTTAAAATCATGGTATCTAGAAATATTTCACTCCTTAGCCTTGCAGCTTTTTCCGTATTTTTGGGGAGTTGTGCAAGCACCATGCCTTCCGGCGCGAGTCTTGCAAAGTCGCATGAAGATTATGTGAATCCCTACGAAGTCGGGACTTATGCGCATTTCGAAGCTCGGAAAGACTATCCGGTAACCTACGATACGTGGACGAATCTCGAGCTGCTGCCACAAACAAATCCATCAAATTCATGGTTACAGATTGATCTAGAAAGGCAACGCGGCCTTCTTATGAATGGCGAGAAAGTGGTTTTGGACTATCCTATAAGCTCCGGAAAAGATTCCCATCCTACACCCGATGGAAAATATAAAATCCTCGAAAAGGTCGTCGACAAAAGATCCAATAAGTATGGGCGGATGTACGATTCTGAAGGCCAAGTTGTTAACCGTGATGCGAATGCTTTCGAGGACGAGGTGCCAGAAGGCGGAAAATTCGTTGGAGCACCAATGAAATATTGGATGCGTTTGACTTGGGATGGAATCGGCCACCATATCGGGAATGTGGAACGGTATCCTGCTTCCCATGCATGTATCCGTGGCCCAAGTAAAACGATGCCAATCGTATTTTCGAAGGTCGCTTTGAATACGAAAGTCGTGGTTAAATGATCAGAGATTTAAAGGTTTAACAAAAAAAGCCCCGTGTTGAACCACGGGGCTTTTTCACTTTAAAGTCTTTGAAACCGGATTATTCGTCCTTCATGAAGGCCTTGTGACCGGTCTTTTTGCTGTCGCGCATTTTGTCCACGATTGCATCAACCTGCTCCATATCTCCGCTGAGGAAAGCGAGTTCCATCTCGGCTAGTGTAGCGATGAGCATGCCCATTTGCTTGCGGTATTCAGCAATGGCTTTTTCCTTTTCAGGGCCATCCGGCATTTCTTTGACCAACTCGGGAGTTTCGGTGATCGCTTTGATCATCGCGTTTTGAGCTTCGCGGGCAAGAGGAGCTCCACCTTCGGGAGTTTTCGCACGACGGATGGTTTTGTAAGCATCGTTCATGATGTCCATCTGTTCTGCTAATGGTGTGTCGTCAGCTGTGGCTGGGAGGACGAACATTAGGGATGCTGCAAAAGCTGTCGTTATGATTTTTATTTTCATGCTAGGGGTATTACGAAACCAATTTGCGGATTCTTCCAAGGCAAAAGAATTGAGCGATTTCTAAAATGACTCATATTCACCGGAATCCCTAGATTTGTTGAACTCAACGCCGCTTGTTTTGAAATTTGTGTTTGCTCGCAGATGCAGTAAGAGTCATGCGCAATCTAAGTAAATCCGTTATGCCAATGATCCATAAATTCTCTCAAGAGCAGTTCCTACCAATCTCGATTACCGAGGCATGGGACTTCTTTTCCAGGCCTTCGAACTTGAGCGCAATCACACCAGAAGATCTCGGGTTCAAGATCATCTATCAGCCCGGCGAAGAAATGTATGAAGGGCAAGTGATTGAATACAAGGTGATGGTGGCTCCTATGATATGGATTCCGTGGGTTACGGAGATTAAAACGATTCGCCAAGGGAAGAGTTTTGTGGATGAACAACGCTTCGGGCCTTATAAATTTTGGCATCATTTTCACACCTTCGAAGAGGTGGATGGGGGAGTGTTAATGAAAGATTTAGTTCATTATGCCCTTCCATTCTGGCCATTCGGTGAGATCGGCCACGGAATCTTTGTTAGGCCAAAGCTCGAAAAGATTTTTGCTTTCCGTAAAGAGGCATTGGCGGCGCATTTCAATTCCTAGAGATTTTTTGAGAAAACGTTCTTAGCTGCGGCTGAATAGTTTCAAATTTGGATTTTCACGGAAATAACAGGTTTTAATCAACTTTGAATTGCTTCGGTCGAAGCTTGAATCTACCAAGGTGTTAATGCACCGCCTGCCAAACGAATCGGTCGTAAGAAAATATCGACTCGCCTCACTCATGGTAATCATTTCCTTTTTGGGAATGCCAGTGGCTATCTCTATTCTTATCGTGGGTATGTTTAAGGGCGAAGTCCCCATCATACTCGTAAGTGCGTGGTGCATGGGAGGAACGGTTGCCTTTATCGCTCTTACTTTCATTGTTTCAGCGCGTCTTAGGTGTCCGTTATGCATGGTGCCCCCGCTGATACGACGTGGTTGCTCGAAGCATCGGCATGCAAAAAAGCTATTTGGCAGTTATCGCCTAAAGGTTGCTTATAGTATTCTCTTTGCGGACCGTTTTAGGTGTCCTTATTGCGGAGAACCAACTGCGATGGAGGCAAGAAGGCGCGGTAATTGAGTGTTGTGAATCTTTTCGATTCCGAATTTTTTTAGGTCCTGCGTTGGATTGCAAGTTGCGCTGCGCCATGGCGGTGTCAAACTACAGCAAGCAATCATGAACACGGAAGAACTTCAGGCACAAATCGAGGAAACCAGTAGCTGGATCGGCGGCGTAAAAGCAGAAATGGCCAAAGTATTGGTCGGGCAGGAAAATCTCGTAGATCGTTTGCTCGTTGGGCTCCTGTGTAACGGGCATATTCTTCTCGAAGGTGTCCCGGGATTGGCGAAAACCCTCGCGGTTAAAGCGCTTTCCGGATCTCTATCAGCCTCATTTGCACGGTTTCAGTTCACCCCAGATCTTTTGCCAGCGGATTTGGTGGGGACGATGATTTACCATCCGCATGAGGGTAACTTCGAGCCCAAGCTTGGGCCGATTTTTAACAATCTTATTCTCGCTGATGAAATCAACAGGGCGCCTGCAAAGGTGCAGTCCGCGCTGTTGGAGGCGATGCAAGAGAAGCAAGTGACCCTTGGAGATCGTTCTTATCCGTTACCAACACCATTTCTCGTTCTGGCGACGCAGAATCCGATTGATCAGGAGGGAACCTATCAGCTTCCGGAGGCCCAGCTCGACCGCTTCCTATTGAAGGTGAACGTCGGTTACCCGAGCAAAGATGAGGAGTTACAAATTCTCAATGCGATGGCGACGTCCGCTCCAGTTTATGAGACCCAGAACGTAGCGACCCCAGAGCAGGTTCAGGCGTCCCGTGAGTTGGTAAATGAAGTCTACATTGATGAAGCGATTCGTAAGTATATCGTGGAGCTGATTTACGCTACCCGCTTCCCGATGAACATCGACGCGCCATTGAAGAACTGGATACGTGCTGGTGCCTCTCCGCGCGGAACTATCAATCTCGCTTTGGCTGCCAGAGCGAGAGCGTTTATGAATGGTCGAGCTTTTGTGACTCCCCAAGACGTTAAAGACATGGCCGTGGATGTGCTCCGCCACCGTATCTTGCTAACTTACGAAGCGGAGGCTGAGGAGGTCACGACAGATATCATCGTAGAGCGGATACTCGCCAAAGTGGTCGTCCCGTAAATTATCCAACAAGTAGGAAATGCACGACGACGAGCAGGTTGAGGAAATGATGGCACGGGTGCGTAAGCTCGAGCTCAAAGCCCGACGTCTCGTGCGTGAGTCATTTTCTGGAGAATACCTTTCGTCGTTTCGTGGGCAGGGTCTGGATTTTGATGATTTTCGCGAGTATCAACACGGGGACGAAGTGAGGTTCATCGACTGGAATGTTACGGCGCGTATGAACGAGCCTTTTGTGCGCAAGTTCCGCGAGGAACGGGAACTTGCCGTAATTATAGCGGTGGATGTTTCAGGATCAGTTGATTTCGGAAGTGAGCATTTGAGCAAACGCGAGCTCGCGGCTGAGATAGCAGCGTTGCTCGGATTCAGTGCGTTACAGAACGGCGATAAAGTGGGTCTACTGATTTTTGCAAATGAGCCGCTAATGTTCATTCCACCTGCAAAGGGTAGCCGTCACTTATTGCGCATGATTCGCGAGGTGTTGATGGCAAAACCGGAGCAGCGTGGCACTTCCATTGAGGAGGCATGTGATTTTCTGATCAAATCTCTGAAGCGCAAATCCTTGGTTTTCGTGATTTCTGACTTCCATGCTGACTCGCTTGATAAGCCATTGGGAAAGCTCGCGAGGAAGCATGAGACCGTCGGTTTACGTGTGACTGATCCACTTGAACAGGCACTTCCAAAGGCTGGAAAAGTTGTCCTCGTTGATCCCGAAACGGGAATTGAGACTTTGGTGAATACAAACAACAGCAATCTCCGCATGGGTTACCAGAAGCTGATGAGGAGACAATTCGAGGGGGTTGCGTCGTTATTTAAAAAGCATGGAATCGATTTAGCTGATGTATCGACGGATAGTGACGCACTGCCGGCACTGCATAAGTTGCTGAAACGGCGAGCCGGGAGGCGCAAGTAGGGTGATGACATCAGAATCTAAAAATAGCTTCGAGCTGGTCGAGAATCGCGATGCAATCAATTTGCTTCCTACTGAGAATTTTGAAATCTGGTGGGTTTTCGCTTTCGGAGCGGGGATCGGGCTATTGGCTCTGATCATTTTTTTGTGGTGTAGTAGAAAGTCTAAGAAGCAACCGGACCAAACGGCGAAACTTGCGTATCAGGAGGCTATGAACGAGCTTTCTAGCTTGGAGATAAACGAATCTAAAAGGGTTGCGATTCAAGTCTCATTGATCATCCGTCGCTATCTTGCCAAGCGATTGGACGAGCCTGCGCTTTACGAAACTCACGAAGAATTTGTGTCCCGGCATGATGCTTTGGCGAGTTTTTCGGAAGACACAAAATTAGAAGTCAGTGATTTTTTCTCGCGACTCGCCGCTATGAAATATGGCCCTGATGACAGCGAGACCTCGGGCCCTGAAACGTTAGGTCGGAAGGCCATTGATTTGATGGAAAGGATGCACGCATCATGATCGAGGCTTTTCTAACTCATTTCCGTTTTGCTCAATCTGGTTGGCTACTTTTGCTGATACCAAGTTTAATTCTTTTGATTCTCAGAAGGCGTAAAGGCGCGATCGGAGCTGTTGTGTTTCCCAATCTGGGAGTGCTCGTAAGCTTAGGACGAAAGGTCAACCGTCTTGCTTGGAATATCGGCTTACCGCTGCTGTTCGGTGCCTTGCTGCTGGCGATCTTCGGTATGGCTAGGCCTGTGTGGAGGACGGAGTATCAAAGCCGTATTGCGAGCGGGATCGATATCATGCTCGCGTTCGACGTTTCTCTCTCGATGGACATCGACGACTTCCGGATGAATAACCGGCCGATACGCAGGATCGATGCTGCGAAAAAAGTGGTCGATGCGTTCATTTCCCGCAGACCGGAAGACCGTATTGGGCTAGTGGCTTTTGCTGGGCGTCCGGCCTCGGTCAGTCCTATTACTTTAGATCATAATTGGCTGCGGCGTGGGTTAGATAGCTTAAAGCTGAACCGCAATGGATTGGGGACCGTTGAGGAGCAAGGCACAGCGATTGGATCGGCTTTGGCAAGTGCTGCCACTAGGATGGATAACCGCGAAGCAAAGAGCAAAATCATCGTATTGATTACTGATGGTGCGAGTAATTCTGGGAAAATTTCTCCACTTGAGGCTGCGAAGCACATCAAGACGCTGGGAATTAAAACCTACACGGTGGCCATTGGTACTAAGGAAGGGCGCGTTTCTGGAAGTATTCAGCGGTTTCCACGCCAGGAGTTTGATCTTCCCACTCTTCGGAAAATCGCTAGTGAGACAGGTGGTGAGCATTTCTGGGCGCAGAGCCTTGAGGATCTGGAGGAAAATTTTCAAACGATCGATAATTTGGAGAAAACCGAATCACGTAGCCTGACCGTTACCGATGACCGGGAGCTTTACACTTGGTTTATCGGGCTTTCGTTACTTTGTGCGGCAGGAGCAGCAGTTTACATCTCACTGAACCGAACGAATATTTAGATATGAACTTTGCTAACCCAGAATGGCTTCTGGTGTGGATCGCTTTACCGATCCTCGCCATCGGTGCTGTATTGTTGGGTCGGTTCAAACAGCCGCTCTGGAGTGAATTTGCGGCAAAAAGGCTGAGAGGTAAGCTGGTTCGTCCGCACCACCCACTGCCGCGGTGGTTGGCTTTAAGCATGTTGCTTGTGGCGATTGGTGTTTTGGCAGTAGCGCTTGCTCGCCCACAAGGCGATGGGGGCGCAGAGGTGGAAACGACCAAGGGCCGTAATGTGATGATTGCCTTAGATGTCTCCCGCAGTATGCGAGTGAATGATGTGACACCAGATCGTCTGGGACAGGCGAAGGTTGTCGTTTATGAGCTTCTGGAGGTGTTGAAAAATGACCGTGTTGGCTTGGTGGGGTTTGCTGGTACGCCTTTCTTATCCGCTCCGCTGACAATCGATCACGCGGCCCTAAGAGAAACTGTGGAGCAGATTGATGAAGAGTGGGTCTCTCGCGGAGGATCTGACATCGCCTCCGCGATCCGTCTTGCGACCGAAACGCTTCGAGAGACCGGCCAGAAAAATAATACCCTCATTTTAATCAGTGATGGCGAAGAACATGCGGGAGGTCTTGATGCCATTGTAGCGGACGCGGAAAGAGCGGGTGTGACGATCTTTACGATTGGAGTGGGCAGCGAGGACGGTGGTTTCGTGCCGCACCCTGACTATCCTGGTGGAGAGCTTGTGGATAAATCTGGGAGCAAGGTGCTTAGCCGATTGCAAGCTGATGTGTTACGTGAACTGGCGAATGCGACAGGAGGGCAGTATATGATTGCCGGGCGCGGTGCGGATATTCCGGCAATGGTTCAAGTGGCTATTCAAGGAATGGATGTATTCGAGATTGAAGGCGGTAAATCACGGATCGTGATCGAGTTCTTTCAATGGGCAGTGTTACCTGCAATCTTTTTACTGATGGCATCTATCGTTCTTGGAACTCGTTGGTGGGGCTTGCCTAATATGGTGGCGGTTTTTGCTGCGTTTATTTTTGTGAATGATGTTTCGGCCAATGAGCTTGATGAGGCAAAAGCGGCTTTTTCTGAGGAACAATTTGAAGCAGCACGTGACACCTACCGTTCACTAGCGGAGAGAGAGTTGGGTGATGATGCCGCAGAGTATCGATTGGCGGAGGCTCTATCCGCCTATGAGGCACAAGACTATCGCGGCGCAAGAGGTGCCTATAGCGCGGCCCTTCTCTCTCCAAAAAAAATGGTGGTAGGAGAGGCGCATGAGGGTCTTGGGAACACACTTTTCCAGCTTGGATGGCTGGGACTTTCAGGAACCCGTTATCCAGTCAACGGTGGCATTCCCAATATGGGTGAATTTGACAGCTTGGTGCGTAATCAATTGGAGCGAATGGGTGAAGCAGACCTTCCGGATACGGGTGAAACAAACGGTTTTATCCGCCTTAATTCCATCATTCTCAATTGGTCGGACGCAGTTCGTCATTATTATTCAGCCTTAGATAACCTTTCTGATGATGAGGGGCCTCGCCGTAACGGAGAGTTGGTGCTACGATATCTGAACCGCCTTTCCGAATTGCTTGACGAAGAGAAACTGGAAACGCAGCAAGAGATTGAGCAGATGCAGCAGCAGGGCAGTGGAGAGCCGCAAAAAGGTGAAGGCGAAGATGGTCAAACGCCGGAGCAAGGCAATGACGATGGCGACGGACAGCAGGGCGATAGCAACAACGACGGAGAAGAGCCACCAGAACCGGGCTCTGAAGGTTCAGGGGATGATGAGAGAAAATCTGACGGCGAGGATGGGGATGGGGATGGGGATGAGGATGGAGAAGAAGGTTCGGACGATGGTGAGGAAGAGCGGCCAGACGAATCACCGGAAGACAGGGCGAGACGTTTATTGAAAGAAAATTCAGATTTAGAAAGAGGACCGATGACACGTGGTCGTAGGGATTTTAGTAACCCAGAAAAAGATTGGTAAGTTATGAAAGCATGGATCAAAAAAATATTCGTTTTGTCGCTGTTTTCCATGACAGTGGCACAGGCTAAAAACATTGAGGTTAGTATGTCCTCTACGTTTTTAGCACGAGGTGAGAGGTCATTGATGGAGGTGAGAGTAACGGGATTGAAGCCGGACAAGGCCCCTGACGCTCCAGACGTAGAAGGTGTCTTAATTCAAGCGCTTGGATTTGGTCCGCCGGAGATGGTCCCGGGGAGACGAATCGTTTATAGCTATCAATATGTTGTTTCGAGTTATGCTGTGGGAAATCATGTGATTCCCGCGTTTGATGTCGTCGTGGGTGGGGTTACCGAGCGCACTGCGGAGACGAAGTTGCGTATTTTTGACCCGAGCGACTTGGAGTGGAAAGAAGCGGTATCGACCCCTGCTACTGCTGATGATTCGTTTCGCTATGCGAGTATTATCAACACCCCCCCGGGTAAGATGTACAAGAATCAATCAGTCGAAAGTGAGATCAAGGTCTATGTGCCGGAGAGTCTGGCCAGGGTGGTTGCGGACTGGGGTATTCCCGAGTTCGAGCGGGACGGTTTGGCGGTCTGGCGGTTTGAGCCCTCACGTGGTAGGGGCAGGGTGAATCTATTGGGCGAGCCCTATGTCGGTGTCTCTTACACGACGACGATGACAGCGCTGCGCGCTGGGATGGTGAGACTCGGTCCTGCGAGCGTCCGACTGACCTATATCAAAATGGTTTTCGATCGCTTCGCCCAACGCATGGAAGTTCAGTCGACATTGGATGTTCCACAGTATGAGTTTGAAATTTCACCATTACCGCCAAACGCGCCAGATGGGTTTAAAAATGCGGTTGGTGAGTTCCAAGTAGGGACTGCAATCAAGCAACTGGAAGTTGTCCAGGGAGACCCGCTGGCCTTGGATATTATCATCTCCGGAAAGGGAAATCTCGATACAATAGAGCCACCTAGAATGACGGATTCCGAAGGTTGGAAAATCTATGATGCGACTGCGAATCAACGTGGTGAAGAGCGCCGGGATTTAACAGGTGTGGTGGTCTTCAATCAGTTCATTCGTCCCTTGGAAATGAAAGCGGTAATTCCTTCGTTCAAATTGGTGTATTTCAATCCGGAGGAGGAACAATATAAAGTCGTAACGACGGAAGAGATTCCAATCAAGATGACTCCGGCAGCATTGGGCCGGAACTTTGAGGCATCAGGTCCAGTGCAGGTCATGCCAGTTCCGGTTGAGCGAATGACTGATATTCTCGGTATCGTTCGTGCCCAAGATTTACTCATAGATCGCTCGTGGGGTTTCCCTTGGCGGGCCTTACAGGTGATTTTCATTCTTATTGCGTTTGGATTGATCGCAAAAGCACTGTGGATGCGTTTTGGTCATTTATTCGAACGTGACGAACAAAAAGCAAAAATGAAAAAAGAGTTTCAAGAACTGGCTCGTATTGATGCATCTGATGGAATTGGATTTCTCCGGCGATCTGGAAGATTCACCGAGAAATGGCTGAGAACTGGTGAGAACGAGGAGCTTCATCAGATCCTTGAGGAACGTGATCGACTTTGTTTCCGCTCCCAGAAAGATGGGGTTGAACTGCCATTGAAGCGGCGGAGACAGATTCTTCAGATCATTCGTAAATCAGCCTTCAGCCTTTTGATAGTTGTCGCTTTAGGGGTCGGCACGCCTAAATTGCATGCGCAAGACACCGCTGCGGAGGCTGAGGAGCTGTTCGATGCTGCCCAGTATGAGAAAGCAGCCAAACTTTGGTTGGGAGCCGGGAAATTTGAAGAACTCTCTGCGGATACCTTATATAATATTGGGACGGCAGCTTATGAGATGGGCGGAGTCGGGCAGGCCGCTTTGTATTACAGACGTGCGCTGGTGCGTGACGAAACACATGTTGAGGCACGGCAGAATCTCCGCTTTATCGAGCGAAAATATGGTTCCATAACTGTAGACCGTCCGGACTATCAGTATGTGCTCGCGAAGCTACCTCTCAGTTCTTGGCGGGGAGCGATTTATGCGGGAGCTTGGATTTTTCTGATAGGATTGTTGATCTTTCCTGCCACGCACAGAGGTTCTACTTGGAGGGCTGCTGGGGTGGTGGCGTTGATTCTTGCGCCTCTTATTATTTCCGGCGGAATGCTTGGAAATTACCATTATCCCAACGACGCGAAATTCGCATCGCTTGAGCGGCAGGCAGTGATTATTGGAGAAGGGGTTGTGCTTCATTCAGATGCAGCTAGGACGTCGCCAGAGGTGATCGATGCACCTGCGGGCTCTCTCGCTGAAGTGCTTCAAAGAAGCGGTGGTTGGGCCTACATTGGATTTGCCTCTCAAACGCGAGGTTGGGTCCCAGCAGAGTCGTTGGAGATGATTCTTCCAATTGGTAAGCCTGAGCCTCCGAAAATCCGAAAATCAGCTTCCGATAGCAGTAGTGCCTGAAAAACG
>Ga0307940_1001831_pt1 | contig 11447 bp, 6 predicted proteins | sample OrgLakmetagen124_FD_201835 | JGI IMG/M metagenome (GOLD analysis project Ga0307940, IMG submission 201835) | Saline water microbial communities from Organic Lake, Antarctica - #124 | ecosystem: Environmental > Aquatic > Non-marine Saline and Alkaline > Saline | place: Antarctica: Organic Lake... | reverse complement strand
TCTTCGGCAGTAGCACGTAAACCTCGTCTTCCTTTTTATCCAGTGAATACCCCATCTTCTGAATATCCACCTTCCGGTATTTGAACGTGCCGGTCTTCTCGATGGCGGTTGTCACGCGCATGAAAACCGGGATGGCGTAGGGTGGGAGGTTGTCTTTCAGGTAGCGGTAGAGCTTGTCAGGGTCAAACTCTGCCGGGCTCTTTGCAACCAGCGTGACCATGCCGGCTTTGCCGTTGGTGTCGGGGATTTCAACGCCGTAGACGATGGCTTCTTCGACCAGGCCGGAGCCGTCGATGATGTTTTCCACTTCGTTGGTCGAGACGTTTTCGCCTTTCCAGCGATAAGTGTCACCCATGCGGTCGACGAACTGCAGGTGGCCGCAGCCGATGTTTTTCAGTACGTCACCGGTGTTGAACCATTCATCGTCTTTTTTGAAGGCATCCCGAAGAATGGATTTCTCAGTGGCGTCTTTCTGAGTGTAGCCCTCGAAGGACCAGACTTTGGTGATTTGGCCGATCAGCAGGCCCGGTTCGCCTTTTGGCACCTCCTTGATAAAACCTTTTTCGTCCCGCATCGGATCGCGGGTGCCGTCATGGAAGGCCACCAGTTTGTAAGGGGCGGTGGAGAAGCCGACGGTGTTGTTCATATTGAAGAAATTGCTGAAGCCGATATTGCCCTCGCTGGAGGCATAGAGTTCTGCCACGGTATCGATGCCGAAGCGGGTTTTGAACTCGTTCCAGATTGACGGGCGCAGACCGTTCCCAATTATTTTCCTGAGTTTATGATTGCGGTCCTGATCGCTGGCGGGCTGGTTAAGCAGGTAGCGGCAGAGTTCGCCCACATAGCCGAAAGTGGTGGCGCGGTAATAGCGAACGTCGTTCCAGAATTCGCTGGCGGAAAACTTTCGGCGCAGTGCGAGTGCCGAACCGCCGGCGAGCACCGAGCCCCAGCACACCAGCAACGCAGTGCCGTGGTAGAGGGGCAGGGTGCAGTAAAGAACGTCCTCAGGCTCCATGGCCAGAGACATCAGGCCAAAGCCGCCGTAGGCCTTGATAAATTTGCGGTGCGAGCCAGGCGCGGCCTTGGGCAGGCCCGTGGTGCCGGAGGTAAAGAGGTAAATCGCGGTATCGCCCATGGTCGGCGGGTTTGCCACATCCGGGGCTTCCGACCGGTGGGTGCTGACCCCTGCTGCCATATTGATGTAACCCGGGGGCGCATCACCAAAGATGTTGAGAGTGTTGGCGTCAGCCAGAAACTGGAAAGGGTGTTCGTGGTTCGTCTTAAGGGTGTCTTTCACCTCATCAAAGGCATCGACCACTTCTTCGCCCACGATCACCATTTTTGGAGCAATGAGGTTAATGCTGTGCTCCAGCACTCTGCCTTTTTGTGAAGTGTTGAGCATGGCGCAGGCTACGCCGATTTTGGCGGCACCAGCGACAACGGCCAGCAGTTCCGGTCGGTTCTCGAGAAACACTGCAATGGCATCGCCTTTGGTCAGGCCTTCTGCCGCAAGGTAGCGTGCAATCCGGTTTGCCCAGCCATTGAATTCTCGCCAGGTCAGGCTGCGGTCTTCATACAGGATGGCGGGCCGATGACCAAGGTTGTGGGCGTTACGTTCTATCAGCGTGCCCAGTGTTAGCGGTTTGTGTGGCGCTTTCGCGGCATAGTAGTAAAAACCGCGGGCAATGCTTGGAAACCGCCGGACGATTCCGGGAACGCTGCGAACCAGATCGCGGGGGGAAATCAAGTCCTGTGTCATAGGTTCTCAATCCTTGAAAGGTCTTTGTTGTTTTAGTCCAGAAACAGATCCGGCTTCATCCGCCGTTATCTCTGCAAGCAATTGGCTGCGTTTGACCTGATCGCCTTTGGTTGCAAGCAGGCTGGTGACTATACCATCCCGATCGGCTTTGACCGGGTGCTCCATTTTCATGGCTTCCAGAATCACCAGCGTGTCGCCTTGCTCCACTGCTTGTCCCTGCGACACCAGAACATCAATCAGCGCGCCGTCCATCGTCGCTTTGATCTGGCCACTGCCGCTGGCGGACTGTTGGTTGGCCGGTTGATGGGTGATGTCGCGAAGAACAATGGTCTGGCCGAGTGACTGCAAATATAGGTGATCGCCCCGACGGTGATATTGGCAAGCCTGACGGACACCCTTGTCGATGATGCATAAACGGTTATCGTCGAGACCTTCGATAATAAGCTCGTATTGTTGTTCACCTTCGGTCACGGTGACCCGACTATCGCGCACTCTTACTAGTAGCTCAAAGGTTTGCTCGTTCACCTCCAGTTTTATCGGGGTGACGGTGGCCGGTGCATTGCTCCAGGCGGATTGATGATTCAGGCCCTGGCTGAACACGCAGGCCGCCAGTGCCAACTCCCGAATGGAGACTTTCGCAGGTGCCATCGACGGATCGTCACAGAACGTCGTTTGCAGGAACGCTGTGGTGGCCTCGCCTCTACCGAAGGTGTCGTTAGCGATGATTCGTGAGAGGAAATATTGATTGGTGGTGACACCAAATACGGTGGTGTCTTCCAGAGCCCGAATCAAACGCCGGCGCGCCTGGTTGCGGTTCTGGCCCCAGGCCATGACCTTGGCGAGCATTGGGTCGTAGTGGGGGGTAATGGTATCGCCGGAGCGTACGCCGCTGTCGAATCGCACGCCTTCACCGTGGGCAGGAACAAACTCATGCAGCGGGCCAGTCTGTGGCGTAAAACCGCTGGCCGGGTCCTCAGCATAGAGGCGAACTTCGATGGCATGGCCATTCAGCTTTATATCTTCCTGATTCAGCGGCAACGGCTCACCTTCTGCAACCGCCAGTTGCCAGGCCACCAGGTCCTGCCCGGTGATCAACTCGGTCACCGGGTGCTCCACCTGCAGGCGGGTATTCATTTCCAGAAAATAGAAGTTGCGGTCTTTGTCCACCAGAAACTCGACGGTGCCTGCGCCTTCATAGCTGCAGGCCAGCGCAGCTTTCACTGCCGCTTCGCCCATGGCTGCCCGCAGTTCCGGTGTCACGAAAGGCGAGGGCGCTTCTTCAACGACTTTCTGGTGACGACGCTGAATCGAGCAATCCCGCTCGCCCAGGTAAACGGCGTTGCCGTGGCGGTCGGCAAATACCTGAATTTCCACATGGCGGGGTTCAATCACCGCCTTTTCAAGAATCAGCTCGTCGTCACCAAAGGCCTGTTTCGATTCTGAGCGCGCGCGCTTGATGGCATCGGCCAGATCGGCTTCCTGCTCCACCAGTCGCATTCCTCGGCCGCCGCCACCGGCGGATGCCTTGATCATCAGGGGGTAGCCAATGGCTTTCGCCGCCTTGATCAGTTCGTCATCACTGGCGTTATCGCCCTCGAATCCCGGCACCACAGGAACGCCTGTCTTCTGCATGGCGATTTTTGACCGGCGCTTGCTGCCCATCAGTTCTATTGCGGATTCCGGCGGCCCGATAAACACCAGCCCTGCCTCTTTGCAGGTCCTGGCGAAGCCGGCATTCTCGGACAGAAAGCCGTAGCCCGGGTGAACGCAGTCGGCGCCGGTTTTGCGGGCGGCGTCCAGGATCGCTTCAGCATTCAGGTAGGATGCGTTCACCTGAGCAGGCCCGATACAAACAGCCTCATCCGCCATTTCCACATGCAGTGCCTTGGCATCTGCTTCGGAAAAGACGGCAACAGTGCGGTAACCCAGGGATTTAGCGGTGTGGATGATCCGAACGGCGATTTCGCCGCGGTTGGCTATGAGGAGTTTTTTTAGCATGGCGTTATTCTCTTAATATGGTGCCTGTTCGCACCTCTGCCGGGGGAGTGCCTCCAGAAAACCGCTACGAGCACATCCATGTGCGCTTCTCTCCGGCCATCCATGGCCTCCGACATTTTCTGGAGGCACTCCCCCGGCACAGGCGCTCCCGCAATCATTCGGATTCGCTTGCCCAGGACGGCTGACGCTTTTGCATAAACGCCATTGTCCCTTCCGAACCCTCATCGCCACGGATCGCTTCCGCGAATTTTTCAGCGGCGCTGTCGAGCAGGTTGCTCATATCCTCGTTGCCAACCCGGTGCAAAAGCGCTTTGGTTTCTGCCGTGGCGTTGGGCGCGCAGTGGCGAACCCGGTCCAGTGCCTTGTTTAGCATTTCGTCAAGCTCTTCCTCAGATCCAACAGCCTGATGAACGATTCCCAGCGAGCAAGCCTCTTGGGCGTCGACTCGCAAGCCAAGCAGCGCTAACCGGCGCGCCTGGGTCAGGCCGATGCGTTCCACCACAAACGGTGCAATCTGAGCCGGGATGATGCCGAGAGAGGTTTCCGGCATACCGAACTTTGCGGTTGGTCCTGCGATGGCAACGTCCGACACACAGGCCAGACCAAAACCACCGCCCATGACCGCGCCTTCGGTGACGGCGATAACGATTTTTGAGGATTCGTTGACCTGCTGAATCATCTGCCCGAATGCCCGGTTCAGGCGGTAGAACGGATCGCTTTCGCCTTCGGCTGTTTTCTGATTCCGCGCTCCGGCCATGTCTTTGATGTCGCCTCCGGCGCAGAAGTGCCCTCCGGCACCACGGATCACCACCGCACGAATCGACGTGTCGTTCTCGATCTGACTGAACACCGCCGACAGCTCAGCCACCATTTCCAGGCTCATGGCGTTGCGCACTTCCGGGCGGTTAATAGTGATATGCAGGGCGTGACTCTGTTTTTCCAGAACAAGCGTTTTACTGTGCGGCAAGGCTTCCATAAATGACTCCACGAAAATTGTCTGGGGTCGGTAGCCCGGTATTGCTGATCAGGAACGTTGAGGGCCATGGATGGCCCGAATCGAGCCCTACATGGATGTACTTGCGGGCGTGTCCTGAGCAGCAATACCGGGGTGCCGGCCTGGCACCTTGGTTCAGCCCTTTTGTTTACCGGGTAAAGTACCCATCATCTTGCAGATAATCCCCAGCATGATTTCATCTGCACCACCGCCAATCGACACCAGCCGCACATCCCGGTAAGCGCGGGACAACGGGTTGTCCCACATGTAGCCCATGCCACCCCAATACTGCAGACAGCTATCCGTTACCTCGCGCCCCAGACGACCCGCCTTGAGCTTGGCCATGGAGGCCAGTTTGGTCACATCCTTGCCGTCTATATGCAGCTCACAGGCCTGGTAGGTCAGTGCCCGCAGAGCTTCCACCTCGGTCTGTAGCTCGGCCAGGCGGAAATGAATTGACTGGTTGTTGATCAATGGCTGACCAAAGGTTTTGCGCTCACGGCAATACTCGATGGTTTTGGTAATACAGGTCTCCAATGCCTTGATTACATTGGCCGCACCCCAAAGACGCTCTTCCTGAAACTGCAGCATCTGCATCATGAAACCGGTGCCTTCCGCGCCAATTCGATAGCGCTGGGGCACGCGCACGTCGTCAAAGAAAATTTGCGCGGTTTCAGAAGATCGCATGCCCAGTTTGTTCAGGTGCGGGCTGAACGAAATGCCCGGTAAATTCATGGGCAATACAATCAGCGATTTGTTCTTGTGGGGCTTGTCGTCAGAGGTGTTGGCCAGTAGGCAGATAAAGTCCGCTTGCGGGCTGTTGGTGATCCACATCTTGGAGCCATTGATGATGTAGTCGTCACCGTCTTTTTTGGCGTTTGTGGTCATTCCGGCCACATCCGACCCTGCGCCAACTTCACTGACGCCGATGCAGCCCACCATGTCACCGGTAATCGCGGGTGCCAGGAAAGTACGCTTGAGCTCGTCCGACCCGAACCGGGCAATGGCCGGTGTGCACATGTCGGTCTGCACCCCCACGGCCAGTGGCACGCCGCCGCAGTGGGCAGTGCCCAGTTCTTCCGCAGCCACCAGGTTGTAACTGTAATCCAGCCCCATGCCGCCATACTCTTCCGGTTTCTGGATGCCGAGAATGCCAAGGTTGCCCAGTTTTTTGAAAACCTCGTGAATCGGAAATTCACCGGCTTCTTCCCATTCGTCGCAATGGGGGTTAATTTCTTTCTCAACGAAATCCCGGACGGTTTTTCTCAGGGCTTCGTGTTCGGCTGTGAATTTCATTCTTGTTCTCCGGTTTGGATAGTCCGTACCTTGATGGTTAGGTGCACTTTTTCTAGCTTGGGCGGCGTGTGTGTGGAACGGCTTCCAGAAAACCGCTACGAGCACATCCATGTGCGCTTCTCTCCGGCCATCCATGGCCTCCGACATTTTCTGGCAGCCGTTCCACACACCCGCCAATGTTTGAAAATTTTGTGTTGCCCGACAAAGTTTGTGGCATCTGTTTTGGCCGCAAATTCAGTTTGTAGGTCGGATTAGCCGAAGGCGTAATCCGACAAATTGGCGGATCGGATCGGCTCGGCTTCGGTTGTCGGATTACGCCGTCGGCTAATTCGACCTACGTGTTCTGTTTTGAAAAGCCTGCTAGACCAAAGTGAATTCCCCGGGGTCCGATGAACCGTTTGGGAGGGGCTGTCCAAAAATGTGCGGAGCCATGGATGGCGGAGCCCAAGCGCACATGGGTGAGGCAGAGCGTTAATGAAGCAAAGCTTCATGCGACAGCCGAACGACAGCAATCTGTGATTGCTGGCTGGACCCGCTTGCGGGTGCTCGTAGCGTTTTTTGGACAGCCCCTCCCAAACGGTTCTACTCCGCATTCAACAGTCCCACAGGCGGGCCGCACCCAAGCCAGCAGGCTACATGCGGGCAACGCCAAACGAATTAGGCCGCAAAGGCCGAATCTCAGCCTCTCGGCAAACTGATAAAACCAGCGCCAGAACCCGCCGGGTATCGCGGGGGTCAATCAGCCCGTCGTCCCATAGTCTCGCCGTGCCAAACAAGGCCGTTGAACCGTCTTCCAGCTTCTTGGCTGTCGCCTGCTCCAGAAAATCCAGCGTTTTCGGATCTGGCTCTATACCACTGCGGCGCTGCTTATCCTCCGCCACAATGCGCATCACCTTGCCCGCCTGGGCAGGGCCCATAACCGCCGTGCGGCTGTTGGGCCACGCGAAGATGAACCTTGGGTCCAGGCCTCTGCCGCACATGGCGTAGTTACCTGCACCGTAGGAACCGCCGATCACAATGGCAACCTTGGGAACCCGGCAGTTGGCCACCGCCTGAAGCATTTTGGACCCGTGTTTGATAATACCGTTCTGCTCGGAATGCGTGCCCACCATAAAACCGGTGGTGTTATGCAGGAACACCAGCGGTGTTCCCGCCTGGTCGCATAGCTGAATAAATTGTGCGGCCTTGGTGGCGCCCGCCGGGGTGATCGGGCCGTTGTTGCCGATGATGCCTACCGAATGGCCTTCAATCCGAAGGGTGCCGCAGACGGTCTGGTCGTCGTACTTGTTTTTGAAATCCATGAACTTCGAGCCATCGGCCAGACGGGCGAGAATCTCCCGCACGTCGTAAGGCCTTTTGGCGTCTGCCGGTATCAGACCCAGCAGGTCATCCGCCGGGTAAAGCGGCTCATGCCAATTCAGCTCCCTTTGCGGTGGCAGTTGCTCGTTCCAGGGCAGGGATTCCAGTATGTTGCGGGCGTGGCGGATGCCGTCGGCGTCGTCTTCTGCCAGATATTCGGCGGTTCCGGCGACTTCGGCGTGCATCTGCGCACCGCCCAGCTCCTCATCGGTGGCTACTTCGCCGGTGGCGGCTTTCAGAAGGGGCGGGCCGGCCAGGAACATTTTGGTTTTCTCGCGAATCACCACCACGTAATCAGACAGGCCCGGTTGATAGGCACCGCCCGCCGTGGCATTGCCGTGAACCACGGTAATCTGCGGGATGCCCGCTGCCGACATGCGGGCCTGGTTGGCAAAGCCCCGGGCGCCGAGTACAAAAATGTCCGTGGCGTAGTTCAGGTTGGCACCGCCACTTTCGGACAGGGACACCACCGGCAGTTTGTTTTCCATGGCGATCTGCTGAAGCCGCAGGGTTTTGTCCAGACCTGCCGGGGTGATGGTGCCGCCCTTGATGGCGCTGTTGCTGGCAACCACCATGCAACGGATGCCGCTGACCGTGCCAATGCCGGCAATAATACCGCCGCCAGCCTGGCTGCCGTCTTTGTCGTCGTGCATTTTGTAGCCCGCCAGGGAACAGAGCTCAAGAAACGGCGTGCCACGGTCCAGCAGGCGGTTGATTCGGTCCCGGGGCAACAGCTTGCCGCGCCCGGTGAATTTTTCGCGGGCGGCTTCGGCCAGGTCCAGAACTTTCTGCTCCGCTTCCCGGAAGGTATTAATGTGCGCCTGCATAGCCTGCGTATTGGCTTCGAAGTCGTCAGATGCGGGCGTGGTGGTTGCTTCGAGTACCTGCATGATGTGTCCTCAGTCCTCGCTCAGTACTTTTGGCGTCACTGCGCGATGGAAGCCGTTAAAGGGCGCATTGTTCTTTGCTTTGGGAAACGGCCAGACCCTCCCACCCTGGGACGCACCGCCGTCGATTCGCAGGCAATCACCGTTGATAAAGGCAGCACCGGGGCTGAGCAGAAAGCAGATCGCCGCGCTGATTTCGGATTCGGTGCCCATACGCTTGATCGGCACATTGTCACCAAGGCTTCGGATCCACTGCTTCATGTGTTCCGGGTAGTTGTCCATGCCACTGGACGCGACCCAACCCGGGGCCACCGCGTTCACCCGCACGCCGGAGCAGCCCCATTCCACGGCGGCGGTCTGGGTGAAGTTCACCATGCCGGCGCGGGCTGCGCCGGAGTGGCCCATGCCCGGCATGCCGCCCCACATATCGGCGACGATGTTAACGATGGCCCCGCCGGTTTTGGACAGTGCCTGGGTGTAGGCTTCCCGTGCCATCAGGAAGCCGCCGGTGAGGTTGGTGCGAACCACGGTTTCCCAGCCTTTCTGATTGATGCCGGCAAGGGGGGAGGGGAATTGGCCCCCTGCGTTGTTCACCAGACCGTTCAGGCCACCGTGTTCTGCAATGATGGCTTTGACCGTTGCCTTGACGGACTCTTCCTCGCGAATATCGCAGACGTGGGCAGAGGCGATGCCGCCGTCTTCCAGGATTTCGGCTTTCACCGCTTCTACTTTTTCGGCTTTACGGCCCACCAGAGCCACGTTCGCCCCCAGAGCCGCCAGTTCATGGGCGGTGCAGCGGCCAATGCCGGAGCCGCCGCCGGTCACAATAAAGGTTTGGCCCTTAAAGAGATTGGCCTGAAAGATTGATTGATAACTCATGTCTTATTCCTCACAGAGACACCAGTGCCAAAGGAACCGGCACGGGAAATTCCAGCAACTGCTGCGCAAACGCCTTGCCCTGCGGATCAATGCGAAGGCTGGCCACGCCGCCGCCGCCAAGGCTGTGTTCCAGCAAGAAATTAAAGGCGTTGATTCCCGGCATGGCCCAGCGGGTGACCTTTCCGTGCTCCGGGTTCAGGATGTGGCGCATCCAGTCTGCGACGGCTTGCTCGGTCAGTGCCAATTCGATGTAGGGAGCGAAAGCTGGCCGGCGGGCGATAACACCAATGTTGGCGTGGTCGCCCTTGTCGCCGCTGCGGGCCCAGGCCAGTTTGATCAGCGGCACGGATACATCGGTAGCCTCCGGTGCTTCGCTCGATGCCTGGGGGGCTAATCGATCGGTATTGAAGCCGCCGTCGGTGCTCACGGCCACCGTTGTTTTTTTATCGTTCAGGGCCACAGTGACTTCCACGCCGGATTTCGGCACCAGACAGGAATACAGCCGTATTTTGGGCCAGACAGTGGGGCGACCGCCCACGATGCCGGTAATGCCCGGTGCCATGCCAGTGGCGGCCTGGGCGATTTCCCTTGAAAACAATACCAGGGCTTCTTTTTTCCCGTGGGCCACGCTGATTTTAATCACCACTTCCCGGCAGCGATTAACGCGGGCGTGGGGTCCATAAGTCGCTTCGTTGCCCAGTAGTTCAACGTGGGTGTCGGTGTAGTCCGCATAACCCTTTTCCTGAAACATCCGGGACGTTTTGGCAAGAATGGCATCGGCCACCCGCCGGGCTTTTGCGGGCGCGTCCATTCCAGCCAGCAGAAAGGTCACCGTGCATTTGAAGCCGTCCGGCCAGGTGCCGGAAACCTTGTAGCTGTCTGTGGGTGGAAGGCCTTTGGCGCCGACCACCGTCACCTCGTCCTCGCCGGTTTCTTCCAGCGTGACGGCGGTGAAATCACACACCACATCGGGCAGTACATAGGCGCGGGGATCGCCAATTTCATACACAAGCTGTTCGGCGACGGTGCCACGGGAGACTTTACCGCCGGTGCCCGGTGGTTTGGTGATGGTGAAATCGCCGGACGCACTCACGTCGGCAATCGGGAAACCCATGTTTTCAAAGCCGTCGGCGACGTCCTGCCAGTCGGTAAAGTTGCCCCCGGTGGACTGTGCGCCGCATTCCAGCAAGTGGCCTGCCAGGCTGCCCTGGGCCAGTTTGTCGAAATCGGTCCAGGCCCAGCCAAATTCGTGCACCAGCGGCGCCAACACCAGGGCGCTGTCCGCCACACGGCCGGTAATCACTATATCGGCGCCCTGTTCCAGCGCCGCCACCAGTCCGGGTGCGCCAAGATACGCATTCAGGCTAACCATCATCGGGGGCATGGGCTGACCGGTCGTCATTTCGGTGGTACCGGCCTCTGTCAGTTGCTTTTTCTGCGGCAGCACGTCATCACCCAAAACCAGCGCGATTTTCAGATCGACACCGGCTTTTTCGCACAGCGCCTGCAATGCTTCGCGGCAGGCAACGGGATTGACGCCGCCCGCGTTCGCCAGCACCCGGATGCCGTTTGCCTTGATGTCGCCGAGCAGGGGTGCCATCACCGTCTGAACAAAGTCCCGGGCGTAGCCCTGAGTCGGGTCTTTCATCTTCTGCCCAGCCATGATGGACATGGTGATTTCGGCAAGGTAGTCGGCGACCAGGTAATCGATGTTTCCGTGTCGAACCAGTTGTGCGGCGGCCGTTTCGGTGTCGCCCCAGAACGCAGCAGAGCAGCCGATGCGAACAGTGCGGCCGGTGGTGTCAGGCATGTCGTCACCTTTCCTTGTTTGTTGAAACTGACAATACCAAGCAAGCGCTTGGTTTGTAAACAGGCAGAATGCAGATAGAATAATAGCTTCCATTGTGCTGACTGGAAGCCCCGGTGAATCAAGACGCTATCCTCAGATCCCTGATCGCTGAAAATCTGGTTTCCGACCCGGCGGGTGCCCGTGGCCGGTTGTTGCGGGAAGCTGCCAGACTGTTTCGGGATAAAGGTTATGAGCGCACCACGGTCAGGGATCTGGCGGCGGCGGTGGGTATCCAATCCGGCAGCCTGTTCCATCATTTCCGTACCAAGGAAGAAATTCTCAAGGCAGTCATGGTAGAGACCATTCGGCTGAACACGGCGCTGATGCAGGCGGCGGTGGATGCAGCCGGCACCCGGCATGACAAATTGCGGGCGTTGGTCCGGGCGGAACTGGAATCCATCAACGGCCAGACCGGCGAAGCCATGG
>Ga0307940_1001826_pt1 | contig 11460 bp, 14 predicted proteins | sample OrgLakmetagen124_FD_201835 | JGI IMG/M metagenome (GOLD analysis project Ga0307940, IMG submission 201835) | Saline water microbial communities from Organic Lake, Antarctica - #124 | ecosystem: Environmental > Aquatic > Non-marine Saline and Alkaline > Saline | place: Antarctica: Organic Lake... | reverse complement strand
ATGACGGAAATCGATCTGCTGAAACGCTCCAGTTTTGAGTGGGTTGACCTCTTCGACACCGAGGATGCGCTTCTGGCGACGGGCTTTTCGGCCTGGGGCGGGATCTTCTGGCTCGAGGGCCTCTGGTACAGTATTGGCGGCGCACGCGGTGTGCAGCCACAGCTGCTGGGGATCGGCGAGCGCAGCGTCTGTCTCGCGCAGGCCGATGACTGGCTGAACGATCACGAGACTGACGAAAGCGCCTTCAAGACGCGCGCCTGGCTGAACCAGCCCGCCACGGAAAAGCAGCTGCAATATCTGACGCCTGCCGCGCGCAGCGATTTTGGCCTGACCCGCTACAAGGCCTCAGCGCTGATGACCTTCGGGTTCAACAAGCGCGCCATTCGCGGGTTGATCACCAGCGCGGCCCCAACCGCGCGGGAGGCCGCATGAGCCATGTCGCGCAAATCGCATCCCCGTCCACAGAGGCTGCGGATCGCCCGGGCTTTGATCGCCTGTGGCATCCGCGCGGCACGCTCTGCGCCGTCTGCACATCCCGCACCCGCGGCTTTGGTTGGTTCGATCCGAATAGGCCGCGCGGCAAACGCACATACCGCTGGTTCTGCTCAATGCAGTGCCAGGCAGCCTTCACACAAAAAGCCAGGAAAGGAATGAACATGGCAGAGATAACCGAAGAAGAAGCAATGGCGATGCCTGCCGTCATGCGCGCGCTCGCCCCCGAGATGGAGCGCATCGGCTGGGACCGGCCGTTGGGTCAGCTCACCCAGCACGACATGCATCAGCTGATCGTGATCATCATCGCTGCATTCCGCGCTGAAATGGCTCTGATCGCCAAGGATACGGAGATCCCATTCTGATGATAGACTATAATCACAGGCCCAGCTTTGCCGACAAGGTGAACGCCGCAGTCGACGCAAACCTGACCGCTGACAATGCTGCTCGCATCCCACGCGATTATCTCGGCGGCTCGCGCCTCGGCCACGCTTGCGAGCGTGCCCTGCAATTCGAGTTCACGCACGCGCCCAAGGACGAGGGGCAGGACTTCTCCGGCCAGCTGCTGCGCATCTTCGCCATTGGGCACGATCTGGAAGATCTCGCCATCCGCTGGCTGCGCGGCGCGGGGTTCGAGCTCTACACGCAAAAGGGCAACCACCCAGATGGCGGCCAGTTCGGGTTCTCGGTCGCAGGCGGGCGCATCCGCGGTCATGTCGATGGCATCTTTGCCGCTGGACCAGAAGGCTTCGGGCTCGCCGTCCCGGCACTCTGGGAATGCAAGACCATGAACGCCAAGAACTGGCGCGCCTGCGTCAAGGACGGGGTGAGCAAATCGAAGCCCGTCTATGCCGCCCAGATCGCAGTCTACCAGGCCTACATGGAAGCAAGCGTGCCTGGCATCAGCGCGGCACCCGCCGTGTTCACCGCGATCAACAAGGATACCGCCGAGCTGCACCACGAGCTTGTGCCCTTCGACGCCGACCTCGCGCAGCGGATGTCCGATCGCGGCGTCCGGATCCTGCAAGCCACTGACGCAGGTGAGTTGCTGCCGCGCGTCGCCGCCAATCGCGACTTTTTCGAATGCCGGTTCTGCTCCTGGGCAGAGCGGTGTTGGGGGCTGCCGACATGACGGATGCCCCAAAGGACCCGCCCGACACCCCAAATGACACAGAGGATGCCAACATGAGCACCAATCACGACGACCCTCAAACCCCATCGGATGACCTATCCTCCGAGACGCCCAAGGAAAATCTCGTCCATTTCAATCCGTGGCGGGACTTCAACGATGCCGCGCCACAGATCGATGTGTTTGGTGATGAACCGGACCCCGAGCAGATCGCCCAGTTCATGGAGGTGGTGTTCGGCTATTGCGACGGTCTGATCCCGGTCCGCAGCTTCATCGACAAAGGCCAGGGCATCGATGGCCGCCCGCATAACATCTGGATCGATGCCGGTGAAAACGTCACCGACAAGATGACCACCTTTGCCAACTGGGCGGCACGCGAAGGGGCTGCTGTCTATGTCATCCCCGGCTCTGTCGCCGAGCAAGGACAGGCCAAGGCGGCCGACATTCAGCAGATGCAGGCTGTGGTGGTTGATATCGATACCGGCGATATCGCCGCCAAGCGGGCCCATCTCGAACGTCATCTCGGCCCACCCACCATGGTAGTGGAAAGCGGCGGTGTGACGCCAGAGGGCCAGCACAAGGCGCATGTCTGGTGGAAACTGACCGAGCCTGCCGAGGGCAGCGACATCGCGCGCGTGACCCGTATCCGCGGTGACATTGCCGCCAAGGTCGGCGGCGATATGCATTTCCGCTCAGCGCATCAGCCCATCCGCGTGGCAGGCTCGGTCTATTACAAGAACAGCCTCAAGACGCAGGTGCGCATCGTCACGCTGAACGCCGAACTCGAGCGTGATCTGGGTGAGTTCACGGAAGCCGTCACCGACATGCCACCCGCGCCGGGCGTGTCGCTGCAGCCGGACTTTACCGCGCCCGACAAGCCTGCCGTCGATGATGTGCTGGTCACCCCGGTGCGCGAGAGCGCGCAGGATGACTGGTCGCGTTTCGAGGGGGCCTCGGCCGCCATCGGGTATTTCATCCGCATGGTGCATGAGGGCCGGATGTCGAAAGACGAGGGCTGGGAGGGCATCTGCGGCTACAACGCCGCAATGCTGCGGCCAGAGTGGTCAGTGGAGCGGCTCAAGCGCGAGTCCGAGCGGCTCTGGGCCCGGCATGTCGAAAAATACGGACCACCCTTGATCCGTCTCGACAGCGCCGCGCCTGCGCCCAATGAGATGCCCGCCTTCACGCTTGGCGCGCTGCTGGACGATGACAGCCCGATGCCCGCGGATATCATCGCACCGCGCGTTCTGACGCCGGGTGGGCTGCTGGTGCTGGGTGGTGCGCCCAAGGTCGGCAAGAGCGATCTGCTGATCTCCTGGCTGGTGCACATGGCCGCGGGCGTGCCGTTTCTCGACTTCACACCGCCGCGACCGCTGCGCGTGTTCTACCTGCAGGCCGAAATCCAGTACCACTATCTGCGCGAACGCATGAAGCAGATTACCCTCCCGAAAGAGGTGCTGACCGGCGCGCGGGACAATCTGGTCGCCACGCCAAAGCTAAACCTTCTGCTTGATGTCGAGGGCAGCGTCCGTGTCGCACAGGCCATCATGCGGTCATTCCCGGCCGAGCCGGTCGACATCATCTGCATCGATCCGATCCGCAATATATTTGACGGCGGACCCGACGGCGGCGGCGAAAACGACAACACTGCGATGATGTTTTTCCTCAAGGAAAGGGTCGAGGTTCTGCGCGATCACATCAACCCAGAGTGCGGTGTGATCCTCGCGCATCATACCAAGAAGCTCAGCAAGCAGCAGGTCAAGGATGACCCGTTTCTGGCACTATCAGGTGCCAGTGCCCTGCGGGGCTTCTATACATCAGGGCTGATCCTGCACCGGCCTGATGAAGAAAACCCACAGCGCAAACTGGAGATCGAGCTGCGCAACGGACCAGCGCTGGAGTCCAAGATCATCGACAAGGTCAAGGGTGAATGGACCGAGATCAACCCGATGAACGAGCGGCTTGTACGCCAAGACTCTGGCGCAAAACACGACGCTGAACGGGATCGAAAGGGCGGCGTGATTGTCCATATGCTCAGTGAGCAGGCTGAACAGGGAAAGATGTTCACGCTCAGCCAGTTCGCGGCTAGCTTCGAGAACAAGGGCAGCCTTGGAGGTCAGACCAGCATCCGGGAACGCCTGCATGTGCTTGCCACCAAGGGCCATGTGAAGTTCGTGCGCGGTGAACAGATCAAAGAGCTTGGCCTTAAGCGGAACCGGTCCAAGTTCGGGTATCTCTGCGTCAAAAATATGCACCTGCGGACCGACCGGGAAGTGGTCGACGACGAGACCGGCGAGGTGTGCCCGGCCTTCATTCGGGTGCTCCCGTCCGACTACATGTGCCCCCAATCTGGAGCAATCTTGCCGGTTGAGAACCCGGACGTCTGGGTCGATCAAGACGGGGATGAGGCATGAACCCGGCACCCCAAAAGAGCCTGTCCAAGAACACGGATCGTCCGTGTTCTTGCCAAAACACGGCCCGTGTTCCTGGTGCCCGTGTTCTGTGTTCTGGAATTCGTATTGCAAAATCAAAGCGTTACGCCGGAACACAGAACACGGATTGCGGTCTGACATTTTCCAATCCGTGTTCTGGAAATCCACATTTATTTTCAATGACTTACACAGGAACACAGAACACGGAATTTCCTACCCTAAGGGGTAGGTGTTCTCCCCGCTTAAGGCGGGGGAGACACCACCCACCCCTGGGCATTTTTTGGGGGCCAAAGTTTTGACCCAGAACAATCCGACGACGGCGGCCAGTACCGCCAAGCATCAACCGCCGTCGTCTTCCACCCGAGCAGCCCACCAGAAGAGGAGACCACTCATGGCTGATATGACTCTCGCCAGCGCCAATCTCGGCGCAACCCCGAAAACGCCCATGCCGCCTGCACAGGGCCCACGCACCATCCTAGCCCTTGATCTAGGTACGACCACCGGCTGGGCCATCCGCGGCTTTGACGGCCTGATCACCAGCGGCACTGTCAGCTTCAAACCTAGCCGATATGACGGCGGCGGCATGCGCTATCTGCGCTTCACCAACTGGCTGACGGAGATCGACCGGCTCAGCGGTCCGATTGAGGCGATCTATTTCGAAGAAGTGCGTCGGCACGCAGGCACCGACGCAGCCCATGTCTTTGGGGGTCTGCTGGCTGTCCTCACTAGTTGGGGTGAATTGCGCGGGGTGCCATACCAGGGCGTGCCGGTTGGCACCATCAAGAAATTCCTGACGGGCCAGGGCAACGCGAACAAGCAGGCGATGATCGACGCTGCCCGCCGTCGTGGCTTCAGTCCAGCGGACGACAACGAGGCAGATGCTATTGCGATCTTGCTTTGGGCGCTGGAGACGAACGGAGGTGCATCATGAGCGGCATGCGGTTCGCCCCAAAGGGGTACGGCGGCAACCGCCGCGATCCCGACCAGATCAAGCGCGATGGCTGGCAGGAACAGCAGATGCTGGCTGTCAGCGTCGATGATTACAGGCTGACCTGGCCAGAGCGCGAGCTGGTCCGTCAGCTTGGCGAAAAGCTTTATGGCAAGCTGCCCGCGGTGCGGGAGGTGCGCAATGGCCGATGACTGGACCCGCGCTATGGTGGCTGACCGGCTGGACCTCGCGGCGGACGTGATGCACAACCTGCCGCCGGTACGCCCGCAAGGCTATGTCAGCGCCTGGCCCGAGTACGTGCACGGCTTTGCTGACCAAGTCGAACAGGAGCCGAAGATGCGTCGCCCTCTGCCATCCCCGCGGATGATCACGCAAGCCGATGAGGCGATGCTCTGGCTGCGGTGGGTGGACAAGGACATCGGGCAGATCCTTTGGGCACGCGCCAACCGCAAGGCGTGGAAGGGGATATGCTGGCAGCATGGTATCAGCCGGGCCACGGCCAGTCGGCGGCACGAGTATGGGCTTGCCGTGATTGTTTGGCGCTTGAACGGCCGAACTGTGCCGGGCAACCGGTCGATGGAGTTCGTGATTGAGCGGACGGCTTGATCTTGCGGGGCGGTCTCGCTATGGCCGCCCTGTGAACTCCCTTCGGTCCAGCTGGGCACCTTTCAGCGGGACATCGGAAGGCGAGACATTCACTGAGCGAGAGGCTAAATAAACAATATGCTCGAAGTCGTGCGCGTGGGATGCATGACCTCGTTGATAGCGAGTCGACGTAGGTCCAGCCTGTCATCCTCTGCGTTTTGGTGCCCTTGCCGTTCTTGAGACAACCCGGGACGTTGACCATGTTTATGATGAGTGCGACAAATCGGCTAGGCAAAACTGAAACTCTGGAGGTGACGCCGTGACCTCTAAAGACATATTATCAAGTGCCGAGGCAGCTCGTCGCCTGTCGTTTAAGCGCGGTTATGCTCGCGAGGCGATGTCACTAGCACGCAAGAAACCGGCCGATGTTCCCGATATTTTTTTAAAAATAAGGGAAATCCGACCCAGTCTTAAAGCCCGTATACGATTGATCAAGCAAATCAAGAAAATGCCAGGCGTTATTACCGGTTCTTATGCATCATCTGGGACCGTCCGAGTTGTCTACAGAGAAGTAGTCGCAATGCAGACCCAGCATGAAGAACAGGAGCTTTTTGCAGAAAATGTGCTCTTATATTCCGTCGTCATTGCTGAAACCACACGCACAACACGTAGCTTGCAGATTGCAAGGGTCAGCTTGAATTATCATGCCCTTGAAAGGCTGATTGAACGTAGCGATTGTGAAATTGGCCCAGGCTTTCTTGAGCTGATTGACCAAGAAGCGAACCATATACTCAAGGAACTGGCGCGTGATGAGCCCATTACGCACAATGAAGACGAATTCATACGATCGAGCTTCTGTGGCGTTTGGGCAGGAAGCATTGATGCCTCAAGGCCTGACCCTGAATGGTTTGCGGGTGAAGCAGACCAAAAAGCCCCGATTTTTTCCGTCCGGACATTTCTCAGCCCCGATGAAATGCATCCGTACATTTGGATGAAATGGAATGACGGTGCCGCTCTTAAACCAGCTAAATAATTAACTCCACAGACCGATCAGATTGAAAATATTAACACACGTAGGTGTCAGGAAACGAAGCCTCCAGCACGGCCTGGCAGTGCCGCGCAAGCGGTCGATGAAGTATGTTATCCAGCGGATCGCTTGAGTGATCGGGGCTGCGGAGAACGCCACCGCCCTGTCAACCCCTCTCGTGCAGGTGAGACACTTTTTGGTGAGACACTTTAATCTGTGACAGATCCAGATCGAGAAGCTATAAAAACGATAAGATGATCGTCGTGTGGCTAAAAGCGCCAAGTCGATTTGAACGGGTTTGTAGGGTCGCAAATGGTAACCGATTGTTGGAAAAAACTGTCTCCACTCAGATTTTGCGCCGCTTAACCCATTGATATTGAACGGGTCCTTCCTGTTTCTAACCGTATACGGGGGGGCGCAGCGCGACGCTTTCCCAGTGACACCGCCGAAAACACCCGTTTCGTTTCGGTTTGCGCGCAAGCCTAATAAAACATAGGGCTGACGGCCCCTAAACCCCGGTTGAAACGAAATGGCCCTCTGACCCCATTTCGTTTCGCGGGCCAGACCCGTTTCGTTTCGGGACCAACATCAGGAAACACCGATGGACGTTATCGAACTGCCTCTTGGGCAGATCATTCCTTATGCGCGCAACCCACGGCGCAACGAGCAGGCCATCGCCACGGTCGCAGCGTCGATCCAGGAATTTGGCTGGCGGCAGCCCATCGTTGTCGATGAGGCAATGGTCGTCTTGGCTGGGCACACGCGACTGGAAGCGGCGCGCAAGCTCGGTCTTCAATCCGCACCGGTGCATGTTGCCAAGGGGCTGACCGAGGCCCAAGCCCGCGCCTTCCGGATCATGGACAACCGTTCTAGCGAAAACGCTGAGTGGGACAAGGACCTGCTGAACCTCGAACTGGCGGACCTGCTGGAGGCTGATTTTGATCTGGGGCTGACGGGCTTCACCGACGACGAGCTGAACGCGCTGATGAACAGCCTTGATGCAGGCACAGGTCCGCAGGAGGGTGAGGACGACATTCCGGACACGCCAGAGGACCCGGTCAGTCGCCTCGGTGACCTCTGGATCCTTGGCAACCATCGACTGCTCTGCGGTGACAGCACCGTGGCGACCGACACTGAGCGGCTGTTCGGCACTGTGAAACCGCTGCTGATGGTGACCGATCCACCCTACGGTGTTGAGTACGACCCAAGCTGGCGGAACCAGGCGGGGGCAGCCAAAACCAAGCGCACCGGTAAGGTGCTGAACGATGACCGCGCAGATTGGCGAGAGGCCTGGGCGCTGTTTCCGGGTGATGTGGCCTACGTCTGGCACGGCGCGCTGCATGCGGCGACCGTGGCCGAAAGTCTCGAATCTGCAGGTTTCAACATCCGCTCGCAGATCATCTGGGCCAAGGAGCGGCTGGTGCTCAGCCGGGGCGATTATCACTGGCAACATGAACCGGCGTGGTACGCTGTCAAAAAGACCGGCAAGGGCCATTGGGCGGGTGACCGCAAGCAGACGACGCTGTGGCAGATCCCAAGCAAGGATCAGGATGCCAAGACGGTACACGGGACGCAAAAACCGGTGGAATGCATGCGCCGCCCAATCCTGAACAATTCAAGCCCGGGTCAGGCGATCTACGAACCATTTATGGGGTCTGGCACCACGCTGATTGCAGCCGAGACCACAGGCCGCGTCTGCTACGGGATCGAGTTGAACCCCGCCTATGTCGATGTAGCCGTGGAACGCTGGCAGCAGTTCACCGGCAAGGACGCCGTTCTCGCGGGCTCGGACGAGACGTTCAACACGATCAAGACCAAAGACGATTGAGGCATGAATGACCTGGCTTTACCTTCCTCCGGACGCGTTTCCAGAGCCGCAGACGCATGCCTGTTCGGCCTCTCGCTGTGCTCCGGCGCAGGCGGGCTCGACCTCGGGCTCACCATCGCCATCCCCGGATATCGAACTGTGGGCCATGTCGAGCGGGAAACCTTCGCCGCAGCCACTCTCGTGGCGCGGATGGAAGACGCGACCTTGGATTACGCGCCTGTCTGGGACGACGTTGCCAGCTTCGACGGCCGCCCTTGGCGCGGCGCGGTGGACATCGTCACTGCGGGATATCCGTGCCAGCCGTTTTCGGTTGCGGGCAAACGCCTTGGTACCGAAGATCCACGCCACCTCTGGCCGCACGTTGCACGGATCATCGGCGAGGTTGAGCCGCCCTTCGTCTTCCTCGAGAATGTCGCCCATCATCTCCGCCTCGGCTTCCCCGAAGTCGCCAGCGGACTGGTCGGCATGGGCTACAAGCTTGCGGCAGGCCTCTTCACGGCGGCGGAAGTCGGCGCGCCCCACAAACGCGAGCGGCTGTTCATCCTCGCCATCCGCCAGGGGGACGAATTGGCCGACCCCGCGCGCCTGCTCTGGAACCCGGTCGAGCGGCGGGAACCGGATCGAGATGTTGCGGCTTTGGCCGACGCCCCGTGCCAGCGCCAACGAGAACCGGCAGACGAAACCAACGCCGTCTCAGGAAGCAGGCAAGCATGGGATGAACCTAGCAACGAGCGCCGCGCTGTGGCCAACGCCGCAGACGGACAGCTTCCGGAGCCGCGGCGGCGACCGGAAACACGAAAAGGGTCTCGACGGCATGGCGCGGGACTGGCCGACGCCGATGGCGAACGACGGGTGCAAGCCGAGTGCTGGGAACCGCAAAACAGCGGATCTGACCCATGCCAGCCGCATGTGGATGACGCCGACAGCGCGGGATCACAAAGATGGCGCGACGACCTTGGCGAATACGCCGGTCAACGGGCTGCTTGGCCGCCAAGTCCTGGTGACGCCGATGGCTGGGCACGATACCTGCGATGTGCGCCGGACCTTGAACCCGCTGTTCGTCGAGGCGCTGATGGGTTGGCCCACCGGGTGGACCGGCTTCGCCTCTGTGGCAACGGCGTGGTCCCCTTGGTTGCAGCGCATGCGCTGCGAGCTCTCGCAGCTGAACTTCTGGCCGATGGATGAGGTGGCGGCATGAAGCAGTCACGCCTCATGTCGCTGGTCGAAACCGTCGCCAACGTGATCGTCGGCTACGGCGTTGCGGTCGTTACGCAGATCGTTATGTTTCCATGGTTTGGTATCGATGCCACTCTGCATGCGCATCTCACGATTGGATTAGTGTTCGTCGGGGTATCTTTGGCGAGAGGATACCTGCTGCGGCGGTTGTTTGAACGTTTCCGCCGTCACTAAAAAAGGGCCAGCGCAAGGCTGGCCCAGTCTGAGGCAGGTGAAGCGGCGCAGGCAGCACCACTTCGAGCAGTTGAGGTGTCATACAGGCGAAACCTCAAATACCAAAATCCGCATGCTGCAGGATTCTGCAAGGAACAGAGAGACCTGAGAAAGGCAGAGTCACCGGGAAGTCACACGTTGATGTTTTCAACTCGATACACGCGACCGCGTTGGTCGTCTTTTGTTGATGTGATCACCAACCCCAGTTTTTTCTTCAGCGCTCCAGACATTGCACCTCGAATCGTATGTGATTGCCACTGGGTTGCCACAGCAATTTCCTCGATGGTCGCGCCATCCGGCGTGCGCAGCATGGCGATTAGATTGGCTTGTTTGGTTCCCGCGCGCGGCGTGCGTGCCTTTGGCGCTGGCTTATCGATTGGTTCGACCGCCGCGTCCTCGGCCTCGATGCCGATGGCGGCAAGCCCTGCATTGGTGCCGACCAACGTGACGCCATGGCCGTCGCCGGTCTCGCGCCAGAGGGGCTCACCCTTGCGCATGTCCGCATCGACCTCTTCGATCAGCCCTTTGGCGATCATGGTGCTGACCACCTTGGCGGCGGCTCCGCCGCGCAGGCTGTCAGGCAGTGGCAGGGCAATGCGGTCCTCGTTTTGGGCGGCGCGCGACAGGATGATTGTCTGAGTGTCGGAAAGTTGGGTCATGCTGGTCTCCGGTGTTCGGGCAACGCAGGGTGCGCCGCCTCCTACCGGGTGAAGCCCGCCATGGCGGCGGGCTGTGCGTTTTGCCGAGCCTATGGGCTATTTCGCGTGTTCCCCCTCGCCAAAGGCGCTGTCGGTGATGCGCTTCAGCAAGCTGGCGTAGTGCTCGAGGGTGCCGACGTCGCCCCAGTTTATCTCGTCGGGATGGCTGTTGAAGTGGTCCGCGCTGAGCGCTTGTAGACGGGCGAGCATTTCGTCGATCTCGGCCTTCTTGCCGAGGAAGGCGTTCAAGGCGGCCTCCTTGTTCCGCGCAGCCTTCTCGGCGCGCAGCTGGTGGCGGGGCGTGGTGATCGGGTTCAGGCGTGTCATGGCGGTGTCTCCGTGGTGAGTTGCATGTTTTTCTTGTCACCACCTTCGCTCTTCAGTGTTGATTAACGTAGTCAAATCAGAGCCATAATATTGCTTTCTGATCATTCGGAGCGGTCGGTCGCGTCCACCCATGCGCCATCCTGCCAGACATAAAGGTAGCACAGCTCGCAGGTCGGATGTGGCAGGACGCGCGGGGCTCGTGGCGGATCGAAACAGTCCAGCGCGTCGGCGCGTACCTGTCGGATTTCGTTCGCGGCGAGGATATCGTCGGGCGTCCACCTCGCCAGCACGGGCAGCATGTGGCTGGGGTAGCCGTCGAAGTGGACATAGACATGGGCCCATACTTCGGGCCCGATCTGGATAGCGATCTGTGCGCGGGTGCTCATGGTCGTCCTCAGTCAGATCAGCTGCAAATCGGCCAGCGTGGCGCAGGCGGCAGCAAGCAGTGTGGTGGGCAGTTCGATCTTCAGATGCGAAATCACGTCGGAGGCTTCGGCGGTGATCCCGTCCTCGCGTAGTGCGGCCTCGATGGCGGCGGCCACGG
>Ga0307940_1001819_pt1 | contig 11486 bp, 12 predicted proteins | sample OrgLakmetagen124_FD_201835 | JGI IMG/M metagenome (GOLD analysis project Ga0307940, IMG submission 201835) | Saline water microbial communities from Organic Lake, Antarctica - #124 | ecosystem: Environmental > Aquatic > Non-marine Saline and Alkaline > Saline | place: Antarctica: Organic Lake... | reverse complement strand
CACCTGCTACTCGGTAAGAGCGAACCTGAAAATAATCGTTAATACCAACAATAGAAAAAACATTATCTCCAACAATAACACTTCCTGGATATTTACTTAATTCTAATAGAGTGTTTGCACCATTGAAGTTCCTGACATTACATTTAAATATAAAACCTGATACAAGGGCATAATAACTGGATAATGAATGACCACAAATATATATATTATCTGGACCTATGTTTGGATAAGAATCTATTATTAATTTTATATCATTCAAATACTTTGTTGTCGCATCTGTGTTTAATATAGTCCCACTTATCAGTTGAATATCCTGTCGAATATCCTCTAATGAAGATACTTTTGTTCCATGAATACATATGAATAGATTTTGTATCGAGTAAAACCCTTTCTTATATACTGCTATTCTGTCAGTGCTGGTTGATTCCTGATAATAAGTTTGATTATCCAACATTCTTAATCTCTCTATTGGACTCCTATATGACTCTGCTGTTCCAAGCATACAAAGATAATCTAAGTTAGGCACAACCACATGCTCCCGTTCATATCTGCTAAACTCATTAACAATTTGACGACTGCTAAGCATCTTATTCTCAGCATTAGCGTCGGTTATTTCTTGTTGAATGCTAGTTATTTCTCGTAAATAATTAATACCTTTATCAAGAAGCCATTGGTCGAATTGTCTTAACATATATATATATGATTTTAAAAAAATCTTGAGCAAAACAATTATTCTGAACCTGCGTTCATTTCAATAACATAAAGATCATAGGTTTTATCCATTTCGCTTCGTGGAATATCGTGGAACATCAGTTCATAAACACTGTCATCTCCTGTAATATTTAGAAATTGTTTTTGTAGTTCAAGATCTAAATAGAACTCTTCTCTCGTTAATATTGTATCCATTTATATAATGGAGAGATAAAATAAAATTGAAATCATATTAAATATAAATAGATATGTAATATTAATTAGTTATGGCTGAGCGGGTTCGAAAGCGAAAAACACTTATTAAATGTAAGTGTTATTGTGGCGGTTCTTACTCAAAAAACACGGTTGAAAAACATCATATGACTATAAAACATAGATTACATGATGAACTTAAAAAACACGTTGATAATTACGTTAGCCCCGCTAACCAATCTTAGTAATAGTTCCCCTAAAATTAATATCAAAATCCCACGCAGTGCCCCCATTATATTGAAATAAGACACGAAATGAAGTATTATTAGTGCTAGAAGTTCTTATATCAGTCCATTTAAGGGATGTGCTTCCATATGTTTCATTATTGGGCGATATGTATGCGTGATGCATAGTTAATGGTGATTTTAAAAAGAATGGAAATGGTGCGTTATTTGTAATTGGACTGGTCATAAAAGTAAAATCATCTGCTGCTATACCGTCTGGATTATATTTTAAATAAATTGATATATCAAAATTATAATTGCCATCAGGAATAATTGACTCAAACGGCACTTCTAATGTAGTCTGACCACCATCCTGAAATTGTAAAGCATTAAAACTCTTATTTACATATCTAAATGTTCCAACTCCTGCGTTATCATCTACATATTTTTTAGTTGCGGCGTCTGCGTCATTTGTTGGAGTTCCTAACGATGTTATCTTATTCCCGTTCATATTAAGCCCACCTGTCAATAATCCTCCTCCTGTGCTTAAACGTGAATTTATTCCCGTATTCAATTGGTTTAAATTTATAGCATCTGTCCCTGCTGTTCCGTTTGATAATCCAATTATTTTATTTGTTTGCATATTTAATCTTGACCCCACGTAAGGCCCGGCATTTCCCACGGCGATATAATGGTCGTTCCCCCTATACATAACCATATCACTGTTGGATAATGTCAAAATTCTATTATCATTAGGAAACTGTATTTGTGCTGAATTAACGCCCGTTGTAGATGACATACGAAGATTGTTATTATTCATATTTATCCCGCCTGACATTGTGCCGCCGTTTAACGATAATTTATTATTTAAAGCGTTGTCAAGTTGGGCTAAACCGTCGTCTAACTGATTTTTATTAACCGCATCTGAACCTGTTGTTGCTGGAGATAAGAAAGTGATTTTATTATTATTAACATTTAAATTTCCAAACATAAAATTTGAACCGTCCAGACTGAGTTTTCCGTTTAACTGAGCTACATTCACAGCATTAGTTGATATAGTTCCTGCTTGTAAATTTGTTATTCTTAGCCCGTTCATATTAAAATTACCTGTCATAGGTGTGCTTCCATTTAAGGATAATTTTGTATTTGAAACCCCGTTCAACTGATTTAAATTAACCGCATCTGTTCCTGCTGTTCCATTTGCTAATTCACTGATTTTATTACTTGACATCTGTAATTCATTTGAAAAATCTATGATATTATCTCTCATAGTTATTACAATATCTTGGTTCTGTGTTTCTCCACGATGTGTTAATGTTGTTCTATATAGATTAATATCACTAAAAAATGATTTTATATTAAAAAAAGAACCTTCTGTATTATTCATATTTAAATTAACACCTCCACCATACTGCCTAACACTATTAATATTTAAATTTGAATAATTATCTGTAGCATTTACATTATTATATGTATAATTTAAAGATGGACTTAAACCACTAGTTGTGTCAATAATATTCAATGGAGTTTTTACACCATTTGACCCAGTTCTATTTATCGTTAAATCTCCCGTCAAAATTCCACCTGTTTTTTCTAAGTAATTACCGCCTGAATGCGTATCTACATACAATTTATTAACAGCATCTGTGTTTGATGATGGAGTTCCTAAATCAACTATTTTGTTAAATGCCATATCAATTGCTCCGCTCATTGTTCCACCCGCTAAAGCAAGATAATTGCCTGACACATCTTGCTTTGCTAACCTTAACAGTTCAACAACTAAGTCTTCTCCGTCAGATTGAAGGTTGTTCGATATTTGATATTGGCTCATATTATATATAATATAAATATATAATAAATTTAAGGTTCGACAATTGTTGCTGTTCTAACATCATCAATCCGCATTTCAATAATATTATCTGCTAAGGCATTGTCTAATACCGTCCCGTCTTTAGTATAAATTCTTAATACAAACTGAACTTCATTTATGGCTAATGCTTGAACTGTGCGGTGTGTGGTTATTGCTGAATTCACTATCCAGTTAGAGCCTTTAAAATATGGAAAACCGAAAAATGTTTCATCATAAATTTCAGTCCAATTCATATCTGTATCCCTCACCTCAATCTGTAAATCATAACGAAGTGCTGCGGAGTAAGATAACTGTGATGCTATTAATTTTGATAATATACTAAATGAGATATTATAACCATTAAAAAGACTAGCGGGTGTCATATTAATCGTTTTTGGTTGATTTGATGCCGTTGAAGCCCATACAAGTCGCCCTCCCTCACTTTCCTTTGTTCCAGTAACATTAGAAATCGCTGCGTCCATTTGTAATTTATTAACTGCGTCCCCGTCGTTTGTTCCAGTTCCAAGGTTAATAATTTTATTGCTAGTCATATTTAATGCCCCTGATAATGTGCCTCCTGTATTATTCAATTTAAGATTTAACTGATTTAAATTCACGGCGTGAAATCCGCTCGTTCCCGCAAGAACATTAATTATATTATTGGTATTCATATTTAGTCGCTTGTTAGTATAAAACTCTGTTGATGATAATGCGAAAAATGTTCCACCTTGGGCATACATCACAAGATTACCGTTCCCAATAGTTAATATTCTATTATTATCTGCCCCTGTTGATTTCCAAGTAATTGCATTGCTATCACCAGAAAGAGTGTTTCTCATCATTAAATCGCTATTATTCATATTTAAAACTCCCAGCATACTCCCGCCAGTTAAACTTAATTTCAAAGCATCTTGTGCCTCCATCTGCTGTTTAGTTACGGCATTGTGTGAATTTATTCCGTCTGCTAATTCTGTTATACGATTTTCTCCCATGCTTAAATTCCCCGTCAGTGTCCCGCCAGATAACTGTAAAAAATTGCCTGACACATCTTGCTTTGCTAAACGGAGCAGTTCAGTAACTAAATCTTCGGCGTCAGATTGAAGGTTGTTATTTATCTGATATTGGCTCATTGTTATATATAATATGAATATATAAAAAAGAAGGAAGAATTAAATCTTGCTTAAGATCATTGAAATGCCACATTTACCCCCAAACATATCTACGGGTCTGTATTTGTCATCGAGCACTTCAAAGCTCATGCTGTTAAATCCGTGTTTTGTAATCAGATCATGTTTATATAAGAAAGACGCTTCAAATGTATTGTATCTGCCAAAACCCCCATCAAAATCTATAGAGCATAAGATTGCTCGATTACTATCGGTAGCATAATTGGAATTGGGAACGATTGCGTTGCTAACAATATATACACATTGTGTTGAAATTACAATTGGAAGGTATAGAAATAGAACGTCATCATCTTGTGGTAAGGTAATAGAAGGCAAGGCACTTGCGTCATCATATTTGAAACCCATCTTTTCCCAAAAAGGTAGAAACACATCTGCTAAATCTATAACCAAATCCGCTGTATCATTGTTGGTTATTCGAAGTCTCTGTGAATCGGCATCAATCGCGAAAGTAATATCAAATCCAGCATTGGTTGTTAGGCTTGTAAGATATGTTGCCAGTGTCGTAGCACTGGTGAATACTATGTTTTTATCAACTGTGAATGTAGTTGAATTGAGCCTGAATTGGCGTTCATCTGCGTGAAAATTGGGCAGAGAATTCAAAATAGAAGCTTTATGAACTGCGAGTGTGGATGCTCCATCAACTTCGATTGGAATCTCAAAAAATGTCGTCCAACGGCTTGGAGTGTCATTTAAATTCACCTTATCAGTAGCCGAGTTGATAAATATCTCAATTGTATTATCGGTTGTTCTTGCCATTTTATATATATATAAGAGATAAGATTTTAATAAAATCTTGGGCAAAACAATTAATTGATTTAAACCGACCGCAAGCGGAATTGCTAATCTGTTGTTTTTCCGTGTGAAAGACAAACTGATCGTGCTTGATGTTTTTTAAGATAATCACTTGCTATCATTCTATTACACACATCACATTTAACTTTCATTTTTCGTTTCTCTTTTGTTTTTTCATAATATTTCTTGTTGGCGTCCATTTATATATGATTTTATAAAAATCCTACTAAATCAAACATTATCTGGAGCTTTCGGTTCTTCCACATTAATATCCACGTTCGAACAAGAACTCTTGAACTTAATTTTTTCTTGGTATAGCTTATACAGTGCTACTAATACACATATGAAAGCAGTGCTTACCCCAGCAGTCTCCAGAGCATTTATAAGATTCGCTTCCATTTATACTATAACAATATTTAAATTTTATTCACTTTAGAGAGATTAAACAAATAAATTGATTTAAATATAAATAATAAATGATATATATACATATACCTAAAATGGACATCATTGAAACTGAAATTGAAAGGAAAGAGCGCCTCCGTATCCAAGCTAGTGAATATTACTATGCTAATAGGACTGAGATTGCTTATAAATCATATATTAAAAGGTTGAAAAATAGGGTCTTAAAACCTAAAAGCGAATATAAAAAGAGACCAGTTAATCCAATTTCCAGAGAAGAATACAATATAAGGCAAAAAAAATATTATAACCAAAAAGGTAAAAAAAGTTATACATGTGAATGTGGAGGGAAATATACACATCATTCCAGAAAACAACACCTGAAAACTAATAAACATCAAGAATTTATTAAGGGCGACGAAACTCCTCCTCCAACACCGCCTGTAGAAGAGCCTGTATTTAAAATTAAACGGATAGCGAAGAAAGCGGTTGTTATATTTTCTTAAGAACAAACTCACACATTCCATTCTTTCTAACCTTCTTATTACCATAATTATTATATATTAATTTCAGTTCATCAGTTGAGTTTTCCATGTGTTTTAATCTCTCTTTGAACGTTCCTAATCCACCTATAGAATTATATATTTTCGTTTTAAATCCTATTCTATCATACCGCAGTATCTTTCCATCTTTGATATAGTTCATTATTGAATATTCAACATCTTCTTTATTACCATTATGTTTATTGGCTATTTTATATTTTAAATCCTCGTCATTCCTGTTTATAATACCGTAAAAAGCACCTATAATAAAAGATAATGTTGTTCGTCTTTCTTGTCGTTGTATTCTAAACCATTTATTATATACTGGATATACTCCCCATAAATTAACACCTGTTTCCTCACATTCCTTAAACGCAGTTATTATAAATTCGTGTAATGAATAACCGAAAAATTCCAAAGATAAGGATAAATCTATTTCAGCAATATCGTCGTCCAAATATAAAATATGGTATCCTTCTGGATATATTGACTTTATATATTCTCGTTGTTCGCATATACCTTTCTTACCATTAACAACCCTATTATATAATTTTTTATCCAATATATTGGTGTATTCTTTGCGTTCGGTTTTATCAGTAAATACAAATATTCTATCTTTATCTATACCCATATCATGAAGAGTTTTAAGAGTTTTTGTATTACATATATCCGCCCGATTATGGCTTGGAATACATATAACGTAATCGTCTAATTTCTTCTGCTCATCATAATAGTAGTTTTTACTAAAAATAACAGAATAACGTTCGCCAGTGAAAGATTGTGTTTCATGATAATTTTCATATCCATTGAACATGTGTAACTCGTTTTTCTTAACTGTTTTAATAACTGTTTTATCATCTTCATCATATATATTTAAATCACCACCTATACAGTCTCCAGTATATACAAAAAAACTATTTCCAACATTTTTGCTGTCTTTATGTTTAATTGCCTTAGTATTCTTATTACAGTAGATGAAGTTAAATTCAAAATCAGGAGGAAGATTATCTTTTGCCCATTTTATTAAATTAATATAAGTATCATATTGTTTTAATGTTGTAAAGGTATAACCAGTATGAATTGTCATCATTTTATTGTATCCTAAACAGCAAGATGAACCATTATTACCTATAATTTTATTTCTTGCTAATGATCTTGAACGATATTTAACGGTTTTTAATATATCATATAATTGGTTCATTTATGTATGAATATATTATATATTATTCGATTATACAAGGTTCATCATCGTCATTTTCTGGCTCACTTTCAACAGGAACATCTTCATAATCACTATCACTATCACTTTGGCAATCACTACAATCACAATCACTTTCATATTGAATAATACTAGTGCTATTACCATTATATTCATATTCATTATCAATGCCATTAATTGTCCTTATAAAACCCTTTATATGCTCATATCCACACCAAGACGCTGTAGGAAGAGTTGTATCTAATGTAAGCACAAAATCTTCTTGGGTTGAAATTAATTCGGCTTTCATATTACTCATCATACACATTGTAATAATATCATCACATATGATTATTTTGAAGTCGTCATCCATAATACGAATCTTAAATTGACGGGTAATCATAGTAGTAAGGATAGTTTCTCCATCTGTTAAAGTTATAGTAAATTCTTCATTTTCAATTGGTTCTTTCCTGATTATATCCACAAAATTGTAACCTTTACTTATCATTAATTTATATTTCATTATATTATCACAGGATAAATAAGTCCCTCCAATTGTTTTTATTTGATAACCATTACTGCTTTCAATTAAGAATTTAGGATTTGTTAGATCACGATATTTAAACAGTTCAGTTGAATTCGAAACATCTACTAGAAAGGACATGATGATTGTTGTTGTTTGTATTTAATTACTGAGTCTTTTTCATTTCAATTTTATAGATATTTAAAAAAAATTGATTTAAACATTCCAGTAATATATAGTTATAGAGTATATACAATGAGCGATTTAAGAACATTTAAACATACAACACATATATCAATTTTAGATGGTATTAAGACCAGAGAAATTACTGATCCTAATAAAGTTAAGGCACTGCTAAACTCCCCTTATTTACAAACGACTACATGGACTAATCAAGAATGGGGCTACGATATTGAACTAGAAAACGAAAGAGAACAAATCGAAAAATACTATAAAAAACTAACATCATGTCGAGGCAAAAATAAGTCAGTTAAATGTATTTACACTATGTGTGTCGATAAAATTGGTAGAACATATGTTAAAGGCTCTATCTCATTATCGCCAATGAGACGAACATGTAGATGTTCTATAAGTGAAGAATATGTAGATATTGACGCAGTTAATTGTCATCCAGTCATATTTAACCAGATAGCCAAAGAGAATAAAGAACACGATTTTAAATACTTAAATCATTATGTTATTAATAGAGATGATTGCTTAGAAGATATTAAAACTGCTTATGATGTTGATAGAGATACCGCTAAAAATCTAATCATTCGGTTATGTTATGGAGGCGAATTTACAAGTTGGTGTCAGGATAATGACATTCAACCCGAGGGTGAAATTGATTGGATTAATGGGTTAGTCAAAGAACTCGATATTATCGCATCAATAGTAATAGACTTAAACCCACATATTATGGTTTTATGTAAAGATAAACGCAATCCAAAAAGTTCGGCGTTAGCGAAATTTGCCCAAGACATTGAGAGAAAATTGTTAGAACATATGTTTAAATGTTTGGTTGATATGAAAATTATTAAAAAAGTTAATGGATATTACGGTTGCGTTCTATGCTTTGACGGTATTATGGTTGAAAAAGCAAATATTAAGATGGAAATACCCGAACTCCTCAATCAATTAAAAGCGTACATTCTTAAAAACACATTCTTAACATTGGATTTTACGCAAAAAGATATGGATGACGGTTATGATTTAACGGGTTATATGCCCAACCCAGAAGAGATTGTTGGTGTTAAAAACGATGACGAAGCCGCTATCAAAGTTGTCCAGTTATCCGAAGGTTCATTAGTATATTGTAACGACATATTATACTCATATAACGAATCAAACGGTAAATGGAGGAATGATAAAGAGGGATATATGGATTATCTTCGAAAACACCAGGATAAATTACATATAATTGAGACTGATAGTAATGGACGAGAATCGCTATCATCGGTTTCTTATGGGACGTCCTCCGCACATATGAAAAGAGCCTGTCCTATTATTAAACGAATTGTAAATGACGAAGATTGGTCAAAAAGAACACAACATTCAAGTATTGGTTACTTGTTATTTGATGATGGAATTCTAGATATTAAAAATAATGTGCTTCTACCGTTTAATAAAAATATTGTATTCTTCCATTCTTGCGGGTTTAAATATAACACTCCTTATACTCAAGAGCATATGAATACATTAAATGACGCTCATTTTGTAAATCCTCATATCGACCCAAATTTCGGGATATACTATAAGAATGCCTTAGCCAGAGCATCATACGGACACGCTACCGATTGTAAAACATTTAATATTCTATATGGACTACCTAATAGCGGTAAGGGTTGTATAACTACCGCATTGCGTAAGTCATTAGGCGGTAATGTTGCGGAAATTAACGGTGAAAATCTATGTACTAGTCAAAACGATGATAGTGAGCGAAGAAATGGTTTCTTAGTTGAAACTAGATATGCGCGTTTTATTATATCTAACGAATTATCCACGGCTAAGCCACTTGACTGTCAAATAATGAAGAAAATATCCGGCGGAGGTGATGAAATGACGGGCAGAGGGTTATATCAGTCAGCCACCTCATTTATACCCCACGGCACTATATTTATGATGATGAACCACGTCCCTACATTTAATAATTTTGATGAGGCTACAAAGTCAAGAGCCAGAATGGTTAGATATGATTATAGTTTTGTTAAAAATCCAACATTACCTCACGAAAAAGAAGCCGTTGATATTAAAAAGTTATATCAACAAGATTGTTATAAGAGAGCATTTCTTGAGTTAATTATATCATCATATACCCCAGAAGAGATGGAATTACCTCAGTGCGTAACTGAACTTCAAAACGAGGTTGAAAAAGATATGGACGTTGTATTTATTTGTCTAGGTGAGACGTTTGAAATTACTAAGAATGAGGATGACGTTGTTTTGTTGAGTGTAATAAATGAGTTTTATCATAGTCATAAAAGAGATATGCCTAATATTTCAATTAAAGATTTTCATAAAAAAATTCAATCATCCGGTTGTACTAAGATTAAAAGTAAAGCGAGAAATGAATATAGAAATAAATATGTATTTACGAATATAAAATTTGCTTATAGTGATGAGGTGGAGATAGAAGATGAGTTTTAAAAAAAATTGAAACGATAATGAATAGAAAATGAACCGCAAACTAAACAACTATGGATAATTATAAGATAGCAGATAGCATTGTTAAAATGAAAACAGTTATTATGTATAATGATAATATAGTAAAAACTATTGAGTGTGTCATAGACCTTAAAAACGAGGTTGAAAAAGATATGGACGGTGTATTTATTTGTCTAGGTGAGAGGTTTGAAATTACTAAGAATGAGGAAGACGTTGTTCTGGTAAGTGTAATAAAGGATTGGTATAATAGTCATAAAAGAGATATGGTTAATATTAAACTTAAAGATGTGCATCAAAAATTACTATCATCTGGTTGTAATAAGATTAGATGTAAAGCGAGAAATGAATATAGAGATAAAACTGTATTCACTAATATAAAATTTGCTTATTCTGACGAGGTGGAGTTTTAACCGCATAGAAGGTGCTAGAATAACCCCCTATAAAATCATTTTTTTTGTTGCTCTTGCTCTGGGTCCAAGTGTTTTTGGAGCCAGTGGAGCCGGTCACAATATCTTTTTATTTATTTTCATTTTTCTTACCTTAATAGGTGTTGCCAGGGTTATTTATCCGTGGGTCCAAGAATATTAATATATTCTATAAAGAGTGTATAGTATAGCCATCTATCTATAAAAACACACATATACCCGTTCTTATAAAAAGGTTTTGTAAAAGGGGGGTATTTTTGGTTTCTTAGACCCGTTTTCTATATGGTTTGATTAAGGTAAGAAACTATAAAAACAACAAAGAAAAAATGTGTGATGGTTCTAAATTTTTGGAGCCAATAGAGAGATTGAAATCCAATGGGGGGTCTATTTTCAAATTATGGGGGGGTCTATATTCTCAATCTCTCTAAAATCAAATGTAGATAAGGTAAAAAGACAGAGTAAAATATAAATAAACCTGTGATTACCCGCGCCGAGGTGTGCCGAGGTTTTGCCCGCCTATTACGGTCTTATATGGGTTTTAGATAAATATTATTATGGTAAGGTTATCATCACAATAATATTATTATGGACTTTCATTTTACTTCTTGAAGTCAAAGAACAACTTATATATGGAGAGATTGGGTCAAATATAACGTGAAAATCACTGAAATGATCCTAAAGAATTGAATTTTATATATCTTAGTAACTGAAAATATAATCTTACTCTAAATAAGAGGCGGAGCCTCAATAAAAACAGAGATTTCAATTGGTAAAACC
>Ga0307940_1001811_pt1 | contig 11519 bp, 3 predicted proteins | sample OrgLakmetagen124_FD_201835 | JGI IMG/M metagenome (GOLD analysis project Ga0307940, IMG submission 201835) | Saline water microbial communities from Organic Lake, Antarctica - #124 | ecosystem: Environmental > Aquatic > Non-marine Saline and Alkaline > Saline | place: Antarctica: Organic Lake... | reverse complement strand
TTTTACGCATCATTAAATTCTGCAGACACCATGATTTACCAATCTAGAGATGCACAATACGATTATGACGCTCAACTGACAGGTTCTTATGATAGACTTATTACAAATTATCACAGCTTACTGCTGAACTTAGGCGTAGTTTAAAGGGGTATACCAAGATGCCAGAACAAAACGAAAACGGAATACAGTTTCAACCTGTCGGACAACAGCCGTCACTGGCAAAGTCAGTTCGCCCAGGTCAAACATCTAACCAGGTTCCAAGTACAGGATTGCAGACAAATTACATAGATTACCCTTCTCAGGATTTGAGGCAAAGTTTAGGTAAGGGCGGATCTGCTCCGACACCAGGAATGCCAGATCCTGCTATGGGCGATCTTGATATTAATGCTGGAGGCAGTACACCATTTTGGGGTGGTGACAGCGTTATGGGCAATATTGGTCAAGGCCTAAACCTTGTTGGTAGTGGCGTATCCCTTGTAGGCATGCTTCAAAACATGAAGGATGCACGCAAGAACAACAAGCTTAACCGAAGCAATATCCAACAGCAGATGAGCCAGTCTGAGACAGCATTTAATCGTGATGTTGAACGTCAAGATGGAACTTCTGAAGCCATTCGTCAAAGAAATGAGCGTGTAGCTCAAATGAACCAGTAATAGGAAACCGCTCATGGCTGCTTACGATCTTAGAGTACAAAAACCTTCTTCATTGGCAATTCCGGATTCGCCCGGGGCAAATGATCTAGCCAGATTTTTGAGTGTGTCGGAATCTTCCCGGGCGAATAGAGAAAAAGAAGAACTCGATCAAAATATGTTTGACTGGGAGAAAGGTGCTGGTCAGAGAAAACTTACAGCAGAAGAAAGTGAGCGTAAAAGAGTACGTAACCAAAATAGAGAATTTGGTAATGCACTGACCGGCAGTACTGAAGGGTACATGGCCAACGCAAAAGAAAATTACCGCTTGGCTGACGATGCAGTTTCAAGATTTAGGGAAACATACCCTGATGCAACTGAAGACCAGGTAGAAAATGTAAGGCGTTCAGCAAGAGACAGGATAACGCAGGACCCTAACGCTTATATAAAATCTGTAGAAATGGCTCGTTCTGTTGAATCTGATTTGATTTCAAACTATGGCTACTCTCCTGAGCAGGCAAGAACAGAAGCTGAACAGCGCGTTAGTTCATACTTTACACCTAAAGGAGAAGGTCCCAACAAAGACATTCTTAAAGCATTGGCTGAAACCGTTCAGGGTTCCGGTATTACTGACGGTATGAATGATTATAATGTTGTAAAAGGTGAAAACGGGGAACTGTTAGCACGATTTGGTGCACAGCCTGCTTCACGATCTGGTACGTCTACTTCCGGTTCTGGCGGAAGTAAATCTTTTATGGCATCACAAAAATTTTTAAAGCAGTACCAACTTGATAATGAAAATAATGAATACCGTCCTGGTACCAGAGGTACGTTTAGTTGGAATTTCCCTTTTACGCAAGATGAAATTTACAAAGATGATCTTGAAGAAATGGGTACGTTGATGCAAAGCCGAGAAGGCATAAATCCAATATACTTGAATTCTGTTATTCAGGGTTTGGCAAAAGAAGGCCAACTTCCTGAAGACGTGTCAGCTAGTGACATGAAGAATCCAGACGGCTCTTTTTACAACACCGTAAAAGAAGATGCCAGTCTTCTTCAAAGACAGACGGAAGGTAATAACGGCTCTAGTGGAAACGGTACCGGACAAACAGACGTTGCTTTGGGTAATATAGCTCAAATGGTTCAGGGCGATACTGCCATGAAAGTTCAGGCCTTGAACCAGATGTTGGAAATGTCTCGAAACTCTGGCGGAGGTACTCTTACTTCTGAAGAGCAGTATGAAATTATGAATGATCCGGGATTGTTAGAAGAGTTTGGCATAGCTCTTCAACAGTCTCTGCAGCAACAAAGTGGAGGAAGTAACGATCCGGCCACAGATGCAGATCCTGTATCTACTCAGGTACCAGAAGCAACAGATAGCCGTGCTGAGGCAAACCAAGGTAGCTCAGCAGCTGCAGAAGAAGGTGACGACCCTGAATTGACATCGCTTATTGAAGGCGCAGATGAAACTGCTCAATCTACCAATGAAAGCTCCATTACTTTTGAGCAGAACATGGAGAGAATTAAAAACCTGTCATACGAAGATGTGCAAAAGGATCTATCTGGTCCCGGGTTAGAAAGGGCACTGGGTCTTATAGATAAAGCCAAATCTGGTGAAGCTACCGCAAAAGAACAGCAATCTTTAGTAAGCCTTCTTCCAGTACCAGCTCCTAAAGCAGAGAAAAGAGAAATTACTATTAATAACTTAACACCTGGAGACATAAGAGAATCAATCCCTGGTGGTCCTAATCAAACCAAATCTCTTAACCTGCTCAGAATGGTCAACGCAGGAAATGCTTCACATCGGCAAGTTGAAGAATTGATGGATATGCTCAATCTCGACAAAAAGTAAACAAAATAGGTCAATGAAAAGATGGCAACATTAGAAGAGATAATGGCAGACAGGTCATCAATGAGTTTGGCAACTCCACAACTTGCACCGCTGCCTAAAACTAAGCTTCAAGAAAAAAAGGATAGGCTGTTTGGGTCACCAGCAGTACAGGCACCTCAAGAAGAAGTAGATCAGGCAGCCAGCGATAGCCTTCTCTCTTTAATGAACAGCGGCAGCTCTAGTGAAAATACACCAGATTTTGGAGACAGAGTTGAAGCCTCCATGTACAAGTCAGGCGGTAGCCTGGCCGATATGGGTAAAAGTATTTCTAACTCAGTATTCGGAACCGAGTTTGATGACTCAGTAAAGACTGGCTGGAGCCGTGAGGCTAATCCTGAAACACGTCAAGCATCTGCAGCTGATGAAATGGCAGGCATTAGCTTTGATCAGCGTCAGAACGCCAACCAAGAGCTTCAAGGTGTCATGGACACCTATGTAGAAGACGGTTTCCTTCCAGCGTTAGGGGATGCTTTACCTCTAGCTGGCGGAGTAATAGGTGACTCAACTTCCTCTTTTGTAGAAATGGGTGCAGGTGCAGCAGCTTCAAGTTTAGGCGGTGCAGGTGTAGCGGTACTGGCCAAAAAAGCTAAAAATACTTTTGATTTGATTGATAAAATTGGCGATTCCTACGACGCAGCAAAAGAAGCCAATAAGGCTGTCAAACTTGCAGGAACGTTGGGAAAAAATATAGCCAAAAAGTCTGTCGGAGCCAGTGTACTTACAGCGGATCTTGTTCAACAGACCAAAGTTGATTACGAGCAAAAAACCGGTGAAAAAATGAGCCCTGCAAGGCTTGCCGGAACCACTGCTTCTATCTTAGCTACATCTGCTTTCCAGATGGGTATGGTAAAACGTTTCTACATGCCCAGTGCAAAAACTTTTGTTGGTAAAACAATAAAAGAGAAATACGTTAATGAAATGAAGCAGATTTCAAAGTACCTAGATCAAGGTGCTGTTAAAGGTATAGCTAAGCGAATTGGTTCAGGTGCAGGCAAAGTATTTGCAGCAGGTGGAGCAGAAGCTCTTCAAGAGTACTCACAAACATGGGCAACCATTCTAAGCGTTCACATGGACCCAGAAGAAGCTAATGGCTTTTTTGCTTCTGCTTATGAAGAGTTCAGTGATGATGATAACCAGAATAAGGCTGAAGTAGGCGCTATCCTTGGCTTTGCAGCTGGTGGTGGTATCAGAGCAGCATCAGCAGTGCCTACAACAGCTGTTGGCACAGTAGCTGATGCAGCGGTTGGCACAGGCAATGCTATTGCTAAGAAGTCTTACAACGCTGCCAGAGACAGGCTGAACCCAGAAGATCAAGCAGCAGACATTGAAGAACGGCAAAATCTACGTGCAGCAGCTCAGGAAATCCAAACTGAAGCAGCACGCAAAGTAGGTGTGGTAAGTGAAGCTAAAGGGTTTCAAGACATTACTGATGAAACTGTAAAAGCTGAGTTTACTCGATTGGCTGCAGGTAGAGACCTCTCAGATCCGGAAGTTTTCAAATCTGTATCAAATGAAGCTGTACGTTCTTACAAAGCAGACAGCACATTAGCCCTGGCAGATGAAAATCTTCAAGACGGTTTCATCAAAGGAAAGAAAATAGTAAGAAAAGTCGGTGATGATTTTGCAAAAATTTTGGATCTCACTCCTGAAGAAGTCCAAAAGGTCAAAGATTACACAATTAAAAAAGTTGAGGATGCCAAATCTTTTGGTAAAGCCTTTTCAGATGATTTAAAGAACTTTAAGTCTTCGGCAACAGTAGGCGTAGCTGAGGCAGCAGTAGATTTCGTAAGTGAAGCTACCAAAGAAACTACTAAGAAAGGTGTTGATTACGCAAACAGCAAAGAATCAGTTCAGAAGCTGAAAAGTCGTTTGGAAGGTATAAACTCAGTCAATGCAGCCAGAACTATGGCAGATTCTTTGGAAAAGAACTCTCCTGATAACAGCGTAAATGCTGTGAGAGAAATCAGAAGCTGGGCTGACCAAAAAGAAAAAGACCAGAAGAGAACAAACCGTAAAAACGATTCTTATGTAAATTTTGAAAGTCTTGGTGAAAGTGTAAAAGAAGCCAGCCAAAAAGGGGCTACGGTAACCAACCCAAGATCTCTTAGTATCGAACTGAGCGAGATTTCAAAAGGTTCTATAGAAAATATGGAAACTTTGCAATCTGTGGAAAATGCCTTTGAAAATTACAAGCAAACGGATTTTTCAAAGAACGGTAATAGTCCAATGGGACCGGTTACCCGCAAAAACTTGGGAAGAAAGCTGGTCAGGTCACGGGCAAGGCTAGAACTTGAAGGTGATACATCAGTAACAGCCCGAGCTAAATCAGCCGCTGATGCAACAGTAGAAGCCGCAGGAAAAGCTACAGCTTGGGCAAAGCCTGCAGTAGATAAGCTAAAGAGTTTGGGCATTAGCACGGTAGATGCCTTGGTAGATCGTGTCACCAACGAAGATGTCTTCATTTCAGAAGATAATGAGCAGCAAAGGGGTGTTATATCCTTAATCCAAGGACTCGTAAAAAAAGAATTGAATAGCAAAGAAAATCCAGAAGTTGCTAAACTAAGTCCTGAAGAACAGCTAAACGTAAAAATCGCAAGAATATTTAGCGAGAATAAAGAAAAAGGTGAGGGTAAAGAAGTTTTTGGCGATATAACTATTAAAGGAATCTCAAAATCTTTTAAGACAAGCAACCCTGATTACATTATGGCTGTTATGGGCAGAATTTTCTCACCAGCCAGAACTCCAGCGGTAGAGAAGATTCTACGTGCCAGAATTGCAGAATCCATGAAAGATTCTAAACAACCAAACACAGAGCCTACACGCCAAAAGAAAAAGAGTACTGATGATACTGTCACCAAAGACAAAAATAACTCAGAATCTACTACAGATAACAAATCTAAAGTTGTTATAGAAGAAGATGGTGCCGTATTTAGATCTGCTCCCGATCTCTCTAGTGCTAACGCTAAGTTGGTAGAAATTCTTGGTAACAATATTTGTAAGGCCTGAAAATGAGCAAATGTATAACTGTTGAAGACTACTTAGACACTCTGAGAGAGATTGCCCAAGGCGTAGAAATTGACCAGCTTGGTGATCCTGAGACCAGGGTAAACGTCTGGGACATCACTGATGGCGAAGTAAATGAGATGCTTGAGACGTTCAAAGCGCCACGAGCTGTAGCTACCCAATCTATCCGTCTTAAAAGAAAGTTGAAACAGGATCTGGGAAAAATCGGTCAACCACATAAAGAAAAAATTAAAACGATGGTTGATAGAATGAAGAGCAAGAGCTCTTTGGGTGACAGCAGGGAAAAGTCTGCACGAACCCAGATGGTAGCCATGAAAGAGATTCTTTCTTCTATTACTGGTGAGGTAAACAAAGCAGCTAATATGGGTGTTGACCTGGACGGTATAAGCCCTGATGGTGTGCCAAACATTCCCATGGCCAGAGTAGCCGCCATGATAGGTCGTAAAGTCCTGTACCAGAATGGATACCGTTCTACAGGTATGGGTGAGGAAAGCAGTGCAGCCAGAGCTGAGCACCTATATTACTTGGTAGGTGAGAAGATCCTAGAATCTCTCGAAGATGGGGGATTTGTGAAGATCAATGAGGCCAATAAAGGCTACACAACCCTGGTAGATTATATCGATGGAGACCAAGAAATAGTTTATGGCCGTAAAAAAACTACTGAAGGCATGAAATCTATTACCTTTGTGCCGAAATCTCTTGAGGTGTCCACAAAAGAGGACAGCGTAGATTTAGAGATTTTGCTTGGCAGGTCACCAACGAAGTCTGGTGGCGTATTCGGGGCTTACGTCAAAGTTATTGATGCTGTATCCCGTGTCAGCGTACCTGAAAAAATCACTTTTCCAAGTACTGACAAACCGGCTGATGCTTTATCGGAAAAATGGACTAAACAAAATTCCTACAAACCTAACAAAAAACTGGCAAAAACAATTAGTGAGATAGAAAGCAAACCTCTATTTATGAACCCTGATGTAAACAGCTTGCTTGCCAATATCGAAAAAGAAGTAGAGATGACTGACACAAGCGGGTCTTCTTGGATACGGGAGAACTTAGAAGGTAAAGAGTCCTTGGAGAGTCTTTTCAACATCGAAGAAGATAACTATATTGAATCTGATCATGCAAGCCACGTAGGTCGGAATATTTCCAAGTCCACACCTATAGATGATTTGGTTGAATACTTTCACAGGTTCAAAGATAACCCTGCACTATTTTTCAAAATGTTCCTTGGCCGTAACGCTCGTGGGTACGCAGAAAACTCAGTGCTTAACCCACAGACATCTAAAAGCGTCAGGTACTCCATGGAAGTGGAAACCTACGACATGGAAGTAGGATCAGACGTTTACAAGTTCTACGTAGATAAAGTAGCCAGAAACACTAAGATCAAAGGCAAAAAAGGCAGTATTCCAGCACAGACACTGCTTCAAGAAGATATGAGCAGTGAGCCTATGGGTGCTGAAATACAGAAAGCTCTAAACGGGTACGAAAAATTTCAGAATTCGAATAACGCTAACAGTCAGATGAAAGCTTTGGAAGAAATGCAAAATTCTGGTCTGAAGTTTGAAAACTTCTCCGATATGCTATCGACTGTTAAAGCCATTCAGGGAATCAGAGATGGTTTAGGTGCCAGCCGTATTGAATCTAACTACATGGTATCAAGTGATGCCACAGGTTCTGGTGGATTGCTTACACTTCTTCAGGCTCTAGGATCTACGGCCAGTGAGAACATTACACAGGTTCTGAAAAGCTTGGGAGTGTTCAAAAGCAACGGTAATGAAAATTTGGAAAAGGTCAAAGACATCTACAGTTTGCTTACAAACGCTTTGGAGCCGTTCTTAAATGAGGAGCCGAATTCTAACGGCAACTATGAGCTGTCTGTAAATAAAAATAGCAATGAAGAGATGGTGAGAAGGGTTCTAAGGTCTGTAAAAGATGATCTTTTTGACGGAGACTTTAGGGAACTCTCCAAGTCACCAACGATGACATTTATCTACGACCAGTCCGAGGAAGGGGCAGTAGATTCCATGTCAGAAGTTTTTACTAACATGCTTCTGAAAAAGATCAATAACGAGAGTGTTGTTGATCAGAAGTACATAGATTTACTGAATGAAGTTCTTGGCGAAAACATAAAAACTCAGGAAGATGTCAAAAACTTCAAAAAGTTCATAGGAACTAAAAACGAGGCAGGGGCTAAAAAGAAAATCAAAGAAGGGTTTAAGAATTCTGGTGTAGGAAATTTTTTATACAAAGCTTTGGATACTACAGTTAAGCAAAAGTACCTCGCAAACCATAAGCGTATGGCTAAAAAAGTATTTGCTCTTATTAGTAATAACGTTGGTGATCCCAACTTCAAAGTAATGCCCGCAGCGTGGGTAGTTGAGCGTGCAGAAGCTGGACAGAGTATTGAACCTACTTTGGCTGAGTTAAAAGAGTACGGTGTACCACTGACTAAAATCTATGATGTAGCACGTAAAATGGAAAACGGAGATACCGTCCTGACTCGTGAAGAGCAGTTAGCAGAGACAGTTATGAACACCTCCATGATCCACACAGCTGACACCGCATCTATGTTTGGCAGCCTTGAAGGCATGCCTACAAAGCACAATACCGGTGTGATCACTATTCACGATGATGTCATGTCAAATGCTCACTTGGTTATGGAGAACGACGCAAGGTACGTCGCAGAAACTTTAAAGGTTGCTAAGCATTTCGATATCCAAGAACAGGTTTTGTTGGCTATCAAAGCTTACGGAGAAAACAGCGGAAACTTTGATTTTGAAGAGCATGGTGGTACACTAGACTTTACCAGAAAACGTAAAACCACTAAGCAAAAAGCGTTGAAGGAGCACTTTGATGAAGAATCGAATAGCGTTGTTGGCGATGGAGTTGGGTATAGAAGTCTTGAAGTCTCAGGTAAAGCAGCAAAAGAGAAAGAATCCGGAAAAGCACAACCAGAAAGTAAAGGAACGCCGAGCCCGTATACAAGCGCGCAAAGCAACCAAGCGGGTTCACCTAAAAGCCGTGTAACTAAAAATGATGTTGCTACTCACAAGGCTTTGCAGAAACTTTCTGCAAAGTCTCCTATTATTCAGAATTTCCTAAAAAGCACAAACAAAGCTTCTGTAGAGTCGGGAGATGTAGATTCTTTCCAGCCTGTTACTGACAGAATCACCGTTTCCGGCTCTGCGTCTGTAGCTGATATCGAACATGAAATTGTTCACAGTTACACAGCAGGTCTTATCGAAAAGGTTTTTGAAGCATCTAAGAACGCCAAAGTCGGTAAAAGGTTTGATCTTGTAGCCGGTAAAGGTGCATTCAACCAAAGCGTCAGGGACATAAAATACGCCCAAAAAGCTTTGGCCAAAATCGATACAAAAAAGCTTTCAAACGAAACCCGAAACCGTATTATATACGCCAAAAACCAGCCTGATGAAAAGGCTGCTTTGGGTGAGTTTATTTCGATAATGAGTACTGAACCTGCAGTAGCTGAAGAGGTTTACAACCAGTTTGGGTCTGGTAGCACTCTCAAAGGAGTTATTGAAAGGGTTATCAATAGCATTCAAGCTATCTTAAAAAGCCCAACATCCAATGATGTGATTCTCAATAACCCAGTAAACCCAGTAGATGTAGAGATTCTTTACAGCTCTATTAACAGTATCATCGAAGGTGGTAAATCGATGAGAGAGAACGCTTACGAGCAAAACCTGCAACTTCAAAAGGAATTTGGGCAAGACCTATATTCTGGGTCTCGGGCAGGTGGCTACGTAAAAAAGTCTCGTGATTACTTCGAGCTTCTGAATAGTTCAATGGCCAGATCTATAAACGATCCAGCTGTTCGAAAAATAGGTTCTTGGACAGCTTCCCTGGACGGCATAGTACGTGACAAGTTCCCGGCCTATAGTCAGGCAGCTGATTATATGAAGGGTATCTACGATAGTTCTGAGGCCCTTCAGAGCTTGGTGCACAAGATCACCAACAGCAATATCAACAACGAGACCAAGAACGAAGTTCTTTCTACGTTTTCAAAGTTGAGAGCTGAGCGTAATGATCTGACCAGCAGAGAACTGCAGAAATTTAAGAAAGTAACATCGAAAATGACTAATGGGCAGATGAGAAGCTATCAGGACTTTACCCAGAAGATGGCCATTCAGGACTACTTTATATTTTCTGAAGGTGTTCAGGATATTGATGCCAAGGTAACGCAGCTAAAAGCAGCTTTGGGTAACGACAGAACAGGAAAATTGGATACCATTGTTAAGATGAACGTAGATGGTGAGATTACCAGCAATACTCAATACAACGTCAGACAAGTAGTAGGATCAGCTGGTAAAAATCAAGAGAACGCCAGGGCTTACGTAGCTTTGAGATCAATTCAAGAACTGGGTGAAACCCGATTCAATGAATTTTTAGAAAACAAAGAGCTGGTAACGTTGATTAAAGACAACGTGATGGCCAACGAGTCTCTGACTTTTAACGGTGGAATTGATACTTCTAAGCTGAGAGACAACGGACTGGCTGAAAACTTTGAAACTCCTATTATGAAGCGAGCAGTGCACCCTGAAGACATGAAGTTTATGAACTCATATGAAAAGGATGGCTGGAAGCGTTTGAGTACTCCGGGAGACGAAGGCCAGCCAATCATCCTGTACAAGTCTGATATCGATCAGACGTTCCAGGAAGGCGTGTTTACGGACATTCGCACACAGACTGCAGACATACCTGTTACAGATGCTTTCAAGGCGTTTAACAACGTGGTTAAGACAGCAGACGGTAATTACGTCATGGTTCTTAGCGAAGAACAGAGGCAAAAGCTTGGTGCCAGTAGTGATCCTAGTCAAAGCCTGGTTCGGACAATGGCTCATAACATGACCATGAAGGAATCCAGCATTATTCGAGATAAGCTTTTGGAGAAAGAAACCTACTGGGATTTGAAAACCAGAACTCCGGCTGACCTGACAAAATTGGTTAAAGATCCTCAACGGGATAATCCGTGGTTTTTAGGATCAGACAAAGATTTTGACATGTCAAAGAACCCAGAGCTGAAAAAAGTGTACACACCGGTTACCAAAAGTCTTTCTGATCACAACAATTTTGATGAAAAAATTCAGTATGTAAGAAAGGACATTGGGTATTGGTTGATCGGTGCATCAGAAAAATCTGTTGTAAGAGATCCAAAACTTCAGTGGGCAGTACGAATTACCAAAAATGTCGTAGCTGGTATGAAAATTGGTTTGATTACACTTAACCCGGTCAAAATTCTGAATGACAACATATCTAACATCACATACTTAGGTATTAGGGGTGTAGATCCGGTGTTCCTGCAAAGGCAGTATCGTCAGATCAGTACGGAGTTTAACCAGTATCATGAAATTCGTAACCGGTACATGGACTTAAAAGTTCGAAGCTATTCGAATCCTGGTCAGCACAAAGATCAAATGGGTAAAATTGAGAAAGAGCTTAAAAATCATCCCGCAAATGGGCTTATCGAAAGAGGATTTTTAAACTCACTCGGATCAGAACTTATTATGAACACTGATGATCCATCATCTGGATTCAAAAGCGATCTCGATACAATTCTGAAAAAAGTGTTTCAAGACGGTGAGGGTAAGAATAACGCTGTTGGACAGATGCTTATGAAAGCAACAAAGTGGAACGTAGGCCTAGAAGATTTTCTTGAAACTATCAGCCCGGTATTTGGACAAGTTGGTTCTACAAAAGAAGTAGAAAAATCAATCAATGAAATAGCTGATCGATGGAAAGACATTAAATCTCAAGAAGATGCTGTAGCTTACATGCACCAGTACTTAAACAGTCCTGACAGCGAGTTTGTAAAACTTGGTACCCACATGACAGATCTTAGTGACGTTATGGCTAAAGAGACGTTTTATCGTCACCTAACAAGCAATGGCATGAGCCCTAAAAAGGCAGAGGCCGAAGTTATAGATTCATTTCCTGACTACAAAGAAGCAATGCCAACT
>Ga0307940_1001792_pt1 | contig 11578 bp, 5 predicted proteins | sample OrgLakmetagen124_FD_201835 | JGI IMG/M metagenome (GOLD analysis project Ga0307940, IMG submission 201835) | Saline water microbial communities from Organic Lake, Antarctica - #124 | ecosystem: Environmental > Aquatic > Non-marine Saline and Alkaline > Saline | place: Antarctica: Organic Lake... | reverse complement strand
AAATAATGCGACCGATTACTGAAAACAGTGGAGATATCTAAGTTAATACCCCTCTGAAGGCCACGACTGATATAGGCTGTAGAGGTTTATGTCTTTTTAGGACGGATAATCCCCAGAACCCCAAGGAGCTCGAAATCCGAGTCGGACTGTCGATCCGCGCGGTAGTTGGCCACCTCATCAATGAATCGGTCGGATAATCGGCATAAGTCAGCACGGTTACCAGGGATGACGTGTTGGCGCAGCAGGCGCTTAATATCTCTCACTGCCTTCTCTTTGTTCGACAGGCGACCGGTCATATCGAACATATACCCCTCACCTGATGCCAACCACTTCTGATTGACGCCACAGATTTCTGCGAACTCGAGGTTATAGCGTGACCGCCTGACGTTACCATTGCACGCGTCATAAACCGTTGAGCGAGAGACGTTGTGCCCGTAGTCCCGCGTGAGTCTCCGGTGAAGGCCAGCCGGTGTCAGTCGTCCATGACCCAGTGCTGCAGTCAGCCGGGCTCCGTAGGCCTGGGCTTCGGTGTAGTTGGGTGTCCCTGGAGTTCTAGTCAGTCGTCTCATTGCTATCTCAGAAAAGATTAACGGATCGCTGACAGGTTAACGAAATTCGCAGAGCGTGAACGCCTCAAACCCTGAAAGCGGACAAAGGGGTTCCGGCCTTTTGTAAGGTAGGCCGGTAGATTCAACGCTCTCACAAAGTCCCGCTTCATCCGGGGTTGCTGAAACGCTTGCTGGTTTTAGTGCCACACAGGTATAGCATCATAATAAAGTTGGTAATTCGGTATTAAAGTTGGTGACAACTACCGTTAGAGGCTTATGTATAGCCTTCAGAACAATCAACACTAGCAGAGAATTACCAACCTTATTGATATCCGGCTCGTGCTTTCTCCCCCTGATCGACGTGGCCTCGAAAGACGATTCACTACCAACTCTATTACCATTTCTCAAGCGTAAGAGCTGGGCATCAATGAGATGACAGTGCAGGAAAATGCACTGTGCGTTATACTGCACTCATAGCCAGATAAGAGCATGAGAGTATGTTAGCGCTCGAAACAGCAGCACCTGATAACGCAAGCCAATCGGTCGATTTAGGCATTGGCTCTGTAATTCGCCAGGCCCGAAAGACAAAAAAGTTATCCGGTGATGGCCTATCAAAAATAACGGGCCTTTCTCGCCGGACAATCATCAAGATCGAGCAGGACGATGAGAGTGTTGCCTATGGAAGCTATCTTGCCGTAGCAAGGGCGCTTGAAATCGACCGTCTGATAGATGTCTTTGCCCGTGGCTCTGGGGAAGGATTCGCAGGGGCTCCCCAATACTATCTGTCTGGGGCTTCCGCACTGTCTTTGCCTCCCGAAGACGGGCGTCCGCCGGCGCTCTGGTATTCCAGTAGCCTGAGCAACCCGAAAAATTGGCAAGTAGCTGGCAAGCACCTGACACACACAGGGCCACTCATGGGAGTGATCGGGTTGTGGGACGCGACCTCTGCCATTGCCCGCTATGGAGTCACAGTGCCTCGCATCTGGGCTGCCAGTCCCGAACGTGCGGTTTTTGATCTACTCATCGATCACTGTGAGGTTGATGAGAGCACGGTGCCAAATATCCAGGCAATCGATATTGATGATGTGGTTGACTTGAAACAGGTTATTCAGTGGATTGATCTGTGCAAGGAGTTCCTGTCTCAAGCAGGGAGAACCAGAATTCAGGATTGGCTGGAAGGTGGGTACCGATGAACCTGGATAGCCAGCAACAGCTACACCGGAAAATCATGGAAGCCATTTGCGAAGTCATCCACGATGAAGGAAAGCCGGTGGTCCTTAAAGGAGGGACTGCACTTTTACTAGGGTACAATCTTCAGCGATTCAGCGAAGACCTGGACTTCGACCTCACAATGCCGCTTCAAGGACATCTGAATGTCGAGAGTATCTGCAGAAACGCGGTCAAGAAGCTGGCCGGAAGAGGTATTAAAGTAAGCCTCGAAAACTTCAGGGAGCCAAAAAAGACCGACACCACTCACCGGTGCCGCCCGATGTTTTCAGCAGACGAGAGTATGCCCCCGATCCCCATAAAAATAGAGATTTCATCGCGCTCCATCCCCGACCCTGAAAGCATCTGCACGATCAATGGCATCTGTGTCTATTCCGTGAGCGAGATTGCCCGCCTGAAACTGTTGGCGGCTCAGGAAGATGAGTCACTACCCTACCGCACGGCTGCTCGTGACCTTCACGACCTGACATTCATCGCTACCCACTGGGAAGACAAGCTGCCGGATGAAATTATTGGCCAGCTCGAACTGTTCTTCAAAGACCCAGCCTACCTGATGGAACGCTACGAGAAAGCCTATGAAAAGGACCCCATACTCAACGGCCGCCTATTTGAAGATCTCAGCTTGATAGAAAACTGGATAGACAATCACGACAGCGAAAACGACACCCTTTCCATGTTCGGCCCCAGGTGAATCACCAACCGGCCAGCATCGTCTGCGTGGCCGGTTTATAGCACTTGCAACAAACACCACGAACAGAAAGTTACCAACTCTATTCAGTTCAGGCTTTGCTCTTACCCTAATCGATGCGGCCGCGAAGGCCGATTTGTTGCCAACTCTATGTTCTCCGCTGCCGGAAAGCCCGGCCGATCCGCTGTAGCGCACCTTTGCCGCTAAACAGATTGGTCCCGAAGTCCTCACGCACCGCCTCATCCGGAACTAGCCGCCCGGCCAATCCCGCCAGCATTCATCCAGACGTCTGCCCGCCAGGGCAGGGTAACGCTTCAATGTCCGCCAGCACCCCTAACCAATACGCCATGTTGTACGTTACCCCAGCATGGCCCCAAAGGATCCGGGCCTGCACCCCCGGTGCGAACCCTCCGGGTAAGCAGTGGTTGCCAGTCCCGAGGTTGAAAACCGAGGGGGTGTCTAAGCCTCTTTGCGACGGCTGCTTCGCAACCGACAATCCCGGTTGTGGTTTCGGGCAAAGTTACTGCCCACTGCCCTTCCCCGTTCCAAAGCATCTTTGTCGGTGTCGTTAATGAGGATATGAGAGGTAGGTGTCGTGGTATAGGCCCAACTACCGGTTATCCAGATATCAAAACGGGGCACCGGATAACAGACCAGGTAACCCAAAAACCGATTCGGTTAACCAAAAAGATGTATAGAGATTTCCTGATATCTAGCGGGCTACCGTTCATAAAGTACGGTTTGCCGGACAAGGAGCTGGCTAACTATTGCGGAAGATTGTCGCATTGCATAACTTATGTTGTACAGACACACGCAACGCACGTAAGGAAGACCGATATGAGCATTTTCGACCAGCAGAAAAAGACCCTCCAGGAGCAGCGCCGCCCATTCACTACGGTGATTCAGGTAGAGAGCTATCAGGTAAGCCAGGACAAAGCCAAGAACCGGATCGTTGGTAAAGATTTATATGACCTTGACGAGAACGGTGTACCGAAGACTGTTTCGGTAGCCATTAACAATCCCAACAACGACGGTATCCGTTCGGTTCACAACTTCGCCAAACGTGGTGACCTGGTACACACCGAAAAAGGCGGCATGATTCGTATCGACCGCGCTGTAAAGCGTGCCGGTGGCTCCGAATACGTAGCTCCACACGCTCAGCGTATCGCTATGAACGCTGATATGAACCGTATGGACGACAACGGTGAAGAGTACAAGATTGCCTTTGCCAAGGCTTACGTGAAAGTGGTTCCGGTTATGGACCGTCAGACACGCGAGCCGCGTGAGTTTTCCACTAAAAGCTCTCCGATTCACCGTGGTAGTGCTTTTATTTTCCCCGAGGAAAACACCACGGAAAAGGCCGCGGTTACCCTGGCGATTGGCAAGAATTTTGGCGATGAGTTGAAGGCGTTGGCCGGTAAAGCATTTGATGAGGCACCTGAGAAAGCCCAGCCAATGGTTATGCTGCGTGATCCTGACCCGAAAAACGTGTCAGAGATGCGCGTGCCCAGCATCAAGAAGGACGAGAAAACCGGTAATTACGTACCGATGAGCCGGGATGAGGCTTTGGACGCCTTCATGGAAACTCAGGCGGTTAAAGCGTTTGTTGATGCGGCAACCCAAGCTCCGGAAGGTTCCGGTTCAGTTCAGGGTATTGTTGGTTACTCAATCAACGTGTTTGGCAGTCCTTTGAACGATAAAGGGGAGCGCGTTACATCCCGTGTTGAACAGATGGCCAAAGAGACGGTACGCCGTTTCCCGCGTCCTGACGTGGACAACCAGCGCCAGGAACCCATTATGGGTAACCAGGAATACGCGCTGGCGATCGTTTCCTACTCAATCGCTCAGGGTGAGCGTAACAACGTGAATCTGGAATCTCTGGGTCGTATGCCCGGTGTTAAGGCGACACCGAATGCGGGTTTGTCCGAGACACCGAATCCACATTGGCCGCGTGATGATGAAGGCAACATGGTTTCCTTCACGACCAGCACTCCGGCTGCCAATCAGCCAGCCGCAGCCGCAACGGCTGCCAGCCCGGCACCGGCCGCCAGCGCAAGCAAGGAGGCGGTTGCCGCGCAAGCGCCGATTCCCGAGCCTGAGTCTGATGAGCCACCTCTGCCGTCGGATGACGATATGGATCAGTACCTGGGTGCCGATACCGATTTCGACATGGACGACCTTGAAAGCCAAATGCAGGGCCAGGGCCTGTAATTAGGCTCACCAACCGGACAGGTTCGCCTGTCCGGTTTTTTTACGTCGATGCACCTGAATAACGAAGGATGACTAGAATGGCCGATCAAACTACCCCTACCCGCCCTTGGGTTGACCTATCAAAAGTTGGATTGCGAGCTCTGCATACCAAGGATGGCCAGGGTCGCCATTTGGTAATGCTTGCTCCGCTGAATCCTGATGAAGATGTATCAGTTTCCAAAGCGCGAATCGAAGGGTTTAGAGATCGGTTAGCCAACGCGGTTAGAAAACTGGCCGACAACGGCCTTCAGGGCAACCTTTATAAGGATCACCTGTTTGTTTTAACGGGTGAATCCTTGCGTTCTTTCCGGGGCATCTACAGCACCTTAAAAACCGCGTTTCCAGAGGCAAGCCTGAACGATGATGTTCCGGTTCACCTGATTTCTCTTCCTCGCTATGTCCAGTTTCGCGCTGCTGAAGCCAGCCAGGAACAAGAAAGCGAGGTTTACCAATTTATTGATTCTGTTCAGGCGGAACTGCCTGAAGGGATGAACATTTCAGAAGATGGCGATTTCGTTACCTTAACGCTCATGGATGGCCAGATTACAAATATCGAAGGCACCGGCAACGATAAAGAGGCTATCCGTGAAACGGTTGAGAAAGCCCTGAGTCGCTATGTTGACGAATTCAAAGATGCATCGGCTTCCGATTTAGTAAGCTGGCAATCCAGTCTCAAAGAGCAGCGTGACACCACGCGATACAACACTCCCCGTCAGTGGGTTTCGGATACCCAGAGAGGGCGGGTGGAACTTCTGCTTGGAAACCGGGCAGAGGAACTTTATAACCAATTCCACCCGGAATCCGGACTGGAAAGCCTGAGCGACAATAAGATTGCTGAACTCCTTCCGGAGTTTTCCGCGTTTGTAGATCAGGGTAACCAGACATTAAAGGGACATTTTGATGCCCTGAGTGCCGAACAGAACAAGCGAGCAGAAGCTTCACAGAACAGCGGTCCGTCTCTGGATGACCTGATTGAGATGCGCGATAACGCGCAAGAGCAAATGGAGCGCCAGGGCCGCGTAGCGGATAGCCGATTGATCGATCGGGTCAAGCAGCTCAACAAAACCATCGCAGAATTTGAAAAAGAAAAGTACGGGGAATCTGAAACCAATACCGGTGAGCCGGTCAATGGTGCGGTTGAACCAAAATGGAAACCGGTTGGCCTGAACGCCGATGGCGAGCAGCTTGTTGAAGATGCCAAAGGCGTCCGTGCGATTGATGTCGGCGGTCTTTTGTCTGTGGAATCGGTAAACCTTGATTTCACGCGTTACGGCATCGATGCCCATGTGGCGAACCGGAAAGACTTGTACCGCACTTCCGAAGAGCTGGCGGTTCGCCAGGGCGAAGAAGTGACTGCCGGCGACAAGATCCGGCAAGCCTTCGAATCCAATATGGCGTACCACATTGGTGAGTGGATCGGAGTTACCGTTTCTCATAACGGAGAAACCCAGTCTTTCCTGGTGTGCCAGAAAACAGAAAATCCCTCCGATGGCACCAAGCCTATCCTGAACCTGACCAGCGTTGCACCGGGCCAAAAAGGAACGGGTAACGAAGGTGAACTGGTTGTGCACAGCCAGAAACTGGGTGCGCGTAACCAGCAAAACAAACTCGGTTTGCCGCGTCCGATCTGGCCGGAGTTCCGCCAGCTCTGGGAAAAGGCAGGCCTGTCTCTTCCAGAAGTGCAGAAAAACGTACAACTGGAAACCGTTACTGACCCGTATGCACGGTCAACCGTGGCACTTGATGCGGTGAGCTACATCAAAGAAAGCAAAGCCATTGAGCGTGAAATGGTTTTGCTGAATGAGGATGCGGAAGCCCTCATGGATGAGGCGGACCAGGATGGCATATACGAGCGCAACATGGACCTCCAGGCGCGCGAAACCGAAGCGCAAGCTGGCCGTTTGCTTTATCTGATCCAGAACAAACCGGTAAGCGCGTTGAGCAAGGAAGACCGGCAGGCGGCGATCAGTTTCTCAGAATTCCGGCCTGCCCTAGCAGAGCGTCTTACTGAGTCTACCGGTATTTTGTTTGAGACTGGCCCCCGTCCGAAAACGAAGGATGACCTGGTTTCCTTATTGGAAAACCTGAGAGCCGAAGGCGGCGATCCTGAAATGTTGAGGCATCGAGTGGCCGATGTGGAAAGCGCAATCGCGCTGGCGGACTCCGGGGTGCGGTCCCCCGGCTGGGGTAACGTACAATATCTGAATAGGGTTAGCACCGGTTTTGGTGCATTCAACGGTGATATGCTGGTCTCCGAGACGAGCGAAAATGAAGGAGGCACTTATGGCCCAAGCTCAAGTGACACAACTCAGCCACAACGTGATGAACGAGATGGAAGCGATCTGGAATCGTCCGATGTCGGCGGGACAGCCGATGCCGAGCGTGGACGCGCTGGACAAGGCGATGGCGGAACCGAATATGACGACTCCGCGCAGGAAGATGCTGCAGGAGATGCGGGACTATTCGGCGTTGATGGCCAGCGGAGCACTGACGACCCCGAAGGCGACACGCTCGCTGGCGCTGAAGGTAACGGAGCTGTCCGGGGAGGAACAGGAACTGGTTCTACGTCTGACGCGCCGGGCACTGCACCGGTCGGGACTGGGCCGGTTCGCCCTGGCGATGCTGGAGGGACTGCTGACGGATTACCCGAAAGTGGTTCTGAAGTTGATTCAGGATTCGCAGAATCCGACGCTGATCACAATGGCCCCGCTGTACCAGAAGCTTCTGCATCTGGACGAGAAGCTGGACAACCAGTTTCTGCTGGTTCTGAACAGACTGAACGAACAGATGATTCCGGGCAAGACGCAGCGGAACAACCCGATGGGCGCGGTGCAAGCGGCGAACGAAGCGAGGATGTCGGCAAACGAGCAGATCATGGATCAGATCGCGACTCGGCTGGCGGGCAGCAATCCTCTGCCCTAACTGGTTTCCGCTATGAGCCGGGTCACGATGCCAAGGGCAAGACCCGCGCCAAGCGAGTTGAAGATAACCTTGAAGCACTGAAAACGCTCTTCCAGTTGGAAGCGGAAGAGCGTCAACCTACCTCTGATGAAGTCACCGTGCTGGCGGAATATTCCGGCTGGGGCGGCATCGATGCCAACCTCTTTGGTTACTCGGCTGACAAACCACGCTTTGTCTCTCAGGCTGAGGACGCTGTTTTGAGTTACCGTCGTAACGGGCAGATCAGCCAGAAAGAATTCAAATCGCTGCACAGCACCATCCTAAATGCCCATTACACGCACAGCGGCGTGATTCGACCGACTTGGGAAGCGGTTGAGCGCATGGGCGTTCCGATGAATCGTGTCCTGGAACCGTCCTGTGGCCTTCTGAATTTCAAGGCTTATGCGCCGGATAGCGCCATTTCCGCCAGCAAGTTCACGGCGGTTGAAATTGATTCAGTGACAGCCCGGATCGCTCAGAAAGTTCACCCGGATGCCTCGGTTATCAACTCTGGACTGGAAGATGCCAAGCTGGCGGACAACTTCTACGATGTAGCGATTTCCAACGTCCCGTTCGGGGAATATAAGGTGTTCGACAGTGACCACCCTCGCTGGAATCACAATATTCACAACTACTTCTTCAGAAAATCATTGGAGAAGATCAAGCCAGGCGGTGTTATCGGGTTTGTTACCTCATCGCACACACTGGATTCGCAGGATGAGAGTTTACGCAAAGCTTTAGCGGAACAAGCTCACTTCATGGGCGCCGTTCGCCTGCCAACCTCTACGTTCGATAAGAACACCCAGACCCGGGTAATGACTGACATTATCTTTTTGCAGAAGAAAGGCGATTTTGAGCCCTCCTACACGCCGAAAGATTTCGTGTCGACCAGCAACACTGAGGCACGACTGTTCGCCAGTCAGCCGATGATTATTAATGGTCAGGAATACCAGCCTGAAGATAACGTTCCGACTACTATCAACGAGTATTTCAAAAACAATCCGGACCAGATCATTGGTGACCTGGGAATGACCAGTTCCCGTTTCGGCGTTGAATTGACCGTCAGAGGCAAGGAAACCTCGTTTGAGAATCTTGAGCAACTGATTGGTGAAGGCCTGGGTCGCCTCCCGGTGAACGTGGCCAAGCCGAAACCTGAACAACAGGGCAAGTCACTGGAAGACGTTAACAAGGCGCAAGAGCAGCAGCGTTTAGGCGGTGAAGCCGACGACCTGATACCCGGTTCTATCTTCTACAACGATGAGACTGGCGATTTCCGACGCGTTGAAACCAACTTCAATGCTGAGAAACTGGTTAGCGCCAAGGCGCACAAGGTTCCAAAGAACCAGTTTGCCAAGATGAACGGGTTGATCGATCTGATGGGCACGGCCCGCGAACTGCTTATTTTGCAGTCACAGTCCGAAACGCCAACGGTTGAGCAGCAAATTTCCGAGTTGCGCGAGCAGCTTAATGAGCAGTATGACGGTTTCGTTGCCCGCTATGGCACGCTGAGCGACAAGAAAACCGAGAAACTGTTCCGCGCCGATCCCCGTGCCCCGTTCCTGTACGGCCTAGAGGACGTTGATTCGGATACGCAGGAAGTCACCAAGACGGCGATCTTCGATCGTCGCGTTGTCTCGCCAACCACCCAAGCGCCTACCAGCGCCGAAACTCCCGCTGACGCACTTGCGCTGTCACTGGCCTATACCGGCGATGTGTCTCTGAGCTACATCACCGAATTGCTCAAGGGCAAGGAAGGCTTTGAGTCGGAACAGGCAGTCAAGACGCACTTGCTGGACAGAGGCCTGATTTTCATTGATCCGGAAAATGGTGAGCCGGTTACCCGGGATATGTACCTCTCGGAAAACCTCAAGCCAAAGATTGAAGCGGCCGAGCTGGCGGCCCAGGGTGATGCGTCCTTTGAATCAAACGTTGCTGCACTGAAAGACGCGCTGCCGCCACCCTTGAAACCAAGTCAGATCAAAGTTGGTATCGATGCATTCTGGTTGCCAAAGGATGTGATCAACGAGTTCTTGAGCGATCACCTGGATCTTCGCACCACCGGGCCCTCATCGGCTTCGGCTGTATTCGACGATGTAAACCGTCATTGGCGCATTCAGAGCAACAGCAGCAAATCGATTGCACAGATTGCCCGTGACGATGAGCAGTCCGCGATGCACCGCTGGGGTACCGAGCGGGCGCACGTTTACCGTTTGCTAGATAACCTGTTCACTCATACGCAGCCAATCGTGCGCGATAAGATTGAGGACAACCCGCCGAAGTATAAAACCAACCAGGCGGAAACGCTGAAAGCGCAGGGCAAGTTTGAAGAGATTTCAGACGCCTTTGGCCGCTGGGTATTCAAAGACCCAAAGCGCGCGAAACGTCTGGCCGATATTTATAATCAAAAGTTCAATACCTGGCGTCTGGTTGAGCCGGATGGATCGCACATGGTCTATCCGGGCATGGCGCCTTCTTGGGTGCCGCGCAAGCACCAGAACGACTTCATCTGGAAAGCGATTTCTGGAAAGAACGCTATGACCAGCCATGTGGTTGGTGCCGGTAAAACGTTGCAGTTGATTGGTACCGCGGTTCGAGGCAAGCAGCTTGGTCGCTGGAAAAAGCCGATTGTCGTTGTGCCGAACCACATGCTATATCAGATGGCCGCTGATGCGCAGCAGATTTATCCGTCCTCGCGCATCCTGATTCTGGATAAAGAGAACATTTCGCCGGCGAAACGCGGTGAGTTTGTGGCCCGTTGTGCTATGGGCGACTGGGATCTGGTGGTTTGCACTCATTCCAGCTATAGCCGTATTGGCGTGCCCAAGGATTTTGAGGCGAACATGCTCGAGGAAGAGAAGTACCGCCTTGAGGATGCTTTGATCAACGAGAAGCAGAAATCCAACGGCGCCACCAATTATTCCGAGCGCGATATCCAGAAGAAGATCAAAAACCTGGAAGCCAAGCTCAAGAAAACCTACGACTCAATGGAAAAGAACCGGGACGACGTGCTCAACCTCGAAGAAATGGGCATCGACTTCATGGGTGTGGATGAGGCTCACTACTACAAAAACCTGCAGATCGACAGCGCCAAGCAGATTCCGGGGGTATCGACTGCCGAATCCGTGCGGGCCTGGGATATGTATATGAAGTCCCGTTATCTGCAGAGTCACCATGGCGGCGATTACGGCGTCATGATGGCCACTGGTACGCCTATCTCCAACTCAGTGGTTGAGTGCTACACCTTCACCCGGATGCTGCGCCCTGATCTTCTCCGCGACTCCGAAATTCGGAACTTCAACGACTGGATGGCGCTGTTTGGTGAAATCAAACACAACATGGAGATCAAGCCGGAAGGCGGCGGTTACCAGGTCAAATCACGCCTGAGCCGTTTCAAAAACGTGCCCGAGCTGATCAAGATGATCCGCACGTTCATTGACTTCAAATCCCGCGAAGACCTGAATCTGCCAACGCCGAATGTCACTCATGAAACCGTGGTGGCACCTCAGAGCGAAACCATGAAGCAATTCATGAAGTACATCGAGGCCCGGGCGCGTGATGTTCGGGCAGGCAAGGAAGGCTCTAACGGTACCGCTGAGAAACTGGCCTGCGCCGTTCGCGAAGGCTTGTACGGTGTCAACAACAAAGCTCGATGGGAAGGCAATGTACTGCTTGAAGACGACGACCAGGGCGAGCTACCAAAGGACATTCTGTTGTCGATCGCAACGGATGGCCGTAAGGCCAGCCTAGACCCGCGCCTTATTCACCCCGATCTGGAAGATTCGCCAGATAGCAAAGTGAATATGTGCGTCCAAAAGGTTATCGAGATTCACGAAAAGTACGCGGCCGACAGGGCAACACAGATGATCTTCTGTGACTTTTCCTCACCGACCGGTAAAGGCAAGTTCAACGTTTATGACGACATCAA
>Ga0307940_1001786_pt1 | contig 11602 bp, 8 predicted proteins | sample OrgLakmetagen124_FD_201835 | JGI IMG/M metagenome (GOLD analysis project Ga0307940, IMG submission 201835) | Saline water microbial communities from Organic Lake, Antarctica - #124 | ecosystem: Environmental > Aquatic > Non-marine Saline and Alkaline > Saline | place: Antarctica: Organic Lake... | reverse complement strand
CGACGCGTAAATAATGTCAATAGCAACCTGTTCGTTGCAACAGGACGTCCTTTTGATAGAGTGTTTTACAGAGAAATCTACACTATTCCCACACTGTTTCCAGTCTCAAATCGTAGTGAGACACGGCATAAGAAAGCCCGGAACCGAAATGGAAATCGAAACGGATTTCGCCATGAATACGGACGATGGTCCTCCACGTTATCTCGTGTTCGCGTACATGCCGTCCAAGATAGTAGACGACGAGTCTCCACGGATAAATAGAGAAAAAGAAAAAACTTCGACCTCGCTCAATCCGAACACGGCTTGTAATACGCGTACGCTCGACGTCGCGGTGGTCGACCGACAGGTGCTCCCGACCAAGATCGATCAGGTTCTGCGAAAAAACGGGGTGGGTACGCGGCTGTTTCACGTCCGGGTTTCAATTTACGGCTATTGTCCATGAGAAAAGGCGGCATGCCGTCGCAACGTCTCGAACGTCTCGAACGTCTCGAACGTCTCGAACGTCCTGAACGCCGCACCGGAAGTGTCGGACGTGTTGACGCACGTCATCCGGCGCTACCGCCTATCCGACAGACAACTCGAACCCGGCATCGCGGGTTTGAAAGGAGGCTTTTCGTTCGTCAGGGTAACCGACTGCGACAAGTTCTGGACGCAATCGACCGCTATCACGACGACGAGGCAGGTTCCTCCGACGTGCACGTGCGTGCAGCACACGGGGACGTAAAAAAATCGACGCCTTCATCACAAGGCGCCAGTTCGAAGTACGAAGTCGACATGCTCCAGCAAGCGCGCACGACCGACATCGACGCTGTTCACATGCTCGTACCAAGGATACGTACGGTCCCGCTGTTCTCACCGAGACAACCGGTACGGATGGACCGACCGACCCGGACGATCAGGTCGAGTCCGAGCTCGTTCTCGTATGAGTATGCCCATCCGAACACGCCCAGAGCGATGGATCGGGAAACCGACTCGATATTTACGGAAGATGAACCCCTGAACGTCAGATAGTGCTTGTCAAACTTGGTTCCTTTTTTACTGTGGCTGAAGACTGTTACAGCAAAACAGACACTATGTACTCCGAAACGAATCCAAACGTTTCTCGGACAATGTGTAAAAAGCCTCACGCACATAGCCTTTATAACTTTGGCACTGACGACGATGTAATACAATATTACCGTAGCATGATTTCACGAGCGTGCTAGGATCATCTCGACCCATCTTTCGGAACGACGCCGCTCCTTTTGCCTTCGATGTTCGTGAAGTAGACGTCGAAGGTTTGACCTAGACTTCTGTCACAGTGGCCGTCCTCTTTTGCGGAAGAACGCAACTCGAAAGCGCACGTTTCGCCGTCCACCACATACGAACACACGCGTCTCCGGAGCTTTTCACTTTCTTCTCCGGGCAGGCCGATCCTCTCGAGGGCGTCCAGGATCTTCAGGCTCTCGTCCGCGCGAACGTCTTCGGTCTTTTCGTTCTCGTTTTCGTTCGGTTTCGGTTCGTCCGAACGACATGAGGACGGCGACTTTGTGGGTCTGGCGTCGTCGTGTTCTCGCATGCCGATCATGCTTTCTTTCATCTCGCGGTAATCGTCCAACATGTCGCGAAAACGTTCGATCTGCTCCCTAGACACGACGAACCTCTCTGACATTTTTTGTCTACGTGTTTCGTGTGTCCTATTTCGTGTGTTTGGCTTTTATGTAAGAAAGAAAAAGGTGAAGGTGAACGTCAGGCGGTCTTCTTGACGACGTTGATCCGAGGCATGTTTTTGTTTTTGCGGATAGACGTTAGGTCCAGCATCTCTTCCTCGCAACTGTCGTCTGACCCGTTTTCGTCATCACACATCGCCCAGTAGTTGGGGTCGCACATCTTGTACTCCGGGTGCGGCTCGGCCTTGTACCAGAAGAGTTGGTCGGTGAGGCGGTTCGACTTCGCGTTCACGTTGATGACCAGGCACTCGTAGTTCTCGGTGCACTGGTCCATGATGACGCAGAAGAGGTCGAACGTCGGGATCATGCCCGCGAAGTTGTCGTAGAGCCTCTTGCGGTTGCCTATGTTGTTCTCGCGCAGGATGAAGGCGTAGTCGATGTTCGAACGCAGGTCGGGGGGCACGCCCAGGGGGTACTGCATGGTGATCAGGAACAGCGTCTTGTAGTGGCGCCCGTTCAAGAACATGAGGCGGATGTTTTTGTCGCGGGACCAGGCCTTGGAGTCGTAGAGACAGTCGTCGAGGATGAGGAAGGCGCGGGGGTCGATGTTGGACGAACCATACAGCTTCTTTTGCTTGCGGATCTTGCGCGTCACGACTTTCTGGCGCTCGACGAACCGCCCCACCGTGTCGGGGTGGTACTCCTCGTGGATGAACATGTGGGGGATGATGGGCGTGTACTGGTTGTTGGCGCTCTCGGTCGGCGAGATCACGACGCCCATCGGCGTGTTGCGTTGATAGTACAGGAGGTCGCGCACCAGGAAGCTCTTGCCCGTGTCGCGCTTGCCGACGAGGACGATCGACTTGTCGCAGGATATGCTGGTGATGTCGAACTTGTCGATCTCGATCTTCATGCGTGCGAGGTGGATGTGGCCGGTGTCAGTAACCATTCTCGACATATTTTTTGACGCTCTCTAGACACGGCGGGTCAAATACGTCGTCATCATCAGCTCGGTCCACCGTATTTTTTATCGTGTATTACTGTAAAAAAACAATATGACGTTGACGAGCGGAGACAGAACGCGTATTCACGCGCTGATCGCCATCGTGGCTGCAGCAGTGGCAGTGGCAGTGGTCGTCATAGTCGCCGTATTTTCGTATTCCTCATCACGACAGTCCAAACAGTCCAAACAGGTCGAACAATACGGCGATTCCAAGTCATCCGTTTTTAACTCGAACGGGAACGCTTTGACCTGTCGAAAGTTGGCGGACGACGTCACCCGATACGGCTACGACTGCGACCTCATCCGACAAGAACGTGTCGAAGCTCACGGTGGAGACGAGGAATACGAGAGGCACGGCCAAAAGTACCACGTCTTCAAGGAAAATGGTATGTTCACTGTCACTGCGCCGGGTTTGGTGGACGTGTTCCTGGTAGGAGGCGGAGGTGGCGGCGGAGATGGCGGAGGAGGCGGAGGTTTTACACGCACGGCATCGAGTGTCCCGGTCGAAAGTGGCGATTCTATTCGGGTGGTCGTCGGTCGCGGTGGAGGTGCGGGACAAGACGGTAAAAAGAGTTCTTTCGGGTCCATCGCCGAAGTCTCCGGAGGTCACGGCGGGCTCGGGAGCAGCGGCGATCGCCGAGGAGAGGGAGGATCGGGCGGCGCGAGAGGCTCGCGCGGCAGTAGCTGTTCGAGCGGGAATTCCCGTGGCGGGTCGGACGGAGATAGTGGCGGTGGAGGTAACGCGCGACTTTCGGACGGTAGTCGCGATACTTGGGGAGGTCCCGCCGGCCAGGGCAGCACGACTCGCGCTTTCGGCCGCTCCGATGGCGATCTTTACGCGGGTGGTGGAGGGAGTCATCGTTGTGGCCATATTAGTGACGCGGGAGGAGAAGGAGGAGGTGGATCCGGAAAAGGAGGTGACGGCTCTCCGAACACGGGAGGTGGAGGAGGTGGCAGTCGCAGTTCGACAGGCGTCAAACGCGGTTCCGGTGGGAGCGGCATCGTGATCGTGCGTTATCTTTCGGGAATCGGCGGCGGTGGCATAGGAGGAGGCGACGGCTACCACGGTACCAAGTTGTGTCTGGGAGAGACGTGCGTGACCGAGGACGACCTCAAGCGCCTGTTGCGCATGGACGACTAGGTGGTGCGCTACAAGGACGACGTCGTGATTTCAGCGGACAATAAAAACGGAGGCGACACCTGGAACTGCGGTTGGTACGGATGTCGCGTGGCCAACGTGGGATCAGACCGCAAAATGACTTTCGGGCACGGCGGAAGTAATCCGCGTAAATTTTGGCTCCGAAAACACCCTTCGAACAGGTGACAAAAAAATCGAAAGCGCGTCACACCTGCACATGCAAACATACCAATATCAAACACCAAACAAATATGACGACGACTGATACGAAGATCGTTCGGGACGTGACCGAGTTCGAAAGCGTGTGCTCCGCGAGTCCGGGATCTTTGATCGTGACCTGCAAGATTCGAGACTTCGACTTCGACGCCGACAACGACCTGATGGTCGTGGTATTCGATTGCATGACGGATATTTTGCACGTGTTCGGGATGCCACACGTCATGGAGGGAGGCGAGGGTGTCATTTCGGCGGCGTGCATGCGTCCTTCCGACGCGAACGGCGGCAAACACGTGCCCGACCTGGGAGAAGACGACGACGTGCTGTGGTCATTGGTCGCGGTGTTGGTAGAGTCTGACTAGGACTAGGACTAGGACTATGACCCCTCCTCCATCCTCAATATCTTGTCGTCGAACGAGACCAGGTCGAACGATCCGATCGTCGACGCGGCGTCTTTTTCTTCGGAAAACGAAGCGTTCAGGTGCAACGTCAGGCGTCTCCGTGGTCGTTGCTGCCCTCTGTCTCCTCTCTTGTACTTGTTTTTGTCGCCGTCCGTAGACCAGTCATCAAACACGTGGATTCGTTCGGCATCTTCTCTTCTGCGCGTACGAACTGTCTGAGCCCTTGAAAGTTCCGGCATTTCGACGACGACGGTCCTGATCCCGCAAAAGTCGGACAGTACCGCCACGTCGAACAGTCCTGCCTTGTAGGTCCCGTTTGCCGACCCGACCCGCACCTCTTGTACCATGGAGGCTATTTCGAAAGGGGTCGGAGTCGATGTGGAGGTGGAGGTGGATGCATTGTTCACGCTCTTCATGTGCCTGGCGAGGGAAGGATGACTGGCGAGTAGCCTTCCTTTGTGCTCCGGTTGAGCGTGCAACCGGAGCAGCGCGTTCGCCACGACACCGCGCATGCTCGAAAGCGGGACTACCCTCCCTCCCGGGGTGACGAGCGCGGCCACGAGATGGAACAGGCGCCAGACGTCACAAGAAGGTATGACGGAGGTCTGTTTGATCGTCAGGCCCGGCTTTCCGTCGCGCGAAACCCGGGAATGGCTCGAAAAACTGGCGCGGTTGAGGCGCTTTTTGAAGGCCGTGGAAGAAGATGGAGAAGACGATGAATAAGACGAAGGCGTCGAACCGATCCCGGATCCGGTCCGACAGGCCGACCAAGCCCGCAGAAGGGACGCCGACCCTTCGCGTTGCACCTTCTTCAGGGATTTGGTCGCGTCCACGACGTCCGAAGTCGTGGCAGAGATCGTAGCAGGTGTCTTCGGGGAGAACGGGTTCATCCGGATGTCCTCCACGGTCTTGAGCCACGCTCCCGAGGCGACGTCCTCCTCGGTTATGAACATGTCGGGGCGGGCTATACCGGGGCGACCCGTTCTGAGCTTGCCGTACATACTTCGCATCGAATAGGCGGACGTGTAAGAAGAATGCGGGCGATATCCAGAGACGGTGCGTTGGCCGCTGTTTTTCTCCCTCACCAGATCTGGACCGTGCAACATCTCGTCCACCAGTCGACCGTCCACTTCGACCTCTTTTTTACGGTATAGACTCTCGAGAAGTTCGCGCATACGTTTTCGACGGTACCAAAACGGGAAAGGATTGAAAGCGCTGCGCAAAAACACGAACTCGCGTTGGGAGTCGGTGTCGCGCGACAGACGAGAAGATACGTCCCGACGACGCGCCTCCCGCTGTTTGTTGTCGACGCTCAGGCGCTCGATGTACGCCCGGCGGTCGTCCGACAGACGCGCTCCCGTCATGACGTTCAGGTTTTCGAGGTAACCCGACGCGTCGGACGCCTTCATGTACACCGGCACGACGTGGCCCGAGCCCAGGACCAACGCGGTGACGCCTTTTTTGTTCTTGTTATTGGTTTCTCTTTCTTCGCGGGACACCACATATCTATCGTCTCCCGTTATTTCCGCGAGCGTGTTGAAAAAGGCGACGATCTCGTCTATAGACCGCTTCGGTCGTAGATCCACTATGTCGGCGATGTACACGGTGGGAGGAGCGGACGCACCCACTAACATGGCTTCTCTGACCAGGAGGGGCACGTACACGTCGTCCTCCGTGATCACCCCCGTCAGACGAAAGTTGTAGTCCAGTACCTGAGCGCGCAGTGTCTGATGGAGGCCTCGACGTAAGATGCGCGACAGACATCCCGCTGAGTTACACGCATTTCTTTCCGCGTACGTCGAAGCACTCGATGTCGAAGCACTCGATGTCGAAGGTGTAGCGGTGACGTCGTCTAAGCCGCTCTTGCACCCTGCCGTCACAACGTCGACCACCGCTCGGACCTCCCGAAACGAACGATCGGTAGTACCGTACCAAAACAGGCCTCGATCGACGAACCCCTGTTGCGCAGTGGGTGCCCCCGGCTTACTCCTCACCCTCTTCTCGGTGCTCTGTACGTGGTGAATGCGTTCGTAAAAAGGACCGTGTTTAAGGACGAACACGAACGGAGCCGCCAGACGAAAGCGCGACGCGTCTTGGCGCACGCTTTCACAGTCAACTACGACATCCCCACCATTGTTCCAATCGAATATCACGATGTTCAGGCCCAGGTGGTTGAGCCACGGGAGTTGCATGTTGAACAGGCCCAGGAGAATGCGGTGCGCTTTGACCATCTCGTGGTCCAGGAGAAACGCTTTGAACTTCTGCAGCGAGTCGTATATGAGGTATTCGCGTACGACGGCAGGATCTACCGTATTTCCCTTTTTGACCGACGCCACGACGGCGTCCAGATTCATCGCGCGGTGATATGCTTTCGCGCCCAAAAACCACGCCGCGAACGTCTTGAAACGCGTGCGGTCCATCTGCATGGTGTGTGATCCGCTGGTTCCCATGAACATGCGACAGACCATGCCGTCGTTCATGGCGACGTACACGTCCGGCGTCAGGCGTTCGGCGATGTAGTTCACGAAGCCGGTCACGGTAGTCACGTCTCGCAACGGGGAAAGAAGCGAACTCGACGTCGAAGACGAGTTTGACTTCCACTTCCGACTGGAGTTCAAAGCGTCGGCCTCCATCTCGGATATCTCTACGTCCGCGCTTTTTAACAGGTCCAACATCTGACGCAAAAAACTCTGGCGGCCTTGCGCTATTCCACGGCGTACGTAACAATTGGTCGATTGTGAGAACTGACCACTCCCGTCGTCACGATTCCCGCATTTCAACGACACGTTGAACCCCCCGTTAAGGGCCCTCGAAAACGCAAGCGGGATCATACCGTACCTGCTTTCCCCGAGAGGTATGAACGTCTCTCCCAATATGTACTTGACGTCTGTTTGCTGTTGCTGCTGTTGCTGCTGTTGCTGCTGTTGCTGCAAAGACACCAGACCGCCGTCGTCACCGCGTTTTTTATCGTTTTCGTTGGTCGTAGATAACTCCACGGATGACTTTGCGGATGTTATGCCACACACGTCGTACCTTTTCATGGGTTTACGGAAACAGCACGGCATGCACAGACCGTCGGGATGCTGCTTGGGCGACAGCATGCCGGGGTACCTGGCGCTACTCCCCTCGAAGTACGATGTGAACACCATGGGCTCCTCCTTGACACCCGGCACCGGACAGCGTCGACCGTTCTTTTCGAACTGTTCGAGCGTCATGGGCGTGCGCGACTTGGGGCACCACACCTGGGGACAGATGTACGCGTTTTTGGCGCGGAGTTCGTCCGTGCTGCCGTACCATAAAGGCTCTCCGTCAAAAGAGTTTGGAAATTCCTTCTCTATGCGCCTCAGATCTGCCGAGTGGACAACGACGGGTTGTCGATCGTTTACGGCACCACAAATACCCGCATATTTACTCGAACCGTGCGCGGGACGATTGTTGAACAACTCGGGATCCGCCCGATACAGGGCCCGGAGCACGTCTTTGCCCGTCTCGTATTTACTGGCCGCCGAAACGTCCGTCTCGATAGAAGACAGTGGAGGTTGTCCGTTAGATTTAGACGTACCGGACATGTCACCGGTACTCGTCTGACTCGAAAGAGAGGAAGTCTGAGAAAGCAGCTGCTCCACGTGTGCGTCCAGCGAAGACGGCTCGTCGCTCTCTTCTATTCTTCCATCCGTCACATAGTGTTCGTCTTCGTCCCTGTATCGATCGTAGTCGTCGTCTCCATCTCCGTCTCCATATCCATCTCCGTTTACGTTTACGTCTCCGTATCGGTCGTCGTATACGTCTTCGACGAGATTTTTGATTTTGCCACCGTCATCATGCGGACCTCCTCCTGTTTTCTTGTCAGTATTAGAAGAAGAAGAAGAAGAAGAAGCGGTGTGTACGGCGTGAGCGACGAGCGCAAATATAGAACTTACCATATCCGCGGGAATCCCGTTCGTGAACACCCTGAACCCTTCTTGCTGCCCCTGTCTGTAAATCGTAACGGACGGAACGGTGGGAAGAGTGCGCCAAGAGCGGATTTTGTACGACTCGTGGCCGTACCTCCCCCGTTCGATCTCTTCGAGACGTTTTTCGGCAAACTCCGTAGAGACCAGAAAAGCTCTCGTCAGGCGGTCCACTACCCGTTGTCTACCGTTTCCCAATCCGATCCCCCCCTCTTCCTCCTTGAGGCGTGCCACGACCGCCAACCAACTCATGGTGCTCCCGTGGTGCGGAGTGCGTTTTACATGTGCCGTTATTGCTACGGCCTCTTTACCCTCTATGGGAACAACGAGAGAGAAGAAAGCGGAAAGGTCGGAGGTGAGCACGCGCGCCAGTTGGCGCATGGTCGGCGCGTCGGAGCTCATCGCCGGCGGGATCGTCGCGGTGTATGATGAGTGGACTGCTTCCATCTCGAACGACCCGTTCGGGATCACGCGTGCTGACGCGGGATCGACACGGAAAATGTAGCGCGTGTCGATCTCGCCGAACCGCACCAGTGTGTCCAGCGAGTTCAACGCCCGCAGCACGTTAGCGTTCACCAGCTCCATACTGTCCACGGCGTCACTCGCGTTTCCCGGACGGCTGATGGAAAAGGTGCAGGTGGTGTCGACGCGTCCGGTGTTGCTGATCCGAACTTGGCCCCGTAGAGACCGTTTCGTAACGTGCGTCTTCGTGGTGTCCATGGTCACGATCTGGATGTACGGAGTAGTGCCGACCTTTCGACCGCGAGGCACGATCCAGCTTTGCAACGTCGGGACGTGCAGAACGCCCTTGTGTATCGCCATCCGGCTCACCTTGTACATGTGCGAGAAGCCGTCGTAGTATTTGACGAACGGCGCCTGCACGCTTACCTGGAAGAGGTTGAAGAGCAGGCCCAGATCGACTTCCACCGAAGGCGGACGATACACGCCTCCTCCTCCTCCTCCTCCATCCAAGTCGTCCACGGAGACCACACCAGTCCGCACTTGGAAGAACATCAGGCCCTCCGAGTGGTCAACTTCCGATCCGACTTTCGCTCCTTCGTCGACTTTGGCTGTGGCTTTGGCTTTCTTTCTATCTCGATCTCTCTTTTTGGCACTTGACGCGTTGGCGCATCTGAACTGGGCGAGCGAGAGCTCCTCGCCGAAGATCAGGTCCCGGACGCGCCCACTGCTAGAGGGGTCGGCAGTCCTGAGACGCGGGAAATAACGCGTCGTAAAACCGTGGAACAGAAGGTCGAGGGAGGGACCACCGTCAGCAGAAGCGTTTCCACTACCTCCCACGTGTTTGTCGACGTCTCCGTACAACGCGACATCCAAACTGGAAGAAGCCCCGACGTCGTCCCCGAACGTCCAGAGCGACTTCAGAAGCACTTCGTCGTTGAAAACGGTAGTATGCGCTTCTTTGGCAGATCCGTCCGCGTTCACGAGGTCCAGGTCGACGACTATGTCCGCCAAGAAAGGGTGGAATTCGAAGACGCGCGCCAAGCCACCTGCGCCGACCACGCTGAAGCTGCAAGGCAACGTCGCCCGGTCTATACCTCCGAGTTCGTGTTCGACCACGCGTAACGCGTGCTGCGGTGTATACCGGACCTCTCTTTCTCTCTCTATCTCTTTTCCTCTTTCTTTTTTTCGATCGTGACCATCTCGAACACGGTCGAACGTGCGGATGAGTGTTTTTCGACTACAAAAAGACGCTCCCCTGAAAGCAGAAATGACCACCGCACGATTCAAAACACCACGAAACAAAGGGTCGGAAACCCGTCTCGCCGACCAGGCGTACACTTCGGGATACGAATGCGTTTCGTTCGTGTGGGCCGCAATTGTGGCCAACACCTTGTACTTGGCGGCTTTTAGAGTGTCATCGGCGTAAAGCGCACGATCCACGTAATGCACCTTTCCTGTTGCTCCTTTCTTCGCCCCTCTCTGTTGCTGCTCGTTGATACGTTCTGTCATGCCCAGCGCTTCGGCGTAATTTTGACCGAAAGCGTCTTTCAAGACCGCCGCATCCACCCGCGAGAGGGCAAACGAAGGACGAGGAGAAGCGACGTCATTATTCATCGTTCGTTCCACCCGGCGCAACACATCGAGAGCGCGTAGCTGGTTCGGTGAAGAAGTACATGGACCCACGAACACGTACGTGATGAAAGAAGAACGACTCGTCCAACGCCTCACTTTGACCGTTGCCGTAGTCGTAGTCGTCATTTCTAACGGTACATCGTTTGCCTTGGCCACACTGTCTACACCGCTTGCCTTCGTCGCTTTTGTCGCTTTTGTCGCTTTTGTCGCATTGCCGTCTGCTGTATTCTTCTGGACCGTTCTGGTCGATTTTATAGACGGGACGTCTTTCGGCATGCTTCGCCCCTCTTTTTTCTAAGGTGAGACGGAAAAAATATGGTTCCCACACAAACGGATATTATACTACGGAAGCGACGACCGTTGCATCACGCCTTCGTCGAGAGCGCCGGAACACGACAGCCCGTGTTTCGCCTTGTACTCTTTCGAGAAAAACGCTTTGGCCAGCGCCATACACCTCTCTCGCACGTCGTGAGTGTAACCCGCAGTGGAACGCACGCGAGCGAACGGCAAGAACACGTCTTCTTCGTCGACCAACAGGCGTTGCCACACTTGCCAGGTCAAGTCGCCGGCCTCCGCGATCTGCGCCAGAGCGGACAGCTCCCGTTCGTCCGCGTGGTCGTATGCTCTCCATCCGTAAAGCGTCGAGTTACATGGCGCGCGCCTGCGAATGTCCTTCAACACCTCGAAGTTGGCCTCGTTCATCGCGGCTTCGAGGCTCATCAAGCGAGCTCGCTTGAGCGTCTTTGACTTAGACCTCGCGTAGTTGAAAATGTACCAAGCCAGGGTGATACCCCCGGTGGCGAATACCAACTTGATCGCCTCCGGTGGCATGGACTGGACGACTCCTTTATTGATTTTGTACCAAGGAGTTAGAGTTCGAAAAAAAGTCTCGGACAAAATAACCCTTATTACATGTAAATAGGGTATATGATAATTTTACTGGACCTATTTGCAATCCACGATTGAGACATCAGCAACATCCCTTTTCGCCAAGCCACTCGCACATTCGGTGTTCCGAATTCACTTTAGGCCGTGTCTCACTACGATTTGAGACTGGAAACAGTGTGGGAATAGTGTAGATTTCTCTGTAAAACACTCTATCAAAAGGACGTCCTGTTGCAACGAACAGGTTGCTATTGACATTATTTACG
>Ga0307940_1001751_pt1 | contig 11785 bp, 5 predicted proteins | sample OrgLakmetagen124_FD_201835 | JGI IMG/M metagenome (GOLD analysis project Ga0307940, IMG submission 201835) | Saline water microbial communities from Organic Lake, Antarctica - #124 | ecosystem: Environmental > Aquatic > Non-marine Saline and Alkaline > Saline | place: Antarctica: Organic Lake... | reverse complement strand
AAAGGCGAATGATGGAAGTAATATCCGTGCGCCCATGGCACCGTCGTGAAGGGTGTGCGCCCCTGACCGAAGTGCTCGTCGAAAAAGTGCATAAAGTTCACCAGCTCACCGGGTTTCTTTTCAGTCACGGAACGCATTGATCCGCGCGCAGAAATGAAATCGATGTGTTTCTTCAGAACTCCTTCTGGATCCGTTTTCCAGCGAGTGCCCTTAAGCTCCTCATAAACCTCGCGCCATTCGGTGATGATCTTAGTCCCGTCCTCATCGCTGCGGTCGTGATAGACGAAGTATTCGTTGGAAGTGAGTAGGTTCTCGAAAACGTTTTGATCTTTTTGAAGATGCCAGTCGAGGAATCGGTCGGCTTCATCAACTAGGAAACCGGGAGTGGCCAAGGTGCCGCGCCCAGGGTTGGCATAGTAGCCATCACTCCGCTCAGAATCCTTGAATACCTTGATCGCCATCGGGTAGCCAAAAAAGTCTCGGAAAAAGCGATTGATACGCGGATGCGAGGTGACGTGGGACTTTACTTTGCTGGTGGTGAAGGCTGGGTCGGTCGGGCCTTGGTAATACTTTTCGTCCGCAAGCAAACGGGTGACCTCGCGCTGGTAATCCTCTTTGCTTTCCAAGTCTCCGTTCGCCGCAGCCTCAAGCAGCTTATCGTCAGGACTGCGGTCACCGAGGGCGTAGGAAATCGCATAAGCGCCCTCGCGGGGTGAGAGCATTTTCCTGCCATGCGCGTCAGGGCTTCCATCGCCAAACTCGAGGCGATAGAGAAATTCCGATTCCAAAAGCACGGCGACAAGCATTTGCCGGAGGCCTTGGGTATTTCCTCCAATGCCGATAGAGGAGCGCAAGAGATCGAGATATTTTACGATTTCCCAGCTTTCTGGTTCCCGTTGCAGGACAAGCTGGAATTGCTTGCTGATGGCGGCTTCCATCTGCTCTTCGGTGGGTTCGCCCTCCTTAAGAATGATCGCTTCAAAAGCCTCAGGTGTTCCCGCTGGCGACCACTTGTCCTTCGGATCAGGGAAATGATTCGCCTCGAATTCACCATTTTTGACCTGTGCCGCGCGGATTAGCTTTTTGGAAATCCATTCCGCATTACTCAACATCACCAGCAGGTGGCCTCCATCGAGGACTCCGTTATCGTAATACCGGACGCCGGAAGCATCGGGCAGGAGGAAAGGGTTGGTAATGCCGTAAAAGCTCACGCCACCTCGCCCCAAAAGCTCAGGCTCGAAAATTTCAATGACCCGCTGCTCGAAAATCTGCGGGCTCACCAGCCAGCGGCGGCCCGGGGTGTAGGCCGCAGCTTTGATCTCCCCGCTGAAAAGCTTCTCGTGATTGACCGCGTTACCATATGAAGGGAAGCGCAACTTTTCATCGAGCTTTGATGCGTTGAGCGAGTCCAGTTCCTGAGATAACCATGCCAGCATTTGGCTGCGCTCCTCTGCGTTAAACTGATCCTCGTCCTTTGGCGGCATCTGTTTGAAATAGATCTGCTCCTGCATCTGATTGAGGATGTCCACCCAACCTTCCAGTGAATGACTCTCTAGATTATCGAAGCGCAGCCCCCCTTTCTCCGTGCCATCCTCGTGGCAGTCGATGCAGTAGTAATCAATCAACTGAACTGCTTTTTCAGGAACGGAAAAGCTACGACTCGGATTGGTCGTTGCGCTCACTGGCTTCATAGAAGCTTCTGCGGCTCCCGCGGCAGGCTCCGAGGCCACTGCCAAGGACTCTGGGCGTTTCTTTTCACGTTTGAACTCTCCCAGATTTTCAAGATAGACAATGTCTGCCACCGAGAGAATCGCATGGTTGAAACTGCCAATTTTGCCGTTGATCATTACAGTCATCATTCCTGAAGCCGGATCATACTCCTGCAACTCACCTTCAAAACTTCTACTGCCGTCCGCACTCGTCCAAGTGCGGGCTTGCAAAGAATTCGCGGCCATCAAGGCGCATACAGCAGCAGCGCAAATCACAGGAAAATTCCGTGATATCATATAGATAAGTCGATGAATCATGATGGGGGCTGGGGGCTGAAACTGATTTCAGTAAAAAGAACAAAATAAACGTTTTATGCAGAGCCGGCTCGATCGAACTGAGAATGTAATGATCCTTTCAGAATTTGGTGAGACGACTTTTCCCACTTATCCTCCCGTTGAAAGGCGAACTTCGTAGAAAAAAATAAAGTTAGCAGAGATGATATTTTAGACACCCACTCAGCTCATGAACTGAGCAATCGGGCCGGTTTGATCTCCTTGAAGGGCCGGATCGAGCACACCGTAGTGCTTGATTGGATTTCCGTAAGCATTGAGAATCGAGGTGTAGAAGTTGCCGAGAGTTTGGTGACCTTCTTTACCCCAGAACGGGAGGCGAATGTAGCGACGGCCCATATTGAGCTTCGCATTGTCTCCTGCCATCACCACGAATGGGAATTCCGTGCCTTGACTGTGGTGAGTTTCACCGCTGTTCGGGAAATAGCAGATCATGGTGTTGTCAAACATCGTGCCATCACCTTCGGGAACGCTTTTAAGACGTTTGACGATCGAATCAACCAACTTCATGTGTTGGTGCTCGGCCAGTTGCCTGATATCGGTCGCCTCAACTCCTCCAACGGATTTACCATGGCCAACATCGTGCATGTTCACTTTTTCGCCTTCAAGGCCGGGAAGACCGGTGTAGAGGTGGCCGAGTTCATCGACCGTAAAGGACACGACGTTGGTAAGGCCTGAAATCAGTGATGCCAGCAGAACCTCGGTGTGGCCGACTTGGCGATCTACCGTGTTCAACTCCTCAGCAAGGTATTTGGGATCAAGGCGAGGCGCATGCTCCCGAACGGCATCTGACATTTTGTCAATCTTGCGATTGCGCTCGCGAATGTTTTCGATCGAACCGGCATAGTTGCCAACTTTCTGACGCTCGATTCCCTCAAGGTGGCTTGCGAGTTCGGAATGATTCCCCGCTGCGAACTGAAGGACCTTGCGCTCAAGCTCATACTGAACCCTATCCTCTTTATTGTTAGAGACGGATTTGAAAATTTCTTCGACGGCGATCTTTGGAGAACCGAAAGCGTAATTTGGCTGCTGTGGCCCACGAGCCGAAAATCCTTTAAGAATACCATCCAAGCTGCCGCGAGCATTACCGCCGCCTGTAGGAAAACAGGCCAGCTCGATATGCTCCATCGGCGAAGGGAAAAGCTTCGCAAGTTCGAAGTCGACCGTCGCCCACTTGATGGAACCAGGGCGCTCGTTCGCCTTGAACACGCCGAGCGAGGAGCACCAGGAATGGTGCCCCGTGGTGCACATTTTACCGGAAAGGCCTTGGAGTATGGTCAGATTGTCTTTGTGCTCTTGGAGAGGGCTCATCCACTCGGGAAGCTCATGCCCGTCCAAGTCTACCTGAAATGCCTCTTTGGCATTCTCCATTTTCATTTCTTTGGAGCCAAAAGATGGTGGAACCATTACTTTAGGAAACAGACCGTTGCCTCGGTGCATGAAGATGAAGCGCATCGGCGGCTTGCCAGCAGCAGCTCCGGCAGACGCTTGAGCAGCTGAAAGCCTTGGCGCGCCTCCGGCAACAGAGAGTCCGCCCATGGCAATAAATGCGTTTTTTAAGAAGTCACGGCGGTTGTTCATAATGGTAATTTTTTGAATTAACGGGACGTTGGAGCGTGTAGTCTATACGAAAACGGTGGATCGTTCTTTCTTTTATTTTCTAAAAAGAAATGAATCCGAGGTGAGCAAGAAGATTTCCACCACCTTGCCGCTTCTTTCATAATCGATGTAAACTTCGTTCGTGTCAATTAGGGTTTCCGAGGCTGAAAACGTCTCGTTCCAGCTCATAAGGAAGAAGCGTAAAACGTGCCGAATTAGGAAATCGCCAACCTTTTGGGTTGTGTCAGGCGGGTGACTCGCGCTCCAAAAAAGGCGGTTCCGGTCTTTTCTGACGGATTATCCCGGGATTTGGTATCAATACCCCGAGCTGCTGAACGGCGAGGCAGGGAGTCCGTCCTTGTTGTAGAGATTGAAGCCGACGGGGAACTGGGTGTAGGCGTAACGGACCGCGACTGGCTTGGATACTTTCTCAGAGGAGACGATGAGGTCGCTGCCGTCGATCTTGCCCTTGGCCCAATGCCAGGTGCCGTCCTTGGCTTGGATGGATAGCCACGGCATCTCCGCATCCGGCGTTGGTGCCGGCGGCTCGTAGCCGTCCTTTTCAGCGAGCATCAGTCCGTTTTCCGCGTGATCGAATTTCACCCGGATGGTGCTGCCCTCGATCTTGTGTTCCTTGTAGAGCGGGCCGCTCGGCACCACCTCTTCTTTTCCGTAGTCGTTGTGTAGCGCCCAGTGCGCAAGCCGCATACCGACGTCATACTTGTTATAGGGGTGTTCCTTCTTCTCACCGATGTCGATGGCAACCGCCATCCCGGTATTCGGAATGCCAAGCGCCTCGAACTGCGCGTTGCGAATGGCCGCGCGACCGTCGCCACCTTCGGGCTTGTCCGTGGGTGATTCTCCCTGCGCCGCCAGCTGTACGAAGTAGAACGGGAAATCACCCTGTTCCCAGACCCCGCGCCAGCCCTCGATCAGCTGCTTCAACTTGGGCAGGTAATCCTTGCCGTCCTTCACGTTGGCCTCGCCCTGATACCACAGCGCCCCGCGCATCGCATGACCCACCAATGGCTCGATTTTTGGGATGAAATTCTGATACTTCGTTTTGATGGGTTCCTCACCGGGCGGGACATACAGCCAGCCTTCGATACCGGTTCCCGCGACCGCCGCATTCATCAGGCCGACGGGGACCAGCAGCTCGCTTTGAAGCTTGCGGCCGAACACAAATGAAATGCTGTAGCAACCGCCGACGGTCTTGGGAGTGCTGACCGTCCAATCGGTTTCGAGAAAGCGCAGCGCCGGGTAGTTGGCCTCTGATTGTGAGTTTTTCGGGTAGGCGGTGTTGCCGAATTTCACCGACATGTTCGATTGACCCGAGCACAGCCAGACCTCGCCGATCAGGATGTTGGAACACTCCTTTTTGGCCTGCTTTCCATCCGCGCGGGTGGTCACGGTCAGGATGCGTCCGACAGGCGCGTCATTCACCGACTTCAATTTGTCAGCAGGCATTGCATCGAGATTTACTTCAAAGCGCCCGTCATCACCGGATGTGGTGACATGCTCCTGTTCGCCAAAGGCCACGTGCACGGCCGCGCGCGGCAATGTCCAACCCCAGACTGGAACCGGCATCTTCTGCTGGAAGACCGCGTTGTCGCCAAACGGTCGCCCGAGACGCGGTGCCAGCTCCAGCGGCGGCTTTTCTTTCGGGAAATCCGTGGACAACTCCGCGGCACGCAGTGGCCCTGCGGTGATCAGACCAAGTGCCAGGAAACAGAATATGGATTGGAGAACGGAGCGGAAACGGGTTTTCATGGGAGATAGACGTATGGCCGAAACCTAGACGATGAAGCCCTGTCTTGCCATCCTGATTTTGGCGGGCTTTCGATTATAAATTGTCTGTCGGATTGCTAAACAAAAGGCGGCCTCTCACTCCTCCAGGATGATTTCCTGAGTCGGGGTCACCAAATACCAAGCTCCGTGTTTTTCATCTCCATCATCGGGTAGATGGCAATACTCAAACTTGCCATCACCTTCCTCCAATTCCTTCGTCAGTGTGTAGGCATTGTCATCAGTAATCCCGAGAACCCAACCTTCGGGAATGATCGCCAATGCCGTGGCCGGCGTTGGCAAAAAGCCATGCTCCTGTTCATACAATTCGATCTTATCCACGATCTTTTTCCCGCTGATAAGAACTTCCTCAGGCACCAATTCCTGCTTGTCCGTATCTTCTGATTGGTCAGCGGTCCTGATGGTGCCGGACGACGGACTGACATCGGTTTGCTTCTGTTGATCGCACGCTGTCATGGTTGCCAGCACTGTGAAAAACGCGGCGCTTTTCGTGGATATGAGATTAAATTGCATCTTCCATTTTCACACCGGGGCAAAGTGCGGGCAACGCAATTATTCCAGGCTGCCATTCGATGGTTTAGCCCGGTAATCCATTCGGATATCCCTTTCTGAAATTATAAAAACAGGGGAACCCCATAGGCTGGAGGAAGCAGGTTTTATCAGTCTGCAAAGGCAGCCTCATGGAAAGAGACGTATCCCGCGCTGCTACTTGCCACCTGCGACTTTCACATATGTCGTGTATTCCGCTTTGAAGTCTTTGTCGATTTCAGGTTCAAATTCCCATTTCATGATCAGAAACTCCCGATCTTCAAGATCGACCACCTCGTAGTCGTAAGCCTTGTCGATAAAGGTGCTGAAAGTCATGTTGCCTGAGTAGCGCATCGGAAACGTGTATTTCCCCCTTGTGAACTGGATCCCCATGACATCGCCACTTTCTTCGACTTTCAGGCCGTATTTGATACTGCTTGTTTGCGACGGTGGAACCTTACCTTGCTTCAATTTTTCTTTCAGGAATTTGATCGCATCGTCTTTGGATTCAAACTTGTCATGGCCGACGGAGCACCAGGTTCCATGGAATGGCTTGTTGGGCTTGAAATCCCCATCAAACACATACATGTCTTCCTTATTGCCACTCTTCTTCCATTCGGAGGTAGCCTTTGGTATGGAGTTTAGAAAATCCATTCCCAGATCGGAGAATCCGACGACTCTTCCTATCGCTTGACGTTTGATCTCGCCACCTTGTGGGATCACATAAATACCGCTTTCACTCACCAGTTCATCGGGTTGTTTCTGATATACCGTCTTCATCAGCTCCAGCCCGTAGGATTGGATTTCAGATGGGGCTTCTTTCAATCCTTCGGTGATGGTGTAGGCCCGCGTGACGATCGAATATACGGTGGTTTTCGAGATCGCTTCCGCAATCGGAGGAAACATCATCTTGTAGCTCTCGGTATCGCTGAGAAGTGGTATGCTGACACTCATGGCAGAGCCCTGTATCCACTGCTCCTCATGCCCAATCAGAGTCACAAGCAACTCCCTGAAAGTTCGCAGCTTCTTGATATCGACGTGTTGCAACAGTCCCAGCGCCCACTGTTTTACAAACCAGGAGCCCTCCGGGTCTCTGATGATTTTTTCAACCTGATCCATCATCGCAGGTGTGACCCGACCGTGGTCCACGTTGTTTTTCCTCCACGTTCCAAAAAGCTCGTGAAGGATCATGACACCGGTGTGCTGCAATCTCGCATCTTCCGAGACCAGAATTTCCAAAATCAAATCATCGTATTTCTTGGATTCCAGCAATACTTTGCCAGCTTCGGATCGATAGGTGATTTCAGGATGGTGAAGGTAGGTCCGGATGGTCTCTTCGGAAACATCCTTGGCGCTCAACTTCTTCGAAACCTGATAACCCACATGTTCACTCAGGCTTTCCTTAAAAACATCATTGTCACTCCATGGGCCGCCGGGCACGGGGAATGGTGAGCTGAAGGCATCATCTTTAGCGGTTCCCCAGGGGCGCTCGGGAAGCGGGTGCTTCTTCGCCCACTGGCTCAGCGGAGCTCCGGACAGGTGTAGCTGTTTCCGCGGCATGGTGTAATTCAAGGCAAAATAAGTGCCCCAGGCGTATCGGCCATCTCCGACGGTGGTGTCGTAATTATCATCGCTTCCTCCGCCGATTCCAATGGCGCCGTTGTGATGGCGGGAGAGTTCCAGAATCCATTTCCTCGCGTCCATGTAGTCGCGATACTGGGCGGGGCGCTTTTCGGACATCAGGCCCATTGATGCGGACTTCCACATTTCACCGATCCCACCTCCGGTATGGCCCACATGGTAGGCATTGGTTCCGTAATAACTCTTGATCGAACTGATCTGCATCGACTGTGCGTAAATCGACTCATCCCCATCCGTTGCCAAACGAGTTGCAGCTGCCATCGCGAGCGCTAACCCACCGGTTTTGCCATTGTCATCGGTAAAGCCACCTTTTGGGGTGTAGTTGCCATAGGGAACGGTGCCTCGGCCGGAGAAGCGGTAGAACTGACGCAAACTGCTTTGCAGGGTCGCTTCATCAACTTCCACCCCGCAGGTTTTCGCGAGAATTAAGAAGGTCAGGCAGTGAACTCCCGCTGCATTCAATTGTCCACCCGACTGATACCTGTAAGAAGCCCCCCGGCCGGACCAGGCTCCGTTGTAAATCGTGTCTCTAAGGTGGTCCGCCGCCTCCTGAATCAAAGGCAGTACCGCCTCATCGCCGGTCCTGAGATAATACTCACAGAAACCCATTCCGTTTAACCCGATATTCCAGTTATGAACGGCGAAACTTTTCGGCTCTTTCATCCATTCACGAACCACCGCTAGGTCTTTTTCTTCTCCCGTGGAAAGCAGGAAAAGCACCGACGATGCGTCTCCCTTGCCTTCTTTTGCAATCAGATCAGCAAGGTTTCTGACGATCTTAGCCGACTTCTCACAATCGAGCGGCCAGGTCGGGCTGTATGAACCCATCACGGGGATATTCACCGTTACGGTGTCCCCGCCCTTGATCGCCAGATTGATTCTGCCATCGCTTGCTTCTGCGCGGGTGATGAGTTCACCCAAGATAAGCCGCGGATCACGGTCGGAGTCTGTCATGTTGACGCCGTTGATGGTTTCGATGATCTGGCCCTTTTTAAGACCGCCTGCCTTTTCAGCTGGGGACCCTTCCTCGACGTTTTCGATTTTCATCACCTCGCCCTTCTCCAGCATGATGCCGATGCCCACTGGGCCGAAATTTTTGATCAACCAGTTTTTCCATCGCCCCTCACCCGGTGCAGGTGAGAACTTCGGCTCAAAGCCACCACTGGCCTGACGATCCGCAATCGGCTGGTTATTGGATGGTTTTATGCTTGCAGGTTTTGCAACCGGTGTCGCCTTTGCTTTTTTAAGAAAAGCGATGTCACTAGCGGATAAGAGCTTTTGATCGAAGGTCACCTGCTTTCCTCCGCGATTTACCGTCACTTCCCCCGCAGCAGAATCGTAAGCGACCAAGCTCGCTTCAAAATTGCTTTTCCCATCCGCACTCGTCCAGGTCCGGGCGGATGCGTCGGTGGATGCGAGAATGGATATCGCCAGGAAGAGGCTGGAGAGTGTTCTGAACAAGGGCTTCATGAATAATTCTATTATGGATTGAAGAGCCGGCAACTCCGGTTCGTAATTAACGGTGATTTACGATGAAATTCCGCGATGTTGCGAATGGTTTTTTATGTAAAAATAAGGCCCCCATCCACCTCTGAAGATACAACCTTTCATACTAACCCACACAACACCAAGGATTTACAGCCACCAAAGACCTGAGCTTACTGTTTCTTTTCTACACAGGAGCATTTGCAAAAAAACTCCAGAAAAAGGCCATCGCTAAAGAACCCGCTTGGCTTGATAACCGATTTCGTAGAAGTTGATACGATCGGCCCGGCTCGACGATAGGCATCGTCTCACTTCTTCGGCGTCGCTATCTCAAGTTTCTCCAACGAATCAATTCCGGCTTTCAATTGCTTCGCCCGGTTCAGCAACTCGTCGACCTTGTCGGGAAATTCACGGCTGAGGTTCACCGTCTCGTCCGGATCCTCGGCGAGATTGAACAACAACGGATCGCCGGGCTTGGTTTGCTCCACGATGGCTTTGATCTTTTCCGCCTGCTCCTCGGTCGCCCGTTTCGTTCCACCACCCTCAACCGCGTATTTGCGATCAAAGAACAGTTTCCAATGACCGATGCGGATGGCGCGTGGCTCATCGCTCATGCCTTCCCAGTAAAGGAGCTCCTCCGTCGGCTGTTCAGCAGTCGCTGCCAGAATTGAAGGCGAATTGAAAACATTGCGGCCGTCGATAACAGGCTTTCCTTTGCTCTTTGATTTCCAATCGATCCCGGCCGCCTCGCAAAGCGTTGGCAGGAAATCCATCGCGTTCATCGGGATATCGCTGACCACATTTTTTGGCCAGGTCGAAGTCCACCGCATCACACACGGCACGCGGGTTCCACCCTCGAGGGCGCTCCACTTCGTCCCCCTGAAAGGATCCGCGAGGGCCTGCTCGCCGTTCTGTGGCCCGTTGTCAGAGGTGAAAATCACGATCGTATTGTCCTCGATACCCAGTTCGTCCAAAGTGGCCAGAATTTCACCGATGCGGAAATCCATTTCCTCAACCACGTCACCGTAGTCTCCGAACGAGGACTTACCCGCCCATTCGGGATGCGGCTCGACTGGGAAATGCGGGGCCGAATAGGGTAGATAGAGGAAAAACGGTTTCCCCGCATTCTCGCGGATGAAGCGGATCGCCTCGATGGTGAATTTCTCGGTCAGCAGGCGGTTCTCGAAAGGATCTTCTACCACCTCGTTGCCGCGCAGGATCTTCGTCGTCTGGTTGTTGCTCAGGGGTATGAAATAGGTCTCATCGAAACCCTGGTTGGCAGGGCGCGTTTCGGGAAGGTTGCCGATATGCCATTTCCCAGAAATGGCGGTCCGGTAACCTTCGGATTTGAAAATCTCAGCGATCGTGAGTGCTTCCGGGCTCAGGCCGTCCCGGGCACCCATCTTGTATCCTGCGACTCCCTCGGTCCAACCCAGCCGCACCGGATAGGCCCCGGTGAGAAGCGCCATACGGGAAGGGGTGCAAACGGTCGCGCCGGAGTGGAAGTTGGTCAGCTTGATTCCATCGAGCGCCATCCCGTCGATCACCGGCGTTTTGATCTCGGGGTGGCCGTAACTACTCAGGTCGCGATAGCCCAAATCGTCCGCCATGATCAAAATCACGTTTGGCTTTTGTGCGGATGCTTCCGGCGCAGCGAAAGAAAATGCGATTGGAGAAAACAACAGCGTGGCGGCGACTAAGGAAATCTTCATGGAGTATTGGTGCTTAGAAAGTAATGCAGGATGATTTGTGCTCACCGGAGGTCGAATCCGAATCCACGGAAGCCCTTCAACCTCCGATATTATTTTCGGGTTTTCACCTTCGATTATTCAAGCACGAAGATCGAGTTATGAATTTCCCGAGTGATAGCGGTGCCTGCTGCGTCCTTAAGATTCATCTTTATGAACATGCCCCAAGTCGGCGAGAGATCGGGGACTTTGAGGAGCACTGACTTGCCATCTGCAGACAGGCTAGCTGAGGTGACCTTCCATGGCCGTTCGTTGAAATGATTGGAGCCATAATTTTTTGTGCGCTTCAGATCCCAAGCCCGGATCTCCCATGCGGCGAGATCTGCAACAGAAGCAGGGTCAAGCGCATCACTGAAGCCGATCACCACTTCCCCGGGATCGGTCGTAAGACTCACGGGTTGGGCGGCTGACTTACCTGTGTAACGGATCCTGTAAAACCCACTCGGCTTCTGCCTGTTGCCAGCCCATGCGAACATGCCACAACCATACAACTGGCCGTCCAGCGGACTGAAGCGTCCGCGCATGAGACCGGTCGGCATCGGGTCGATGGGAAACGCGCTCATACCACCCTGAACTTCATCACCGATCTTTTCAAATGGGACGGTATAGATGCGACCCTCGCCGTAGGAAAGATTGAGCAGGGAGCCCCGGAGCGGTTCCCATGCGGAATCCTCAGGCACCCATAGCAACTCCGCAGGCGATCTGTCGTAAGTATTGGTGATCCAGGTGAGCGGTTGCCTCATTGCGCTATCGGATTCATCAGTGATGGAATGATAGGCCCACATGTTTCCGTAAAACGAACCTTTGCCGCCGGGCTTCACCCAGTTAATACGGTTCTTCGGATTCCAATGACCTTCCTGGTCGGTGACCATGAAGCTTCCGTCCGGGTTCAGGCAAACGCCGTTCGCCGCGCGGAAT
>Ga0307940_1001742_pt1 | contig 11819 bp, 5 predicted proteins | sample OrgLakmetagen124_FD_201835 | JGI IMG/M metagenome (GOLD analysis project Ga0307940, IMG submission 201835) | Saline water microbial communities from Organic Lake, Antarctica - #124 | ecosystem: Environmental > Aquatic > Non-marine Saline and Alkaline > Saline | place: Antarctica: Organic Lake... | reverse complement strand
TACGCGTGCTGGTATTCCAGCAGTTGATCTACACGGTGCTCTTTCTCAAAATGCTCGCGACCGAAACCTCGCATCCTTTAGTGCCGGAACTGTAAAGGTTCTGGTTGCCACCGATGTTGCAGCAAGAGGTGTTCACGTCGACGATGTCAGCCTCGTGATTCACGTCGATCCACCAGCCGAACACAAGGCCTATCTCCACCGCTCTGGCCGCACAGCGCGCGCTGGTGCAACAGGGGACGTAGTGACCCTGTGCCTTCCAACTCAGCGAAAAGACCTTGCGGACTTGCTTAGAAAAGCCAAGATCTTAGTAACACCGAAAAAAGTTACAACCTCTTCCCCAGAAGTTCTTGCACTAATTGGCGACGTGGCAGCTTACGTGAAGCCCGCTCCAGTTGTGCAACAGCAAGGTGGCGGAAAATCTAACGGAAGAAACGCTCAGCGCAAGCGCACTGCCCGTGAAAGCGGAAGCGCGCCCTTAGTAGCTGGACGGAACAATCGTTCTCGCCCGGCAACGAGCGCTGCAAGACCAGCTGCTGCCGGCAGGTCTGGTCAGCGCTCTCGTTAACGAAGAGACAATCGTGCTGGGACTTGGGCGCCTCGGCACCCGGTACAGACAGTTCGCAGTCAAAACCACAACGGATTCAAGTAAATACGTGCCAGCGACTGGCCCGATGAGACCCAAGTGAAAAACAGTTTTTTCTAAGCTAAAAATTAGGGCTAAACCATCGCGAACCTCGCCGGCCAAAAGCGGCCAAGTGCGCTGTTTTGTCAATTAGAATTAGGGACGAAACGCAAACGAGAGACGGCCAACCAATGACGCTTAGCACTACTCAAATTCCTGTTGTCCCGGCAAAAGATGAGCTAATGGCCGCGGTGACCGAGCAGGTTCAACACTGGGTGCTCACTGCCTCACAACAAAAAAATTCGCAAGCTGCCAATCGCCTTTCGGGCCTACTGCAAGACCCTAACGGACTTGACTTCACCGTCGGTTTTGTCGACGGAGTGATCAGGCCTGAAAGCTTAAAGGTTGCAGCAAAGAATCTTTACCGCCTTCGCAAAATCACGCCGAAGTTTTTGCCTTGGATCCTTCGGGCGCTAGTTTCTATTGGTGCGAACCTAGCGAGGCCCTTCCCTTGGATTGTTATTCCGATCGCTCGAAAGGTTTTGCGCTCGTTTGTCGCTCACCTAGTAATCGATGCAACTCCGGCAAAACTAGGCAGAAGCATCTCTCGAATTTCAAAGCAAGGTTCAATACTTAATCTCAACCTGCTAGGAGAAGCGGTTCTTGGAAACAAGGAAGCTGACCGTAGGTTGCAAAAAGTAAAAGATGTGCTTTCAAGGCCCGATGTCGAATACGCCTCAGTGAAGGTGTCGGCGATTGTTTCGCCTCACTCCCCTTGGTCCTTCAATGAAACCGTGAACGACGTAATTGAGCGTCTTACTCCGTTATACAGAATTGCTTCCGAGTCAAAAAAGCAAAAGTTCATAAACCTAGACATGGAGGAATACCACGACCTAGACATGACAATGGCGGTATTCAAAGGCATCCTGTCGAAACCAGAATTCGCTCAGCTTGAGGCTGGAATCGTGCTGCAGGCCTATTTGCCAGATGCAGTCAGGGCAATGATAGATATTCAGCAGTTTGCCGCCGCCCGAGTTTTTGCTGGCGGTGCTCCCGTGAAGGTGAGGGTCGTAAAAGGCGCAAACCTCCCAATGGAAAGAGTTGACGCCGAAACCCATGGTTGGCCGCTTGCAACGGTTGAATCTAAGGCCGCAGCCGATGCCAACTACAAGCGAGTCTTGAACTACGCGCTTACCGAAGGCCGAGTAAAAAACGTTCGAATCGGAGTTGCCGGACATAACCTATTCGATCTTGCTTTTGCTTGGCTATTGGCCTCACAGCGAAATGCCCAGGACGGCATGGATTTCGAAATGCTGCTTGGTATGGCAGAGGCTCAGGCCAATGTCATCCGGAAAACCGTTGGGACTCTCGTTCTTTATACCCCCGTTGTTCACCCGCAGGAATTCGATGTTGCCATCGCCTATTTGATTAGAAGGCTGGAAGAAGGCGCCTCCAAGGAGAACTTCCTGTCCAACGCGTTCGAGCTGACCAATCTAGATGTTTTCCAAGTCGAAGAAGAGCGCTTTAGGGTTTCGTTGAATATCCTTGATTTGGAAATTCCAATTCCTAATCGACTTCAGGACCGCCACAACGACGTCGCATTTCCGCCAGCCGGAAGCTTCACAAATTCCGCAGACACCGACCCATCTTTAGCTGGCAACCGAGCCTGGGGTTATGAAATTATTGGCCGTGCTGGCATCAGCGACATCGGGTTTGACCTAGTAGCGAACCAAACAATCACCAACGAAGCCGAGCTTCAAAAGATTATGGTCAGGGTCGTTGACGGCGGCGCACGCTGGGGCCATGAGTCCTTGCCGACCAGGGCCGCAAAGCTTCACGAAATTGGCGTGGCAATGGAGAGCAACAGGGGACGTTTAATAGAGGTCGCCATGGCGGAGGCCGGCAAGACTATCGATCAAGCCGACACTGAGATTTCAGAGGCAGTTGATTTTGCCCACTACTACGCCCAGCGAGCGCTTGAACTGGACAAAATAGATGGGGCGACACCCGTGCCATTTGCTGTCACCGTTGTGACTCCACCGTGGAATTTCCCAATTGCCATTCCAGCCGGTGGCGCACTGGCTGCTCTAGCTGCCGGTTCCGCAGTCATCTTCAAGCCTGCAAGCGCTGCAGCGAGATGTGGTGCTGTGCTTGCCGACATAATCTCTTCGGTTATGGACCGAGACATATTTGTCCCCATTCAACTAAGCGAGTCCGGCCTTGGCAAGCAATTGCTATCTCACCCGGATGTGGACCAGGTAATTCTTACCGGTGGATACGAGACAGCCCAGCTGTTCAAGAAATTCCGCCCTGACATGAGGTTGCTGGCTGAAACCAGTGGCAAGAACGCGATCATTGTTACCGAGAGCGCGGACTACGATCTGGCGGCAAAGGACATCGCCTACTCTGCCTTTGGTCATGCCGGCCAGAAATGTTCGGCTAGTTCGCTCGTGATCTTGGTTGGCGCTGCGAAAAAGTCAAAGCGATTCTTTCGTCAGCTACACGACGCGGTTAGCAGCATGCACGTTGGTCACGCAAATGACCCGAAGACCCAAATGGGCCCAATGATTACTGTTCCCGAAGGAAAACTACTCAAGGGGCTAACAAAACTTGACCGTGGCGAAAAATGGTTACTTGAGCCCTCACAACTTGATGACACCGGAAAACTTTGGTCTCCGGGGATCCGAGTAAATGTCAGACCAAATTCCACCAGCCACATGACCGAATACTTCGGCCCAATTTTGTCGATCATGATCGCACCAAGCCTTGAAGCTGCGATCGCCCTTCAGAACTCAGTCGACTACGGCCTAACAACCGGAATTCACTCCCTAGACCCAGTCGAAATAGACAAGTGGCTTGGAACAATCCAGGCTGGAAACCTCTACGTGAACCGTGGAATCACTGGGGCTATAGTTCAGCGCCAGCCATTTGGTGGCTGGAAGCGCTCCAGTGTTGGGCCGAGCACCAAAGCAGGTGGCCCAAATTACATTCTTAGCCTGACCGGCTGGAAGAGTGCGCACTCAACTTCGAGTGCGGAAATCACCAATAAGAGTGTGAGCCAATTACTTGCGGTGGCGCAGCTAACCAAAATCACCGATTCTGAGATGGAGTCGCTTGTTCGCGGCGCTAAATCTGATCAGCAGGCAATGACCGAAACTTTCAATGCCGCTACCGACCCTTCCAACCTGCAAAGCGAGCGGAACGTACTTCGCTATCGAAGAAGCGATTGCATGCTTCGCATTGATAAGGCCGCAAGCCAGCAAGAAATCATGAGGGCTTTGTCCGTTGCTCTATGTCTAGGAAACCTCGAACTGAGCGCCTTCGAATTAGACAAGAAAGTTATTGCGCTGTTGAAAAAGTCAGGGATCTTGGTAGTGCTAGAGAACCAGGCGAACTTCGAACACCGGCTTGCCGCCAGCCCTCGACGAGTTCGCATGATAGGCAGCGCAGGAGTTGCTGGTGCAGACAGTGCGCTTTCTAGTTGCGACGTTGCGGTCTATCCCAGTGAGTTGACAGAGTCAGGACGCATTGAACTCCTGCCATTTTTCAAGGAACAATCTGTGACCGTCACCGGCCACAGGTTTGGTACTCCAGTGAAGTTTGTGGCCGAGCTAAGCATCTGATTGGCAGAGGTTTCACAGGTCTGAGCTGGTTATGTTCGGGACTAATCTCGTAAACTGATGAGTTGTCAGTAGAAACACAAATCAAAGAGGTTTTTCGTTGTCAAATATTTCTAGACTTTCGCTAGCAAATCGCGCCGTTGTTGCACTGATCACGCTGATTGTTGGTGTTTTTGGGCTCCTGTCGGTAGGGAATCTCAAGCAGGAATTAATCCCCTCTATTGAGATACCGTCTGCGGCAATTGTGACTTCGTATCCCGGCGCGTCACCCGAGGTCGTCGACCAGCAAGTCTCCGTGGTTATTGAGAATGCAGTCATTGGACTCCAGGGCCTAGAATCGACGACTGTCACCTCCTCGACGGGCCTCTCCGTGCTCAGGGTCTCCTTTGAATTTGGCACCACAACTTCTGACGCCACCGAGCGACTCAATAACGCGATTAGCACCATTGACTCCCTGCTGCCCTCGGATGTTTCACCGCAGGTGATTTCGGGTAGCTTTGACTCAGTACCGATTATTGTTCTGGCTATTTCAGCTGACAACGGTGACAACGAGGCCCTCAGTTCTGAACTTGACAAGATAGCCCCTTCGGTCTTCCAGAAGGTAGATGGCATCCGAGACATTGCAGTTTCCGGAGGTAAGCAAAAAAGACTTAATTTGGAGCTTAACCAAGTTGCACTTGCTCAGGCTGGCCTTAGCCAACGAGATATTTCAACAGCACTGAGTGCAAACGGATTGGTTTTGCCCGTTGGGTCACTCACCGACGCCGAGGGCAGCATTGCCATTCAGATGGGAACCGCAGTAGACACGGTTGCACTGGTTGAAGCTCTGCCCCTGATTTCCACGGCTCCAAACCTGGCTGCGCTTGGTGTAGTAACAATTGGCGATGTGGCAAGCGTCACATACGAGGATGCTCCGATCACCTCAATTGCAAGAACCAACGGCAACGAAACACTAGCAATTGCGATAACAAAGACCCCAGACGGTAACTCCGTTGCAGTTTCGCAGGGAGTGCAGGGCCTGATTCCTGAACTCCGAACCGCACTGGCAACCGATGTAACCGTGGTAACTATTTTTGATCAGGCGCCGTTCATTCAAGAGAGCATTCAGGACCTAACCGTTGAGGGTCTTCTAGGTCTTAGTTTCGCGATTATCGTCATCCTGATCTTCCTATTGAGCTTCAAATCGACAATCATCACCGCTATCTCAATACCAACTTCACTCCTTATCACCTTCATCGCGTTGCAGTTTGCCGACTATTCGCTGAACCTATTGACCTTGGGCGCTCTTACGATCGCCATTGGTCGAGTGGTAGATGACTCGATTGTGGTTATTGAGAATATCAACCGACACCTGAGCTATGGCGAGGAACGCATAAAGGCAGTTCTGTCTGGAGTCAAGGAAGTGGCCGTGGCAATCACGGCTTCCACGCTCACCACTGTCGCAGTATTCCTGCCAATAGCTCTGGTGTCTGGACTTGTGGGAGAACTGTTCCGCCCGTTCGCATTTGCGGTCTCCGTCGCACTGCTAGCTTCTCTTCTTGTATCGCTAACCATCGTCCCGGTCCTGGCCTATTGGTTCCTGCGCATGCCAAAGCGACTGGCCAAGGTTAAGGAGGCTGACCCAGTTGGCTTCGAAGAAAATCAACGCGAGATCGAAGAACAGCGCGAAAAGCGCAGCTGGCTTCAGCGTGGCTATATTCCAGTCCTAAATGGCACTAAGAACCACCCTTGGGTCACACTGACCGCAGCCGTATTGATTTTGGGTTACACGCTGTCACTGGTTCCGCTTCTAAAGACAAACTTCATCGATGGTGGCGGCTCTAATCAGTTCAACGCAGAGCTAACTATGCCGACCAATGTCACCCTGGATGAGCAAGACAAGGCTGCAGCCAACCTTGAAGATCAGATCATGGCCATCGAAGGTGTTGAGATAGTTCAAAGCACAATCGGATCAGCCGCCGATAGTCGAGTCGCCTTTGGCCGTTCTGCATCAGGCGTCCAGTTGACCGTGAGTGCAGCGGAGGACGTCGACGTCGAAGTCATTCAAACCAAAGTCCTGCAGCTTCCCACACCCGCCGGCAGTGAAATCACGGTATCGACTGGAGGAGGCTTTGGGTCAAGCGAGACCATTGATATTAAGGTTCTAGCCAGTGACCCTGTGCTTTTACAGGAATCAGTGAGCAGTCTCGAAGCTGGCTTGGCAGGAGTTGAAAATGTCAGCTCAATTACCTCCACTCTTGACGCGGACCAGCGAGTACTCGAGGTAGTTGTTGACCGAGATAAGGCGGCTAGTTACCTTCTGGCCGAAACTACAGTTACTGGCATAGTGGCCACTCAGCTGCGCCCATCAGCACTTGGAACAGTGAGCATTGAGGGTAAAGATGCCGATGTCTACATCTCGGGCACCAAGACACCTGAATCGATTGATGAAATAAAAGCGCTTTCAATACCAACCCTTCAGGGAGTTATCCGCCTGGACAGTATCGCAACTGTCACTGAGGTCCTAAAGCCCACTTCGATCACTTCGGAACGAGGCAACCGAACGGCAACAGTTTCGCTGTCCCCAATCGGCGAAGACCTGGGTGCAATCTCTGCGGATATCACCGAAGCCTTGACCCTCATTGAACTACCGGCAGGTGCTGAGGCCACAATTGGTGGAGCAGCAGCCGATCAAGCCGAGAGCTTTAGCCAGCTGGGCACCGCGTTGCTTGCTGCAGTCGCGATTGTGTACATAGTCATGGTTGCCACATTCGGAAGCCTCATCCAGCCACTGCTACTTCTGGTCTCGATTCCGTTCGCCGCAATTGGTGCGCTTGGCCTGCTTCTCATTACAGACACCGCTCTTGGAGTTCCGGCACTAATTGGAATGCTCCTACTTATCGGACTTGTGGTCACTAACGCCATTGTGTTGATAGACCTAGTGAATCAGTATCGAAAGAATGGGCGAAGTGTCGAGGACTCACTCCTTACCGGTGCCAGGCAGCGACTGCGGCCAATCTTGATGACAGCATTTGCAACAATTTTTGCCCTGACTCCTTTGGCGCTTGGCGTCACTGGAAATTCCGGCTTTATTTCCCAACCGCTTGCAATAGTTGTTATCGGTGGGCTGGTTTCTTCCACCCTGTTGACCTTGATTCTGGTTCCAGTTCTTTACTGGCTGGTTGAAGGACGCAAGGAGCGCAAGGTAATAAGAATTGCCCGGCGTCTGGGCAAGAAAGAAGCGCGTGCCGCAAAGAAAATTGCTGGTGGTAAATCCACCGTCGCATCAGGAGATACTGCTGCCTTAGCGACTTCCGCTGTCCTAACCGACACCCTTCCTGAGCCGGTGAAAGAAGCTACTACTCAAGAGCCAGTCGTTCAAGAGCCAGTCGTTCAAGAGCCAGTCGTTCAGGATGCGGTCATTGAGCCCCCTGAGCAAACTTTCCAGCCCGCCACAGCTTCCGCAGCGCCAGAACTGGCGTGGACCGAAGAGCCAAGTGACATCGAGCTAGATGATGAGTCAAGCATGAGCTGGGATGAACCCAAGGCCCCATCGAAGCCAACGCCGGCCGTCTCCGGATCCGCGGCTGAGCTACCTGCCAGCCAGGGAGAAGAGAGCTCGGCACCATTGACCAAGAAGGAGCTAAAGGCTGCCAAGAACAAGGCGAAGCAGGACCGTAAGGACCAGATAAAAGCCGCCAAAAACCCACGACACTCGAACGACTAGGCGCCGATGTCTGAATACATAGTTTGGGTAGATTGCGAAATGACCGGGCTGGAAACAGGTATTGATGAGATCTGCGAAATAGCAGTGATCGTCACCGACCAGGACCTAAACCCGGTTCATGAAGGTTTCCAGGTCGTGGTCAAGCCATCCCGTAAAGCCATGAAGAACATGGGCGAGTTTGTAACCAACATGCATACCGTTTCCGGGCTAATCACAGAGATTCCCAATGGAATCTCGATCAAGAAAGCCGAGCAGCAGGTGCTTGATTACGTGAAGAGGTGGGTAACCAACAAGGGAACCGCTCCGCTTGCGGGCAACTCGATTGGCACCGACCGCATGTTTCTTAATCGTCAAACCCCAGAACTTGACTCGTTCCTGCATTACCGAAACATTGACGTCAGCTCTTTCAAGGAAATGGCTCGACGTTGGTATCCAAAGATTTACTTTCAGCTTCCTAAAAAAGATGTCAGCCACCGAGCACTGTCTGATATTCAAGAATCGATCATGGAACTTCGTTACTACCGCAAGGTATTTCTAGTTCAAGCTCCGGGTCCCTCAGTGAAGGAACTAAAGCAAGCTGTTTTGGCCTTGGAAGCTGATACAATCTAAAGCGTTCTGGCTAGTCCAGACATGGTGGGTATAGCTCAGCTGGTAGAGCACCTGGTTGTGGTCCAGGGGGTCGCGGGTTCAAGTCCCGTTACTCACCCCAGAAGTTACTTGGCTCGTTCTAAAATGAGTTCACGTACTCTGGCAGCGTCGGCTTGGCCGCGCATTTCTTGCATCACAGCACCAATTACGGCTCCAGCGGCCTGAACTTTACCCTCACGAATCTTGTCCATGACATCTGGCTGACTTGCCAACGCCTTGTCAATTGCCGCTATAAGTGCACCCTCGTCGTTGACAATCTTCAAGCCGCGGCTTTCGACAACTTCTGCTGGTTCACCTTCGCCTGCCAAAACTCCAGCCACAACATCCCTAGCAATGCGGTCTGTTAGTTCGCCGTTGTCAATTAATTTCTGAATGCTGGCAATCTGTGCTGGAGTGATTGCCAAGTCCTGAACAGCTATCTGTTGAGCGTTAGCCAGCCTGGCAAGCTCTCCGGTCCACCATTTTCTGGCCGACTGAGGACTGGCGCCGGCAGAAACTGTTGCCTCGATCTCGTCCAGCAAATCAGAATTCAAAACATCTCTAAATTCCAGATCTGTAAAACCCCAGGCGGCCTGAAGTCGCTTGCGCCTTAGCGCGGGCCGTTCGGTCAAAGTTAGGCGTATTTCGTCGATCCAGTCTGTGCTCGGCTTAACCGGAACTAAGTCTGGCTCTGGGAAGTAGCGGTAGTCATCAGCGTCCGACTTAGGTCTTCCGGCTGATGTGTGACCGCGGTCTTCGTGCCAGTGCCTGGTTTCCTGGGTAATAGTGCCACCACCGGCAAGGATGAATGCTTGACGGCGAATTTCGTAGCGAACGGTATTTTCAATGCTCTTGAGTGAGTTGACATTTTTTGTTTCGGTTCGGGTGCCAAGTTTTTCGGCGCCTTTTTCCCGAAGCGATACGTTAGCATCGCAGCGAACATTTCCACGTTCCATTTTGGCGTCGGAGACATTCATGCTCTTTACGATGTCGCGAACGGCCCTGACATAGGTCGCAGCCAGCTCAGGGGCCTTGTCTAGCGCTCCATAGATTGGCTTGGTGACAATCTCCACAAGTGGCACTCCGGCACGGTTGTAGTCAACCAGTGAATATTCCGCTCCTTGGATTCTTCCAGTTGCTCCACCAACGTGAGTTAGCTTTCCAGCGTCCTCTTCCATGTGAGCACGCTCAATTGGAACCATGAACGTTTCTCCGGTTTCCAGCTCAATCGAGATCTCGCCTTCGAAGGCAATTGGTTCATCAAACTGAGATGTCTGGAAGTTTTTTGCTAAATCAGGGTAGAAATAGTTCTTCCTGGCAAACCGACCAGTCGGCGCAATTTGGCAATCAAGTGCAAGCCCAATCGCGATCGATGACTCAACAGCTTTGCGGTTCACGGCCGGCAAGGAGCCAGGTAACCCAAGGCAGGTTGGGCAGACATTTGTGTTTGGCTCCGAACCAAAGTTGTTCGCGCAGCCGCAGAACATTTTGCTGACCGTGTTTAGCTCGACGTGAACCTCGAGACCGATCACTACCTCAAATCGGTCGATGGCGTCCTCGTAGGACATTAGTTGCTCTTTAGCCATTACAACGCCTCCAAATCAGGCACTTTTGAAATTAGCGAGGCGCCCCACTGATCCGTATAAATTTTTTCTATGATGCTGGCTGCACGATACATCTGACCATCCTGCATCGCCGGTGCCAAAATTTGAACTCCGGACGGCAAGCCATCCTCTGATGCCAAGCCGTTTGGGACCGAGATTCCCGGGATTCCAGCTAAGTTTGCAGGGATCGTGGCAATGTCGTTTAGATACATCGCCAATGGGTCATCGACTTTCTCGCCAATCTTGAACGCAGTGGTCGGTGCGGTGGGAGTTAGAAGAACATCTGCCTGGATGAAGGCCTTCGCAAGATCCTGCTGGATAAGCGTTCTCACCTTTTGGGCCGAGCCGTAGTAGGCATCGTAGTGACCAGAAGACAGGGCATAGGTTCCAAGAATCATTCTTCTTTTCACTTCGGGACCAAAGCCTTGCTCTCGCGTTGCCGCCATCACATTTTCGATTGTCGGGTTTCCTTCGGGAGTGACACGAAGTCCAAACCTGACCGAGTCAAACTTTGCAAGGTTTGAAGATGCCTCTGCCGGCAAAATCAAGTAGTAGGCGGCAACAGCATATTCAAAACTTGGACAGTCAACCTGGACTATTTCAGCCCCAGCTGCCGCAAGCCGTTCAATTGTGTCATCGAAGCAGGCCTTTACGCCCGATTGGAACCCGTCCGAAGAAAGCTGCTTTACAACTCCAACTCGAAGGCCCTTCACGTCCGCTTCGCTCACAGACTGAACCATTGAGCCCAAGCTGTCTGGCAGGGAGGTTGAATCATGTGGGTCATGACCGCCGATAACGTCCTGCAGCATCGCTGCGTCCAGGACGCTATTGGCAACCGGACCGATTTGGTCCAAGGAGCTGGCAAGGGCAATCAAGCCATAACGGGACACAGCGCCGTAGGTCGGCTTTGCACCAACAGAGCCCGTTAGCGCCGATGGGAATCGGATAGAGCCTCCAGTGTCGCTTCCGATCGCAAGTGGCGCGAGATGGCCGGCAATGGCCGAGCTGGAACCTCCCCCGGAGCCTCCGGGGATTCTGGTCAAGTCCCAAGGGTTCTTGCTTGGTCCGTAAGCCGAAAACTCAGTCGAGGATCCCATTGCAAATTCATCGAGGTTAGTTTTACCAAGAATCGGCATTGCAGCCTCCCTTAGCTTCCTGACAACGGTTGCATCATATTGAGGAATCCAACCCTCAAGGATCTTCGAACCCGCCGTAGTTGGTGAATCGGTTGTCGTCAGGTTGTCTTTGACCGCAATTGGAACGCCGTGAAGCGGGGATGCCGCAGTTCCTTCTGAGAGCGACTGGTCGGCCTTCTTGGCCTGAGCCAAGCTGTTTTCGCGGTCGAAGTGAAGGTAAGAGTTTGTCTTTGGGTTCAATTTCTCAAGACGGTCTAAAAACGCAGTGGTTATTTCAACCGAAGAGGCTTTTTTGCTCGAGATCAAACCGGCAAGCACGGCCGCGCTGGAAGAGGTAATTTCAGTCATGTCTAGTCCTCATCCAAGATGGCGTTTACTTTGAATCTGCCATCAGCGCTGTCTGGTGCTCCGGATAGGGCCTGCAGCTGTGTCAGAGAAGGCAAGATGACGTCTTCGCGATACACATTTGACATTGGAATCGGGTGGCTGGTTGCAGCAACATCT
>Ga0307940_1001731_pt1 | contig 11859 bp, 9 predicted proteins | sample OrgLakmetagen124_FD_201835 | JGI IMG/M metagenome (GOLD analysis project Ga0307940, IMG submission 201835) | Saline water microbial communities from Organic Lake, Antarctica - #124 | ecosystem: Environmental > Aquatic > Non-marine Saline and Alkaline > Saline | place: Antarctica: Organic Lake... | reverse complement strand
TTCGCGACGGCTTTGTCGGAATTCTTAGCGGTGTTCGTCTTTACGCGCACGTCGCCGTCTTCTTGTTCGTCTTCTCCTTCTTTGTCTTTGTCTTCGTCCACGTCTTCGACCGCGGCGGTCCTCAAAACGCGATCCGTGAACGAATACACGCGCGCCTGGAGCGGGCTGAGGTCACTGCAAGTGAGGATCGTGGTGCTGAACCGATCAGACGAGGGTATGAGTTCTCCTTTGATGTTATGCGTCGGCTGACGAGGGTCGTCTGGAGGCATGGCGGCGGGGTCCTTGTTGTCCATCGCCGTCAGACGTAAGGGGAACGAAAAGGGATCGTCTCCCCGCATGTAAGACACGTAACCCCGGGTCGCTTCTTTGAGCACTCGAGCTCCTTCGTCCGTCATGACACCCGAGCGCCGGTCAAAAACCTCCGCGTCCCGAAGAGGTCGACGTTTGTCGTTCAGGAGGAGCAGGTTCACGAGCTCCATGACGTCACTGGCTTCGTTGAACATAGGCGTTGCGGTCAGGAGGAGCAGTTTGACGCCCTCGGCGTACTTGACGACGTTCCGGAGTGCCATCGTGATCTTTCGGCTGTCGATGTCCTTGGAGTTCGTGAGACGCAGGTGGTGCGCTTCGTCGACCACCACGACGTGGTTAGAATACTTCCGCCTCAGTTGTTGCTCCCAGTTCGGTCCCGCCATGATGCGGTGCACCTGTTTGGCGAAGTTGTGGGTACTGAGGAAGGCGTAACGCGCCTTGACGAGCCTCCGGATGTGGTGCTCTACGCTCTGTCTGTCGGTCAGCTCCGCGTCGGGGATGGACCGAAGGTAGTGCGTGCCCGTGCACTGTTCGGAGGCGTGCATGACGTCCAACACGCCGGTGTCCGTCATGCGGAGTTTGCCGAAGTCGAAGACCTGGTTCCGAAAGTACGATTTCTGACCCGGCTGCACCAGCACCGCCACTTTTTTGTCGGGAAACTGCTCCGCGATGGTAATAGCGGCGCACGTCTTACCCACTCCTACGCCGTGAAAGAGCAACAGACCGTTGTACGGCGTGGAAGGCGACACGAAGTTCCGGAGCATCTGCTGGTTCAGGGAGAGCATGAAACCCTCGCGCCGACACCGCTCGTCCCACAACGCCTCGACGCCCCTGCTGGTGTCGACCCGGGGGTATGTCCCCTGCGCGAATTCGCGTTTCGATGACACGATGTCATTGAAGTCGGGGTCCAACACTGACGGATAAGGAACGTAGTCTTCTTCGTCTTTCCGCCGCCGCCTTCTTGTGGATAAACCTTTGCGGACTATGGGAATCAACTCTTCGACTCGACGTTTGATGCGGACAAGTTGTCGATACCTCTCCGCCGTCATGACCGGCTCGTCCAAAATCTCCTGCGCTTCCTTGTACAGCTCGTCCAGCCCCCTCTTGTCGTTGTCCGGCTCTTTTTTGTCTTTCTCTGTTTTGTCGATGGCCGCACAACTCGATTCTCGTGGTCTACGCTTATTTACTCTAGACGTCGTTTCCGTAACGCCATTCCGCCTCATGGTCATCCTTCGTATCCTTCGTGTCTGCTTTGGGGTGAGAATTGAATTCGACGACGCCGAATGAACGAAACACACGCCGTAAGAAACGAACACACGGAGCAAGTCGACACGTTGACGTGCGATCAAAAACGCTAGAAAAAAAAGATGTGCACCAGTAACTCCACGCGACGAGCTCTTCTCCTCTCCCTTTCTATTCCGCCAAATATGATCCGTAGTGAGTCGGACAACCAACGCAAGCACACGTCGAGCGGTGAACAAAAAAGGGCCGAGTTCATTCCCGCGTCGACTTTCCGAGGAGAGTATCCCGGATACATGTTCAAGACCGACGTCAAAGGCACCGGCTATTACCTGGACGGTGTGTCTTTGGCGCATAGAGGTTTTCACGCCGCGGACGCACCTGACAGCCACGTTAATTCTCGATTAGTCGCCAAAACAGTCGAGACGGTGTCCCCATCGCTTATGATACCTACGACGACGACCACCACCGCCACTCATCAACCGAAATGTACGAAGACGAAGAAAAATAAAATTAAGAACAAAAATCGTGTACCTGACAAAAACGAGGAAGAGGAAGAGGAAGAGGAAGAGGAAGAGGAACAGGAAGAGCAAGAAAAAGAGAAGAAGGTAACACGAAATACGAAAAAGAAATTGAAAAAAGAGGCACACGAAGACGCGGACGTGGAAACAGAACTCGAGCCGATCGAAGAAGAAAAAGAAGAAGAAGAAGAACACGAACGGAAACGAAGGTGGATTCGGAACGAGAGGCGGGGTGACGATATCGTACAGGCACCTGTCTTGAGACATCCACCGGAAGGAGGTAAAGGTGGCGCGTACAAGGCTTATACCGCCGTCTCTTTTTTTGCGTTAGGGCTGTGGTTAGGTATCGGGGTTTGTATGGCTTACGTATTGTTCGTGACGTACCAAAGAAGAGCAAAAGTTGCGGCAGATGCCTAAACCTTGCTCATATATATATATATATGTATGTGCACAAACGGGCTTCAAGTCGCATAAATGTCGTCTTCCGTCGTCGTAATCCTTACAGTTATTGCGGCATTGGTCGCGATCGCGGTCTATGTCATCGCCGCGATACACCATCTGGGCGTCCATAAAAAAGAAGAGGAAGAGTTTTCGGAAGAAGCAAAAACAGAACGGTGTGGAAGAGGCGCCATCAAGTATGACGACTCGGACTTTCGATCCCATGCGGGAGGGCGCACCGACGACTTCGCTATTCAACCCTGGGTGGATTCGCCGTGGGATATGAAAGCGGGGTATCATGACGAGGTTCCCCCAGAGGTGTTCATGTCGTTTTTGACACCGGATCCGAATGCATCGTCTGTAATTGTTCCCGAACAAGAACTGACCCAGTCGACCGGAGACAGGGCCCCATCCGCCTTGTCGTCCCGAGAGGTGTTGATCATCAAGGAGTTATTGACCGTCCGAGTGAACACCGGGCTCGTGGAGGAAGCAAAAAAGAACACCAACATTGCATCGTGGCGGTATTCACTGGTTCGGTTCAGAGTGTTGCACGCCTGGACACGCGTTTCGACCCTGGACGGATTCACGCCAGTGCTAATTAGAGCGGAGGTCCTGGTCTGCTTCCACAGGTCCGGTAAGTCAAGGGGGCACTGTGTCAGGTGTGTCGTTGCCATGAATGACGATGGGGACCAAGACGAATACGACGACGACGACTTTGGTATCCGTCTAATATCTGTCCATCACGTGGGCGCGCTGTCCGAGTACGAAGCCACGTCTCCTCTGGCGGTATTTGGCGCCTGGAGGTGAAGCGGTTGTGAACACATAAAGGTGGCCGCGTACCGATTTACGTCGGCTTTCGTCTAATGCGGACTAATGACGATAATGAACACGGATTATCAAAGTCGTACACAAAAAGAAGAAAAAAAAAGGCGGTCCTAGGGCGGTCGTCTCTTTTTTGTCACGAGCACCCTTTGTGTAAAAGGTTGATCACGTCCCGTAAATCGACCTTGATACACGAAGTCAGTCGTCAATTGGCCGTATGTTCTTTGCAAAGGGCGAAAACAGATTCAAATCAATGGCGTTACCGTTCCGAAAGCGAAGCCGGATTGAAGGCCAGGTACCTCAATTTGAACGGCGTATGCGAGTACTGCGAAACGCGAAAAGCGGTCACTCTCGACCACTTTTACCCCATCGTGCGAGATCGGAAGCCCACGGTGTACGGGAGCGACGTCTGGAACTGCGTGCCCTGTTGCAAGGAATGTAACTCTTCGAAGGGCGGAAAGACGTGCGCCCAGTGGTTCGCTTCTGATACTTCTCGTTACAACCCTTGCGGGACCATGTCGAGTCACTCTACGCGGAAAAAGGTAAATCTTCGCAAGAAATTTAAAAGGTATGACGCTGTGTTCCAGAGCCGGTGTCATCGACGCGAAACCGTCGATTCGACTTGGTGGACAGAGACGGGCGGCATAATCGACGGGTTCTTGGAAAATCTGCAACGTCGAGTCGACGCCTATTGTAGCGGTCATCGGTCATCGGTTTTCGGCCATCCGGAAGACTCGTCGAGAGTCTGACCCTGTTGGGATATAAGGCCATTCGCAGAGCGGGTTCGGTCCCACCACATAATTCCAACCCCTCGCCCAACATGTTGGAATACCCCGCTGACATCATCGAAACCGAAACCGGTGATGCGCGGACGACACACGTCGTGGCTACGGACGAAGTAGGTAGAGGCGCGTTGGCGTTCGACGTATGCGCGGCAGCTGTGATACTACCCCGGCGCACCCCCCAGCTTTTAGAGGCGCACGCGAAGGAGTTGGAAGACGTTAGAGATTCGAAAAGTATGTCCGAAAAGAAACGCGACAGGATCGCTACCTTCATAAAGAGTTTCGCAGTGGCATGGGCCGTCGGAAGCGCATCGCCCAAGGAGATAGACGACGTCAACATACTCAACGCCACGCACCTGGCCATGCACCGCGCCATAGAGGGCGTCGAGACAAAGCTCCGAGAGCGAGGAGATGAAAGGATAGGACATATAGCTGTCGACGGTGACAGGTTCAAACATTACGCCTCGTTGCTCTCCCCGGAATGGATCCCTCATCGCTGTCATCCTGGGGGGGACGCCACGCGCCTGGACATCGCCGCAGCGAGCATCATCGCCAAGACGCATCGCGACGCCCTGGTCGGCGAGGCGTGTCGTCTGGATCCCAGCCTGAACGAACGGTATGGGTTCGCCAAGAACAAAGCGTACGGCACAGCGCAACACATGGACGGATTGAAAACTTTCGGTCCGACGGATCATCACCGGAGGAGTTATGCTCCCGTCGCTGCGTCTGTCGCTGCGTCCTGGGTGAGAAGCCCAGACCTTTCAACGAACAGACAAATATAATCATTCGCTTTCGAAGCGGATGTTGACGATCTCGAGCTGTCCTACGCGGCCCAAGCGCTGTGCGCGTCCCACGACCTGGGTGTACAGATCTTCGCGCATGTGATGCATCGTGATCACGTGCGTGGTAGATTCGAGGTTGACCCCCGCTCCGACACTGTGTGCGTTCAGCACCATGACGCGCGTCTGGCCGTCCTTGTAAGCGTTCAACACGTGGGGGGGGATGTGGGATTGGTGAGAGACGTAGCAGTCGATACCCGCGCTTTGACATACGGTGTTCACGACGGAGTTGACGGTGTACGAAAAGAAACAACTGAACACCAGGACGCGTGCGTTCGGATCGGCGATCAATACCGTAGACAGTTCGTGGTGTAGCGCTTCCTGTTTGGACATCGCCACCACCTCTGGAATGGCAGGTGCCGGAACGAGTGGCTCGGAAGGTCCGGCTTCCGAATTGTTCGTTTCCGCATCCGTTTTAGCCAGTGAGACGACCAGGTGCGACACTTGAATGGGCGTCTTGCACATGGGGCAGACCGGCGACCTGGACAGCGCGCACACGATGTTGCCAAACTCGAAAGCGTTCTGGCAACATGGCGTGACTGCTTTGTGTTCGATAACGTCCAGGCCGATCGGGCAGCAGTTGCCCTCGCGCACGCGCTGCATGATGTTCTGGATGGAGTCCCGGCGCCTGGCTATCTTGAACTCCAAGTGTTCGATGGAGAACTCGTCGTTGTCGTCGTTTTCCACGCCGCCATACTCCCTTCTACGGTCTATATCTTGCGTGAGGTTGCCGATTTCGCGTTCGAGTTTAGCTACGAGGGCGGCGATTATCCCGTTGTCCCCATCGGCGGAAGAACATCCCAGGGCCAGCAACGCCCCCCGGTGATCACATGCTTCCAACGCGCCGAGAGCTAGAGGGTTCAAGTAGTTTCGTATGCCGCGTAAAAGATAGGACTGCATCACCCTAATTAATCTGGTCCGAGGAGGAGGGAGACACAGGGCTGCGTCGACGATCTCGTCCTCGTGACGGATCTGGAGGTGCGTACGGATAAGGCGCATGGCGTCGCTGTCCCACCTTCCGCGACCCGAGTCGAAAAACAACGACCGGATGGCCAACATGCTGCAACCCGACGTACTCAGCGTATGGGGCGTGGCGGTGATGATCCACATGAACAGCGCGTCAACGAGGCGGAAATGCTTGATGCCGCGGATCGAGTCGGCCTCGTCTATGATCAGGCGTTGAAACACACGGTTCGAAACGTTGAGACGGCGCATGATGGAGGAATAAGCGCCCGTGTCGACGATCAGGACTTGGAGGTTCGACGCGCTCGTCCCATCGTCCATGCATTCCCTCAACTGAAGCTCGTTGATTTTACGGCTGTACGTCTTGATGCGTGGGTCCGCGTCCCCGACCAGGTTTCGGACATACGTCTCCCATTGCACGAAAGTCGAAGGCGGTACCAACACGAGGTTGACCGGGAGCACTCGCGCGCTGGTCGGGTATACGGGATGGATCGTTTCGCTCACGCGGTTACCACACAACGACCTGGTCCGGCTGGTCAGCACACGCATACGATTGTCTTCGTCGTCGTTCAGGACATCGTCTCGACGTCCGGGTGCCGCCGCCACGAGGGGCGCCTCCAACAGGTGTACGAGCATGGCATAGCTTTTCCCGGCGCCGGGTTTTTCGGTGTACAATCCCAGTGACGTGCGGATCGAGCTGTTTTCTGACGTGCGTACGTCGTCGGTTTCTAGGGCGCGCATGCGCTCGATTGCGCTTTTCTGGTGCGGGAACAATCGAACATTTTGGAGGCACTCGGTCATGTTCGTCGGTCCGGATCGAGTATGTAGTATGTATGGGAGGTAACTTTATATCACACGACGCCCGACTACTTTTTGTAAATTTTTTACGTCCGTCTGTCCGTTCTCATTTTGTATCCTTACAGTACAATAAGAAGGGAAGGATGGACAGGACGCGCATGCTTTTCGTGGCGGCTATCATATTGGTGTATGGAGCCGCGATAGTCCTGACGGGTGTTACTGCGCTCCAGGGGATGGAGATCAGGCGGTCAAACGAAGCGCTCAAACAAGTCACCAGAGACGCAGAGGCCAGGTCGGCCGTGCAAACCGAAAAGACGACTTGTACCAATGGTTTGAGGGCCTATGCGGTTTCATTCAATATGACGATGTCCGAAAGACTGACGCAGCTTCGACGACCTCATTTCGGGACTCACACCCTCCGAGGCAGCTGCGAGACCGCGGGCACGACGGTCCAGTCCCGTCTGGTTTCGTACGCCAATCCGACGTGGTTGGTAATTGACGGAACACGTAGCGCGGACACCATGATCAACGATGTCCGTTCTGGAGCGGTGCAGTATCTGGTGCTAGAGGGGCACGTGTGCAAGGCGCGCGTGCCTTCTCAGGAGGAGACCAAAAAGGTTCGCGAGAGCATCGAAGACGTCGACGTCCGTCAGAACGCGAGGTTGTTGGTCGTGGCTAGCGACGCGGACGTCGATCAGGGTGAGAGCGAATGCGTGTTGCCGTGGGTCCATCCATTTCCCGTTCCTTCGGGCGACTGGAAAGACGTGGTCAATAACCGTGCGCACAGAGAAAGCGACGCAGGGGGTGCGCGAGCCCGTACGATCGCACACGTCTGGGGCTACGGCATCGCGGCGCTCCCGGACGGTTTGATATGACCAGAACCGCGGCCCCCTGTATATAAAACGGTGTAAAGCAAGAACGGGACAAGCACAGTTGGCCATCTGTCACATGCCGATCGAGGACCTGCCACTGGACGTCATCTCGGGGGCAATCCTTTCTCGAAATGACATCTCTTGCAGGGACTTTGTCCGTTTCGTCAGAACGAACCGTTCGTTGTGGAAGACGCGCTTCGACATATGGGACCGACTGACGCGTCTCGTCATCGACGTTTCGTACGGCGAACGGCAACTCCCCCTTCCTCGTTCGTTGAGGCGATTGAAAGTGGTGGACGGGCCATCGCACCGTCCCGCCCATTTATCCGACACCCCTCTAGACCTGACCAACTGCGTAAAGTTAGAGCACCTCGATTGTTCTGGATGCACCGACATACGTAAACTTCCGTTGATCCCCGTGTCGTTGACCCACTTGGATTGCTTGGGATGTGTCAACCTGAAGGATACGATCGTCAAGCAGGATGCACCCAACTTGCAGTACTTGGGCTGTAGGATTGGTTCCCTGGAAATTCTGGCTCGTGTCTTCCCTTTATCGCCTTACAAAATCCCGTACGTTCTCCCGTAAGATATCCCGTACGTGGTACGACCCGTAGAAAGAGAAACCCGTCCAAGAAAAAACAAGGACAAATAGAGAGACGCTCACGTCGGTGTGCTATGAGATGAGATACACATGGATATTACGAACCTTCCAATAGACGAACGTTAGCGGTCAGGTCAGCTGGGGTTGTTCTCGATTCTCGATTCTCGATTCGCGAGGTGGGGGGTCGTCGTCGTGTAAAAATAAAGAAAGAAAGAAATAATATCTCGAATATGTACGGACGGACGGAATAAAACGAGATGGGTGGAACCAGAGGAGGCGGTGCGACCGTCCCTTTTACGGTGGACGAGATAGAGGCGTGGAGGGTCAATCCACGGGTGAACCCCCGGACGAAGCGTCCGATCGTCCAAGGCAAGGAGGTGCACAACATGTTGAAACACGCGTCCGACACCTTGGATCGTGCGGCGACGATGAACGGGTCCACCGACCCTAATATCGACGAAGGAGAGAATAACGTGATTGCACCCACGGCATCGACACAGGTGTCGAATGCCATACCGACCGACGTCGCCCTTGTTGCGCACGTGAAAAATGTAACGAATGCAACGAATGTAACGAATGTAACGTCGACCGCGAATCGTACTAATCCAGTCGCCGATACGGTCGTCGCCGTTGATCGTCAAGCGGGTGTCATATCTTCTCGCGCCCTCCTACGACAGTTTCGTGCGACCGCCGACGTGCCTTCTCCATATCGTGAGGCCATGGACCACCACTTCGAGATGGCTCTTGGTTCTTACGACGCACCTTTTCCCCTTTTTCGTAGCATAGAAGACGTCGAAGCCGTGCGTATCACGACCCCTCCTCTGCCGTACGCGGTCGTAAACTCGTCTCCCTCTTTGCGCAAGCTGACCATAACCAACTGCCACGACGGACAGCGCAAGCTGACCATGGCGCTCCTGGACTTTCTGTCGACGAGCTTCGTACGCCTGGAGTGCGCGCCCAAAGACGTGATCGTGGTCTACGCCGGAGCGTCGGGTCTGGCCAGCGCGGTGGCATCGACGGTGTTCCCGGACCTGCGCATGCTCCTGTTCGACCCCCATCCCAACACGCTCTCGCACATGCCTCCGGGCTTCCAGAACAAGATCGTGTTCAAAGACACCTACCACGTCCTCCCGTCGCTTTACAACAAGAAGAAGTTGACCATCTTCACGGGTGCCGCGGGGTGGTTCGACGACGAGACGGCAACGTTTTGCCGCGAGACCGTGTTACCGTCGTACGCCGGCGCCAAGCACCTCTTGTTCGTGTCGGACGTGCGGTCGGACACGGGAGAGTTGGACATAGCGCGCGACATGCGCAACCAGATGCGTTGGACGGTCCTGACCGGGTGTTCGGCCTACATGCACAAGTTCAAGATCCCGTACACCGACGACCCTGACGCGCAAGAGGTGCTACGCATGTACAGGGACTTGAGCGACGTCCCCCAGGATTGTCTGGAGCGTCGAGTTCAAGATCCAGGAACAGGAACAGAAAGAGAGCCGGTCGCCGGCAAAAGAAAGGACGCCGGACCCAAGAACGAAACCATACCGTATCTTGACGGCAAGTTGCACGTCCAGGTATATGGTCCGCAAAGAACCGCCGAATTGCGCCTCGTCGGCTTTCCGATCGACCCCAAACCCACCTTACCGCTATTTCGCTACCAGAAAAAGGTCAAACTGTTGGAGGCCAAAACCAACAAGGGCACGTCCGTCCGGAACGACGTGGGGAACGACAAAAAGTACGTGGTGCGCGAGTACGACATGCAGGACATCGAGGACAGGATGGCGACGTTCAACGTGTTTTACAGAGGACACGCGCGCTTCGCCAGCGATCACATGCACGACGACGGAGACGACGCTATGTATCTTCCCGCCACATACGAGGTGGTGGCGGAGCGTGCCATACTGATGAGGTGTGCTTCAGTCATGGTAATGTCGACGAAACCTTTTACCGCGTCGTTAGTCGCCACGACGTTCAACAAGATGAGATCGCAGCTCAAATCAGGGATGTCGTCGTTCACCATCAAAGATCCGCTGGTCTGTTCTCTGATATCTGCCGCGGCGGAAATGAAGAAACACCGGCTGTCGCCCTCGGTCTATGCTCCGCACGTTCTCGAATGGGCGGCACAAATATTGCACGTCCGACCCGATGCCACCATCCCTGCGGAATTGCGCCCACGTTAGTGGTGACGTCATCGAGCACCGACTCCAGGAAAAATTGACGTACCAACTCACAAGCTCACCAACATAGTATTATTATCACATTACTGTACCAGTTCTTGAAACAAACTGGCTTGTCATGGCAAGCAACTCTGATATTCTCGTGAGTTTCAGTCTGGTGGATCACGAGCCTGTACTGGTGCCGAAAGGCACAGGGTCATCCATCGTGTTCCCCAACGCCAAAGCCTTCTCACAGAAGCTTCCTTGCGTCTCAACTCACACGTTCCCATTGTCGAGCGTTTCGGATGAAGTGCGTGCCCTCATTTCCGAGGCCTTCAAAAGTGGTCATGAGTACCACGAGTACAGCGTGGTGGGCGATGCCAGCCTCGCCAGCTTCGTGGAGCGCATCCGAGAAAGAGAGCGAGGAGCAAGGGCAAAAGGAACGGTGTCATCAGGAGATAGGAGCAACGTCACGAACAGTGACAACAGAGCCTTTCCCATGATCTCCCCTGATGACCAGGATTTCTTGAAAGACCTCATCAGAGGTGAAGCGGACGCACAGACCGTTTCTGCCATGCACAAGGTCCGTGAGGTCGTCGATCGCAGTGGATTCCGCCCAGATTTTACTGGCAAGACATTCAGCAACTATTTTTGGAAGTTTCAGTTCCATTCACACACGATCTCCTTCATCTAGACGGTTGACGAGACACGGCCGGTATTTTTTTGTTTCTTCTCTGGTATTTTCCATCGTCGTGGTGACGGTACCGTAAAGAGCAATCACACTGCTCCGTAAAACAGACCCTGTTCGATAAAGAAAGAGAGGAGGTCCATCAGACCGGGGGACGTCGCACGTAGCTGCTTATAGACATCTCACATATCACGTCGCGTATCGTGTGTCGAGTTCGGTAATATAAATTGCGCCGTTTCTGTAATAATATCGATTGGATGGAACAGGCTGAGTGCGACGGCGTGAACGTGGTCGTCATTCCTCTTTTGTCGGCTCTGGCCCTGTACTTTTTCACGGTGAGTCTGTCGCGTTCGCTCTCCCCACGCATTCATGCACGTGGCTCTCCTAAAATCGAAATCGATTCTTCGAAAGACCGCAACATGTCGCTCTCTGTTCTCGCTTCTACACTTCACGCGGTGTGCATCACGGTGTTGGCTGTGTGCGTGCTCTGGACGTTACTCGTGTCGTTCGTCGGGTGTGGCGCGCACCGTGCTCCAGCGTCACCAGCTTCCAGGACAGATGCTATCAGCTACGTCACGCTCTCTCTGTCGTTGGGTTACTTTCTGGCCGACACGTGGATGATGATGGTGGTGCACGACCGTCGCGACCTTCAGACCGAAATGGTGGTGCATCACGCCGTATGCGCCGTTTGTACGTTCGTCGCGGTGGCTTCCGGCATGGGTCACGTGTTCGTGGCGTGGCTCTTGGTCAGCGAAGCGACGACACCGTTCGTCAACGCGAGATGGGTGTTGGACAAGATGGGCCTGAAGACGAGATCGGTATACCTGTACAACG
>Ga0307940_1001724_pt1 | contig 11890 bp, 10 predicted proteins | sample OrgLakmetagen124_FD_201835 | JGI IMG/M metagenome (GOLD analysis project Ga0307940, IMG submission 201835) | Saline water microbial communities from Organic Lake, Antarctica - #124 | ecosystem: Environmental > Aquatic > Non-marine Saline and Alkaline > Saline | place: Antarctica: Organic Lake... | reverse complement strand
GCAATCGGACTAAAAGATTTCAAGGTTTTCATTGGCCATGAGCATGGGAACTGGGGACCAGAAAAACCGGGCTCAAGCTTCCGGGAAAATCAGATAGGGCCAGATCTGCACAAGGGCATGCTAGCCTTTGATCCAGCAAAAATCTTGCAACCAAGAGAACAGTTCAAGTTGTTGGTTCCCGACATTCCAGCGGCAACGGCCTGTCGAATATATGCTGAGAGAATGGACGTTGATGCCCATGTCGGACAGCGCATGGACTACGACATAGACACTCAGACATTTTGGTTCCTCGCGGCGCCGACCAACACCTGCAAGGTAGTTGCTTTGGGGCAATGGAATCAGAACAGTATCTGGATTCCAGATACATGAGACACTTGGGCTGCTGCGATACTTTCGCCGCGGCCTTTTTATATATTTTTTCCTATGCCTAAACAGTACTAGTATACGATTGCAAACTAGACAATCCCAATTAGATCGATTACAACCTCACCTCCATAATAGTGTGGTTAACTGCACTATTACTCGTTGAAAATAAAACTCCAGCGCCCGGCACCAGCTCGTGGTGGCAGGCCGCCAGTAATGACAAGCCCGAGAACTGACCAAAATTTCTTACCATCAAAACTTCGTTTCTTGGTCGTTTTAAATAATTGATCGTATTCACCAGCTTCATATTTTTGTTTAGTCGACCGCACGGTTGCAGCACTGACTTCGAGCATGTTTGAGATTGCATACCCCGAGTAACCTTTTGTTAACATCAATATAATTCCAACTCGTTTAATAAACATAATTTGTTCTGCCTCGGTAAACAGTTCAATAAACAAGGAGGCCATTTTATGTTGTGAACTTGAAGCAAATAAAGACGAGAATTGTTCAAATAATTGTTTTCGTAGCTTATCGTCGAGTGGTTTTTTAGAAACGTTTGTCATAGTAGTGCAGTTAACTGCACTATAGCATTACTTGAGTAGCTATTGTATTTTCTTGTGAAACAATCTAAGTTACTCGTACAGACTTATCTATGAGCTTCCAACACAAAAAATCACTTGGCCAACACTTTCTTAATAGTGACTACGTGCCGAAAAAAATGTGCGATGCAGCCGCGGTGCAAGCAGGGGACACCGTGCTCGAAATTGGCCCTGGAACCGGGGTGTTAACCCGAGAGATTTTAGGTAGAGGCGCCAAGGTAGTAGCGGTCGAAGCAGACGCCCGAGCGATTACTGAATTAGAAACCACCTTCGCTGCTGAAATTGCTACTCAGCAGCTGACTATTTTTCATCACGACGCACGCCAGCTTGATATGGCAGCTTTTGGTTTACAAGATCAGCAATTTAAGGTGGTCGCAAACATTCCTTACTATATTTCTGGGTTACTCTTTCGTCAGTGTCTGGAATCAGATATCCAGCCAACTGATCTAGTGTTTCTGGTGCAAAAAGAGGTGGCGGAGCGGATTGCGCGGAGCACCAAAGAATCCATTCTATCAATGTCAGTCAAAGTATTTGGAGACCCTTCCTATGTATGTACAATCAAACGTGGACATTTTACACCACCGCCAGCTGTCGACTCAGCTATCGTTGCTGTCCACAATATAAATAAATCTCGCTTACAATCCGTAACGGCCGTTACATTTTTTACCGCCCTCCATGCAGCTTTTGGGCAAAAGCGAAAACAAATAGCAGGGAACCTTCGCACGTTATTCAACAAGGAAGAAGTGGTGTCTACCTTAACAACCATGAGTATTGTCCCCACCATTCGGGCCGAAGACCTGTCAATTGACCAGTTTATGACACTAATTACGGCGTTGTCCCAGTAATTTCCCCAGCTTGTCCACAGATCAGTGAAAAAAGGTATATAAGCTCAGCAGTCACCTCATTACAACTGCTATACTAAGCGTATATGAAAGGGATCACTAACCCCCGGATAATCGGTGCGTGTATCATTGGATGTGCACTTGTAGCTGGAGCATACACACTCAGTAACTTTGGTGTTAGCCGCTTTGCAGCCCAACAATCTGCCTCGGTAGCTGTGGTCGAGACGACACCCCGGGTAGCAATCACCGTCACAGACAATGACCAAAACGGCATCGAGGATTGGCGAGATGAATTTGTTACCAACGAACCAATCGTCTTAGCTCAGACTGACACCACCTATGAACCACCAGACACTCTTACCGGTCAAATGGGGGTTAACTTTATCGAAGGGTATCTACGGTCTAAAACCTACGGACCTTTTGGAAGTTCCCGGGAAGAGGTGACTGCTAACGCGGTCGAGGTTCTAAGCGCGCAAACTGCTCACGAACTGTACGACACACCAGATATCACCATAATGAATGAATGGGATGATGAAGATATCCGCACCTATGCCAACACCATGGCTCTAGCGATCAGTAATAATAACCAATCCCAAATCACTGAAAGTGAACTGTTTATACTGCATGATATTGTCACAAACGACAACGTAGACCGAATAGAAGAGCTGGAGCTGCTCGCCAACACTTACCAACAAATGCGTGATACGTCGCTCAATATCCCTGTCCCAGCTATTTTCGTCAAAGAACACCTTGATCTGATCAATACCTATCACGCAATCCACAAAGACATCGACGCCATGACGCTTGCCATCAATGACCCGGCCTTTGCCTTGATGCGACTCAAGCGCTATGAGGATGACGCAGCTGGCTTGGGGTACGCGCTGGAAAACATGTATCAGTCATTAAACCCGTATGCATCACTGATACAGCCAAATGACCCGGCGGCATTATTCGTTGTTTTTAGCTCAGAATATAAATCGTAATTGTATGGATGCATTTTTTAACACCCTCAAAAAAGGTCTAGTAGCAATGATGTTTGTAGTTGTTGGGTTTTCAATGACGTATGTGCCACAACTACCAACCAGTCAGGTCCCGCACGCAGAAGCACAGAAGGCGCGTCGTAGTATGCAGGTTGTCCAAAACGCCAGTGCGCTAGCGGGCAATGCTATTAACACCGCTACCTCTCTTGCTACAGGCAATCTTTGGATCAAAGAAAATGTTCTTGATGGTATCGCCTGGTCAATAGCGAAGCGAATCGTATCAGGTATGGTGCGCAGTCTGATCAACTGGGTCAACTCCGGCTTTCAGGGTAGCCCAGCCTTTGTGACTGATATTAAAGGCTTTCTGTTGGACGTGGCCGACGAGGAATTTGGACGGGTTATTAGTGAAATAGGTGGCAGTGATGGCTTAGGTTCTTTTATTTGTTCACCATTTAAACTAGATGTACAAATTTCACTGGAATCGCAATACGCCAGAGGGCGAGCGTCTGGACAATCAGCCCCTGAATGTACGCTCAGTGGAGTAATCAGTAATATCGAAGGCTTCATTGCTGGTACCGACCCAGGCAACGGTCTTTCTGACTGGCTACAGATCACCTCGACCCCACAAACCTACACTCCATACGGCGCCGTACTCAATGCCGAAGTAGCAGCTCGCGCTCGATTAATCAATGCTGAAGGTCAAGTTCTTGAAGAGGTAAGTTGGGGTGATGGATTCCTCTCCCAAAAAATCTGTCAGTCCGTCGGTGGTACTAGCGGAGGACAACAGTGTTCAATCTCGAAACCAGGACGAATCATCGCCGACCAGCTCAACAAAGCGCTCGGGGCGGGGCAAGATGCTCTCATTGAGGCTGATGAACTCAACGAGCTGCTCGCAGGCCTCCTTGGTCAGTTGGCGAACAAAGCGCTCACCGGGGTCTCTGGTCTCTTGGGGCTATCTGGCGGTACCGGATACAGCTATAGCAGCAGTGGTGGTTATTCTGGCTCTTATCTCGATGCAGCTGTAGCACAGTCTAGCAACCTCACGACTAATTCAGCAGAGACAGGATCAAAGAATATCATCACCCCACAGCTAGGACGCCAGATCGAGTACCGTGAATTATTAGTAGCGTACCAAACAGCATTCACCAACTTCCTGGCACGACCAGTACCTGGTGCCACAACGGTAACAAGGACCGCTGGTAGTGAAGGTGGAACGACAATCGTAACCTCAGGATCTATCAGTCCAGCCGAACGAAGAAACTTACTCAGATACCGACAAAACATACGTAGTGAACTCTCAAACCTCAATATCTTAATCGATCAAAATAATGAGGACATATTGACGCTTACTAGTATGGCCTATCAGTACGACCAGGCAGGACCTGATGAACAGATAGAAATTTTGCTTGATTTCACCAGCTTCCCAGGCATTACTGACTACGAAATTGGAACTGAAGCAGATCGGCTAGCGGACATAGCAAGTGATAACACTGTGGCTGGTCAGGCCATTACCTCTACAGGCAGCCTTACCGATCTGCTCACTGCCATTGACCCGACCATAACAGTGGACCCGACCGACGAAAGCTGGATCAACCTCGCAGAAAACCTTAGACTAAACCTTCCATAATACACCTATGTTTACCCGCTTCACCAAAACTTCATGGATCACCAAGATTGTTTTGGTGCTGGCTGCAGTCGCTTTATTGGTACCAGTTTTCTTTACCAATGCACAAGGTCCGCCTGATGATGGTAATCGTGTTAGTGATTTAGAGCCTTTTGGTGGACCCGGCCCTACGATTGATGACGACTTGCTAACGCCAGCTGAATTACAAGAGGCTGCAGATATTGCTGCACAAGCACGATTTTATGGCGCTGAGGTTGAAATTGAGGGTGGCGCTGCTCCAGGAGTCGAAGCTAGAACTGGTGGACGCGGCGAGAGAAGTGTCGACGAAACCAACCAACGGATAGCAGAAGGGGCTTTTGCTGATTCTCCGCTTAAGAAGTGGTTATACCTATTTGTCGTTAACTTCTTTGGTTTCCTAGTCTTTGCTGGTGGCCATATTTTGGATTTTGCTGTCAACAACTTTGTCATCAATTTTGGTCTTGAATTCAACACCAGTGGGGTAGGGGTAGCTGTCAATGATCTGTGGAGCATCGTTCGAGACTTCTTTAATATCCTGTTTATTTTTGGTTTCATCTGGATTGGGTTCCAGATGATCCTCAATAGCGGGAACTCCAAGGCCAAACAAACTCTTGTCTACTTAATAATGGCCGCCCTATTGATCAACTTCAGTTTATTCATTAGTAAGTTTGTAGTTGATTTTAGTAATCGACTAGCAACCGAAGTCGCAGTTGCTGCCTTCCCAGCCGCTGGCGGAGACTCCGTCGAGATTGCAGACACCTTTTTTGCACACCTTGGTATATCAGAAACCCTACAAGTGCCAGATGGAATAGCAAATGACGGGGCTGAACCGTGGGCCTTTATCTTTGGGAGTGCAATATTTTATCTGATTGCTGCTTTTGTATTTGCGGCTGGAGGAGTAATGCTGATCATTCGGTTTGTGGCCTTATCTATATTTATGGTGCTTTCTCCATTCATGTTCCTAGGATGGGTATTTCCAGGGCTACACGGCTGGACCAGTAAATACTGGAAAGGGTTCCTGGGTCGAGCATTCTACGCACCGGTGTACATTGTTTTACTATTTTTTGCAGGTAGTATTCTGCATAACATGTTCGGTGACGGAGGATCGAGTCGAGTCGAAGTCGGGAAACGTGGGCTTTTGTCAGCCGTTACCAATAATCAATCCAACCTAATCGAAGTACTCGGACCATTTGTTCTTTCGGCTGCCTTCATGCTCGCCGCAGTCATCGTCGCCGGCAAAATGAGCGCCGACGGCGCTGGTGGAGTGATGCGGGTGGGAGGAGGAATGGTACGAGGAGGACAAAGAAGAATAAAGAATGGCGCAATTGGTGTCGGCAGGTTTGGTGTCCGAAATACAGCCGGATACGCTGCGCAGGGGCTTAACTACGCAGCCAAAAAAGATAGCGCGGCTCTACGCAGAAGATTGGGGACAATGTCCCAAGGTAATGCCGTCCAAAGGTGGGGGGCACGTACTATTGATCGAACATATGGTTCAGCTTTACGCAGTGCAGAGAAAGCTACTATAGCTGGATCAGAAACACTGGATCAGAAGAAGAAACGAGTTGATGAACAGAATGCAACCTACAACACGTACGACACCGAAAACAAACGGGCAACAGACCTCGCAGCAGCGAGAGCTGCGCTAGCTGCTGCAGCTACTCCAGGTGATACAAAAGATGCTAAAAACAAAATCAAAAAACTTACAGGCAAAATGTCTACCGAGGAACTTCGAAAACTTGCGCCAGCTGAACTCAAGACGTTGATGGAATCTGGATTGGTAAACAGGACAAAAATGAAAGAATTAGCCGGTACTGGACAGTTCTCTAACGCTCAAATGAAAGAGATGGGCTCCAAGCGAGACGATGCACTATTTAAAGATATCGAAAAAACCTTTGCGAAGTCTAATGCTTCCGCTTCCGAGCTAAAAACTGCAATCGAAGATCTATCTAAAGAAATTGAAAGTATGTCTGACGAAGAAAAAAGCAACATCGACTTCGATCGCCTCAATTCACAAGTCATCGCTAGCCAACTATCCGAAAAATCGATGGACGCTATCAAAGACTCAGGCAATTTGACTTCATCAGAATTTGATGAATTAAAGAAAACTCGGACTGCTGGTATTCAAAGTGTACTTTCAACCGGTCGTATTGATGCTGAAACTAGAGACAGTAAGGGTAAGGTTACTGGAGCTACCACTGCTACCGTTACAGGTCCTGACGCAGCTGACTTCATTACTAAACAACGAGACAAGCTTGTCAAAGGCAACGCAGAAACCGTCGGTAAGCTACCATATGAAGCCTTCTTTAACACATCAACTGGGACTTTGACAGACGCAGGTAAAAACATAACTGTTGATGCAATGAAAGCAATTGGGAGAGTTGCAAACCAAGGTAAGGGCGCAATGAGTGCTGATGAGAGATCTGACCTAGCAAAAGCTGTGAGATTACACAGTGGCACAAGTTCGAAAATGGCCACATACCTCAATACCACAAAAGCAAAAGAGGACTTCCTACTATAATCATATAATTTATTTATGAACTTTACCGACGAACAACGTAACGATGCATACGAAGCATCATCTGAAGTACAGAAATCTCTGTACGAAGGACCAACAAGTGGACAAGCTTTGTACGAAATTGGAAAAAACCACGAAATAGTTGATGTGGAAGTTCGGATGCAATTCCTCATAGCTGTTGGTGACGTCATCCTCGGTCTTGTGCCACAAGAAAAGCTGCCCGAGCTGCTGGTTGAACGACTGGGAATCACACAAGATGATGCCAGAGCGGTCACGGCGGACGTGCTTGATTTCTTGACACCACTTGACAAACCTGCAGCGCGTGAAACTTCTATCCCCATCAATGCTGCAGCTACAAACGACAACTCGCTCGCATCAGAAATTGCTGAAGCTGAAGCTGCTATGAAGACGATGCAGCCAATTCGTACTATGTCACACGACATGGAAGTGATGCGGGGTACCCCAACCGACGAACCGACGCACACCGCAGCCAGTCAGGACGATTTACTGAAGCAGACTCAAACCAAGCCAGCAGAACCTTCGACACAGCGATGGGGAACTGAACAAACGTAGCTTGTATCTAAAGGCTGCAGTGTATACTAGAAGTATATGAAGTTTGAAGTTCCACAATTCATTGAAATTGAAAATAAAATATTTGGCCCTTTAACCTGGCGTCAGTTTGTCTATCTTGGTGGTGGAATCAGCGCAGCGGTGGTAATGTTTTTAGTCCTGCCGACTATCCTGGCAATCATTCTAGGAATTCCGTTAGCACTTATAGCTGGTGCGTTGTCCTTCTACCCAATCAACAACCGCCCCTTCTCATACTTTCTCGAAGCCGTATACAATTACGTCACCAAAGACAAACTATATCTCTGGCACCGAAAGACCAACGTCGTCTACAATGCAAGAACTGCAAAAAAGGAACAAGATCCGGTCATTACTCCAAACAACCGTGGTACTAATCACAAAAGCATCACCTCACTGACACGTAAGCTCGAGTTACAAGCACTACAAAAACCAGAAGAATAATATGGCAAACCAAAAAGCAGCAACTCAAAACTTCGTTCCCATCAAAGATATCCGTGAAAACGTCGTGATTAAGCGTAACGGAGAAATGCTCATGGTGGTGCTTGCCTCATCGGTGAACTTTGCTTTAAAATCACTCGATGAACAGCGGGCGATTTTACAACAATTTCAAAACTTTCTTAATACAGTCGACTTCTCACTGCAAATTTATGTGCAATCACGTAAACTCAACATCGAGCCTTATATCGAAATTCTCAATGGTTTAAATAAAGAACAAGACAACGACTTAATGCGTATTCAACTCCAGGAATACATCGGCTTCATTACTAAATTTACTGGAGAATATGATGTGATGAGTAAAAGCTTCTTTGTGATCATCCCTTACTCACCAACTAAGTTGAATATGTCTAAAGGATTTTCAAAATTCTTTAGTGGCTCTAGCTCAGCACCGGCGACCTCTGACCAACAGTTCGAAGAACACCGTCTCCAACTAGAACAGCGAGCAGCGATGGTCGTACAAGGCCTCGCTGGGGTAGGGGTGCGAACCATGACACTACAAAAAGATGACTTGGTTGAGCTCTATTACCATTTATATAACCCGGGTGACCCAACTGGGACCGCACCCCGAATGCAATCATAATTATGGCTCTACTCGACTTCTTACAACCAAAACAAAATAACGATAATCCCGCAATTGATGACCAATTGTTGACCCTGACAGACGTCATTGCACCGTCAGCAATTAAAATCAATCCTCGAACGATTAGCATTAGTGGTATCAATGCACGTACATATTACGCGGTATCATACCCCCGGTACCTGAATGATGGTTGGATCGAACCTGTGCTGAACCTCGCTAAGGAAATCGACGTGTCGATTTTTATCCATCCAGTCGACACCGCTGATACCCTCAAGAAATTCCAAAAGAAAGTGGCTGAGGTACAGAGTCAGATTAATATGAAAGCCGAACGAGGCGAAGTGCGTGACCCACAACTAGAGGCCTCATACCGAAACCTTGAAGACCTGCGCGATAAACTCATGCAAGCCGAAGAAAAGCTGTTTGATGTTGGGTTTTATATCTCTATCTACGGTGACACCGAAGCAGATATCAACAAAGTAGAAAATGACATCAAAGGAATGCTTGATTCCAAGTTGATCAGTATCAAGCCAGCACTCTTCCAGCAAGAGCAGGGAATCAAGAGTGTCTTTCCGCTCAACGATGACATCTTGGGCGTCCATAGCAAATTCAACTCTTCACCACTATCAAGTTTCTTTCCGTTTACCTCGTTTGACCTCACGTCTGACACCGGTATCCTGTATGGTATTAACCGCCACAACAACTCACTGGTGCTGTTTGATCGCTACAGCCTCACCAACTACAACTCAGTAACCTTTGCAACTTCTGGAGCCGGTAAATCATACGCACTCAAGCTCGAGATCTTGCGGTCACTGATGTTTGGTACTGAAGTAATCGTACTCGACCCCGAACGTGAATACGAATACCTAGCAGAAGCCACCGGTGGACGATTCTTTAATATCTCACTGTCGTCTAACCACCATGTCAACCCGTTTGACCTACCACCTCCAGCCCCAGACGAAGACCCACGAGACGTACTGCGTACTCACATCATTGAGCTGATTGGGCTGTTTCGTTTAATGTTAGGTGGCCTGATGCCAGAAGAAGAAACCCTCATCGATCTGGCAGTACAAGAAACCTACGCGCTGAAAGACATCACCGGTGATACAGACTTCCGCGAAATGGAACCACCACTACTCTCAGACTTTGAAATGGTGCTCGCCGGAATGGAAGGGAGTGCATCTTTAATTGCACGCATCCAAAAGTACACCAGCGGTACCTGGGCAGGATTTATGAACCAGCCGACCAATGTCGACATCAACCAGAAGTTTGTGGTATTTAGTCTACGGGATATGGAAGACGAACTGAAGACCATCGCCATGTACATCATCACCAACTTTATTTGGGGTAGTGTACGTCGACGACTCGCCAAGCGACTGATGGTTATCGACGAGGCGTGGTGGATGATGAAAAGTGAAGACACCGCCTCGTTCCTGTTTTCACTGGCCAAGCGTGGTCGAAAATACTACCTCGGGATCGCCACCATCACCCAAGACGTGGACGACTTTTTGCGCTCACCATACGGTGTTCCAATGATCACCAACTCATCAATCCAACTGTTGATGAAACAATCCCCAACGGCGGTCGACAACATTCAAAAAACTTTCAACCTCACCGATGAGGAAAAATACCTACTGCTCGAGTCAAACGTTGGGGAAGGGATCTTTTTTGCCGGCCTCAAGCACGTCGCGATTAAAATCATTGCTAGTTACACCGAAGACCAGATCATCACTTCCGACCCAGCCCAACTCCTAGAAATCCAAAAAGCCCGCGAAGAACTGCAGGCTAATGGAGGAGCCTAGTTGTCGCGTTTTAAAATCATAGGAAAGTAAACCTATCCGCATTTCTTCACTTACGGCTGTAAGAGAATCTTTCATCTTCTGCGCTCGCAATTCATATGTAAGCAAGCTTACATATGATTACTCGCTTGAAGCTGTAGTACACTATAGGTACTATGGTGACCCAGCGGGCAAATATTGAATACACCGATCAGCCTAATTCAAATAAGGTTGTACAGCGTCGGCAGCGGGTAAGTGTTGAATCTACTGACCAACCATACTTTAGTAAGGCGGCGCAGCGTCCCCAGCCGATACCGGCCGACAACACAAATGCCGCACCTAAACAGGATAGGGTGGTAAACGGCCCGTGGGGGAAAACTCAAACCACCTATAAAGCCAGTAACGCGCCTGTCCGCAGTGCCCAGTCAAACGATGAAATTTTTAACGAAAGTTACGCCAAAGCCGGGATGCAGCCAGCGAACCTAAACCGCGCACCCGACCAGACCAGTAAAGCTCGCACCACCTACGAGGCACCATCAAATATCCCCAGGGTGTCCAGAGCGTACCCAAGCCGAGTCCCAAAAATAAAACGTAAGAAGAAAGTCTCGACCGGAAAAATGCTATTAGCCCGCGTCCGTGTCACCACTGCCAACACCTGGATCGGTGCTTGGGCAATGTTTTGGTACCTAACGTTTCAAATGCCATTAGCGGTTATTAGCGCAGCGGGGTTGGGGATGGCTTTTGCTGTTTATTCAGCACTTGATGCATTTTCAGAAACTCTTATTGGAAAAGTTGTTTTCTATATATTTGACGGTGAATTTTTAGCTTCAAGGGGTAGCCAAATTTTAACGGCTGCTTTTAAATTTTTCGGAATTGCTTTTGACCCAGTTTTACTTTTTATAACCCCATTTGCTCTAGTTTTTTTGTTAGGACTATTCCAACTCATCCTAACTTGGTTTATGTATAGCGCACTACGGATTAAATCACTATCTGGTAAAGCTGGAGGATTAAAAGGACTGATGTTTGTGTTAGCTGTGGTAGGTTATGCTATTCCAATTTTAAACTTATTTCCACTGATTTTTCTCTGGATGATTGTAGTGTGGATACATCCAAAATAATAGCCCCGTATTTTTACGGAGCTATCCTTGGTATGGAGAAAACCATTTATGATTCGGCAGCGATAGGGACTGTCGCAATCATATGATAGGGAGGAAGGAAGCCATCCTTATCCAGCATGTTTTCAATCCCAGGGTTTGCTTTGATAACCCGGTTCACAGGAGAATGGTAAATGACTGCACCAGGCTGCATCGAAATACGACGCTCAGACATATAGCAATTTGCTGCTGCAGCAAAGGCAGGATCAGTCACACACATCTTGTTAACGATTTTCACATCTGCAAAAGCTGCAGGGGCGAGCGCGACAGCAAGAGCGGCTGCCAACACGGTGGAGGTCAAAAGCTTTTTCATGGCTTTTTCCTTTCTTTGGTTAGCGACGATATTCTGTCGCG
>Ga0307940_1001721_pt1 | contig 11896 bp, 14 predicted proteins | sample OrgLakmetagen124_FD_201835 | JGI IMG/M metagenome (GOLD analysis project Ga0307940, IMG submission 201835) | Saline water microbial communities from Organic Lake, Antarctica - #124 | ecosystem: Environmental > Aquatic > Non-marine Saline and Alkaline > Saline | place: Antarctica: Organic Lake... | reverse complement strand
TCCCGCCCGAGCCGTAGCTCTGCCCCGGACCACCCTTCGCGCCGTCCGTTGCCTTGGGCGTCGACCAATTGGTGATGCCCAGCGCCAGCGCCTCGGCCTTGCGTGTGAAGTCGCTGTTCCCGGCCGGGTTGTAGGTTGCCGTTCCGGGATGCAGGCTCATCGGTGTGGGCCAGGATGAAGATCCGGAGCCGCTGGTGCGGCGCGCCGACTTCTGCCGCGCTGAACAGGCCCGCCGCAGGCGTGTAGCCCATGTCCCAAAGCTCTCGCAGGACGGTCTCAAAGCCGAGGGTGACGTGCCCGGCAACGTTTTCGAGGAAGACCCATTCGGGAGCGCATTCTCCAACAACCCGGGCGACGTCGGGCCAGAGGTGGCGCGGATCGTCGGCGCCGCCGCGTTTGCCAGCGGCGCTGAATGGCTGGCAGGGATATCCGGCGAGAACCGTGTCAAAGGCACCGCGGAAGGGCCGTGCATCGAAGCTGCGCAGGTCGTCCCAAATTGGTGCCGGGACGAAATATCCTGCGCGCTGGGCTGCGATGAGGACAGTTCGGGGCCAATCCTCCCACTCAATGAGCGCGCGGGTGTGATAGCCGGGCTCGGCGAGCATGAGGCCCAGATCAAGACCTCCGCCGCCTGCGCAGAGGGACAATCCATGCCGGGGACGTGACACCATGCCATTCACCGCCCCTTTCGCAGCAGAAGCCGCTCGCGGGTGACAAGGCCGCGGGCCAGCATGGCCTCGCACATGGCGTTGCTGATCATGCTGGCGGGCAGGTATTCGTCGGAGTTCACTTTGGCGGCGTAAAAGACCGCGAGTTGATCTTCACTGGGTGGAGGGCCAACATCGCGCTTGCGCTGCCGTTTGGCTTTCCCGCCGCTGGCATCTGCTGCGGCTTGCGCATCACGCTGAGCGGCGCGTTCCATGAACCGATCCAGCGCCTTTGGGCCATCGGGCGGGTTCGGATGATCGTTCCGGGTCTCCGTCGCGACCTCGATGATCCGATCCTCAGTCAACCCGAGGTCATCGATCCAGCGGCGAACGTGCAACCGCGCAGGCTCGCCCTGCCACCAGGCCGGGAGGCTGGCACTGGTGGCAAAGCCCAGCGCGCCGAGCAGTTCTGCGAAGAACCGATCAAAATCAGAATCTCGCGCAGCCGCGTCCTCCTCCTCCTTTACAGGTTTACTTAAAAGTTCCCTTACAAGGTTAGTCTCCGGATTCCGGAGATGGCTTTGGGCAAAATCCGGAGATGGCTTTGCCGAAAATCCGGAGATGGCTCTATCTCCGGTTTCCGGAGTTGGCTCGGGGTGATGTTCTTCCTCCGTTCCGCATAAGCCGTGTCCGATTTCCGGAGTTGGCTTTTGTGGAAACCCGTCCTCAAACCCCAAGATGTAGCGTGTCGCCTGGCGCTTGTGAGTGCGCGGATCATGGACGCGGACGCGGTGGATCAGGCGCAGTTTTTCCAACTTGGCGAGGTGTTCGTTCAGCGCCGAGATCGACATTTCGGCATCATCGGCAAGCCGGGCCTGCGTCGGAAAGCAGCCGAAATCCGGGTTGTGCCGGTCGCACAGAAACCAGAGCACGATCTTGGTGGCTGGCTTCAACCCGCGTTGCTGGATGGCCCAGACAGTCGCTTTGTGGCTCATGGCTGGGCCCTCCGCACCAAGGTGGCGTCAGCGCGCTGAACCGTATCGTAACTGACCACGCACGACGTGAACCCATGATCAGCAAGTGCGCCCAGCGCATCGTCGAGACTGCGCACCAATGCCCAGCCAAAGCCTTGCGCCATGACGGCATTGCGGAATTCTATCTGCGTGGGGCTGAGCCGCCCCTTGAGGGATTTCAGCTCCAGGAACAGTACGCGGCCATCGCAGAGCACGATCAAATCCGCAAAACCTGCATGCACACCCATGCCGACAAGGATTGCCTGGCGCTTCGCCCCACGGGGACCTGCCTCGGTTACCTCGTTGACGCAGTGATGAATGATTGCCCCCTTTGGGAGGGCAAAGCGAAGCGCGACCACAACAGCGCGTTGCAGATCTGCCTCCGGTGTCCCGCGCCGCTTCATCCCCGGTCCTCCCCGTCGCGCGACCTGCGATCGTCACGTCCCGGTGATTTAGCGTCTATGATGACCAGTAAGATGCGTGCATCCTCGCATTCCTCTGGCGTCTCGCCGTGCTGGACCAGAACCTTGCAGGCCATGCGCAGCAGGTGATCTGAATGATGAGCCACATCGGCCACAACAATGCGGGCCTCGCGGCGGCGCTCATCGATCCAGTCCTGGCGGGCTGCGTCACGGTCAGCGCGGCGGCTCCTGTGGCGGAAGGGCAGGGGGATGCTCATCGGCGTCCTCCCGTACGCCGCGGGCTTGGTGCCTCTTGCTGTGTCAGCCAGTCCTGTACTGCATCGCGCCGGTAATAAACTTTACGCCCAGCGCGCACGCAGGGCGGGCCAAATCGAAGCCCTTCCCAGCGGCTCAGGGTTTCGACCGTCACGCCAAGCTCAAGAGCGAGATCAAGGCGGCTGATCCAGCCGCTCAAGAGGCCTGCTTTGGCGGATCGCGGGGCTATTCCTTGTTTTGTCATTGTCTGTCTCCTGTTTGGCGCCCGACACGGACTGATTTCAGGCATTATTAAGCGCAGAGACGAAGGAGCGGCGGGAAGGCAGTGACCGGCGGTGATGTGCCAAAAGCTTGCCGGTCATTGATATTGTTTGGTTTTTCAGAAGATGGACGCTCAAACGCAGACGCTTCACTGCACCAAAGCAGACGCAGCGGTGGCGTGCCTTGTGCTTGCGGAGTCTGTTTCAGGGTCGATTTACAATTTTAAGCCGTGTTTTGTGTGGTTTGGCGGGGACCCACTGGCATTGAGCCAACCGGCAAGGGGTCCAGACCCTTGCCGGTCATTGATTCTAAACGGAATTTACAAGAACCTTCGAGTATTGACGCGCTGGCCCCCTGCTAAATTGGCCACTGCGCCTTCCGGGTGCTGCTCACAATACGCGTTCCATGACGCATCGCAGCGATATGACACGCACCCGTCTTGACTTTCCCCCATGATTTCAATGACCGGCAAGCTTTTGGCGCATCACCGCCGGTCACCGCCTACGTGCCGGTCAGCTTCCCATGCTTCGCTTGATAGGTCCGCGAATCTACGCATGTGTCGGTGGCGAAGGGAGATCTGAATATGGTTAATCGACTACGATTAAATGAAAAAACTGTGAGGGAATTGGTCACCGAAGAAGATCGGGATTACCAAGTGTTCGATACTGATATCCGTGGGTTGTCTATTCGCATTCTGCGATCAGGCTCCCGTTCGTTCGTACTTGATTACCGCTTTGCAGGACGCCAGCGACGGATGGCAATTGGGCGCTGGCCTGAATGGAGTGCCACGGCCGCCCGCGAACGTGCGCGAGAATTGCGCCGAGAAATCGATGAAGGGCGCGATCCGCTCGACGACCGTAGTGAACTGCGCGATGCGCCACGGTTCAAAAATATGATTGACCGCTATCTTGCCGAGCACGTCCCGCATCTGGCCCCCCTGAATGCGGCGGACCAGCGCGCTATGCTGACCAAGCTTGTCGCTCCCCATTGGGCCAACAAGCTGGTGGCCGATATCACGCCCCATGATGTGGCCAAATTGCTCAACATTATTGCACAGGGCAGGGCGCGCCCGTCGAAGCTGAAGCCAAATAACCGTGCGCGCAAGCTGCAGGGAGCCAAGCCCACGCCGGTCCGCGCCAACCGCGTGGGGGAAGTGCTCCGTAAGATGTTCACCCTTGCCATCAGCTGGGGCTGGCGTTCGGACAATCCAGCAGCAGGCTTTAAGAAGCGCGTCGAGAACGCGCGCGAGCGGTTCTTGTCGCAAGAAGAAATCGGGAGGCTGGCCGAAGTGCTGGATGCGGCCGAGGATCAGCGCGCGGCGGGCATCATCCGGATCTGCATGCTAACCGGTAGCCGCGTTGGCGAGGTGCGTCAGGCACGGTTTGAACAATTCAATCTGGAATTGGGAAGTTGGTCAAAACCTGCTGCCACCACCAAGCAGCGCAAAATTCACCGAATTCCGATCTCGGCCGATGTAGCGGCGATCGTGCGCCAGCGCGCACTTGTCGTGCCTAAAGGCAATCCTTGGCTGTTCTCTGGCGATGTGCCGGGTCAACCCGTCAAAGAAATCCGCCGCTTCTGGATCAGGGTGCAACGAGACGCGAAACTGCCTGACGTCCGGATCCACGATCTGCGCCACACCTTCGCATCCTTGTTGGTCAGCGGTGGGGCCTCGCTGGAGATGATCGGTAAGCTGCTGGGCCACACCCAGGTGCAGACGACCCAGCGCTACGCGCATCTGATGGACTCGCCCCTGCGCGCGGGCGTCGATGCGGTGGCCGGAATGTTCCGGCCACGCCCCAAAATTGTCCATGATGTTGATGTGAAGCGCGCTTGACGCAGCCCGCCTGCTCAGGCGTCACCGCGCAGCGCGCGCCAGAACGGACGCAACCTGCGCCGGATGGTGCTTTCGTCCGGCACCTCCCCGTTTTCTGCGACGTCGGCAAACCAGTCCTGCATTTCCGTGATCAGCTCTGTCTGTGTGGTCGGCAAGCCGTGCTCGTGAATGCGTTGGGTCAATGCCACATACATCCCCTCCCAATCATAGGGTGACAGCGCGCCGGTGCCGCCGCCGATGCGGCGCAACAGGTCATGCTCGTCCTCGAAACGAAGAACATCTTGGCCACTAATCAACAAATCCGCGATGGACACTTCGACACCACCGACCGGCTCAGTCACATAGATCCAGTCCTCCGCATGTTCAGGCTTCACGCGTTGAAGGTTGATGACAGTTGGCCCCGTTCCGCTGCGGCGGAAGAGGGGCAGCATATCCATAGGTAATATGGTGATCTTGCCGGACACCTTGTCCGGGCCGCAGATAGCCAGGGGAATGCCGGTGACAATGTCGATTTTCCCCTCGCTGGCCCAGCCAGAGATATCGGCAATGGTGCAGCCCCAACGTGTGGCGGTTTCGTGCAAGGTGAAGAATGCTCTTGGTGGTAGTGCCATTTTTACTCCGTGTCCTCGTTTTGAGCAGGCGCGGGATGCCATCTGAAGCTGGCAAGATAACGCCCAGGTTAGTCTGAGGGCGGACGTCCAGGCTTTGGATTGAAGAAAGCAAGCATTCGCATCACCGCCTCAAAGCCGACGGCAATATTCCTCAATCAATCGAACACCATAGAGCGAATCGTCCTCTGGAGAGAGCATACGCCCGGTGTTACGGCAGAAGCTGTCGGGGATAAAAAGGGAACGCCATGTCATACTATAAAGCGCAGGAACTATTGAGGTTGGCCAGCATTTCGGCGTCACGCCATCGCGGTGTAAGCGTGAAGGATATCGTCGAAGAATTTCGCGTTAACGAGCGCACTGCCCAGCGCATGCTTTTCGCTTTACAGGAAGTGTTCCCAAGCCTTGCTTATAAAGCAGATAGTGACCGGCGCCGGTGGTGGAAACTTCACGACACCGCACTGCTCGGCAAGCAGAGCGTTTACGGCCATGAGCTGGTTGCCCTCGAAATGGGCATTAGGCGCGCGCGTCGCGAAGGCGCAGAGTCCGAAGCAGCATCCTTGGAAGCTGTGCGTGATCGCTTAATGGCGGCGCTACCCTCTAATGTTGCACGCCGGACGGAGTCGGACGTTGAAGCGGTGCTTGAAGCAAAGGGCTATGCCTGTCGCCCGGGCCCGAAGGTGAAAGTTTCACCCTTGGTCATCAACATCATCGCCGCAGCGCTGAAAGGGCCGTATCGGCTCGTCATCTGGTACCAAAACGCGCACGATGCGGCGCCGCGCGAGCGTACCATTGAGCCCTATGGTTTGCTGCTGGGCACGCGGCATTATCTGATTGCGCGTGACCCTGCAAAAGCGGAGAATTTTCGCCGCTTCCGAGTGGATCGAGTTTCCAAAGCACAAATTACAAATGAATGGTTTGCAATGGACAAGGATTTCGACCTCGAAGCCTATGCTGCCCAATCCTTTGGGTCGTTCCACCAAGACGCAGAGTTCACCCGGATTGTGTGGCGGTTCAGCCCGGCTGCCGCAGTCACCGCGCGGGAGTTCGAGTTCCACCCGAAACAAGAGATGGTCGACCAAGATGATGGTGGGCTGATCGTCTCCTTTGAGGCAAGCGGCTTGGTCGAGATGGCCTGGCATCTCTACAAGTGGGGCGATGGGGTCGAGGTGATCGAGCCACCAGCGCTGCGGGATATGGTGGCAGGCTGGCAGAATCATTGCATCAGAGTCCTGCCGTGAGTTTTGTGGCTATGCCGCCGTTCGGTCTTTCGTTAGGCGTGGATAGAGGCTCGACGGCGTCGTCGCAGCGCACAAGGAGGGTCCGTGATGGAGGCCGCTCACAGTGCCAATTGGGAGCGTCAGCAATGCGCAGTAAGCGACCTTTGCAAAGTCTGGGTCGCAAAGCATTCGCCCCACGGAATCGGACTTTCATCGGCTTGGCTCTGAAAGGGATGTGCTCGTTTTCCCACTAGACTATCCTGGAATTGAACTTCAATATTCCTTGGAGATAGTTACTTTCGGACAATCGATCATGTTCATGTCAAATTTCAATATCATTGAGGGCAAGCAGTAGGGATGGCGAGCGATCTGGACCGCTTCGACGACCTGCCCAAGCGTGATCCAAATCATGTCACGGAGGAGAAGGCGGAGACGGCATTTCAGGGACGTCTAACAGAGAGTGCTCGGTTCATCCTACAGCGCGCCGACCGCAAAGACTACGGAACAGACTGCGAGATCGAAGTTGTCGAGAAAGGTCAAGCGACCAACGTTAGGGTCCACGTGCAGCTCAAGGGCACTGAACACCCCCTGAATACGGATGGCTCTCTCAGCATAAAGGTCAGCCGCACTAACCTGAACTACCTGCTTATGCACCCGCACAGTTTCTACGCCGCCTATCATGTCCCGACGGCGACGCTGCGCATCTGCCTCGCGGAGACCGTTCTCCGCCAGTATGAGCACGCTGGAAAGAACTGGACCGGGCAGCAATCACTCACCGTCAGTTTCACTGAAGATCTGACGATTGAGCGGTTGGGTCGACTAGCTGAGTTAGCCAACTCCGCAGCGCGGGCGGCACGCAGTAGTCGGGTCAAACAGAACCGGGCGGCCCCCAGAGACTTTATTAGCCTTATTCGCCAATCCGTGCCAGACTTCCATGTTCCCGACGATCCAGGCTTGGCTCGGCAACTCTTGGAGCATCTCTACAGTCGGGACGCGGACGAGGAGATTAGCGGAGCCTTTGATCGTTTCATGGCCGTGCTCGGGGCAGGAGATGAAGCCTTGGGCTTTGCCTATATGTCCGAAATCAACTTGGGCACGTCTGGGATGAGCCAGTTTCCCGAGCGGATCGAAGCCGCTTTGGCTCATTACAAGAATAAACTTGGCACTGGGCGTTATGAGCGAGGAAGTCTATACTACACTATCGGCAATGCCCATTCGGCGCTCGGTCGGGAGGATGATGCCAGGGTCGCCTATGAGGCGGCTCTACTCCAGTCGGCGTTCGCTAACTCACCGGATCTCGCATCCCAAGGCCACAAGAACCTCGGGACGAGTTATGAACGGCTCGGAGATGAGAAGCGAGCAGTCGAGCATTATCACGAAGCCTTGCGGCTGAACCCACACCTTCCTGAAGCCCATAATGCCTTGGCCCGATTCTACGTGCGCCAAGGCGAGTGGAAAAACGCCCTCACGCATCTGGATCAGGCCGTCTTCACCGACCCTATACGCGCCAAGGCAGCTGGCGTAGCGCAGTGGCGGGCCAACGTGCTTTTCAACATGGGAGAGGGAAGCGCTGCATTTCGTGAGGTCAACAGCCTCCTAACTCGAGCTGATCGCGATCCATGGATCTGGCCGTTTCTTGCACGACTCGTGGCTAGCTTTGGTCGGACGACGACGGAGAATGCGCGCCAAGCGCTGGGTTTCTGGAACCGCTATGTGAACGCCCACCCCGGGAACTCAGGAGGCGGTCGCGAGTTACTATTGGCGACCTTGTATCTGAGGGCAGAAGGACAGGATATCGGCCTAACTTACTTGGAGTTTCGGGATGATTTCGCCAGGCAAATTGAGCACATCGATAACACGGAGGAAGCCGCATTTTTGTGGGATCGCCTCGGACACTGGGCTCAAGATGAGACTGACTGGACAGAAGCGGAGCGCTGTTATCGGATGGCCTACGATCTGGCTGGCGGGCACTACGGCTACTGTCTTGGGACCGCTCTCAACTTTCTTGGGCGCTTTAAAGAGAGCCTGCCGATCCTGCTCGAACAGGCGGAACACATCCAACCCGACGCAATGAGTTGGTTTCAGCTTGGCAGGGCTTACGACGATCTTGACCAGTCCGAGCATGCCATTCGATCCTACGAGAAAGCACTCGAACTAGATCCTGACTACGATTTGGCGATGTTCAATTTAGGAGGCGCTTATTGGAACCAGGGAGACAAAATTGAGGCTTTGGAGATTTGGAAGACGGCGATTGAGCGCTTCCCAGACCATGATCTCGCCGCCAAACTCCAACGTGAGATGCCATATTTCTTTCCTCCAATTATCAACTACGACACTTAGTCCCGCGACAAGGGTCGTGATTGGCCACAAGAGGCCAGCTTATGGCCAGTTTTGCTCCTGAAATGAATGTCGTCTTTGAAACCACAGCTGGCTCCGGCCGTTTGGTGTGAGCGGCCGGTTCGGGGAAGGCGGCACGTCAGCCTGACCTGCGGTTTTGATTGGAGTGCGGCTGAGTAAAATGATTATAATTGCATCGGTTGTTGAAGTTTCATGTCAACGCCATGTCAACGCGCGTACGTCTTTTTTCGATGGGTTTTGAGGGTGAAAACACATCAATGTTGCTCAATGTCAGGCCTGAAATTTTGTGAAATCAAAGGCTTGTCGCCTAAGTAATTGATTTTGATTACTTATTGAAATCATTGGATTATAGGCTCATAACCAAGAGGTCCTAGGTTCATACCCTGTCCCCCTAACTGTCACATCCCGGAAGGTAATATGGCTGTTTCCTGAACAGCTCTGGCTTGAGTTTGTGCCAGTCTTTCATGGCTTGCAAGGGTGCTTTGCTGCCCAAGGCTGATTGCGGCAGCTGCTGGTTGTAGAGCCAGACATAGCGGTGCAGCGTCGTCTCCAGTTCTTCACCAGATCGGAAGTGGTGGCTTTGCAGCACCTCCTCGATGCGGCCGTTGAACCGCTCCACCATTCCGTTGGTCTGGGGCGACTTGGGTGGTGTAAGGCGGTGCTCGATCTCGAGGGCCGCGCAGAGCGTGTCGAACTCATGCGCTCCGGTTGCCGCCCGCTTGCGCAGGCCGAAGAGGCGATCCGTGAACTCCTTGCCGTTGTCCGTAAGAATGGTGCGGATACGGATTGGGCAGGCGCGTTCCAGATCCCGCAGGAAGCGGCGGGCGTTGGCCGCAGTCTTGGCCGTGAAGATGCGGATGAAGACCCAGCGGGTCGCCCGGTCAATGGCCACGAAGAGGTAGCGGCGGCGGCTCTCATCGGCCATCTGCGGCAGGTATTTCACGTCGATGTGGATGTAACCGGGCTCGTAGGCCTTGAAGGCGCTGTGCTTTGGCTTCGCGGTCTTGGTTTTCAGATCGCGCAGATTGCCCACACCATGTCGCCGCAGGCAGCGGTCCAGCCCGGAACGCGAGGCGTTTGGATTAAGGAACTCGCGCACAACGGCCAGCAGGTCATCCAGCGAGACCAGCAGCGTCTTGCGCAAGGCCACTGCGACGGCTTCCTGCGCTGGCGTCAGTGTGGTTTGAAGCCGATGCGGCGTGTGGCTGCGATCCTCGACACTGTCCCGCTTGCGCCATTTATAAATGGTTTGCGCGGTAACCCCGAAACGTTCCGCAAGCGCCGTCCCGGCATCATCGCTGGCCTGGATTGCGGCCCGAACCTTCGGCGTCGTCGTGGCTTGCTTGTGAAGATGGATCAGCATGGTCGTCCCCCGTCCCGAAGTTCCCTCAGAACCGATCTTGCCATGAAAAGCGCTGATCGCCGAGGGGAAATGTGATCATCCGGGATGGAACACCTAACAAAAGAAGAAGCCTGTTCCTGCTGGGCCTGTTGAGTCGCCAAGTACAAGTCTTTGTTTTGATAAGTAATATTGGCTTTACACTGCGCTACCCGTCTAATGACGACTTGGAAAACTCCTGAGTGCCGCCAAATCTAAAATGCAGCGCCAGAATTTAATGGCAAAAGCTGGTTCTGCGAATGCGGCCAAGACGCTCATCAACTCGACATCTTAAGGCTGACAGCATGGCACACGATCTGAAACGCTCCCAGATAAGCCTCGTCCGGGCGTCGATCGCAGCGGATGCAAAGCCTGCCGTCGTGGCCAAAAATTTCTGCATTGGCCGTGCAGCGGTAATCCCCCCCGAAAGTAAGGGGCTGCGGAAGTAGAATTTTCTCGGCAAGATAAACGAGGAGATTCAGATGAAGATGACGAGATATAGCGAACCCCAGATCCTTGCGATCCTGCGCCAGGCCGAAGGCGGCGTGCCGGTGGCCGAGCTTTGCCGGGAACACGGCATGAGCAACGCGTCGTTCTACAAGTGGCGTTCGAAGTATGGCGGCATGGATGCGTCCATGGTCAGCCAGATGAAAGCCATGGAGGAAGAGAACCGCAGGCTGAAGCGGATGTATGCCGATCTGAGTATGCAGGCAGATTTGTTGAAGGAAGCCCTTGGAAAAAAGTGACGGGGCCATCTCAACGCCGCGAGATGGCCGAAACGGCGGTTGAAAGACGAGGCGCCAGCATCGCGCTGGCCTGCCGCGCCTTTGGCATAAGCGAAACCTGCTATCGCTACAGCCCCAAGCTCAAGGACGAGAACGAAGAGATTGCAGATCTGCTCACGGGGCTGACCGATGCCCGCAAGACTTGGGGGTTTGGCCTATGTTTTCTGCATCTGCGCAACGTGAAGGGGCATCCATGGAACCACAAGCGGGTCTATCGGATCTACTGTCAATTGGAACTGAACCTGCGTATCAGGCCCCGCAAGCGAGTGAAGCGGGATAAACCTGACGTTCTGGCCGTGCCGGACGCGCCGAACGTGACCTGGTCTATGGATTTCATGGCAGATCGGCTCGGGGATGGCCGGGCATTCCGGCTGCTGAACGTGCTGGACGACTTCAATCGGGAAGGCTTGGGGATCGAGGTCGACTTCTCGCTGCCAGCCGAGCGGGTCGTACGGAGCCTCGACAGGATCATAGAATGGCGGGGAAAACCGGGCACGATCAGGGTCGACAATGGCCCCGAATACATCAGCGAAACGCTGAGAAAGTGGGCCGAGAAGAACAAGATCACCATCCAGCACATCCAGCCGGGACAGCCGCAGCAGAACGCCTATGTCGAGCGCTACAACCGCACCGTCCGGCATGAATGGCTGGATCAATACATTATCGAAAGTATCGAGGAGGCCCAAGATCACGCCACACAATGGTTATGGACTTACAACAACGACCGCCCCAACATGGGCATCGGCGGCATCACACCCGCACAGAAACTGAAAATGGCCGCGTAAGTTCTACGGATGCACCCCGTTAAAAAGGGGGAGATTACCCAGCCATTCGAGCAGCTTTGGCCCAGCAGTGACTTTGGACGAAATGGGTTGATCTTGCGCGGATCAACGCTTTTGGCTGTAAGCCTATGCGGTGCCTTCTACTGGGTGAAGCCCGCCAGTAACGGGCTGACCTGTGGTTGTTGCAAATGATCATGTGGCATGTTCGCCCTCGCGCAAGACACTGTCGGTGGCATGCAGCGTGGCATGTCATGTGCCGTCAATGAAGCGCTGGGTCCGGGTCGCGCTCATCTGGGTCCGGGTAGGGTCCGGGTATATGGCACGCTATAA